>OKSB01000544.1_pt1 | contig 41484 bp, 46 predicted proteins | sample 1601171 | NCBI WGS metagenome assembly OKSB01 (sample SAMEA3541496, study PRJEB24748) | human gut metagenome | biome: human gut; feature: human-associated habitat; material: faeces | place: China | collected 2012 | reverse complement strand
GACGCGCCATTTCGGGGCCTGTTTGCGTACCAATTCCAGCATTTGCTGCGCGTCTTTCAGCGGGATTTCGGGGTGGCCGTTCGGCATCCGGTAACGCAGTACAATGGCCGTTACGCCCTGCGTATTAAACCATCGGGCGACCTGTAAGCCTTCGTGATCGAAGCAGATGGCTCCGTATCCTCCGCCGGGACAGATGACGACGGCCTGGCCCGTTGCCTTGGACGGATCGGCCCGAAACAGCATGTAGTCGGCCTCGGCGATCTTCTCCGCATGGCTTTCGGCATAAACGGCCTTGTCTGCGGGCAGTCCGTTGTTGTCCGGCGCGCCTTGCGGGTAGAGCGGCTGCGCTTCGGGAATCTGAGCTGTCGCCGGAAAAATCCAGAACAGGGCGCCGGCGAACAGCGATAAGGTCTTTTTCATAGGTATCTCTCGTTTGAATTGATCGATAAATGTAGGAAATTCCGGGCGATTTCGCAAGGGCGGCACAGCTTGCGTCCGCATCGGAGCGCTCGGTCGCTCCGATGGGGGGGGACAGGGGCGGCCCTTAGAGCATAGAATACGGCCTAAATGTGATATGCCGATCGGTCGGAAATAGAGCGGGAACATCCGTATTTTTCGGTCGTTTGATGACAATTTTTACACGGAAACCGCTTACGCACCGTTTTTTATCATTAATTTTGTTCTTCACAGACCGGGGAATAATAAATTGATTGGCAAAATGATATGGGACGAAATCGGATTTTCGCGTTTGCACTGGCTTTGACGGGTTTTCTGGCGTCCTGCGGAAAATTCAACGACCGGATGGGAGGAATTCTCTCGAGGGCCGAATCCGTGATGGATTCGTGTCCGGACAGCGCCGTCCTGACATTGGGCGAGATTACCAACCCGAGGTGGCTCAGCCGGCCGAACCGGGCTCTCTATTGTTTGCTTAGCATACAAGCAGCCGACAAAGCCGGACTGCCTCTTCCTTCCGACTCGCTGATAGACGTTGCCGTGAACTATTATTCGAGGCATCTGAAAGATTCCCATGCGGTTATGGCGTATTATTACCAGAGCAAGGCTCTGAATTCCGATGAGACGGCTCGGCTGGAGGCATTGTTAAGCGCGGAGGCGTTGATTCCTGAATGCCGGAATGACGGAGCGGCCGGTACGATATACTATTATTTGGGTGAGGCTTATGAAAAGCAATACGTTGATAGCGTAGCAAGACGTTATTATGAAAAAGCTCTCCTACATTATAGAAGGTCGGGACAGGCGAAAAACGAATTCTACGCATTGCATAGTTTGGGATGGTCGTATTTGTACGTGAAGAACTTTGTCGAAGCGGAAAAGAATTTTAGGGCGGCTTTGGCTATCGCCGAAGATATGCGTGACACGTCATGTCTGAACAAAATTTTCAGGTCTTTAAGCAACTTGTATAATTGGTTGGATGAATATGACAAAGCGAAAGAATGTATTATCAAGTGCACCGAATTCAATAAGGAGAACACGAACCATCATTATGTTTCTTTAGGTGATGTCTACTTCAGGCAAGGTCTGTTGGATTCGGCGAAGTTCTTTTATAACTATTATCTATCGAATAGGCCCCTCGATACGGCGAAGGTTGCGAGCGTTTTATATAGTTTATACCGGTTGGAAAGTCAGCAATATGCTTTCCAAGAGGCATTAAAGACTTTCGAGGAATACCATAAGATGTATCTGGCAATAAACGACAGAAACGAGCGGAACTCCATTATTGAGATTCGGCAGAAATATGACAGCGAGAGATTGAACTCGCAAAGGCAGCAGCTGATTATCCGTAACAGAACCTTGTTGATCGGTTTTCTGGTCATGCTTCTGATCGCGGAGGCTTCGGTCAGCACTTACAAGGTCGTTGTCGCGAAAAAGAACAAGCGGATCAGCGACGATATGGTCAAGCTGCGGGAGGCGGAAATCGCGAATCAGCAAAAGACGATCGACAATCAGCAACTGGAAATGAAAATCGACAAGCTGAATCTGCTGAAGTCGAGCGCGAAGACGCTGATCGAGTCCAAGCTGAGAATCATTCAGAAAATGAACGATATCCTGAAGCTGTGGAGCGACGACCGACGCGACAATCGGCGCTTTGCGCTGGCGGCCAAGGAGTTTTTCGACGACTATAAATTCACGCAGGACAGTTGGAAGGATATATACGAAATATCGAATCATATCGTCAGCGAAGATTTTCTGCACCGTCTGCGCGCGACGGAGTTGAAGCTGTCCGAGGACGATCTGAAGCTCTGTTGCATGGTCCTCGTCGAGATCAAGACGAACCAGATCGCCGATATTTTAGGCATTCAGCCGGCTTCCGTATCGAAAAAACGGAACCGTTTGAAAAAGAAAATCGACGGAAACTCCGACAAGACGCTCAAAAAGCTACTGTCCGCTTGGATTTGATTTAGGATAAATTATTGATATGTAGTATATTATGCGTATTCCGATTTGTCCGCATATGAAATTACAGGCAAATTTCAGCCTGTTTTAATTGTCTGATAATTAGGATATAAATTTTTCGAAAAATTCCGTTTTTTCGTATTTGTCATATGTCCGGTATCGTGTGTTCGGGTATCAACACTGAAAAAATTGGATATGTTTGCAACGGGTTTCGGTTCTGCTGTATGACGATGTCGTTTCTTTTTCGACTATCCGTTAAGAGTCTGCGACCCGGAAATTTTTTCAGGATGAGATTATGAAAATGCGAGTTTTGTTTTTGGCCATCGCGGCGGTATTGGCCAGCGCTTTGTCGGCGGGGGCCGAGGTCCCCGATACTCCTGTGACGAGAGGTCCTACCGATGAAAGAATAGAAATGGGGGGTAGGAAACCTGACGATGGGGAGGGTCCCAAACCGAGCGGAATTCCTGTCATAACGATTCGAGACGGCGAGTTCTTAGGATGGTATTACGATGGGTCCGCCAACGCGATCTACGTTACTTTCTCCGAACCCGTGAAATATGCGGAAGTGGTGTTCAAAAAAGGGCTCAGCCCCATAGGCTCGTTCAAAATGCTCTATCCGTCGCAGGGACTTTACGGGAAGATAAGTACCAATGGTTTGGGCTCGGGTAAAATGACGGTTCATTTCTATCCGATCGATATGAACGGCGAGCCCGTCGGGAGTTTCTACGGAGAGTTTACGAACAGATAGGAGTTTTATTTAGAGGTTTGCATAGATAAAATTAGGGGGCACAAAGGAAGGGTATATGTAATGGGTGAGCGTATCCCTTCCGCCCCCTAATCTTTTCAGTCTGTCGGTCGAGCGTTTCGTCCGCTTTTTTTGTTTGAACAAGGCCGGTAGGGAGGGTATCGGCCATATAAGGGATGGATTTCATGGAAGACAATCCCTGGATAGCGGATTGAAACCGCATTTGAATCCAGGAAAGAAACGATATTCATATCTTTCTGTGACTTTGCATGTAAAATGATGTATCAAGTCGTTAATATGGAAAATCTCCGGTCGGGTGAGTTGTACGTGTTTTCTGACAACGAGTTTTTCAATCCTCCCTCTTATGCGGTCGTGAGCGGCTGGGCATGCGACGGGATTTCTCTGAGCGTGCTGATGACCGAGTCTCCGTTGCCCGAACCGAGCATGAGAATCGATTGGGACTGCCGTTTGCCTCACGGACTCTCGTATTCCCGTTTGCCGACCGATGCGGAACGCGACAGGTTTTTCCGCATGCTCAAAGTATGCGATAGTCAGCAGAAACTGGTCGAGCATTGTTTCGCCGATCACGGCGATCGTTGCGAGATACGGTTTAAGAGAGTTTTTCTGCGTCCTGCGACTTTGGGGGAATCGGGCGACTGTTGAGATTCGTCCGGATTGCCGCGCAGGACTTCCTTATTTTTGCAGCATCCGAAATCGTTATGTTCTCGACCGGGGCATGGTCGGACGGTTGCCGTTGAAGCGAATGTCGCGGCGGTCGGTCGGGAAATCGGCGGACGACAAAAGGGACCGGCCGTGCCGGTTCGTTTCATTGCCGTTGCAAGCGGTTCGCCGGGGGGAGGGCCTTGCGCAAATGCCGCGATTCGATTCCGGGGCGATAGATCGGGCGGCTTTAGGCAACGGCATAGTCTTTTTTATATAGGGGCGCGTTTCAGACGGGCAGATAGGCTTGTAAACCTTGGCTGTCGGATTCGAGGTTTCCGAACGGTCTGTCGTACGGATGTATCCTGCTTTCGGCAAGCGGGTTTGGCCCGTTTCGCTTCCGTTCCTAATAATAATTTCCATCGGAAATTTGTTTTATTGGAAAATAGTCGTACATTTGTCGTGTGATTTCCGATGGAAATTATTGATATGGGAAATTTTCGAGCCGAGAGCTTCAAGCTTAAACGTGGAAAAGATGGAGATAGCATGTCTTATGCGCGATATATTGAAGGCGCTGAACGATTTCGAACGGGATTTCGAGCGGACGCACGGCGTCTGCCTGAATGAAGCGGCCGTACTCTGCTCGTTGAAGTCGGGGCGGCTTTCCGCTTCGGACATCGCGGCTAAAGTCGGACTCACTCCGTCCCATGCGTCGAAGGTTATTCGCAGCATCGAGCGCAAGGGACTCGTCGAGCGCGTGCTGGGCCAGCAGGACCGCCGGCAGATGTATTTCGACCTGACGCCCTGCGGACGCGAGCGTCTGGACGGAATGCGCTGCGGCAGCGTGGAGGTTCCGCAGCTACTCAGGCCCGTGTTCGAGAAGCGTTGCGGCGCGTCGGAAAAATGAGAAAAAGATGAGAAAGAGAATGGAAAAATACGGCTTGATGCTGATCGGCGTAGTCCTTGGGGCTCTCGCCGGATATTTTTATTACCGGCAGGTCGGATGTGTGGACGGGAGTTGCCCGATTACTTCGTCGCCTTGGCTGAGTTCGGTATGGGGTGCGGCGTTCGGCGGCTTGCTGACGAGTATGTTCAAAAGAAAGCCGAAAGAGGATGAGAACGGCCGTTGATGTGAAAAGGCAGAACGGCCTGCGGAAGCAGCGGTTCTATCGTGCGGGGCAGGAGTTCGGTCCGAAGGGCTGCGGCGCGGGAACCGGTCTTCCATGCGGGCGTGTCGTAATCGGTTACGCCGGCGAAGCCGGTCCGGAAATGCCGGTTACCCGTTTGCAACGGTCGGGATACGAGGTTTCGGTCGGGTCGGGAACGATAATTGAAAACAGTAAATCATAGTGTAATGAAAAATCTTTGGATCGCCGCTTTGGCCGCCGTACTGCTTGTCTCGTGCGGGGGCCGCGAATCGCAAAACCGAAACAAGCAAACAACTAAAACAGAGAAGAAAATGGGAGTACGGCATTTGACCAAAGCCGAGTTTTTGACCAAAGTGGCTAATTACGAGGCGTCCCCGAAAGAGTGGAAGTTCTTGGGCGACAAGCCCTGTATCGTCGATTTCTATGCGAGCTGGTGCGGCCCGTGCAAGATGATCGCGCCGATTCTGGAAGAACTGGCGAAAGAGTATGACGGGAAGATCGACATTTACAAGGTCGATACCGAGAAAGAGCAGGAATTGGCGGCCGTTTTCGGCATCCGTTCGATTCCCACGCTGCTGTTCTGTCCGACGGACGGACGGCCTCAGGTCGCTCAGGGAGCGATGAGCAAGGCCGATTTTGAAAAGGCGATCGACGAGTTGCTGCTCAAAAAGCAGTAAGAGCGGCTTGTGTCTCGCCGGAGAGAGCGACCGCCGGTCCCGTAAAACGGGACCGGCTGTTTCGTTCGGCATAGCGAGGGACGATTCGGCCGTCGTTCGATTCCGTTTGTATTTTCGCCGGCTCGGGCTTCGGACATAGAGGTACGTTACGATGCGAGACAGGATTGAACGGGATGCAGGATCGCCGTTTCCTCCGGAGCCGGCGGCCGGGTATGCTTTTCTCGGAACAGCGGCGGACAAGGAGCTTTCAGGGGCGGCGTCGGTTCTGGCATGGAACTCGCGGGCCGATGCGGCCGCTCGGACGAGACCGAAGCCTCGGGAGACAATGAGGATTTTTCGTACCGGCTACATGCCTTTCTTGATTCCGTGCCGGATCAGCCATGCGTTGACCGGGTAGGAAAATGCGAATCCCCAGCCCATGGCGATCTGCATCATGAACCAGAAGGTCCATGAGGTCCTTGGCAACGGGTGATCGGCAAAAAACGCGAAATGCACCAGAGCCATCCAGCCGTACATGCCTATTTGCCATGCCGTAAGCGACAGCGCATCGGCTTTGGCTGCCCGGCCGAGAGCTTCCCTGACGCCGACGGGCTCCATCTCTCGTATGGCGGCATATTGGAATCCGATGCCGATAACCATGGCCAGCGCATAGTCCAGCACCCAGCTTCCGGCCAGCAGGCTACCTCCGAGCGAGACGGGCACGAGCCATGCGAAGCATTCGCCGATCAGGTCGGCCAACGTGCAGCCGGCTCCGCAGTGGAGGGTCGAGAGCACCGTCCGTTGCCATGAAGAGCGCTTTCCTTCGACAGTCATTTTCATGCCCTTCATGCCGGCCATGCCTGGCATGATCGCGTCCTCCATCGGACTCGCGCCCTCGGGCCCGACCGTTTTCGGCATCGGGGCATGGCTGAGGGAATTATCGCTCTTTTGTTGGCCGTTCCGTATGGAGCGTGCGTGCTCGACCGGTATGGCTGGCATGGCCGTTTGGGGCCGTTGTCCGGCCGGTGCGTTGCCGGAGGCCGTTTCGCAGAGGCCGCCGAGATGTTCCGTTCGGCTTGCGTCGTCCGGGTATGTCGTGCGTTCCCTTTCGGCTGACGCGGCGGTCGGCCCGGCACTCGGTTCGGTCTCTCTGAGCTTCGGGCCGCAGTCGGTCTGCGGCCGGATGGGGTAGGGAGCCGGCCTCGGTCCGGACCGGCCGTCGGAGGTTGCCGGACCGGAGCGGCCGAACGAAAAGTAGGCCCATAGGGCGGCCGCTCCGGCCCATAGGCCCGTCAGAATCCAGACCGGATTCATGATTCGCATCGGCTGGCGGCGGCGAGTCAGGTCGAGACCGATGATCAGCGCGGCGATCAGAGCCGAGACGACGATCAGAACCGAGATGATTTGCAGTAGGATCATGGCTGAAAGTATGGAGTGCATGGCATAAACCGTTCGGCAAAATATCCCCGGGACTTCGGTTCGGTCCGGCTTCGGACGCGGAAAACCGTCGGAGCGAATCTTCCCGGGCATTCGTCCGGTTCCGCTGTTTGCCTCCTAAGGCCGTGTCAGGCGACCAGCAATACGATGACCACGCCCCAGATAATCAGCAGCGTATTGCCTATGGCGTAGGTGATCGTATAGCCCATCGCGGGCACGTTGCTCTCGAGGGTTTCCTCGACGGCGCCGAGAGCGGCCGTCGTCGTGCGCGAGCCCGATACGCAGCCGAGTACGATGGCCTCGTTGAAGCGGAACAGGTATTTCCCGATGAAAATGCCCGCCACCAGCGGAATCGTCGTGGCGACGGCTCCGACCAGAAACAGGCTCCAGCCCACTTCCTGAAACCCTCGGACGAAGCTCGGACCGGTCGTGATGCCGACGATGGCGATGAATACGTTCAGGCCTACGTTGTTCATGAACCAGACGGCCGGTTCGGGCACGCCTCCCAGCGTCGGACGCTTGGCCCGCAGCCAGCCGCAGATCAGCCCGGCGATCAACACGCCCCCGCTGACGGTCAGGCTCAGCGGTACGTTGCCGATCCGGGTGACGAACGCCCATCCGAAAATCAGCCCGCCGAGGAAGATTCCCATTCCCACGAGCGTCATGCTGCTTTTCTCGGTCGGCGCGTCGCTGAATCCGATCTCTTCGGCCGCCCGCTCGACGTCCTGCCGCAGTCCGACCAGCTCGATCCGGTCGCCGGCGTCGAGCTTGCCGCCGCCCAGCACGGGTATCTGCACGTTCGCCCGACGGATCGAGCGGATCGATACGCCGTGCATGTATTTTTCCTTCAGCAGGGCGCGGACGGTCTTGCCCGCTACCCCTTTTTTATTGACGACGACCGGCAGCGTTTCGACCGAGAAGTTGACCAGTTCCTTGTCCTCGACCTCGCGTCCGATCCATGTTTCCTCTTCGATGACGAACCGGCGGCGCCCGCTGACGACGATTTCGTCGCCCCGGCGGATGACGGTTTTCGGGGAGGGATCCTTGACCGATCCCTGCTGTCGGAGGCGCTCGACGAAAATCCTCTTCTGCTGCCCGGCCATGTATTGCTCGAACTCGCGTACCGTCCGCCCCGGCTCGAACCACTCGTTGTCGGCGCTGAAGGCGCGGAAAACGATCGTACGCGCCGCCGGGTCGAATCCCGGACTGAGGCTCATGTCGTCCCCCATTTGCGATTCCATCTGCTTGGCCGCCTGCTTTACTTTCGCGACGCCGCCGAGCAGCCTCGGGCCGAGGGTGCCGAGTACCCAGGCCGATCCGGCCGTGCCGTAGATGTAGGTGACCGCGTAGCAGACCGGCATCACGCTCAGGTCCGTGTCGCGTCCGCCGGGCAGCTCGTGAATCGTATCGGTGGCGGCTCCGATGACGGCCGACATCGTCTGCGAGCCGGCCAGCAGGCCGGCCGCCTGCGCCGCGTCGTAGCCCATGACGATCGCGCAGCCCCATACCGAGAGCAGACACATCACGCAGACGACTACCGCGAAGCCGACCTGCGGGAGACCGTCTTTTCTGAGCCCCCTGAAGAATTGGGGCCCTACCGAGTAGCCGATCGAGAATAGAAACATCAGAAAGAAAAGCGTCTTGGCCGGCTCCGGTATCCGGATGTTCATTTGTCCGACGACGACGCCTACGAGCAGTACGCTGGTTACGATGCCGAGCGAGAAGTTTCCGAAGCGGAACTTGCCGATCCAGAAGCCGATCGCTACGGTCAGAAAGACGGCCAGCGCGGAATTCTCTTGAAAGAATTTGACGATATCGGTTCCCGTAAACATATTTCGTAGGGTATTTGGTTGCGTTCCATGCGGCGGAGCGAGCGCTCCGTCCCGGACTTCTGAACAATCCGTGTGCCGGAATGGGCTGCTGTGTCCGCAAGTCGCTAAAGCGAGACCTTATACGGTAACCGGGCTGGGAAATATAAGAATGTGCTTCGTGCGTCTTTCATACGGTGAGTCCGGTGACGAGTGTACGTTTATAGAAATTTTCGGATTATATGTTAGGAAGGAAAGCGAAATGAGATGGAGCAACGGTATTGTATGACGAATTCGTTCTTGGGTTTAGCAGACATAGTCTCGGAACGAAAACCGTTTCGACGGTTAAGGTAAATATTGCCCGATTTTTAATAGGTCGGGATTCGTTTCTTGCGACCGGTTCCCCCCGAAAACCGTTCTTGTCAATTTTTCGCTGGGGAGCACCGTGCTTTCAAACGCATAAATGGTATACGTTGAAAATAAAAAGCAGTTGTTTCCAACTGCTTCTGAGCGGAAAACGAGACTTTAACCTCGTTCTCGCATTTATCTTATTTCCAGCTCTTTATGGGCTGTATTTCTATCTAAACAAACCGAGTGGTACGATTTGGGATACTAAATTTTGACGCACTCAACCTTTCTTTAGAACGATATTGTAAAATTAGTAAATATTTTTTTATTTCAAAAGCTTATGACATAAAATCGAATACATTTATCACTTGCCACCATATCCGTTAATGGGAATGGTGATAAATTATTCTTTGCATCGTACTTATTACAATGACGGTGTGAAACGTGATTTGCAAAAGCCATATCAGTATACATTTTATAATTGTTTCGGTTTGTGCCGTCTCCTTTAGTTCGATCAGGTGATATTTGGTAATCATAAATATTGTTGCGTAATTTGTGTAACGATAAATGAGTAACAAATAAAACGTAATGATATGAAGCCGAACAATCCTTTTCTGGTGACCGGATACCACAGCCCGGAATATTTCTGCGACAGGCGGCAGGAGACTGAAACCATGATCCAAGCGTTGTACAACGGCAGGAACGTGACGCTGATCGCTCCGCGCCGTATGGGGAAGACCGGCCTGGTCAAAAATGTTTTCTACAAACTCCGCGAACAGGAACCGGATATCGTGACGTTCTATATGGATATTTATTCGACACAGTCATTGGGCGATTTCATCCGGCTTTTCGCCGGTACCGTACTCGGTAAGCTGGACTCTGTTCCGCAAAAGGCGCTCGCCCGCGTCGGCAAGTTCATCAAAAGCTGCCGCCCGGTATTTACGTTCGACGAGCTGACCGGACAGCCGAAAGTCACCATCGACATTGTTCCTTCATCCGAGGAAGCCACTCTCAGGGAGATATTCGACTATCTGCAATCGTCTGAGAAGCGGTGCTATATCGCTATCGACGAATTCCAGCAGATCGCGGAATATCCGGAGAAAGGGGCCGAGGCCCTGTTGCGTTCATACATCCAGTTCGTCCCGAATATCAATTTCATATTCGCCGGCAGCAAGCAGCATATCATGCAGCAGATGTTCCATTCGGCCAAACGTCCTTTCTACCAGAGTACGCAAACGCAGGTCATCGACCGGATAGCCAGAGACGAATATTATCGTTTCGCAGCCGACTTTTTCACTCGGCAGGGCCGGAAATTAGCCGAAGAGACGTTCGGGTATCTTTATGACGCCTTCGACGGGCATACATGGTACATCCAGACCTTGCTCAACCGGCTTTACGGGTATGCCGGGAACCCGGATATCGGAATGGTGGATTATGCCATCGGAGAGGTGGTCGCCGAATCGACCTATACGTACGAGAACCTGCTGGCGGCTTATCCGGCGAGCAATATCCGATTGCTTAAGGCCATCGCCAAAGCCGGATGCGTCAGGGAGATCAATTCCGGGGATTTCATTACGGAATACAGACTCCGGGCGGCCAGCAGCGTGAACAGCGCCCTCAAAAGGCTGATCGACCGGGAAATGGTCTACAAAACGGCGGACGGTTATATCGTCTACGACCGCTTTATGGCTATATGGTTGCGGCAGCAACCGTTCTGAAACAGTGTCGGGGAATTGCATCGCATTAAGATGCCGGATATACATGCCATGAAGGTAATTACCCCACAGTATATTTTACCGGGCATAATCAATAATGAGGGGAAAACAATACCCTAAAGGATACAATTAAAATATTTGTATTGATTTTATCACCTAAATGGTACAATACAAAACGCTTATGTAATCTGTCTGCTACGGTGAAATGTTGCGAAAGCAGTATAATTCGACACGAGGGGGGCATTGAAATCCGGTGTATAAATACGTATTGTTCGTAACCTTTAACCAAAAAAGGAATCATTACGGTTGGATAAAGTGAATCAATTTCTCGATTTTTTCAATTATGAGATGACCTCAATTCCGAAAACAAATACTCGACAAGACAAGCTAATATATTCCATAGAACCTGAAAGCTAAAAGAGAATATGATGGGAATGTCTGCAAAACAAATCCGAATAATGCGAATTATTCTGCGCAATAATATCTATCTTTGCACAGAATCGTTAATGTTATTGTATGAAACGGGCATTATTGCCGAGCCAGCGGAAGACGCTTACGGCTCTGGGCGAAAATATAAAGCTGGCACGCCTGCGCCGGGAGTTATCCTCGGAGCAGGTGGCCGAGCGTGCCGGAATCTCCCGTAACACCCTGACCAAGATCGAGCGGGGCGAGGAAGGAGTTGCGATGGGATACTATTTCCGGGTGCTGGCTATCCTCGGGCTGGAAAAAGATTTGCTGCTCGTAGCTAAAGACGACGAACTGGGGCGTGCCCTTCAGGATGCCAAACTCGTGGTCGGGGAAAGAGTCTCTAAAAAGCGATGAATATGATAACGCAGTGCGATATATACGTATATATGGACTGGCCCGAGGATGCGGAGCCGGTCTATATGGGTGTGCTTCACAGCGAAACGATCCGGGGTAAAGAGGTCTTTTCCTATGAGAACGATCCCGCATGGCTGGCCCATCCCCGTTTCCGTGCGCTGGATCCCGACCTGTCGGCATTTACCGGGAAGCAATACCAACCTTCGGATAAGAGCAATTTCGGATTGTTCCTCGACTCCGCACCGGATCGCTGGGGGCGTACGCTTATGCGCAGGCGGGAAGCCATCAACGCCCGGCAGCAGGACCGAAAACCACGAACGCTTACCGAAGCGGGTTACCTGATGGGCGTGTATGACGGCAACCGCATGGGGGCCCTGCGCTTCAAGTTCTCGAAAGAAGGGGACTTCATGGACAACGACCGGTCGTTGGCGACACCGCCCTGGGCATCGATCCGGGAACTGGAACACGCCAGCCTGCAGATAGAGCGGGAAGATAATGCCGATACACCGGAGCATACGCGATGGATCGATATGCTCGTCGCACCCGGTTCGTCATTGGGCGGCGCCAGGCCGAAAGCTAATGTGGTAGATGAGAACGGACGCTTATGGATCGTCAAGTTCCCGAGTGCCGGAGATACGAAAGATTCCGGGGCATGGGAGATGGTCACGGCTGAGTTGGCCCGTTCGTGTGGTATCGAGATATCCGAATGCCGGGCACAACGGTTCGGAAGCCGGCACCACAGCTTTATGACCGAGCGTTTCGACCGGAGCGATACGGGCCGGCGAATACACTTTGCCTCGGCCATGACATTGCTCGGTTATACGGACGGTACGAGCCATACGGAGGGAGCCAGCTACCTCGAACTGGCCGAATGGATCATCGCCAACTGCGACGATACGGACCGGAACTTGGAGCAGCTCTGGCGCAGGATTGTGTTCAATATCGCGGTTTCGAACTGCGACGACCATCTGCGGAATCATGGTTTCCTGCTTACGCCGCAGGGGTGGCGGCTGTCACCAGCTTACGATATGAACCCTGACGAGTACGGCACTGGACTAAAGCTCAATATATCGGAGAATGATAATTCTTTGGATTTCGATCTGTCTATGAGTATCACGCCGTATTTCGGATTGGAACCCGCTCGTGCAGAAACGATACTCGCAGAGGTTAAACGTGCTGCTTCCGGTTGGAGAAAACTCGCTACGAAATACGGTATTTCCAAGTCTGAGCAGGATGTTATGGAGAAAGCGTTTAGGTATTGACAATCAAAAAAATATCAGCCATATTAAATATACAATTGCACTTGATGCCTTATGGTGATTTTCTAAGTAGGAAACTTTATAACCTAAACTTTCGTATTCCTTTTGTGTTTAACATATATTAATGCTCGTTATTTTAATCGGCGTTAAATAAATTTCAGATTGGTGGTGTGAAGCCGATTTTTTTATTCTATATTTGTAATGGGCATTAATTTAATGTGTATTACAAGCAATCGAATATGAAATTTTATAACCGAACACAGGAACTGGAAATACTCAGACGTACCTGGGAACAATCGAAACAAAGTGCGTGCTTTACGGTAATGGTCGGTCGTCGTCGTATTGGGAAGACCTCGTTATTGCTGGAATCTGTAAAGGGGACGAAATATCTCTACTTATTCGTATCTCGCACCAGCGAGCCGCTTTTATGCCAACAATTTCAGAAAGATGCGGCGGAAGCACTGGGAATACAGATATTCGGAACGATTACCCGATTCAGGGATCTGTTTGAACAACTTCTGATTTTTAGCACCAAGAAACATTATACGCTTATCATCGATGAATTTCAGGAGTTCGCCAATGTGAATTCGTCCATATTCAGCGAGATTCAGAACCTGTGGGATCAGTATAAAGGTAAAGCAAAAATCAATTTTATTGCTTCCGGCTCCATCTATTCGATGATGATGAAAATTTTCGAGAACCGGAAGGAACCTCTGTTCGGTCGCCTTACCTCCAAAATCACGCTTCAGCCTTTTGCTGTCAGCGTCTTCAAGGAAATCCTGAACGATTATAATCCCAGATACACTCCCGAAGATCTGCTTTGTCTCTATATGCTTACAGGGGGAGTTCCTAAGTATATCGACCTGTTGATGGAGGCAGGGGCAACAAAGAAAAGCAAGATGCTGGATATGGTTACGAGTCCCGACTCGCCGTTTATCAGCGAAGGGAAAGACTTGCTAGTATCGGAATTCGGTAAAGAGTATGGAACATATTTTTCAATCCTCCAACTGATTGCTTCCGGAAAAACCATTCAAAGTGAACTAGACTCCGTTATCGGTAAAAATACCGGAGCCTATCTGGCTAATTTGGAGAGGGAATATTCGCTGACTACCAAAAATAGACCCATGTTTTCGAGGCCGGAGAGTCGGAAAAACCGCTGGAGCTTGAACGACAACTACCTTCAGTTCTGGTTTCGGTTTATATTTCCGAACCAATCATTAATCGAAATGGGTAAATACGACTTGCTGCGGGAAGTTATCGATCGGGGCTACGAACAATACAGCGGTTTGGTTCTGGAGAAATACTTCCGAAGCAAAATCGCCGAAGAGGAACGGATAACAGGCATCGGCAGTTACTGGAATAACAAGGGTGAAAACGAGATCGATGTTATTGCCATAAACGACTTGGATAAAACGGCCATCGTCGCTGAAGTAAAACGCAATCCTAAAAAGATAGATATGAATATCCTTCAATCAAAAGTACATTCGGTCAAAGAATTGGCCAAATACAAGGTCGAATTGCAGGGATTATCATTAGAAAATATGTAAATTAGTATATGGTATCTTCAATAATCCCTCTTTGTATAGCATCCAATAGAATAGATAGTAAACAGTTATTCAGGAATAGCAAAGCAGTCTAATAAACAGCTATTTAGCGTCTTGTCAAAGTTCATATCGAACAACCGACCGACAATAGAACCGGTCGGATTTGATGCATATTTAATGCACGAACCTTGACAAACGATTATCAGTCCACCATAGTCCATCTTCGATTGTTGAGTAAAAAAGCATGTTGGACTTCTATGGACTCCCATAGACCGAGATGGACCACGATGGACATCATTCAGTGTCTAAGTTTTTACCGTCAAAAGCCTTCAAGCCGCGACAGATCCTTAGGCACTTTAGTCAGTCCACAACCGTCCACGACAGTCTACCATCGTCCATCTCAGTCCAGCATAGTCGAAGTCTAACCTGTTAGACAAGGGAAAGTCTAACTTAACATTGGAGAGTCTATGCAAAACAGACGAGCGAACATCCCCATGCGGGAAAAGAAACAAAGAGGCCCTGTATCGGGATCGGACGTGCAGATTTACGCAGTTAAACGGTTCTGCGCCGCATCCGATTGCAGCAATGAAATTAGCGGACACACGGGACTGTATTGCTGCCAAGCATGCTACCAACGCGATTATTACAGGCGGCATAAAAAGAAGATCGCCAAACAGCGTGCCGCCCGTAGTGTCAAACGGATGCTGTCCCCGAAGTCGGTCGAAATCAGGCCTGCCACTCCCGTATCCTCGAAAAAGAAGCCCGTCCCGGCAACCATTCCCGATACAAAGAAGCAAAACAACGAAGAACCGTTATCGACGGATATGCTGTCCGTCTCCGAAGCCGCCAAACGCCTGAAAGTATGCCGGCAAACGCTCTATAACCTGGAAGCCGCCGGGACCATCCGTATTTTGCACCTTACTTCGCGGCTGTCATTCATTCGCTGGAGCGACCTGCTCGCCCTGTTCGACGCTCCCGAGACGTGCGGCAAACCGGTCGCCCGGCCAAATAAAACGCTGAAAACGAAACGTTCGGCAGCCGAACGCATCAAAACGGAGCCCGGCGAATGGTGCGATATCGGACAAGCATGCCTGCGGTACAATGCACAGGCCAATGCCATCTATACTACCATTTCCCGGCATAAAATTCCAAAGAAGAAAAACGGCAAAACGACGTTTTATTCTACCGAACACTTGGACCGAGCACGAGGTTATACCAAAACCAAGCACCTGCAAGGATACATTACGGTTAATGAAGCCTCGGAAAAGTACCATATCCCCATATCGACGGTTTATTATAAAATAAACCGGTTCGGTCTGAAAATCATAAAACATCATTCCAAAACCATGTTCGAGGAGGCTGCTTTCAGACGCTATTTGAAGCCCATTTGAACGTCCTGTATATCAATTAGATATAAAACGCGAATTTTTGTTCATTTATTTGACGATCAATACTTTTGCATTTCAAAACACACATTATGGGAAGAACGAAAATATCTCTCCGGAGCCGTCCCATCAGCGGAGGACGGCGTACTCTATATCTGGAATTCTATCCGCCCGTACGGGTTCGGGAAACCATGAAGATGCAGCGCTACGAAACGCTGGGCATGTATGTATGGGCCAAACCCAAGACCCTAACCCAGAAACAGTATAACGAAACGATCTTCGCGCAGGCGGAAGCTATCCGTGCCCTTCGGGTACAGGCCGTCATCAACGAAGAGTTCGACTTTCTGGACAAGGAGAAGATGAAAGGTGATTTTCTGGCCTATTTTTATAAGGAAGCTACGCAGCGGAACAATAGCTGGATGAGCTGCTACAAACATTTCCATAAGTTTGTAGACGGTCATTGCACATTCCGGCAACTTAACGTCGACCTGTGCGTTCGGTTCCGCGAATACCTGCTGAGCGCAACGCAACTGGACGATCCGACGAAGCCACTGTCGGTCAACAGCGCATCGAATTATTACCGCAAGTTCCGGGGCATGCTCGCCATCACGTTGAGGGACGACTATATCCGGGAGAACATCAACGAGCACCTGGAACGTATCGAAGCGAAACGGAACCGCATCGAGTTCTTGAATTTCCGGGAGCTTTACAATCTATCGAAAACACCCTGCGAAATCCCCGTACTGAAGCGTGCCTCGCTGTACGCCTGTCTGTCGGGACTGCGGATCAGCGATATCATGCAACTGACATGGAACAATATCGTCCCAAACATCAAAGGGACCGGTTATAATATGCGCATCCGGACAGAAAAGACGGAAACGGAAGCCACCCTGCCGATCAGTCCCGATGCGCTGGAACTGTGCGGACCGAGGGGACGCGGCCTTGTATTCAAAGACCTGACACGCAGCATGCTGAACAAGCCGCTGAAGGCATGGCTCGCCGCAGCCGGGATCACCAAACACATAACCTTCCATTGCTTTAGACATACGTACGCCGTGCTGCAACTGGCCAGCGGTACAGATATCTATACGGTAAGCAAGATGCTGACGCATAAGCACGTTACCACGACGGAGATCTACCTCGACCTACTGGACGAGATGAAAGAGGATACGCTCGGCCGCATCCAAATATATAAAGACCCCGAACCTATGGTGGCTTGAAAGCATACCGGATACCGACCACAAAACCTATTGTATAACCAATCATAAACAGTCATGGACGACGACAAGAAGCTATGTTTTGAAGACATCCCGGCCGCGATCGGGCAAATCCTCGCCAAATTGGAACAGATTCAGTGAACGATAGACCAACTCCAGCCCCAGCGGAAAGAGCGAAGGCCGATATCCATCGACGAAGCCTGCCGGATCATCGGCAAGAAGAAACAGACCGTATACGCGCTTTCCCGTCTGGGCGAAATACCGAGCTGCCGACAGGGACGCAAGGTCTATTTCTATGAGGACGAACTGCTCGAATGGATCAACAACGGCAAGGTAAAGACCGCCGCCGAGATCAAAGCCGACGCGACCCGAACGATCTACAAAGGAACGCGCCGGAGACCCTAACCGCAAGACCGATTCCGAAGACGGAGTCGGTCTTGTTCATTATAGGCTGTCGTCCGAAGCTATGTTTGGCCGAACAGCCAGCCTGCAGGCGGTTGATTCCATAATCGGCAATTTTTTCGATTGAAGTTCAATTCAAGTATAACGATAAGTCTTGTCGCTTTTTTCACTTTTGCACTCGACGACAAAAATGAAATGACGATATGGACCTCGTAAAACTTTACCAGCAGATCAAGGAGTCCTGCCAATCCATCGATCAAAAGATGGACCTGTTGCGTGAAGACATCCGCAAGCTCTCGAACGCAGAAAATTCTCCTGCTTCCAAACTCGAAGACACCGTACTGGATTATCTGGACGTGGCTCAGGTGCTGCACATCAGTACCAGGCAGTTGCGCCGGTTGCACAACTCGGGCGAACTCGTCGGGTTCAAGGCCGGCAGACGGCGCTACTACTTCGTTACCGAGGTGCAGGCCTATCTGCGTAAACTTCGATCGAACAAACAATTTTAACACCGAACGATTATGGCAAAACAAGTCAAGTACAAACTGATCCGTGACGATTCGTTCCGCGACCTGATGATTACCCATTACCAGCAGAGCTATGCGATCCAACTGCTGAGCTACATCTGTTACAAACACAACCTCGACACGGCGCTTAGCGTCGCCGAAGCCTGCGGCATGCTCGGCATCACGCCCCGGCAACTGGAAGAGGCCGTCAAAAAGAACGAACTGCGTTCCATCGGTCGAGGTCCTATAAAAGTATACAGTGCTTTCGACTTGGTCACGCTCGTGACCCGGCTGCACCGCAAGCGGACCATGGGCGTACTGAAAAGCGTTCCGAACTTCGTACATGCGGAAAATCCTCAGACGGGAGATTAACCGTTCCACGGAACGTACTTCCGGAACGGGCGGCTTGCGACAGGCCGCCCGTTTTTTTGTGTGCGGCGATCTTTAATTCTACATTGAAATATGAAATATATTGCGTATTTTATTCGTCATGGAACGAGTTTTGCTTATATTTGCATCAAATACGCAACATATTGCATGATGGATATATTCGAAACGATACGCAACAGACGGGCGCTGCTGGGAGTGACACAGGAAGAACTTGCGGACATTACCGGCGTCAGCGTACGCAGGATCGTGGATATCGAGCGGGGCAAGGCAAACCCTTCGTTCGCCACCCTGCGGAAGATCGCTGCCGCGTTAGGACTGGAGATTACGGCGACCGTCAGAAAAATCGTATGACCATGAAAAGAGCACAAGTCTATGTCAACGACCGTCCCGCCGGGGTGTTGACCCGAGAGGACGACGGTAGCTATACGTTCGGCTACAACCGAGACTATTTGCAGGACCCTGCGGCCACGGCCGTCAGCCTGACGCTACCCAAACGTGAAGAACCTTACCGTAGCGAACACCTGTTTCCGTTTTTTTTCAATATGCTGTCCGAAGGGGCCAATAAGGCCATCCAGAGTCGCATCCTGAAGATAGACGGGAACGATTATTTCACATTACTTCTCAAAACGGCCCACACGGACACGATCGGGGCTGTAACCGTAAAAGAGATCCGAGAATGACGAACACGAACATACCTACCGTTGCCAACTGTCCCGGCACGCTCGCGCCGGGATACCGGACATATAGTCCTCGTACAGCAGTCCGTCTGTTCGACGGCAAGAAGGTCAGCCATGTGCTGGATTTCGCCTATGACGGCGACGAGGCCGCTGCGCTCATTGCTGGGAACGTCGGCCGCATATCCCTTTCAGGCGTGCAGGAGAAACTGAGCGCTACGCTCAAGGACGGAAAGGTCATCCTTACGCCGCCGGGCGAGAAGGGCACCTATATCCTGAAACCCGTCCCTTCGAACCGCAGCCTCCGCTACCGCCGTTTTATGCCGGCCAACGAACACCTGACCATGCAGATCGCACGCCAGGTCTACGACATACCGACCGCCGAGAACGGCATGATCTTCTTTGCCGACGGGGAGCCGGCCTATATCACCCGGCGGTTCGACGTGGGGGCCGACGGCTCCGGGATCAAACAGGACGACTTCGCCTCCCTCGTCGGGCGGACGGCCGAGAACGCCGGAGAAGACTTTAAATACCGCGGCAGTTACCTTGACATCGCGGCGAAGATCCGGGAACTGCTGCCCGCCTGGCAGGTGGAAATGGCCGGCTTTTTCCGCCTGGTCGTATTCAATTATCTGTTCGCCAACGGAGACGCACACCTGAAGAACTTCTCCGTGCAGCAGACCCCGGACGGGGACTACCGCCTCGCTCCGGCCTACGACCTGCTCAATTCTCACCTGCATGTGGACGACGGCGACTTCGCCTTGAGCGAGGGGCTGATGCCCCGCCCGGAGTGGAGCGATACGTACGAGCGTACGGAACATCCCTGTGCTGAGGATTTCCGGCGTTTCGGCCGACTCGCGGGCCTGAACGACAAACAGACCGACAAAGTGTTAGCGCTATTCGCTGAACCGAAGGACGAGGTGGCGCAACTGACGAAGCGCTCCTTTCTGGACAAGCGGCTGCAACGCATGTACCTGCAAAGCTACAAAGAGCGCTTGAGCCGTTTCAACAGGCGGTAAGAACACCATATACGGTTTATCATGGACGGCAGGAATGTTCCTGCCGTTTTCAGTATACGGGAACCCGAACATTTCGGGTTCCCTTTTCTGTTTATCAACCCTTTAAAATCTCAAGCCTATGATCATCCGACTCGAAGGCGCCCTGTACAAGACCGACCCATGGGTCGCGGATGTCTTTACCGATATCCTCAATGCCGTCGGCAGCGCCTCTTCGCCCGCCGAGATGCACAGGATGCTATTGCGCCTGTGCAGGCCGGGCCACGGTCCCGACCCGCGCCGGTATTTCCGGTGGGGATTCGACCGAGACAGTTTCTGGCTGCAACAGCGCACGGATCAACGCATGGATCCCAATACGAACGGGCTCTATCCACACAAGCTGCTGACGGTCATGGCCTACAGCGACACGAATTCATTACCGCAAACCAACTGACAAAATGAACGTACAAAAAAGAGAAAGCCGGACAAAATGCTCCGGTTTGCCGCCACCCATGAGGCGGATATAACCCATTATCCGGACGTGTCCTGCACGTCCGCTTTTGTTTCAAATAAAACCATTTCAAACCATAAAAACACAACATCATGAAAAAGAACCAAAAAACCGCAACCGTTAAAAAACAGAACGTAAACGCCACTCCGGCAACAACCTCGAACGCCCTCGTACCGTTCCAATCGGTGTCGATGAACATCCCGCTCGATAAGATCGACCCCAGTCCGTTCAACCGCGACCGCACGATCTCCGAGAAGGAGCTCCGCGACCTGGCCGACAGCATCGCCCTGCACGGGGTTCAGACCGACATCAAGGTGCGCCCCATGGAGAACGGACGCTACGAGATCGTTTACGGCGAACGCCGCTTCCGTGCCTCGCTGCTGGCCGGTAAGACGACCATTCCGGCCAAGGTGGAACAGATGACCGACGAGCAGGCCGAGACGTGCCTCATCATCGAGAACCTGCAACGCGAGAACTACTCGGCCGTCGAAGAGGGGCGCATCTTCCGCCGCAAGCAGGAGGAAGGCCTGAGCGTCGCGGCCATCTGCGAACGCTTCGGCAAGAAGGAGGACTACGTGCGCTCGCGTATCAGCCTGACCACGCTGATCCCCGAGGTGGCCGACATGCTCGATCGGAAAGATATCACGCTCGAAGTGGCCAAAGAGTTCGCCAAATACGATGCCGACATTCAGAAAGAAGTCTACGAGGAGCACTTCCGGCACGATGATTTCTGGTCGTGGAGAGGCATCCCCGCCAAGGATTTCGCAAAAAAGCTCTACGACAAGTATATGACCACGCTGGACAATTACCGCTTCGACAAGACGGAGTGTGCATCCTGCGGCCACAACACCCTGAACCAGGTGCTTTTTACCGACTGCGGCGACTGCGGCGCATGCCGGAACATGGCCTGCCTGCAACAGAAAAACGTGAATTACCTCGTGGATAAGGCCGTGTCTTTACTTAAAAACGATGCACGCTTGCACCTGGCCGTCACGGGTAACAGCGACCGTGCCATCGTGCAACGGCTCGAAGCGATGGGGCACGAGGTTGTAACGCTCGAAAGGGGTCTTTGGGGGTATATCGACGAGCCGGAGATGCCCAAGGTCCCCGTTCCGGAAGATTACGAGAGCGAGGACGACCTCCGGGGCGCGCAGGACGACTATGAAGAAGAATTGAAAGAGTTCAAAGAAACCTGTTCGGAGCTCGACTGCGGGGTGTCGGAAGGCACCGTGCTCAAATACGCCGTGATCGGCACTTCGGATGTCGGTGTCTATTACGAGCGCGTCAGGGCACAGACCGACGGAAACGGATTGCTCTGCGGCTCGGCGCCGGAAAGGCCGGCCGCGAAACTGCGCGCCAAGGATGCCCGCAACTTGGAGATCTGTTACGAGCACATCAACAAGGACCTCAAGAAGGTGCTGAAAAAGGCCACGGCGCAGTTCCTCGCCTCGGCCATGACCGAGCGCGAACACCAGATGCTCAACTATGTGCTGCTCGACCGCATCCCGAGCGCGAACCGTGAACTGCTCGGCGTGACCGGTTACGGATCGTGCTGTACCGAACGTCTGAAAGCGGCCGAGACGATGACCGAAGAGCAGCGCGCGATGCTCTTCCGCATGGCCTTCATGCGCTACTGCGACGATATCAGCGAGTATAACTGCCAGGCCGACGATATCGACATCCAGCTGATGATCGAGTTCGGGCAGATGCACTTCCCCGAAGAGACCGCGGCCGTCGTCGGACGTCACAAGGCCATCTACGACAAGCGCCACGCCAACCTCGAAAAGCGCATCAAAGCTATTGAGGAAGAGGACAAGCAGGCCTCTGTCGTACAGGTTAGCGGCGAACTGGTCGACACCGCGACCGGCGAGGTGCTGGCCCTTGCCGCTTCGGAAGCCGAACCTGCCGACTATCCGGAACCGATGTTCTCGCAGGAGCCCGAACCAGACTACATCCCCTACGAAGGGCCTGCTCCGGACGAGTTCCTGCCCGAAAAAACGCAGACTGTCGCCCTTGCCGTCGAGGAAGCCGAACCGGACGACTATCCGGAACCGGTATTCCCGCAGGAGCCCGAACCGGACTACACGCCTTACGAAGGGCCTGCTCCGGACGAGTTCCTGCCCGAAGAGAGATTGACTCCGTTCATACCGCTCGCGGACAACGAAACCGTTACCGCCGCTAAGGCGGCATAACCCGCAAACCGTTTACCGGAGGGGACGTCACGAGGGCGTCCCCTCTATTATCTTTCATGTACGGGAAAAACAGTCCCGCCGTACACGGGCACCGAGCTATGAAACAAAACATCAACCCTTACGCCGAACAGTTCGCACACACCGTAGGAGGAGTCCTTCTGTTCCATCATGGACTGAACCTCGTGCTGTACGATTACGGATCGTCCCCCTCGCTGGCCTACTGGATCGGCCGACAAAGGAAGCGGACCAAAGACCTGCATTTCCTCTCGCTTCAGGCCCGCGAGAGCCGTATCGAAGAGCTGAGGCGCGAACGAACTTCACATCTACTTTACAGGGCAGCCCGACGTATCGAAAGACGGCAGAAACGGATCGCGACATAAATCGCGATTCTTATCAGTTTTTCAAGAATTATTATTTTGCAATTATTATCTTTACGTGATGGAATCGATGTAAACTATGAAGACACTTCAAAATCCTTTCGTAACGAGCGGTTACGTTTCTGAGGAGTATTTCCATGACCGATAACCAACCGATGCGTTCCCCCATTACAACGGAACTGCTTCGGTAACGGGGATATCTCCCTGAACGGAGTATTGGCCCGGGCCTGTCGTAAGCAAAGGGTCCGAACCTTATATGCTCTCCTGCGGCGGGGCCATGATGATTTCGATGCCGCCCATTACGGCGGATTCGGTAACGATCTTAGACCGCAACGTTTCGGGGATGTCCAGCAGGCGGAAGTCGTCCGACAGTTCGCTGTGTATCGGGATGACCACCGTAACGGGATCGACCGTGCGGCACACTTCTGCCAAAACATTGGCAGAAGCGTGACCGCTGGTATGCAGCAGCGTGCGGCGCCCGAACGATTCCCATAACTCGATGTATTCCTTTTTCCGGTTTCTGCCGGGCTTCAAATAGCCTGACCACATGGAGTAAATCAGTTGGCAGTTCTCCCGGCCCAGCATGTCGAGCAGTTCATGTACGAACGAGAACCGCCGGCTTCCACGGACCAGCATGCAGAAGCCTCGTTTCTTTAACGGTTCGAGCTGATTACGATGCCCGTGGCAGTAAAAACGGACGTTGTCGAATTTATAAGGAGAGTCTTCCCCGACCGCCGCTGACGAGAATATCCCGAGCATCTCCGACTGATAGCGGTCGCACAGGAAACTGCGCCCGGCCTCCTTACTGGCCATGTGGAAAGTCGCCAGACGGTCGATATCCGTGGACGAGCAGAGCACGAAGGTGTATTTGCATCGTTTCATCAGCCCGGCCGCTTCGACCTTCAGGTCATTCTCGTGCCGGACCGCCTCGTTCGGGCGCGAGAGCATGGTACCCTCGGTAATCAGCACGTCTATGGGACGACGCAATACGTATTCCCGCAGGACGGGAAACAGGCCTTTGCCGAGATAGCCGTGCGTGCGAAAATCCCCTGTATGGAGGATGCGTTTGCCGTCGGCTTCGATGAGGAACATATAGGCGTCGCAAGCCGAATGGCTTACGAAGAAAGGCGTTACGCGAATATCTCCCGTATTGCCGATCGCGTACGCGGGCCGGTAGATCCGCATACTTTCCAGCACGGCGACATCGGCAGGCGATACGGGACCTCCCGGAATTGCCGCCAGCGTCCTCGCCTTGCACAGCATCACCTTTTTGGCTATCCGACCGATGTATTGCGGAACAGTAGCGGGAACATATCTGCACAGGTCCGTATGATCGCCGTGGTAATGGGAATATATCACGGCGTCGCAACCCTCGGTCAATACCCGTACGGCGTTACGGTCGGCCAGCCTGTCTTCGCAACGGCCATCGCCGTCGGGCAGGTTCCCGCCCAAGTCGATCAATATCTTCGAGGAGGTAGTGGCGATCTCCGTGATGCAGCCGCCGATCTGGTTTATACCCCGATGTACGGTAATCCTCATAGGCTAAAGCGTATGTCCGGGAGTTACTTCGCAGACGATACCGTGCCGGCTGCATAGCTCGCGGAGTGCCCTGCGTCTCTCCGCCCGTCTCGGCGTGGGCTTCTCGTCGTAATCCCCGATGTCAATATGGAGCACGACCCGCTCGGACAGGCCGATGGTCGTCTTCTCGAAATCCGTGCCCGTGAGGGATACCGGGAGCAGCCCAAGAGAGGCCTTGATCTTCAGCAATTCGGTATAATAGCCTATGATCTCCTGTCTGTTATCCGCCAGGAAACGGTTGTACCTGTCCATTTGGGACACGATCTCCTCCGTGCCTGTGGAAGCGGTGTACGACTGCTTGTCCAGCAGCCGGTTATCGCCGATGCGTTTGAGTTCTACGAACTCTATATCGTGCTGGTCGTTCAGCCGTATCAGGTCGATACGCAGGATGTCGTACTTGACCTTCGGGCTTTTGGAGCAGGGATTCGGGAGAGTGAAGGCGAACTCGGTGTCGATGTAGCGTGACGCCGGGCCAAGGACCAGCCGGGCTTTGATCCCGCTTTCGGAACGTTCGCTGAAACGCCGGCGAATTCCGGCCTTTATGCGGTCCAGCACTTCCTGCGACAGATCGTCTGTCGAAAAATCGGCATACGACCGTCTCTGCAGGCCCAAGTAGTTCGCGTGCGTTTTTGCGGTGTAGCGGCCCCTGTCATAACCAATCCTGAACATGGACCCTCCGTTATGGTACACGTTGACCGTGTTGTCCTTGCGGATGTCAATGTAACAGTCCCGCTGGCTCTTGAGAAGCCGCCACCAAGCGGGATCTTTCTCCCGCAACCTGTGTAACAAGGGCGCGGAGGCTTTCAGGTTCCCGAAGTGGTTCCTCTCCGTTCCGTCCTTTGTCACTCCTTTCATAGCATATCGTTAAAAAAACAAGACAATAACCGTTCCATTTCGCCCTGTAGGTACAACTCTTCTGTCGTACGTTTGTACTTAGTTAAGCAATTGAATTATATTTACAGTATCAGGCATGGATTAAGACAGATCTTCTGTTGGTTTTATAAACCGTTCAAGACATTCCGTCCCCATGCTTTGCATCTTAAAACCGGACAGTTCGTTAGGCCAAGCAGAGCCCGTGTTCGCGACGATGGTTTACAAGATGTAGTTTTCACTTAAATTCTTTTTATCATGGTTTACATCGGTATCGACATCAGCAAAAGCAGTTTCGTTACAGCTTATCCGTCAACGAACGGCTACCGTACCCAGACTTTCCCCAACACTGTTGCGGGAGCTCGCAAGTTCATCGCTACGCTCGCTGCCGCTGAGCATCACTGCGTCATGGAAGCCACCGGCAATTACGGTTTTCTGCTGCTGTACCTGCTTCATCAGAGCGGTATTGCCGTCAGTCTTGTAAATCCCAAGCAGATCAGGCATTTTGCCCGGATGATGATGGTTGTGACCAAGACCGACAAGAAAGACGCCTGCATGATCGCCATGTACGGGGAGAAGATGAACCCACCCATCTACAAAATGCCCTCACAGGCTATCTTGCTGCTCAAACAGAAAAAGACTGTCATCCGTCAATTGCGTAAACAACTCGTCGCATCGAAGAACCTGCGTGGATCGCTCGTCGTATTACCTTATCGGGACAAAGCCTGTGTACGGGCATTGGACAAGACCATTGACTTTCTGACCAAGCAGATCGAGCAACTCGAAGCGGAACTGGCTGACATAGCATCATCCGAGTTCGATAAGCAACTAAAAGCCCTGACATCCATCAAAGGAATCGGCATTACGCTCGCTACGGCACTGATCCTCTCCACCGGTGGGTTTACCTACTTCGACAATGCCAAGCAACTCTCCCGCTTCATCGGAATATGTCCCACCTATCAACAATCGGGGACATCCGTAAATATCAAAGGGCATATAAACCGAAACGGCGATGAACACTTGCGATCCTTGCTTTATGTTGCTTCATGGACAGCCTTGCGTTACAACACTGCCTGCCGGGAATGTTATCTCCGCTTAAAGGCAAATGGAAAACCCTCCAAAGTCGCTCTAATCGCGGTGGCCAACAAGCTCGTCAGACAGGCTTTTGCAATCGCAACTACCGACTCAACATATATCGACGGGTTTGTCTCGACTAAAAAATAAATCGCTGTTCATTTTTTTACTTTTTTATTTGCTTTTTAATACAGTTCGTCTTGCGCACGAGGTTCGGGTCGGGCCACATAGTCCATCCTGCGGACGGGGCATATAGACAGTCGTGCCGGTAAGAGAGCAACAACCGATCCCATGAAGACGACACCCACCAGTGTTCCAGCCGCGGATTGATGTATCCTCCGGTATACAGCACAGCCGACCTCCGCACCGTCGCCCTGAAACCACGTTCATCGGCGGTCATCTCCTCCATCCGCAGGATAAATATACGCATTTTTTCCCTGTATACGACTTTTTGTTCGTACAGGTTCGAGAACAATGGCGAGAGTATCTTGCCGCGAAACGGCCCGTTTTCTCCGAGGCGGGCGAACAATTTTTCGTCGTACTCCGCTTCGATCTGCGCTATCGTCATGGGCGTATATGTCGTATCGATCATATATATAAAACGAACGAGCAGGAAAAAAGTATACAGGATAATAACGCTCACTCGTTATGATGTCGACATATTTTGCTGGAATTCAATGGAATACATCTTTAGTATTTTGCACTGACTGCGAGGCGGCCGTTTCTCCGTAAAGGATTTTCATACGGACGTTTGCGCTTCCGTGGAACGAACCTCCTTTCCGCAGTCATGACGCTCATACCATAATCGTTCACATCATGAAACATTCGTTCCCCATGGAAACATCTACGGTGCGACGGTTCCTTGCCGGCAGTGCAGGGCCATCCATAAAACCGATTTTATTGAAACCGCCAACAGCGTTGTCCGACAGGCAGATCGTCCCGCTCGAACGGCTCCGAAAAGCCATCAAGTTACCCTACGGCGGTTACCGGGGTGCCGAGCTATGGCCGGACGGCGAGCTGCGGATCAACGATCCGGGACGCTACATGGACGCCGACCGGGAACTGATAACGATCCTCGAAACACTCGCTACGCTGAACCGCACGGGACTCTATTCCGCCTTTTACGACTATGCCCCACATGTGGGAACACTGACGGTCAAAATCTACGAGGGACGCTGGACCTGGTTTAAAAAACCGGTACTGAAAGCTGCCATAGACTGCCGCCGTTTCCCCCTGCGCGACAACGATACGAACGGAGAGGTAACCGCCGAAGAGTTCATCCGGCGACTGATCGGCTTGGTACAGTAATAAACTATACTGTGTCGATGGCGGTTTTATCCGGATACAGGCATGATAGTCAATTCTATACACGCCTTTAGGGGCGATAACGGTTTGACTGTCGATAGCGGTAGGAAATGTCAAAAATTTAGATACGGAATGTCTAATAATTTTACATTAGCTTTCATTCGTTTTTTAGTTAAAGTGCTTGTATACAATCGTTTGTCGTGATGGCATCCGTTTGGGGTCTGCTAAGGAGCGATAGCTTAAAACTAATCATTATGAAGAAATTTTTGTTAATACTGATTATTTGTCTGGCCGGAACTGGTACTTTGTCTGCTCGACAAAATGTTGTGGAAACACGTTTTTCAGGAAAAGAAATCACGAGCATACGAGCCGAAAGTTGTTGGCAGATTGTGGTATCCCGAGGGAAGCGAACTTGTGTAACGTTGACCGTTGATCCTGATCTGCAACCTTATTTCTCTTGTAACCTCGAAGGCAAGACCGTTTGTCTGCGTATGGAGAATGTCTCTTTTCCGAAAAAATTGAATATAGGCCGTGATAATTCTCCGACGGCCTATATCGTCTTGTCCGAGCTGGATTATCTGCATCTGGAAGGGGCCTGTAATTTCAAAACGGAGAACATGCTTACCTCCGGAGATTGCAGGATTAATGTAGAGGGTGCGTGCAAAATCGTAAAACTGCCGTTACGGGTCAATTCGCTGCATTTTACGCAATCCGGCGCTACCGATATTTCCGGACTCTCCGTAACGGCCCAAGGAGATGTGCGAACAGATATCTCGGGTGTAGCTAAACTCCGGGAGGTTTCAGTTCGCACACCCGGTAATCTTCGAATTGATGTTTCGGGTTTGGCATCCGTTTCTGCCGAGATCGATGTCGATCGTCTTGATTTGTATGTGAGTTCTAATGGTAAAGTATCCATCGGAGGCCGGGTCGTCCGGACGGATTTTCATCCATCGGCTCTATCCCAAATCGACGTGTCGGCGTTGAAACGGAAATAGTCAGTATCTACGAGGGGCGTTGAACCTGCTTCAAGACACCCGTTCTGAAACCCGCCATAGGCTTGTAAATCAGTACTGAAAAGTTCGTCCAGCGGCTGGTCCGGTATAATAGCGGCATCGTTTGGCAGGCTTTTTCCCTAACTTCTGAACCGCTCCCAGAAACTCGGACCGTCGTTTTGCACTCGAAAGAGTGTACGGTAAATCCGCACGAAGAAGACCTATACCGGGTTTTGGAAGAAAAATTGCCGCAATGTGCTTACCTGATTTGCTGCGGAGAGAAAGAGTGCGCTCCGTTACGCTTTCTTATAAAGCGAGCCGAAGCTGTCGGTATCGAAAATAATATATCTTTGAGCATATTGCCGTAATACGCGTAATAATCTGAGACGAGGAATAAATTATATAAAGGATCGTTATGCATTTTGTAGAATGCACATTTTATTGTGGGAAATCGAAAATAGTTAACGACATATCTCCTACAACCACCATATTGTCCTTATTCTCTAATAGCAACGCTCCTTTCAATCCTCCGATCTTATAATGGTTTTCGATATATTTTTCCTCCATCGCTTTTTTCGCGTCTCCGACGGTTTTACCGGATAAAAACTGTTTGATTCCTTCGATCGCACATTCGACGAATTCTTCTTGAAGAACAATATGAGTATCGTTTTTATACCCCCAGAACAAGGCTGTATTCCTATTCATCAATTCGTCTTTAAGATCATTACCGCATTGACACGAAAACGTGTAAAAAATATTACCCTTAAATATTTCGGAATTAATCGTGTCGGAAACGATATCGTCTCCGCACTCGTTAACTATCCCTTTTTTATGACCATGCATATACGCTAAGAAAACGAATCCATGTCGGCACGACTCGATATGGCGTTTGATTTCTTCGGCCGTTAAATTCGGGGGCGTTATAGTTTTATGTGTAAAGCGGCATTTTACAGCGCATTGCCTGCTTTCATCGGCACACGATTCGAAAAACCACCTATTTTCTTCCGAACAATCGTTGTTATACGATATAATGACATCGTCAATCATCGAGTTTACTATCTAATAAAGATTGGATCGTAGATTTATACATGATTCGTTCTATATCTTTTCCGAAACCGGTGCCGAGGCGAATTTCATTCAGAATCATTCTCAATGTATATTTTTCGTTTCCTTTGAATACGAACGTTTTGTCCGCTTCGTTTTCATGTTGCAAGATCCATTGTTCGAAAACACAATCGAAGTCAGTATTCCAATTATACTTAATTCGTTCTATTATTTCTTCCACCTTCGACATATCGGAATTATTAATAAAATAAATTCCTTTATTATTAATCATTTCGATAATATCGTCCGACGGAAGTTGTAACGGAGAATTCGCCGACATCATTACGATATACAACAACGACGTTTTTTCTCTGATCTGTTTCAGAGCATCAATTCCTTGTAACCCGACATCGAATTTACAGTCCAAAAAAACGATCATCTTTTGGGATAGATTATCGAAAATATAGTCCAAACATTTTTGAATTTCGGAAAACAGTTTGACATCGGTATTCGGATATTTTTTCTCGAGTCGTCTGACGAACGGATCGGTAGACGACATGTTGTCATCGGCGATTATAATTTCGAAATCCATATTTTTATCTTTTAAACGGTAACGTTATTTGAAAGGTGGTTCCGATAGATCCGAATTCGCTATCTACGATCTTGATCGTTCCCTTCAACGATTCGACTCTTGTTTTAACGACGTATAATCCGATTCCGGCCCCGCCGTCCTTTTCTGTCGTAGTGTTATAAAGCCCGAATACCCATTCTTTTTTTTCGTCCGGGATTCCAGCGCCGGTATCGGACATTTTTATTATCAATCGGTCGTCGTCGGTATAAGCCGTACACTTGATGATTTTCTTTTGCGAATTCTTCATCGCTTTTATAGAATTATCTATCAAATTTTGAAGAATATCGAAAAAAAACTGACGATTAGAGGACAACACCAAGGATTCTTTTATCTCGCATTCCGTTTCGATATGTTCGAACTCGAATTTGGTTCGATAGGTCCGAAAAATATCGATTATCAATTTTCGGAAATCGATTTCTTGAAATGAGATATTGGATTGAGAATAACTCAGCATGTAGTTGATCACCTTATCCAATATTTCCATTTCCTCCGAAATTTCATGGGCATATCGTATAAAGTATTCTTCTTCTTCGGGATCGGGATAGAATTCAGCGAAAAAATCCGCTTTGCGCTTGATTTTATTGAGCGATGTGCGAACTGCATGAGTAATATGAATCGCGTATTCTTGCAGCGACATAATACTCATGTACATATTTTCTTTGCGAATGAATTCCTCTTCGGCCTTTTTATGTTCGGCGATAGCCGCTTTAACGCTTTTTCCGGTTTTTTTCGCAGTCGAGATCAGCGGGGTCAGTTTAGGACGCAGATGCGGATTGGCTTGTGCTATATCCGTAACGGACTGCACGAGATCGTCGATATCTTGTTTCGCATTGTATAGTTCGGAATCGATATTTTTTTTCCGATGCTTGCGTAAATAAATTTTGTAATCTTCGATCGAGCTTATTTGCAGAATGATAAACTCTTTCAGTGCTCTATATTCGTCGTTATCGTTGAAATCCTGACGATTGGTCGCATCGATAATCGCCGGATTCTCTTGTTTCGATATGTCGACGATGCCTATTATCTCTCGAGTGCTGATCTTATTGAAGATGTCCTGCCATAGTCGCTTGTCGATTCCCAATACGTCGCGTTTTTTATTCGCATCGTTTTCGCGCTCTGCGAACGGAGTGGTTATCACATTGTCTCGGTATATTTTGATCCCGTCGATTTCGTTATTCGGATATTTTTTACGAAAAATCCGTCTCGCATTATCGTCGAAATAAAATAATTTCATTGAGATTCCGCCGAACTCTTTAACGGGAATTTCTTTTTTTTCTATTCGTCCGCTTTCTTCATCGAAGAAAAGGGATTCTTGGATGTTTCGTTTTTTATCAAACCCGATCGCTAAAGATAAGGTCGCCGTATCCGTATTCGCGAGCGATTCTATCGCATTCGTTTTGATTTCGAATTCGGGCGCGATAACGCTTATCTGAAACGGTGGATTCAAATTCGCATACGGAGATACGATTTTAGACGCTTCGCGAATAAATCTGTGGATATCGTCTTCCGACCAAAATTCTCGAACGTTTTCGATAACCAAACGTGTGCCCGATTCCTTTATATCACGAGACGTTATATACTCGTATTTATTTTCTATATCGGTAAATAATTTGATCCCGTCGTCTTGGTTCGCTTGATTATAATATAGGTTCCAATCGATTTCGACATTCAACCATCTGTCGGTTCCCGATCGTTTCGTTACGATATTCACTTTGTCGCCTAATTTATCCACGGCAAAACGTCCGATACCTTTTTCGCCTACGCATCTACGAGAAAAAGGTTCCGGAGAAATAGGATTCTTACGTTTGTTAGATGTCCCAATTACCATCCATTTATCTCGAATATCGTCGAAAGACATACCGAATCCGTTATCGGCGATAGTGATGCGACCGGTATCGTTATCTCGTTTACTCGAACCGACATTTTCGAAAACTACTTTTACTTCGGTCGCATTCGCATCGTAGCAGTTTTTTACGAGTTCGAACAAAGCGGTAATCCTATCCGTAATCAATTCTCTGCCGATTAAGCGGAAGGTACTGATATCGAATCTCCATTTCAATATATCCGATTCGTTCATGCTTTATTCGATTCGGTTAAATGATCGATAATACTTTTCGCGATGACCTCGCCCAATTTCGGAGGCACGGCATTTCCTATGTAACGCGACGCTTTCGTAATCGAAACGGTCTCCTCGTCGGCAAAAAATTTGTAGGTTTTAGGAAACGTTTGGATCAATGCGGCTTCACGAACGCTGATAGCTCTATCTTGCGTCGGATGTCCGAATCGCCCGTTCCCGAGTCCCGTACATTGCGTCGTCATCGTCGGTGCGGGTCGTTCCCATACCATTCGGCCGTATACGCTGCCGAACGATTTGCCGGTTTTCGATTTATGACACTTTAATTTGAGTTCTTCCGGCCAATCTTTCCAACTACCGCCGTACGGCGTATTTCGAATACGTCGCAGATTCAATTCCGACAAAGCCGTGGCTTTATGCAACGGATCGTCGGCGCATTGTTCTCCGGCTTTTAACTTCGGTAAATCTCCTATTACGTCTTCGACTTTAACATAGTTTTCAGGAGCGTGCGTAGGCGGGATAAGTTTTATGTCTCCGATTCTCGACGCGAGCAGAACCAACCGTTTACGAGTCTGAGGTATACCGTAGTTCGGGCAATATACCGTGTTAACGCTGACGTGATAATGCAGATCGTCTTTTAACAATTTCACGAAATCGACTAAAACCGGTTTTAGCTTGAATTGTGCGATTTGCGTTACGTTTTCCATCGTAACGATGTCGGGCCGAACTTCGTCGATCAAACGGCCGAATTGATACAATAGATCGTATTTATTCGGATCTTTATCTTTATTGCTGAACGCATACGACGAAAACGGTTGGCACGGCGCGCATCCGGCTAATACTTTGATTTTCGAATCGCCGAAAAGAGTACGAATCTCCTCGCCTGTAACTCGTTTTATATCCGTGTCGAAGAACTTTGCATCGTTGTTGTGCTCATAAGCGAATCGACACGTTTTGTCTATATCGAATCCTGCAATGATATTCAACCCCTGTCGTTTGAGACCATAACTCAACCCCCCGACTCCGCAAAAAAGATCGATCACGCCTATATTCTTCTGTAACGACATATTATTTATAGACACTTTCTTCCAATATGCTTATCTTTGTACAAAGATAGTCAAAGACTTCGGATTATGGAATAATATTTATACGAGTTTATGGATCATTGTAGTAAACAGAAACGCTCCGAGATAATGTCGCGAGTCGGACAAAAAAACACGAAACCGGAAATTCTGGTGCGGAAATTTCTGTTTTCTCATGGGTTCAGATATAGAACCAATGTCAGAAAATTACCCGGTTCTCCGGATATAGTTCTGCCCAAATATCGTACGGCGATATTCGTTCACGGTTGTTTTTGGCACGGTCATTCTTGTAGGGCCGGACATCGACCTCGAAGCAATACGGAATATTGGTTGCCCAAAATCGAGGCCAATATGAAACGTGACGCTCGAAAAATTACCGAGCTGAAAAAACAAGGTTGGAAAATCATCGTAATTTGGCAATGCGAAATAAATACCGTTACAAAAAGAAATATTAGACTTCCTATTCTTATTGATGAGATTAAAACCGATAATTACATAATGATATGACAACGATTTCTGTATTCGACGCTGCGCTTGACGCCTGTATGGCTTACATGAGCGATCGGGGTGCTCACTTGTTCGATCCTCCGACCGAAGAGTGTTCCCGCGAGGAAGACGGTTATGTCTATCTGGCGAACGCCGCCAATTCGTTCGGTATCTATGAAATCGAAACCGGAATATTCACTCCGGACGAATCCGACCTATAAATCCCGCTTGGCCGGATATTTCTTTATTGACCCTCTATTTTAAGGCATTGCTACTCGAACGGAATGTTTTTTGCCCATTGTCCTGTAAAAACGGAAAATGGACAAAAACGGACTTTTCAATCTGGAGTGGTATAAACCCGAAATAAATACCCCGACCGATCTGCCACTGGCCGAAAGCAGCGTGCGGGCAGGTTTCCCGTCGCCGGCCGACGACCATCTCGAGGGACGGCTCGATCTGACGCGTTTGGTGGTCACACACCCCGACGCCACCTTTTATGCCCGTGTCGAGGGCGACTCGATGAAGGACGAATGCGTGGAAGACGGCGACCTGTTGGTGGTCGACAAGTCGCTCGATCCGCAGGACGGCAACCTGGTGGTGTCGTATATCGACGGGGAGTTCACCCTCAAACGCATCCGCCTAACGGACGATAAGATCTTGCTCGTGCCTGCCAATAAGAAGTATCCTACCATCGAGATCGATCCGCAGAGCGACTTTCGCGTCTGGGGTATAGTGCGCTACGTGGTCAAAAAGATGTAGAAATAGTAATTTCAAGGTCGTGCATCCGTTATTAAGGCATGTACGGCCTCTGCGACTGCAATAACTTTTACGCTTCCTGCGAGCGGGTCTTCGACCCTTCGCTCGTGGGCCGGCCCGTCGTGGTGCTCTCGAACAACGACGGTTGCGTGATCGCCCGCAGCAACGAGGCCAAAGCTCTCGGTATCAAAATGGGCGATCCTTTCTTCAAACTACGCGAACTGATCGACCGCTACGGGGTCGCCGTCCGGTCGTCGAACTTCGTCCTCTACGGCGATATGTCGGCCCGGGTGATGAATATCCTGCGCTCATTCGTGCCGGTCACCGAGGTCTATTCCATCGACGAATCGTTCCTCGACTTTTCCGGAATGGACACCGACTCGCTCGACGGGCTGGGTCGCCGTATCGTCCGCACGGTCGGACAATATACGGGCATTCCCGTGAGCCTCGGCATCGCCCCGACCAAAACGCTGGCCAAGATCGCCAGCAAACTTTGCAAGCAATACCCGAAGCTCGGCGGCTGCTGTTTCATGCACCGTCCGGAGGATATCGAAAAGGTACTGCGGAAGTTTCCCGTAGGCGACATCTGGGGCGTCGGCCGCCGGTACGAAAGGAAACTGCTCTCGGCGGGTATCGCCACGGCCTACGACCTGACGCAGATGCCGCAGGAGTGGGTGCACAGGAACCTCGGAGGTGTGGTCGGCGTCCGGCTCTGGAAGGAACTGCGCGGGGAGCCGTGCCTGAGCCTCGAAGAGATACCCGCCGACAAGAAACAGATCGCTACGACAAGGAGCTTCGACCATGACCTGACGGCTTTCGGGGAGCTGCATACCCGCGTGGCCCAATATGCCGCCTCATGCGCCGCCAAGCTGCGCAGACAGAAAAGCGTCTGCGGCGAGGTGCGGGTGTTTATCTATACGAACCCGTTCAAGGAGAACCTGCCGCAATATTACGAAAGTCGGATCGTGAAACTCTCCGTATCCACGGACAGCACGCTGGAGTTGGTCAAGACGGCTGCGGATATCCTGCGCTCGATCTACCGGTCCGGCTATGCCTACAAGCGGGCGGGCGTGATCCTTTCGGACATCTCGCCCAAACGCGGTATCCAACGGGACCTGTTCGATCCGACCGACCGTTCCAAGCACGAGAGCCTGATGGCCGCAATGGACAAAATCAACGCCGCATACGGACGCCACAAAGTGATAACCGCCGCCGAAGGCTTCGAGCCGTTCAAAATGAACCGGCAGTACCTTTCCCGGCAGTTCACGACCGACTGGGATCAGATCATCCGGGTAAAGGCAAAATGACGAGCTGTATCGACTGAATTTCAGGTTATTATTCTGCAAAAACCGATACTTCTTTGTATATCTGGAACGGTAGAATCCGCCAAGCCTTTTGGCAATACACATATCGACGGGTCGTTTTTTATACGAATGCTGCACGGATTATGACGAATATAACCGCCAAGGACAGAAAAGTCCGCTCGGTTTGGAATGCCGAAATTGAGAAATGGTATATCTCGATCGTGGATGTAGTCGGAGTATTGACCGATAGTCCGAATCCTCGCAAGTATTGGAGCGTACTGAAAACCCGCCAGAAAAAAGAAGGCGGCGAGTTGGCTACATATTGTAGTCAACTGAAAATGCAGTCCTCGGACGGCAAGTTCTATAAGACCGATGTAGCCGATGTAGAGCAGCTTTTCCGGCTCATTCGGTCCATTCCCTCACCGAAAGCAGAGCCATTTAAGCTCTTATTCCTATGTCGGAATAAAAGCTCTGGTTGGCTCAGTTGGGACGTGAACACTTGGAGGAGATCGACGATCCGGAATCGGGTATCGAACGTATGCTCGAATACTACCACCGTAAAGGCTATTCCGACAGTTGGATCAATCAGCGTTTCAAATCCATCGAGGTCCGCAAGGAACTGACCGACGAATGGGAACGGCGCGGCATTAAAAAAAGGATAAGAATATGCCGTTCTGACCGATATCATCACGCAGGGATGGGCCGGATGACCACCAAACAATATAAGCAGTACAAAGGGCTGAAAACCATTTGGAGCTGGTCCTTAATTGCTTGCGGAAGCCACTACGACCGAAATATCGAAAGAGAAGAAACCGAAGACGATCACCGAAAACAGAATGATCGCCCGGCAGGGAGGAGCGATTGCCGGGAACACCCGCAAAGAGATCGAGGCTAAAACAGGAAAGAAGGTCATCTCCCAGTTGAACGCCAAATCCGACAAATCTTTGGAAGAGGCGAAAAAGAAATAGAACCGAATTACCAGCAAGAACGGATGGCCGCAGATCATCCGGGTGAAGACGATAATAATGAGCGGTCGCTGCATAAAAAATCCGGAGCGAAAATACGCTCCGGATTCGTTTTATATCGCGGCTGTTTATTCCTGTAAAAGGGCCGTGTTGGCCATATCCTGCACGATGACGCCGTGTTCTGTCCGTTCGTAGGCTAAGACCCAGTGTTTTTCAAATACGGCACAACGGTAACCCGATGAGCACCATTTCTTGAATCGACACAACGGGTGATCCTCTTCGGCTCCGAAAGATTGAATATATGCCAGAAACCTATCCCGGTACGCCAATGCAGCCTCTTCAGACAAATGGAGATCGTTTTTAAGATAGGCGACGAATTCCCCCAACTTATCCACTACCAAGGCGGAAACGATGATATTACGACTCATTTCCGATATGCTTTGTGAATCTCCTCGGTAAACCGTGTGCCGAATTCGGACAATGACACCGCACCGTCTGCGATGGCCGTTTCCCATGCACTTGCCTTCGCCTGTTTTGCGTCTTTTTCGCCCACAACCGTAACGGACTTGTGATTGCGGATCAGCTCCAGCAGCCACTTCCCTTCGGGAGAATCTTCGATCATGACGTGTGTCATTGCCGTCTTCTATTAAATCGTCTGCTCACAAAGATAACGAAATTTATGCCGAATACGGTATTTACCCGAGAAATAAATCGACCGATACCATACGGAACTACCGTGTTTAATCGCTCTTCCTTCCGCTGTCGAACGCGACCTCCAACTCTCGCTGCGTGCCGAAATTGTCGACCACAACGAACCGGACTTCGGACTGTTTGTCGGCGGTCGCCGTATAGTAGAGCGTGAAGACCTGACGGCAGGGATCGCTCTCGTCCAAACCGGGCATAGCCCGCAGTTCGTGCAGCTCACGGTTGACGAGCAGTGTTCCCTCGCTGTCCGACACCTCGCCTTTGCCTTCCAATTGTATGTAACCGATGTAATATTCAGCCCCCTTGAAATCCCCCTGCCGGGTAAGCGTGAAACGGATCTCGACCCGTTCTCCCGGTACGATCTCCGAAGGCAGGTGCCAGCAGGAGAGCGCGAAGTCGTACTCCCGGTTCACGTCGATCTTGTCGTTGCAGGAGACCAACAACAACGAGGCTACGGCCACAGCGGCCGTAAGTGCGAAATAGATCATCTTGTTCATAAATTATACATTTAACGTTAGATTACAGCAGTCCTCCGGATTGGGGTTGACATGCTCCTTTCAGTAGGCGTAATGTTCCGTCACGTCCTCGCAGACCGACAGGCTGTCGAATCCCGTGATCCTACGCAGCGCCCCGAGCTTCTCTTCCAACGGCAGGTGCCGGTACCCGCCCTGCGGGAACACGTATCCCGACGTGTCGATACCGAAGCGGCGGGCTATCCGGCCGTTGACGCGCAGGAACTCGACCAGCACCTTGGCGCAGTCCACGCGGTTGATGCGGCCCGGATCGACCAACTGCGGAACGAAGGGCGAGAGCCTGAGCGCGACGTCGAAACCCCGGTGCTGGAGCTTCTCGACGGCCGCGATACGCTGCGACGGAGGAGCTGTCCGCTCGTAAGTACGGGCGAGGGCGTCGTCCGTGGTCGTCACCGAGATCTGGATATGGGCCAATCTACGGTCCATTACGTCAATATAGCGTTCCCCGGCCACCATGGGCGATTTCGTTACGATCAAATAACCGATGCCGCGCTCGTTCAGCATGCGTATCGTTTTGTACGTGAGCCGGTAGATTGCCTCGGCGGGCTGGAAACAGTCCGTCATGCCGCCCATGCGTACAATAGAGCCGGGAGCAAGGCGGGCGACGGCCCGGGCGATCTTCGCCGGATCGGCCACGGACGGACTGCGCGGGTTTCACAAGCCCCGGAACTCCAGCAACGAACGTGCGTAACAGTAGGCGCAGTCGTGCATGCAGCCGCAGCCGTAAGGGTCGAGCCGCGTCGGATAGCGGCACTTGCCGCCCTCGTTCCCCGTCACGGTCTTGAAGAAGGATTTGAACTCTTTCGGTTCCGTCTTATGTCGTTCCATATTCCCTTTCCGTTTAGTTGATGATAAAGCGCAGGCCGAAGCCCAGTTCCGTATGGAATACCCCCGTCGGCGAACCGAAGGAGCACCGCTGGCGCACCTTCAGCAGCAGGATCACCCGGTCCGCGAGGTAACCTTCGAACGTGGCCCCGAGGGCCGCGCCGTAGAGGAAGCCGTCCCCGCTCACGAGCGTCGCGCCGTCTTCCAGCGCCTTGCCGCCGTTCCCGGAGGTCTCGTAACCCACGAGGGCCAAGAGGCCCCCGTAGAGGGTCACGTTACGGCCCCGGTCAGCGGCCAGCGGCAGGTTGTAGCCCGCCTCGGCCGTGTATTGCGCCACGGGGACCCTCTGCCGGCCGGTCACCCCGTCATAGGCGTAGTCCTTGTGTAGGTAGCCGGCCCCGAAGTTCCAGTAGCCGTGGTTCCGGTTGTAGCGCGCGAGCTCTAGCCCCGCCCAGTAGCGGTAGCAGAGGCGGCTGTCGCGCAGCAAAAAGCCATCCACGGTTCCCATGCTCAGGCCGATGCCCAACTGCCCGGGCAGGCCGCGCTGGGCCCGGGCCTCGCCTGCACCCAGCAGCAGGACGCAAAGTCCCGCCAGCATCAAACACTTCATCCGCATGGCTACCGCACTTTAAGATCCGTGACGGTGCGGGCGTCCACTAAGTCGGTGTTGCCCACCATGAAGGACTGGTGGCGGCCCCCGTTGCGCTCGAACACGTCCATGATGAGCACCTTGTCGTCGGGGATCGTGAACTTGCGGAAGACCCAGACGTTGCGCACCGTCCCGCCCGCCTGTACCGCCGCAATCTCGTTGAAGCGGCATACGGGCTCGATGACGGTCTTCTGCACGGCCGTACGCTTGGCTACTTTGCGGTCGGCGATGCGGAAGCGCACGCGGTCGATGTCGTAATCCACGTTGGAGAGGTTGCGCAGCGAGGTGTGGAAGTAGAACAGCTCGTCCTGCACGTAGATGCCCTTCAGCAGGAGCTGCACCCCAAAGCGCTTGCTGCCTACGGTTTTGATATGGCGCGCATCCCGCTTATAGATCGTGTACATGATACGGTTCACCACCAGGGGCGTCTCGTCGCCCAGCTCCGAGAGGCGCACGTAGGTCTGCCGCGAGGCGAAAGGCCCGTAAGGGTCCCTGTGCAGCCAGTCCTCCAGTTCGACCGTGAGCTGCGCCGGCGAGTCGGCATAGAGGGCCTCGAAGGTGTAGAGTACCCCGGAGGCCGTAATTACCGTGAAGCTGGTCGCGCCCGTGAAGCCGCGCACGGCGGCTTTGATACGCACCACATTCTCAGCACCGTCCGCCTTGCCGGCGAGGATGTTCGCGGAGCCCAGGTCGACGTATTTGACCGCTGCGGGGAAGAGGATGTGCACGGTCTTGTCGAAGGCGACCTCCACGCGGTACGGCTCCGCCGGGCCCTCCGGCGCGGGAGACTGCGCCCCGGCCCGTATGGCCCCGCACAGAAGCAGGGCCGCAAGAATGATCTTTTTCATAGGTTGTTCTTTGTTTTCTGTGGCCGCGTGCGTTTCCGGAAAGAAACCGCACCGCCGCATTACTTTTTGGAGATTAACAATAGCCGGTATCCGGCCTTTACCGTTATCCTGACCTCGAGCAGCCGGGAGGCCGCGTACTGCGTGCCGCCGGTCATTGCCCCGCGCACGAGGTCCATGGCCACCTGCTGACCGGCGCTGCGGGCGAAGCTGATGCTCGTGCCCAGACCCGTGCCGATGCTCGCCGCGGCCTCTTTGGCGGCCGTGCGCTCTTTCGAGTCCGGAACGTAGAGTCCCTCGCCGCCGTCCAGGTCGTAGGCCTTGAGCGATACGGGGACGATCTCGCCCCCGTCCTCGATACCCCCGACTTCGATGCCCAGCCGCTGTCCGTCGATGGAAGCCACGCCGTAAATGACCGTTCCGGCTCCGATCGTCCTGTCCCCGACACTTACAGGCTCTTCGAGGCGCAGACGCACGCGGTCGCCGGCCGAAAGGGTCTGGTCCTCGTCTATACAGACACGGATCGAACCGTATTCCTTATTTTGCCCCTGTGAGGCGCCTAC
>OKSB01000517.1_pt1 | contig 42403 bp, 38 predicted proteins | sample 1601171 | NCBI WGS metagenome assembly OKSB01 (sample SAMEA3541496, study PRJEB24748) | human gut metagenome | biome: human gut; feature: human-associated habitat; material: faeces | place: China | collected 2012 | reverse complement strand
GAAAGCCTTACAGGCGCATATGAAGAACCCCCGGCTATGCCGGGGGGTTCCTTTTATGATCGAAAACTCCCCGCTAAGCGGGGAGTTCCAAAAAGGCGAAGCCTATAGCTGTCAAAAAGAAGCTCTCCTTTGCTACAAAAAAGTTGTCCTGACTTCCGTAGTAGCAAAGGAGAGCGACAATGGATGATCAAAGTTTAGAGCACACGCGTTGGAATTGCAAATATCATATTGTGTTTGCACCGAAATTCAGGCGCAAAATTATTTATGGCAAATACAAGAAAGAAATTGGCCTGATATTAAGGATGTTGTGTGAGTACAAAAAGATTGAGATATTAGAAGCGCATGCATGTGTTGATCATGTCCACATGTGCATAAAAATACCTCCCAAGTATAGCGTGGCACAAATCATGGGATACTTGAAGGGAAAAAGCGCGTTAATGATATTCGAGCAGTTTTCAAACTTGAAATATAAGTTTGGGAACCGTCATTTCTGGTGCAAAGGCTATTTTGTCAGCACGGTAGGGGTGAATGAAGCTACTCTTTTGAAGTATATTCGTGAACAAGAGATACGAGACAAAATAGCCGATCAGCATAGTTTGTTTGAACATAAAGACCCATTTATGGGTCGCTAGGAATAGCGGCGGAAGTCAGGTCTGGCCTCCTTCAGGGGGCGGACGAGTAACAGGCCCTTATAGGGCCAAATCAGCACTGCCCCTTCAAGGGGCGGTGCTGATTGCGCTTTTTTTGTTCTTCGCTCGCAAGCGGGATGGTGCCGGGCGCGGATTCCGCTCCGGGAACCTGAGCGAAACGCGTATGTTAGGGAGCGGTCAGACAGTTTCAATGCGATGATAGCGTCCGCCGTGTATTTCCTTCCGGCGTTTTAATCCGTCAGTGCGGAATCCTGGCCGAATTTTTCGTAAAAAGCCTTTTCCGCCTGTGAATCCCCGATGAGATACATTTCCTCGCCTTCCTCAAAAACGTGGCCGGGATCGGGGTTGATATGCATTTCTCCGTCCGTGTCGCGCAGGGCCACCACGCTGCAATGGGTCAGGCTGCGGATGCCGCTGCCCATGAGCGGCTTGCCCGCCAGGCTCTTGCCCACGGCGCTGCGGAAAATGTTCAGACCTTCGTTGATCATGGTTACTTTGCCGGGAGCCAGCAGATTGATGATGCTGTTGGTGACCATGGATGCCAGGGAGAGCACCAAATCCGCCCCGGCAGCGTGCAGGATGCCCACGTTGCGGTCGAGCGTGGCGCGGCTGATGATCTGGATGTCCTCGCGCAGGCGGCGGCAGTAAAGGGTCAGATAAATATTGGTGTCGTCGTCATGGGTAGTGATGAGCACAGAGGGCGCGGTGCGGATGCCCGCTTTTTCCAGCACGTCCAGGTCCGCGGCGTCGCCCACGACCATATGCTCTTTCTGGACGCGGGGTTTGGGATTTTTGTCCACAATGCTGTACTCGCGGCCGCTGGCGTGCAATTGACGCGCGGCTGCCAGGCCCACCCGCCCGCAGCCGAGGATGACCACCGACGCGTCATTGCAGGTATGCTTGGCGGGATCGCACGGCCCCAGCAGATGATTGACGGCGTCGATCTGCTGGTAGGTACCGGCAATAACCATAACCATGGTGTCCGTGAACACCGTGTCCGGGGCGGGCAGTACGAATTTCCCGCGCTCCCACAGGCCGATGACGTTGGCGCCGGTGGCCTTGCGCAGACCGCTTTCGCGCAGGGATTTGCCCACCAGGGGCGTGCGCATGACCGGGGCTTCGGCCACCACCAGTTCATTGAAGCGGCTGATCACGCTGGAGCGGGCCTGGGAGTTGAGCACGCGGCGGGCCAGGGCTTCGCCCAGCAGTTTGTGGAACTGAAAGACATGGCTGCTGCCGGCCAGTTGCAGGATGTCGATGGCGTCTTCGCTCTGGGCCGCGGCCACAATGGGCACCTTGGCGTCCACGTCGCGGGCGGTGAACACGATGTTGGTATTGCGCACGTCGCTGTCCAGGGCCACCAGCATGGCGGCCTCGGACAGGCGCAGGTTGCGGTAGACCTCGCTGGAGTCGTGTTCGCCCACCACCGCGTCATAGCCCTGATCCAACAGGTCCAGGGTGGTCTGGCTGTCACGGCAGAGCAGCACGCAATGCGCGCCGTAATTTTTCAGATCGTCCACCAGGTTGAGGGCAATGGGACTGGTGCTGACCACAATGACGTGCCCTTTGGTATCCGGGGGAATGGAGCGGGGCGTATGGCCCTTTTTCTGGGCCTCCAGCCACGGGGCGTAAAAAAACTGGATAAAGGTGAAGGGCAGCATGATCAGGAGCAGCAGCACGCCGGACATGAGCACTACGATGGAGAAAATCCGCCCCAGATCCGAAGTGAAGGTAATGTCGCCGAAGCCCAGGGTGGACATGACCGTCAGCGTCCAGTATACGCCGGTCACCCAGGAGAAGCTGCGGTGCTCGTATTGCATGATGTAGTGAAACAAAATGCTGTAGAGGGCGATAAGGCCCAGCAGCATGGCGAAAAAGCGCAGCAGAAAACCTATGTTGCGGCGCACGCTGTGCTGCTGCATAAACAGGGCGATCTGGGACGAAAGAAATTTCATGGCGACTCAAGAGGGGAATGGTGAAGGTGAAGGACATTGGAACCCGGACGAAGCCGCTCCTGAGAGGTTGTCATCAATCCGGGCCGTTCCGTCAAGCGCGGAATGGCGCGCCGGGGCCGGATACGCCACAGGCCGACGCATTGCGGCGTCGGCCTGCGCGGAACCCCGGAGCAGTTCAACGTTAGAATTTTAAGACTTGAAATGCCCGTTTACGGCGAGCAAAGCCCGCCTGCTCGCATTTCGCGACAACGGTTTGCAGACAATGCCGCAGCGCGTTTTATAATCAGAGGCTGCGTTCTTCCAGGCCGTCGCTCTTGTCGGCCGGGTTTTTTTTCGGCGGTTCGGTAACGGTTTGCAGGCCGGGCACCACATCCTGCACCTCCGTGGAGGGCAGCAGGGGATCGGCGGCGGCCCGCTCAATGACCTTGCTATTGCGCACGTAAAGATTGCAGGCCAGGCCGAAGCATTCCCATACGGCGGCCACCGTGCCCTTGAGCGGCTCGCGCTCGTTGCGCGGCGGCGGCACGAGCACGTAATAGGTGCGGGTGCGCCCGCCCATCTTGGGCTCCACCATGCAGGAGACGATCCACTCGTCTTCGCCGTCATCGTTCCAATCGGCAATGGCCACCATATTGACGGTGAGTTTCTGGGTGGCGTGGTTGATGCTGAAGCCGTTGGGCCAGTGTTTCACCCGGCTGTCGGGTTGCAGGGTGGCGGCAAAGTTTTCCCCCAGGTAGACATGGCCGGAATCGCCGAACATGAAGGAAGGCGAGAGCCTGCGGAAGAGCGTGTCCCCGTAGTTGCTGAAACCGGCGAAGGAGAAGGGCGCCACGTAGGCGCCGTCGGTGTCCAGCAGGCGGCGGGCCTGCAGTTCCTTGGGCATATGCCGGGCCATCTGGACGAATTCTTCTTTTTCCACCACAACCACAGGGCGGGTGGCGCAGCCGAACAGCAGCCCGCCCAGGCAAAACAGGGCGCACAAACGCGGTATGGACATGATTTCTCCTGTATCGAAGCGCCGTTATCGGGATATTCCCTGCCGCTCCGGAAACTTCGCCTTTGTATGCGTCCGGACCGGGCTTGTAAAGGGTGGAACTGAATGCTGGTACAATATCTGCATATTTTTTTCAGTTCTGTTTTTCTGACATTTTGATCTGCCGAGGCATATATGGCGGAATCGTTGTATCTGGAAATGCCCGCGCGGAAAAAGTCCCCGGCCGGTGGGCTGTTTCGCCGGGTTCGATTTGTTCTCTTCCTGGCTGTGGCGTTTGCCCTGCTGGCGGCGCTTTGGTGGTGGTTGGCTGGCGGTCGGGTGGACAGCGTCCGGGCCGTGCTGGACGGTATGGTCTATACGGTTTCGCCGGAATTTTCAGCCCGGCTGGAAGCCCTGAGCGTGCGCGAGGGCGATAGTGTCACGGCGGGCCAGCCCGTGGGGCGCATGGACGCGGGCGATTACGCCCGGCATTTGCGGGAAGCTGGGCAAGAAGCGGCTTCCCTGCGCCCGCCGGATATGGCGGAAATGGCCGGACGCCTCAGGCAGGCCCAGGAAGCGGAAAGAGATATGGTGCAGCGCCTGGCCCAGGCCCGGCACGAGGAAGAAGCCAAACGGCGCCGGCGCGAAGAGCGCGTGACAGAACATGTGCGGGCTCAGCTCAATCTGCGCTCTCTGGACAGTCAGGGCGGCGAGCGCGCGGCGGGCAAAAGCCGCTATGCCGCGGCGCAACGGGCCGAGGCCGAGGCGCGCGCCCGCATGGAAGACGCCAAGGCGGATTTTGAACAGGTCAGCCGCATGCGTGCGGCCATGGATCAGGAATTGGGCCGGGTCCGCGATGAGGTGTTGCGGGCCAAGCAGCTGGCTTCGCGCAACCGCTATGCCGCGCCTGGAAGCTCTCGCACGGCCGCGCCTCTGCCCGTGCGGGCGGACGGCACGTTGTACGCGCCGGTGAACGGCCGCGTGCTGCGGGGCAGCGCCGCACCCGGCCAGGTGGTGCAGGGCGGCGAGCCCGTACTGCTGATTCTGCCGGAAGGCGCGGACGCGGCGCAATCCTTTTGGGTACAGGCCTACTTTCCTCTGGCCGCCGGAGAAGCCATCAGGGCGGGGCAGGTCTGCGAGGTCCGTCTCACGCCCGACGGCATGCGCCTGAGCGGCACAGTGGCCGAAGTGCTTGCGCCGCAGCCCCTGCCCAGCGGCCAAGCACAAGAGATGACGCGGGGACTGACGCAAAAGGGCAGAACGGAAGTCAGCGGCGCAACGCTTTTTCTGCCCGTGCGGATCAGGCTTGACGCCCCCCCGCCCGCCGGTCTGCTGCCGGGCCAGTCGGTGGACTGCGTTGTCAGGACGCGCAGTATTCTGGGATTCAGCGGCTTTTAGAGCGTTTTTGACATGGAAAATGTTTAAACGCGCCCGGCGCGGATTTTTCAGGAGGTGCGGGGCGGCCTCAGGCGTCGCATTGCCGACAGACGGCAGACAGCCTGAACGCCGCAAACCGGTTATTGCACAAGATTCGCCAGCGTCTGGTAGAGTAAATTGAAATCCAGCGGCTTTGGCACATGGGCGTTCATCCCCACATCATAGGCACGCCGGATGTCCTCAACAAACCTATCCGCAGTCATGGCAATGACCGGAATGCGTCGGGCGTCTTCTCTCGGCAGGTTCCGTATTTTTTGCGTGGCTTCATAGCCGTCCATGACAGGCATCTGAATGTCCATCAGAACAGCGTCATAATATCTTTCCGCGCTCCCGCGCATTTTTCCACAGCGATTCCTGCACTGTCCGAATGAAAGACAACACAACAAAGATCAGCAACAGGAACGATGCAATAATCGCCCCCATGACGTACCAGTTCGTTTTGATGTGCTGATACTGATGCTTCATAACGTTTGTTCCTGAATTGCCGCTGCGACGGCGTCATCAAGGCTGCGGCAGACCTGCTCCACGCTTGCGCCCTCGAGAATTTTGAGGGAGGCCGCGCGGGAGATTTCCCAGATGGGGAAAGCAAACCGGCTGTCGGCGCCTATAATGGCCCGGCCGTTGCGCAGATGTTTTTCCAGGTTTTGCAGCAGGAGATTGCTCGTGGAAAACGCTTTGAGAGGGCTGAAGGAAGTCTGATTGGCGCAGAATCTGTTGATGGATTAAGCCTGAATCATATAGCGCAAAAAGCTTTTGGCTTCGGGAAGATGCTTGCCGTGCGCGTTCAGGGCGAGCCTGGTGTCGATATTGATGACCAGAATCGGCCCGTCTTCCTGAACCGGATAGGGAACGACCGAGTACCGGAAATTCGCCATTTCCCTGAGACGGGTGGATGCCCACAAGCCTGTGAGCATGAAGGGGGATTCGCCCCCGGCAAAATCCGTCAGGTCGTCTCTGGTTTTTCGCGTGACCAGCGTGCGCTGCCTGTCAATGTAGCCGTGGTCGCACAGTTCTTTCAGGAGCGCGAAGCCGCTGCGAAAATATGTGCTCAGCGGAAGTTTGCCCGTATTGACGAGGTCGGAGACGTTCTCTCCGGACTGATAAAAGGCGGGCATTCCCCGCGCAATGACCAGTGTTTTCAGCGAAATATCATTATTGGCGATAATCGGGGTGATGCCCGCGTCGCTGAATTTCTTACAGGTCGCAAGAAAATCCTGTAGAATATCGGGAAGCGAAACGCCGTGCTTCTTCAGGAGATCCAGATTGCAGTAAAGGACGAATGCGGAAATGCTTGTGGGCAGAGCCCAGACAGAGCCTTTTGCATCCCGTATCTGCGAGAGGGCAGGTTCGGAATAGTTCTTGAGTTCCGGCAGGTCCGAAAGCTCGACGAGATGCCCCTGCCGGGTCAGCGCGGGCAACATATCCTGACTTACCATAAAGATATCGTGCCCGTTATTGGTTTCCATCTGCTTTTTCAGAGCCCGGAAATATTCTCTGCCCTTGATGCTTTCATAAAGGACATTAATGGTTTTGCTGTTATTGATGAATTCCGTCATCAATGATTCAATGGTAAGAACATTTTCCGTCTCCCATTTAAAGCCGAAAAACGTGAGCTGGATGTTGCTCTTGTTGGCAGCATATTCATAGATGACAGCCTGATATTGTTGAGGAAAAAATTTCACCCAGGAAAAAGCGAAAAGAATGATAATCAGAAGTAGAATGAAAAATTTTTTCATCCGATACCTCAATGCGCCATATGCAAAAAACCATGCACAAGCTGTCGTCATGCATGGTCTTCACAGAGCCGATATTACAGCGCCATTCCGTCGAATGATCGGTGTTTGTAATCTCTAGAGCATTTTGCGTTTGAAACGTTACACATCAAACTTTACGCCGTCCGCGTGCTGCGGAAGCGGTAGCCGTTGGCGAGTCTTCGAACCATATGGATACCGACAGCAATGCTAAAACGCGGTTTATCGCTGCTGTCGATGCCCGTAAGCCCTTTGTGGGCTAATGGGCACGGCTGCGCCGTCTTCGGCCGCTTCCTTGCACTGGGGCGCGGGTGTCCGCTCGCGCGGCCACCAGAGTAATTCACTCATTTCAATCGTGATCAGCTTTCCAGCTCCGCCAGATGCTTGCGGGCGAAATCCAGGGAGGAGTCCAATTCCAGCGCGGTGCGCAAATGCCGGGCCGCTTCTTCCTTTTGGCCCAGGAATTTCCGGCAGAGGCCCAGGTTGGCCAGATCCAGGGCCGAGCCCTTGTCCACTCTGAGCACCGCCGCAAAGGCTTCGGCGGCTTCGGCGTAACGCCCGGCCTTGAAGCGGGCAACGCCCAGAAGATTGCCGTATTCCTTCATTTCCGGGCAGAGTTCCACGGCCCGGACCAGGGCGGGCAGGGCTTCCTGCCAGCGGCCCTGCAAGGTCTCCGCGTACCCGGCATAAAAAGCGGCCAAGGCGGCGGCGTCGTTGTCCGGCTGCAAGGGCAGGGCAGCGTTGAAGAGATCGCGCGCCGCATCCCACTGTTCCGCGCGCAGGGCCAGCATACCCCGGAAAAAAGGCAGGAAGTGCGCCTGCGGATAGCATTCCTCCAGCACCGCCAACCCGGCCAGGGCCTGATCCGCGTCGGCTTCCTCGGCCAGCTTGCGGCCCACAAAGAGCCCCAGGCTCTGGTTGCGGTCCCGTTCGCGAAAGGACAGGCCCGGCGCAATGCTGTAATGGGCCGGAATGCCCAGACCGGGGTGAGTCGTCTCCACCGCATAGACTTCCAGCGGCGCAAGGCCGCGCAGGGCTGCCAGCAGCTCATCGCGGATATCGCCGCTTTCCACGCCGGGCAGGCTGCTCAGCGCCGCTACCGGGCCTTCCAGCAGCCAGGCGGCCTGCTCCAGGCTGGTGAACTTGGGCAGGCCCGAGGCTTCATAGCAGGCCTGGGTACAGAAATCACCGGCCAGCTGGGCCACTTCGGTAACCGCGCGGATGGCCGCCTTGGCCGGAGAAGCCGCTGTGCCCGCCGTAAAAACAATTTCCGAACTCTGCGGAAAAGTGGCCGGATCCCAGGCCAGGGCCGCCACAGTGGGCAACGGCATGCCCAGGGAAAAATCTTTGAGGACCAGGCGCACGCCCTCCCGTTCGAAGGCGGAGAGCAGTTTCTTCAAAATCGGGTCGTCGCAACCGGCCGGGTCAATGGTCGGCGTTTGCGGGCGTTCGCGGTCCGCCCGGCAGCAGGTGTGCCGCTCCACCAGTTCGCTCAGGCCCTGCAAAAGGGATTCCTCGGCGCTGTTGCCCGCCGAGGTGCCGTTGAATTCGCTGAGCAGCTTGAACCAGTCCAGGGGCAGCCAGACCGTGCGCCCGCTCAGCAGATGGGTGGCCGGGTAGAACTGCCAGGGCGTCAGGTCCAGCACACGCCGGGCCTGTTCCGGGGCAAGCCGGTCGTCCACGGAGCGGAGCATGGCTTCCAGAGGCAGCAGTCGGTCGCCGAAACGGGCTTCGGCTTCGCTCCAGGTGGCCCGGATCATGTGCGGGCGCTCCTGCCAGAAACTGAAAAAGGCGAAACGCTCCATAAGCTCCATCAGGGCCGACGCCTGAGCCTGTTCCGGCGAGGATCCCTTGCCCATTTGCTTGCGGGTGGGCATGATCTCGCGGGCGTCCGCGCCGCAGACGCTGAGATAGACCGGAATGCCCAGACGGCCCACGTCCACCCGGCGGGTTTCCGCCAGAATGTCCAGATTCACGGCGGCCAGGCGCTCCCGCACATGGGCGATGGTCTGGGCCGGGCTGACGGCTTTGTCCAGATCCTTGGTGTAGCCCTTGGGGCAGGGGGTCAGTCGGATGATCGGCAGGGTTTCGCTCATGGCCGCTCCAGAATCAGGATGCTGTAGATGCGCCGTTGTTCCTCGCCGTCTTCGTCGCGGCTTTTGACGCCGATACGGCCTTCCATGAGTTTGAAGGATTTGGCCGCCAGTTTGGCGAAATGGGGCTTGGCCCGGGCCAGGTCCGTGCAGAACAGGGCTTTGCCGCCGGGGGCCAGATGCCGGTCCACGAATTTGAGCAAAGGCCGGTGCAGTTCGTCCAGATAAAGGAGTTCCGAGGCGGCGATCAGATCAAAGCCCTCGCTGAAGCGCGGGTCGCGGCCCGGCGTGGTCACATCCACAAAACGGACTTCCACCTGATTCTGAAGGTTGTTGCGCAGCACATTGGCCTTGGCAAAGCGCAGGGCGTCCTCCACAATGTCGCTGAGGACTATGCGCTTGAAACCGTAGCGCGCGGCCACCATGCTGAGGATGCCGCAGCCCGCGCCCAGTTCCAGCAGATTTTTGCCCTCGGGTTCACACTTGCGCAGCAGACGGCCCAGTACAAAGGAGCCCGGCCAGACTTTTGCCCAGAGCGGCAGATCCTTGAGCGGATTATGGATGGCCTTGCGTTGCAGCAGGCCGTCCAAGTGGGCCTGCATATTGCGGATGGTCAGCACTTCCAGAGCGCCGTCGTCCACCTGGAGGGGCTCGAAATCTACATCAAACGTCGTGCGGATGGCCGCAAGAAGGCTGTCGAGATCGTCAGTCTGGGGCATGGGTATTCCTTGGCGCTGTGATTGTAATATGCGGTGGGATGAACTGGGTATGTACAGCGAGTTCGGCCACAAATCAATCCGTGGCGGCGCGACGGACCGGGCGGCTGCGGCTCCGGCGTGAACCCGTCCTTGTTTTTCCGCACGGCCGCGGCTACCATAGTTTGTCCGTAGCGGGCAGGGGACGGCCTGGACTGGCGCGGAGGCGGACAAGCCGCGCACGACAGAAAGGAATGGATCGGATGAAACAGATTTTCCGTCTGGATATTGTGGCTCAGGAAGGGGATTTTGACCGCATCAGCGGCCTGCTGACGCTTGGGGTGTCTTTCGGCTGGGAGGAGGAAAGCTTGGCCACAGGTGAAACGCGCTTCCGCGTACACTGTGAACAGGAAGACTTTCTCCAGAAATTGCGGGAAAGCGTGTCGCGCGCCGCGCCCGAGACGCATTGCACCCTGGAGGCGCTTGAGGCCCAGGACTGGCTTTCGGCCTGGCGGCAGTTTTTCACGCCGGTCTGCTGCGGCTCGCGTTTTGTGGTATTGCCGCCCTGGCTGGCCGAAAGCCCGGACTTTCCGGGCCGCACGCCCGTTCTCATCGAGCCCAAAAGCGCCTTCGGCACCGGACATCACGCCACCACGGCCCTGTGCCTGGGGGTTGTGAGCGATCTGCTGGATCAGGGACGTATCGCGTCCGGCCAGACCTTTCTGGATCTGGGTACAGGTTCCGGCGTGCTGGGCATTGCCTGCTGCAAAAGCGGACTCAGCGGCCTGGGTTTGGACATTGATCCGCTGGCTGTGGACAATGCCCTGGAAAACCGGGAACTCAATCAAGTGCCCGGTTTTGACGCGGCACTCGGCGGCATAGAGGCTGCTGTGGGCCGCAGCTTTGACCTGGTGCTGGCCAATATCCTGGCCCGTCCCTTGATGGAACTGGCTCCGGCCGTGGGCGCCGCTCGCAAGCCCCACGGCTGTCTGGTGCTTTCCGGCCTGCTGGAGATCCAGGCCGACGGCGTGGAGGCCGCCTACAAGGCGCAGGGCCTGCCGACAGCCCGACGGGTCATTGAGGGAGAATGGTGCGCCCTGGTCTGGGAGTAATCCGGGGCCGCTGGCTGCCGTCAACTTCAGCTTGTCAGGAATAATTATTGACAAATTAAAGGGCCTGAGGCAGGCTGGTCTCATCTAAAGTATAATATAAGGAGTTCTTCATATGAATACTGTCACGTTTCAGGGCAATCCCCTGCATCTTGAGGGCGAACTGCCCGTCGTGGGCCAGAAAGCTCCGGATTTTGTTCTGGCCGCCAATGACTTGAGCCCGCGCGGGCTCAAGGATTACGCCGGTAAAGTGCTGGTTCTGGTCAGCGTCCCTTCTCTGGACACGCCGGTCTGCGATATGGAAGTGCGCCGCTTCAACACGGAAGCCGCCGGACTTTCCGACAAGGTGCGCATTGTGGCCGTAAGCTGCGATCTGCCTTTTGCCCAGGCCCGCTGGTGCGGCGCCGCCGGTGTCAAGTCCGTGGAAACCCTTTCCGATTACAAGGACACGAGCTTCGGAAAAAATTACGGCGTGCTGATCAAAGAATTGCGTCTGTTGGCCCGCGCCATCTTCGTGGTGGCTCCTGACGGCAGTCTGGCGTACAGCCAACTTGTGCCCGAAGTGACCAATGAGCCCGATTACGATGCCGCCCTGGCTGCGGTAAAGAAGCTGGTTTAAGACGGGGAAAGTTCATCCGTCCGTGCAAAAAAGCCCCGCATCAAGCGGGGTTTTTTTGCGTCAGTCTGACAAAAAAGGCTTTCTCCCTTCAGGGAAACGGCTTTGGGATGAAGCGTTTCAGGAACGCTTGTCGCGCCCGCATGTCGTGTCCCGCAACTCTCCGGCACGCCGGATTTCCGGCCGCCGGGGCGCGGGACGGTTGACGGCTTCCGCCGCCTGACGCCGTGCGGCAGGGCCGGGTGAATCCCCGTCATCCGACGTTTCGTCCTTGTTTCGCGCCGGAGCGGCGTAGCTGGGGCTGCCTCTGAAAGATGCGGGCCGCGCCCAGGCCTCCACTTCCGGCGGAAGCTCCCTGCCGTTGAGGGCCGCCGTATATTCCTCCGCGTCGCCGGACTCCGGAGCTGAGCCGTGCCGCAGCCATGCACGCAGCATATCTGAAATAGGCCCGGCGTCGGCGCGGCAGGTCAGAAGCATGCCTGCCTGCCAGGCTTTATCCGAAACGTCCAGAGGATGCCTGCTGCCGTTCACAAGCGAACGCCCGCCGGCGCCGTTTCCAAGGCGCGGAACAATTCGCAAGCGGCTGAATGAACCGTTCCGTTCGGCGCGCAGATCAATTTGGTCCTCCGGAAAAGCGCGGAATTTCAAATGGCCCAGCCAGCGGCGGGACAGCAGGATTTCTCCTTTTTCCCGGTTCAGCAGCAAGACCGGACGCGCCGGACGGGAAGCGGCAAAACAGGACGCGGCGGCCAGCAGAAATCCGCCTGCCCCGGCCAGTGCCGCATGGTGCCGCTTGGACAGGCCCACCAACAGAAACAACAGGGCCAGAGCCAGAAATGCCGCGGCCAGAAAACGCGCCAAGCCGGCGGATCGGGAGGAACCGGCGGCCACAATGCGCAATGTGGCCTTGTCCGCCATAGACGGCCAGGGCAGTTCCCTATCGGCCATATTCTGTGTTTGCTCGTCCATGCCCGTCCAGTGATGAAAAAGCCTTTCCCCGGTACCGGAGAAAGGCTTTTGCGTTGTTGCGGGAACGTGGGCCGCTATTTGCCCATGGCGTTCATAAAATCCTTGTTCGACTTGGTGCCGCGCATCTTGTCCAGCAAAAATTCCATGCTGTCGATAGGCGACATGGGGGCCAGGATCTTGCGCAGAATCCAGACCCGGTTGAGCACGTCGTCGGCCAGCAGCAGGTCTTCCTTGCGGGTGCCGGTGCGGTTGATGTCGATGGCCGGGAAGACGCGCTTTTCCGAAAGATGGCGGTCCAGGTAGATTTCCATGTTGCCGGTGCCTTTGAATTCTTCAAAGATCACCTCGTCCATGCGCGAGCCCGTGTCGATGAGGGCCGTGGCGATGATGGTCAGGCTGCCGCCTTCCTCAATATTGCGGGCCGCGCCGAAAAAGCGCTTGGGACGTTGCAGGGCGTTGGCGTCCAGACCGCCGGAAAGCACCCGGCCCGAGGAAGGCGTTACCGCGTTATAGGCCCTGCCCAGGCGGGTGATGGAGTCGAGCAGAATGACCACGTCACGCTTGCGCTCCACCAGGCGTTTGGCCTTTTCCAACACCATTTCACAGACCTGCACATGGCGCTGCGGCGGTTCGTCGAAGGTGGAGCTGATGACTTCCGCCTTTTTGACCGTGCGTTCCATGTCCGTGACTTCTTCCGGGCGCTCGTCGATGAGCAGCACGATGAGGTAGACTTCGGGATTATTGGCGTTGATGGCGTTGGCCAGAGCCTGGAGCAGAATGGTTTTGCCGGTGCGCGGCGGGGCCACGATAAGGCCGCGCTGGCCGCGTCCGATGGGGGCCATGAGGTCGATGACCCGGTTGGAAAGATTTTTCTCGCCATTTTCCATGACGAGCTGATTATCAGGATAAATGGGGGTGAGGTTGTCGAAAAGAACCAGGTTTTTGGCGTGTTCCGGGGGTTCAAAGCCTATTTCGGTCACCTTGAGCAGGGCGAAATAGCGTTCCCCCTCTTTGGGCGGCCTGATCTGGCCGGAAACGATATCCCCCTTGCGCAACGAGAAACGGCGGATCTGGGAAGGAGAGACATAGATGTCATCCGGCCCCGGCATGTAACTGCACAGCGGCGAACGCAGAAAACCGAAACCGTCGGGCAGTATTTCCAGCACGCCGTCGCCGTAAATTGCGCCGTTTTGCGAAGCGCAGGTCGATAGGAGCGCGAAAATAAGCTCCTGTTTGCGCATGGAACTCGCATTTTCGATTTCAAACTGTTCGGCCAGCTCCATGAGTTCCTGCATGCTGCGGGTCTTTAAATCCGTAAGACTCATGACGCTGTCGGTCAACAGTGCGGGGGTCGTTTTCTTTTTACGCATAACGGTCCGATTTTTTGAAGCAACTACGTGAAAAAATATCTACAATGTCAAAAGGCATTGTAGTACTGCAGGCAGAGTGTAAGGGAACGAAAAAGACGTGTGCCAATGCGATTAGCGTATCTTTGGCATTATGGCAAGGAAAAAATATAGGATATGCCGCTCAAACCTTGCGCCTTGCTTGTGCCCGTGAGGGAAAAAACCCGCTTCAACGGCTGCGGTTGCCATATGCTGCCGCAACGCCCGTCAGTTGGCTGCTGCCTCGGCTTGGGGCGGCGGTGCATAGCGTTCAAGCAATTCCTCGCGCAGGGAGTCTTCCGTCAGATGCAGCACTTCGGCCAGTTCACCGGTCACCAAGCCCATGGCCTGTTCCTGCAGACGGCGTTCGCCGAAGGAGAGTTCCTTGCTGCGGCTGATGAGCAGCAACTCGCGCAGGACTTCCGTAACAACGGCAAGGTCCGGACTTTTAAGGCGCTCGGAATATTCGCGGAAGCGTCGGTTCCAGTTTTGTCCGGTATAGATTGTCTTATCCGTGTCGCCGCGCAGGGTCTCAAGAATGCCTTGAGCGTCGGCCTCGGGAGTGAGGGTGCGCAAACCCACATTGGCGGCGTTGTTCACTGGGACCATCAGCGTGATATTATTGGCGCGGATGCGGACAATATAGAATTCGCACGCGATGCCGCCGATATTCTGGCGGTCGATGCGCTCTATTTTGCCCACGCCCTGGGCCGGATAAACCACGAGATCGTCCGGTGCGAACATTATTTCACCACGCGTCCCACGGGGACGCCGTTGCGCAGGGTTGCTCAACTACTTGAGAAGCCTCACAGACGAGGCAAAATACGCGCGGAAAGCGGATTTCCGGCGAATTTCCGCCGCCTTGGGCAATGCGCCGGCTGCGCCCGGCCTGCCGATTCCCACAGGGAAAAGGGCGGAAAAGAGAACGAAATATGCGTGAAGAGGCATGGATATAAATATCCACTCTCCAAAACAGATATCCCATTTGCGAACGGGTGTCCAGAGAAAGGGAAATTTTACTTGTCGCCGTGTCAGCCTCGGCGGGTGGATTCAGTCTTTGGCCGCCTTGGGCGGATTTGCCGCGCGGGCCTCGCGCACGGCGGCTTCCAGCCCCTTGTCCGCAAAGGCAAAAAGCGTATCAAGAGCTTCGGGCAGAGCAGCGCGCAGGCGTTCGGCGTCCTCCGCGTCGGGGTGCCCAAGAACCCAGTTGATGACGTCGCCCTTGTGGGGCGGGCGGCCGATGCCCAGGCGGAGCCGGTAAAAATCGGGCGTGCCCAGCAGTTCGGTGATGGATTTGAGGCCGTTGTGCCCGGCATTGCCGCCGCCGCGCTTGAAGCGAAGTTCTCCGACCGGGATGTCCAGTTCGTCGTGGGCCACCACCAGTTGTTCCGGCTTGAGTTTGTGCCAGGCCAGCAGCGGCTGCACGCACTGGCCGCTGAGGTTCATGAAAGTCTGGGGCATGGCCGCGAGCCAGGTCCCATTCAGTTGGGACAGGCGGACCCGCCAGAGTTCGCAGGAAAATTTGCCGCCGTTGAGAGAACTGAGGCCGCCCTCCTTGTCCGCCAGCTCCAGCAGGGCGGAAACCAGGGCGAAACCGCAGTTGTGGCGGGTGCCTTCATAGCGTGGGCCGGGGTTGCCGAGGCCCACCAGAACGCCTGTATATTCCATGAGAGAGTTCCTCTTAATGGTTGAGACGCAAAAACCGCGGCAGCCTCTTCAGGGCGCGTCCGTGGCTTCCAGCCGCAGGGGCAGGCCCAGGCCCGAGCAGGCCGCAGCGGTCGTCCGGGCTATATAGCGGCAGAGCAAAGGGTTCATGGCGGCCAGATGGCCGCCGTTGGGCAGCCAGATCAGGCGTTTGTACGGCGCGCGCAGCAGGTCGAAGGTGGACAGGGCCAGCGTCGGGGTGAACAGGGCGTCGTCCTCGGCGTTGAACAGGTACAGCGGGCAGCGCAGGCGCGGGGAAAGGCGGGCGTTGAACAGGCTGGCCAGGAAGGCCAGAGGATAACTTGAACGGCTTTTGCGCCGGTTGACGCGGATATGGCGCGCCCCGGCACTGATCCGGCACAGGGAAAGATAGGCAGGCACCGGCAGGGGCAGGCGCGGCACACGGCGGGCCAGGGCGTTGATGGCGGCCATCAGCTTCTCGCGCCGTGCGGCCAGCGGACGGAACAAGGTCAGACTGATGGCTTCGTCCTGCTGGGGCAGAACGCCGCAGATGGGAAAAGCAGCGGCCAGCCGCCGGGAGGCCGCTGCATGGGCCAGGGTCAGGATGCCGCCCTGGCTGTGCCCACAAGCCGCCAACGGTCCCAGACCGGCGTCGTGCAGCCATTGCTCGGCTTCCAGCCCGTCGTGCAGCAGGTCGTCAAACGTGAAGCCCACATTGTGCGGATTAAGACCGTGCCCGGTCAGATGCAGGGCGGCCACGGCAAAGCCCGCTTCGCGCAGGGCGGCCAGCAAAGGCCGGTACTGAAAGGGCGAGAGCATGGTGCCGGGGTAAAACAGCATGGTTCCGGCACCCGGATTGGGCCAGAGCTCAAGAATCAGGCCCCGGCGGCCGTGCCGCAGACGATGGTATTGGATTGCATAGTTGCGCATAAAAGATCACTGCCGGTAAAGCGCGCGGCGTACAGGACGACGGCTCTCACGAATAAAAGGAGTGCTGAGTAATGAGGATTTTTGCCAAGACAGCTGCCGTTGCCGCTTCGGCAATTTTGTTTGAGCGGCTCACGGCGGAGTTGTATTGCGGATCAAGACAGCGGCATTACGGATGGCGACAGCGATTATATGGAGCGAGCTGTGTCACTATCCATGCTTGTCCCCAAGCATGGTTTTCCGTCGCACAGCTCAAAGGCATTCATGCGGCCCACAAGCTCGCCTTACCAGTGCTTCCTAGAGCAGATTAGCTTTGAAATCGTGCCAATTTCAAAGCTAACGCTGCCCTCAACCTATCGTTGCTGTCGTCATCCGTAGCACTGCTGTCCTTGCTTTGCTCACGAACGGCTAAAGGCACCTCGGCTTCAGGCGCAGGCGTCCGCTTTCGCGGTCGCCAAGGCATTTCAACATTTTCAAAGTTGAAATACCCTAAAAATGAGGCCGGTCCCAGCGGACCGGCCCCAAAAAACACGGCGGAAAAACGGGCTTATTCCGCAGCGGCGGTCGCGCCTTCCTCGCCGCCTTCTTCCCCATCATCCTTGGCCTTGGCCAGCACGCTGACCACGGCGAAGTTTTGGTCATAGACGGCGGTCACATTGGCGGGCAGCTGCAGGTCGGCCATGTTGACGGTGTCATTGATGTCCATATCGCTCACGTCAATGGTGATCTTCTTGGGCATATCCAGGGGCTTGCTGCTCAGGCGCACGCTTTCGCGATAGGTCTCCAGCACGCCGCCCAGCTTCACGCCGCGCGAAACACCCACGAATTCCAGAGGCACGTCAACCTTAACTTCCTTGTTCAGGTCCACACCGTAGAAGTCGATGTGGGTGAAGCATTTCTTGTAAGGGTGGCGCTGCACCTGCCAGATCAGCACAGGGTGCGTGCTCTTCTGGCCGTTTTCGTCGATTTCGAGATTGAACACGGTGGTGTGGCCCACTTCCTCATAAAGCTTTTCCAAGGGCAGGGTAGGGGCCTGCACGGTGATGTTTTCACCCTTGGCCGTGTAGAACACGCCGGGGATCAGCTCTTGGGAACGCAGACGACCGCTGGGACCCTTGCCGCAATCTTCGCGTTTCTGCACGCTCAACGTTTTTTCAATGTCCATGATCCACTCCTTGCTGGCCGCCGCCTGAAACGTGCGGAAAAAGTTCGTATGAGTTGCTTGCCATTCCCTTGCGGGACTTATTCGCTTTTGTCCGGCGCGCGCCGGCTACACAAACAACACGCTTACCGAAGAGCCGGTATGAATGTTGTGAATGGTTTTGCCCAGCAGCGCGGCCACGGAAATGACCTTCAGCTTGGGGCAGCGCTCCAGTTTGTCGCCCAACGGGATGGTGTCGGTGACAATGACCTGGGAAAGGGCCTCGGTTTCGTTGATGCGGTCGATGGCCGGGCCGGAAAGCACCGGATGTGTGGCGCAGGCCACAATTTTGGTGGCCCCGTACTTGAGCAGCACTTCGGCCCCGGCGCAAAGTGTGCCCGCGGTGTCGATCATATCGTCCACCACAATGGCCACGCGGCCTTCCACTTCGCCGATGACGTGCATGGCCTGGGCCTGGTTGGGCCGGTCACGGCGCTTGTCCACAATAGCCAAGGGGGCATTGAGCCGTTTGGCATAGGCCCTGGCCCGCTCCACGCCGCCCGCGTCGGGCGAGACGATGACGATTTTGTCTTCATTAAGCTGGCGCAGGCTGTCCAGCATGACCGGCACAGCGAAAAGATTGTCCACCGGACAGTCGAAAAAGCCCTGAATCTGTCCGGCATGCAGATCAATGGTGACCACGCGCTCGGCCCCGGCCACACTGATGAAGTCCGCCACCATCTTGGCGCTGATGGGCGCGCGGGGGCTGACTTTGCGATCCTGGCGGGCATAGGCGTAATAGGGGATCACCGCCGTGATGCGCCCGGCGCTGGCCCGCTTGAGCGCGTCCAGCATCAGGCAGAGCTGCACGAGATTGCGGTTGACCGCGGGCGGACAGGTGGGCTGGACCACAAAAACGTCGTCCCCGCGCACATTGTCGCCGATTTCAATGCGCAGCTCGCCGTCGCTGAACGTGGTAGCCAGCGTGGGCGTGAGCTGACAGCCCAGGTGATCACAAATGGCCTTGGCCAGATCCGAATTGGAAGAACCTGTGACTATTTTCAGGTCGCTGAACATGAGGCCGCCTTGCTTTACGCGTTCACGGGCAATGAACGTGTTTTCACCTTTTAGAAGCGCCCGTTAATACATACCGGCGCTCTTGAAAAAGCACCGTTCCGCCACCGGCAACGCCAATAACAATTACGGATGGTGACAGCATTGCTCTTGTTGCAAGGCGAACCAGCTTCGCCGCTGCGCAACAATTTCAAAGTGAAATTCTGGTGGCTGGGATGGAAGGGTTCGAACCTTCGAATGACGGAGCCAAAACCCGTTGCCTTACCACTTGGCTACATCCCAGTATTTCCCAAAGGGAGCAGATAAACGTGCCTTTTATCCTTGCGCAACGCCGTTACGGCGTCTTCGGCCCTGGCAGCCGCCGCGCGGCTGAACAGACCCAGCACGCTGGACCCGCTGCCGCTCATGCAGGCAACACCGGCCCCCAGGCGCAAAAGATCCGCCTTGATGGCGGCCAGTTGCGGATACTGGGGAAAAACCACGGCTTCCAGGTCATTGCGGATGTCCCACACGGACCACACGCTGTCCCCTGCTCCAGAGAGAAAAAATCCATTAGCCTTGCACGGGCTCTTTGTCAAGTCGTTTTGCCTTGCTGCCTGCCCTTTTCCGGGGAAAAGAACGTCATAGCGGGCAAAAGCCCAGGCGGTGTCCACATGGATGCCGGGGCAGACCAGCACAAGGCTGAGGCCGGAAAAGTCGTAATCCATGGGCGTCAGCACTTCGCCGATGCCCTGGACCCGGCAGGGCTGATTGTACAGAAAGAAAGGCGTGTCCGCGCCCACGGCAAGCGCCGCGCGGGCCAGGCAGGCGTCATCCAGCGGTTGAGCGGCACGCTGGTTGAGCCAGAGCAGCAGGGAAGCGGCGTCGCTGCTGCCGCCGCCAAGACCGGACCCAAGCGGAATGCCCTTGCGCAGTTCCACCGTAATGCCGGGCGCGCTGCCCGCGGCCTTGACAAAGGCCGCGTAGGCCTTGGTCAGCGTATTACGCTCCGGGTCCAAGCCAGGCTCGTCACAGCGGACGGCAATGCCCTGTCCGCCGGTTTCGCTGATCTCCAGATGGTCGCAGGGGGTCGACAAAGGGTAAAACAGGGAGTCCAGCTCATGATAGCCGTCAGCCCGCACGCCGGTCACGTGCAGCCCCAGATTGACCTTGCAACCCGCCGTGAGCCGGGTCATAGGGTTTCCACAGTCAGATGGCCGTTAGTGTACACGCAGATTTCCGAGGCGATGCGCATGGACTCGCGGGCCACGCTTTCCGCGTCGAGATCGCTGTGCCGGGTAAGGGCCCTGGCCGCGGCCAGGGCATATGGGCCGCCGCTGCCGATGGCCGCCACGTCGTCGTCGGGTTCAATGACGTCGCCCGTGCCGGAAACCACCAACAGGTGTTCGTTATCGGCCAGCAGCAGCATGGCTTCCAGCTTGCGCAGGTACTTGTCCTTGCGCCACTCCTTGGTCATTTCCACGGCGGCGCGCAACAGATTGCCGTGCACTTCCTTGAGCTTGGTCTCGAACAGCTCAAACAGGGTGAACGCATCCGCCGTGGCACCGGCGAAACCGGCCAGAATGCGCCCCTCATAGAGACGACGCACTTTCTGGGCCGTATGTTTCATGATCATGGTCTGGCCCAGAGTCACCTGGCCGTCACCGGCCATGGCCACGTGGCCGCCTTTTTTCACTGCCAGTATAGTTGTCGCGTGGGTATCCATCAGCTTTTATCCCAGATTTCCTTGCGTTCCTTGTAAGCCGCTTCCAGCCGCTGGAACTGCCGCTTGTCCGGCGAGCGGTTGGCCAGGGCCTTGGCCTGATTGAAGTAGCGTTCGGTTTGTTTTTTATTGTTGGAGTACAGGGCGCTGTAGGTCATATGGATGTAGGCGTCCAGGTTTTTTCCCGCCTTGCCCAGGGAGCGGGCATAGGACTCGTGCACCTCGGCATCTTCCGGCACATAGCGCAGTACCTCGGTGTAGTACTTGTCCGCCTGGGCCTGGCGACCGGTTTCATCCAGCATTCTGGCGTAGAAAAAGGATGCCATGTAATCGCGCGGGTCCAGGCGCATGGCCTGGCGCAACAGGCCGTCCGCGCGGCTCATGTCACCCTTGCGGTAGTGGAAGGCCCCGGCTTCGCGCAGTACCAGCGGGTCCGAAGGGGCGGCGGCCAGGGCCTGGTCGAAGGCCGTACTGGCTTCATTGATCTTGTTCTGGCGGGCCAGCACGATGCCCCGGCCCATGGACGAGAGGCCGTCCTTGCCGGAGAAGCGTTGCAGGGCCGCCTGCTCGTCGCCGTAACGGGCCCACAGCAGGGTTTTGACGCGGGTGAAGCGCCGGTTGTCCAGCTTGCGGTCGCGGATGTCGGCGGGCATGGTCTGGATGCGGGCCTGCAATCCGTTGATGCGGTCGCCGATGGCCGGGTGGGTGGAGAGATAGGTGGGCACGCTGGTACCGCTCATCCAGCTTTTCTGGCGCAGCACCTTGAAGCCGCCTACCATGCCGCTGGGCGGGTACCCGGCGGCTGTCAGGTATTGCAGGCCGATATGATCGGCTTCGCTTTCGTCCACACGGCTGTAATTGAGCATGGCCGACTGCCCCGCGCCCATGGCGCCTATGGCCAGGGCGCCGCCGCCCGGTCCGCCGGCGGCCACGCCCGCGATAGCCAGCAGGAGCGAACCCACTGTCAGGTACTGCGCCCGTTCCAGGCGGGCGGCCACATGGCGCTGGGTCACATGGGCCAGCTCATGGGCCAGCACGCCCGCCAGTTCGTCCTCACGGTCCAGATTCATGATCATGCCCGTGAAAACGAAAACATATCCGCCGGGCACGGCAAAGGCGTTGAGGGAATTGTGCAGGACCACCGTGGCCTTGAAGCTGTACGGCTGGGGCGGCAGGGCCTTGACCAGGCGATCCAGCAGATACTTGACGTACTGGCTTACTTCCGGGTCTTCGACCACCGGCAGACTGGAGCGGACCATGACATCGAACTTGTGGCCCATCTCCTTTTCATCTTTGATGGACACGCCGCCGAAAAAGAAGGCCCGCGCCGGTACGGGGCAGAGCTGCGGCAGCAGAAAGGCCAGCAGAACCAGCAGGGCCGTCCAGCGGCGGGCGGCGAAACAACGAAACGACATACTATCCTCTCGGCAAAGCCGGGCCGGGAGTCGGCGTCCGGGAATGCTGGCTATTCCAGATCCCAGGCCTGTCCTTCCGGCGTATCCCGCACGCTTACGCCCAGGTCGAGCAATTCCCGGCGCAGGGCGTCGGAGCGGGTAAAATCCTTCTGCATGCGGGCTTCCCGCCGCTGGCGCAGCAGATCTTCCACACGGTCCATATCCAGGTTTTTACGAGCGGCGCGCATGGCGCGCAGTTCGGTCAGAAATTCGGCGGGATCCCTGCCGAACAGGCCCAGCTGAGCATCCCAGTCGCGGGCGCGGGCCAGAAAATCCTCCAGCAGATTCCGCGTGCTTTCAGCCGCGCGCAGATTTTTTTCTTCCAGCAGGCGATTGACGATGCGCACCTGGGAGAAGATTTGGCCCAAGGCCTGGGCCGTGTTCAGGTCGTCGTCCAGCGCGGCTTCAAAGGCCTGGGGCAGGGCAGCCCATTCCGCCGACAACTCGGCGGGCAGAGGCGTCTTTTTCCATGAGGCGCGCTCCAGAGCCTTGCGGGCCTCCATCAGGGAAGAATAGACCCGGTGCTGGGCTTTTTCCGCCTCGTCCATGCCTTCGGCGGTAAAATCGATGGGGCTGCGATAGTGCTTGCCCAGCAGGAAAAAGCGGAGAGTTTCGGGCAGATAGCTTCCCAGAATGTCGCGGATGGTTTTGAAGTTGCCCAAGGATTTGGACATTTTTTCCGCATTGACCTGCACAAAGCCGTTGTGCACCCAGTAGCGGGCCAGCTCGCAACGGCACACGGCTTCGGACTGGGCGATTTCGTTTTCATGGTGCGGGAAGACCAGATCCTGGCCCCCGCCGTGGATATCCAGGGGCAAATAGGGGCTGCTCATGGCCGAGCATTCAATATGCCAGCCGGGACGGCCCTTGCCCCAGGGGCTGTCCCAGGAGGGCTCGCCGGGCTTGGCGGCCTTCCAGAGGGCGAAATCCAGCGGATCTTCCTTTTCTTCGCCCGGCGCCACGCGCGCGCCCGAAAGCAGTTCATCCAGACTGCGCCCGGAAAGTTTGCCGTAGGGCGGGTAGGAGCGCACCCGGAAGTAGACGTCGCCCGACGGCGTGGCGTAGGCCGTGCCCTCGGCGATCAGCTTGGCGCAAAGCTCCTGGATCTGGGGGATATATTCCGTGGCGCGCGGTTCCAGGTCCGCGCGCAGCACGCCCAGGCGGTCCATGTCTTCATGAAAGGCGTCGATATAGGTTTGGGCCACTTCCTGCCAGTCGCGGCCTTCCTTGTTGGCGCGGTTGATGATCTTGTCGTCCACATCCGTAAAATTGCGCACAAAGGTGACTTCCAGGCCCAGATGGCGCAGATGGCGGACCAGTGCATCGAACACCAGGGCGGAACGGGCGTGGCCGATATGGCAGTAGTCATAGGCGGTGATGCCGCAGACGTACATATGCACTTTGCCCGACCGGACAGGAATGAATTCTTCTTTTTGACGGCCCAGAGTATTGTAAATCTGCATGATGATCCTTTAGGGGCTGTTCCTGAATGATTCTTGCTTTTAGAGTAATGCACGTTTGAAAAGAGTGAATTGCTCCAGCAGGAGTCCCAGAGCCGGTCCTTGGTACCGTCCTGGAAAAAAGCGGCGGAAACGGCCGTCGGCCAGCCCCCGCCTCAGGCGGGAACCTTGAGCAAATCCAGGCGGCGCTGATGGCGGCCCCCTTCAAACTGGTTTTCCAGAAAGGTTCCCACGATCGCCAAAGCCAGCTCCACGCCCGTGACCCGCGCGCCCAGGCAGAGCACATTGGCGTTGTTGTGGCGGCGGCCGAAGCGGGCGTGCAGCTCGGTGGTGCAGAGCGCGGCCCGGATGCCGGAATGGCGGTTGGCCGCCAGAGACATGCCGATGCCCGTGCCGCAAATCAGAATGCCGGGGCAGTTTTCTCGTTCCACGGCTTCGCAGAGTTTATGGGCGAAGACGGGATAATCGCAACTGTCTTTGGAATAGGCGCCGTCGTCGATGACCTCATAGCCGAGTCCGGTCAGATGCTGGGCCAGGGTGGCTTTCAGGTCGAAGCCAGCGTGATCCGAGGCCAGATGGATGCGTTGCATAAACTCTCCTTGCAAAGAAAAATGGACTACTGCGCCTTGTACTGGGAAAGCGGCAACAAAGGCACGCCTTCCGGCAAGGTAAGGCGCATCTGCTCTTCGGTAAAGGCCTTGGCCGGTTTTTCCCTTTCCTTGACCAACAGGATGGCGCGCTTGCCGTTGCTGTGGGTCAGAGTCAGGCGACGGGGCAGCGGCGGCACGGCGTCGTCGTAGGCGATTTCCATGCTCCAGCCCTTGCCGCCCTGCGGAGCTTCGCGCCAAGCCACGGGCAGTCCCTCGGCATTGAGGTTTACGCTGCCGCCGGGCTTGCCGCTCAGCTCGTAGCGCGCCAGGTCGTCGGGCAACAGCGCGGCGGCGGTATGTTCCGCGCCGAACACAGCGGCATAGCGGCCGTTGAGCAGGTCCGCCAGATGTTCCAGATCAAAGGGCACGGGCACGCCCACCTTGAGCAGCGGTTTGACCGCGCCCTGGTAGAAATAGGCTTTGTTTTCGCCCGGGCTGTAGACCAGAAAATGCTGGCCGTCCTCCAGGATTTTTGCCACCACCGCACCCACGCCGGCCATGACGTCCAGGCGCAGCTGGCGTCCGCCGTTGCCCCAGAACAGGGCCGTGACCCGACGGGTGTCGCCCTCGGTGCCGAAACGCAGGCTCATTTGCAGGCGGTAGGGCGCGAGCGGCGCGGCGTCGCTCGCGCCCGTGAACTTTTGCCAGCGGTTTTCCAGGCGGGCTTGTGCTTCCGGGCCCAAATCGGCGGTGGAAGGCTGCTTGGCGCAGGCGCAGGCCAGAAGGAAACAACAGAGAAGGGCGAGTTTTTTCATAGTGTTGAAAGACGCTGGCGCAATGCTTCGGCATTGGCGGGTTTGAGGTCCAGGGCCTTCTGGTAGGCTTTGCGGGCCTCGTCTTTGAGGCCCGAGCGCAGAGCGATGTCGCCGTAATGCTCCCAAATGGAGGAATCCACCTGATCACCCAGCTTCACGGCCCGGCGGATTTCTTTCAGGGCCTCTTCCTGGCGGCCGGACTTGAACAGGGCCCAGGCCAGGGAATCCACAATATAGGACTGATTGGGCGAAAGTTCGTCGGCCCTGACCAGCAGTTTGACGGCCCGTTCCAGATCCCGGTTTTCCTCGGCCAGGGTATAGCCCACATAGTTCAGGGCTTGATAATTGTCCGGGTGGTTGGTCAGAATGCCTTCCATTACCGTGAAGGCGTTCTTCTTGTCGCCGGTTTCGTCCAGCAGGGAACCGAGCAGAAAGGCCAAATCCGTATTGTCCGGCCAGGTCTTGACAGCCGCGCGGGCCACTTTAAGGGCGTCCGCCATCTGCTTCTGGCGGGCCATCAGACGGATTTCAAACTCCCAAAAGTCGGGCACATCGGCAAAATCCTTCTGGCCCTGGCGCACCACCTTGAGCGCCTTTTCGTTCTGTCCGGCTTCGGCCAGCAACTGGGCGCGCAACAGACGGGAGCGGCCGGCGCTTTTGCTTGTGGGCGGCATTTTGTCCAGCCAGGACAAGGCCATGGGCAGATCCCGGCGCTGCTCATAGGTCAGATCCGCCAGCAACAGGTAGACCTCGCCGGGCGCGCCGCCGTCGGCCACGATCTGCTTGAGCAGGCTTTCGGCCTGGAGATAGTGGCGCGAATCCATGAACATGCTGGCCACCGTGAGCTTGAAGGGCACGGTGTCCGGGCCGAGGCGCATGTACTGGAGCGCCTTCTCGGGCTGTTTCAGGCGCAGGGAGATGTTGACCAGCCTGAGGGCCACATCCTGGGTGGAAAAATTGAGCTTGATCAGTTTCTCATAGACCGTGCGCGCTTCGCGCAATTCCCCGCGCTGCTCGTGAATGAAGGCCAGCTCGGCCAGGGCCTCCACAAAGTCCGGCATTTCCTTGACGGCTTTCTGGAGATAGGGAACGGCGTCGTTCTGGCGGGCCATGCCGATCAGCGCCCTGGCGTGATAGTAGTCCACCAGGGGGGAGCGCTGCTTGGCCGGAATGCTGTTGAGCAGCTTTTCGGCTTCCGTGAACTGTTTGCTTTTGACCAGCAGCAGGGCCAGTTCCAGACGGGCGTCCAGAGAATCCGGATGTTTTTGCAGATAGGCGCGCATCAGCGTCACGCCGCGCTCGGGCATGCCGTGCTCCATGAGCGCTTCGGCATAGAGCAGATTGAGCGACATGTCTTCGGGCCAAACGCTCAGGGCCTGTTCCAGCAAAATCACGGCATTGGGGGACTTGCGGCTCATCAGCCAGACGCCGCCCTCCATCCAGACCTTGGCCGGAACCGGAGATTCCTTGAGCATGGACGCGGCCTGCAGCAGGGCCGCCTCGTCCTCGTCCAGCAGGGCCTGGGCGTAGAGCAGATAGGCATAGGTGTTCCGCGCTTCGGGCGAGAGTTCAGCTTCCAGCGGGCGCACGGGCACGTCCTGCAGGCTGGCGGGCTCCTTTTGCAAGGGCGCGGGCTTGTCCTCGGCGGCGGATTGCCCTGAAGTCTGTGCACCCTGTGGCTTGTTGCCGGCGCAGCCGCCGCAGCCGAGGAGCGAAAGCGAGGTCGTGGCGGCCAGCGCCAGGGCGCAGAGCAACGCTATGGTTTTACGTTTCATTATAATTCAATGCCGTTCGGTTAAAAAAGCCGCAACCACGGCGATATTTTTGAAAGCAGGCCCCAACAAGCAATAATGCTTCCATGTGATGCGTCAAAGCGAAGCATTTTGCACGCCGCGCCGCTGTCCGATTGTCGGGCGGACAGCGGCGTTTATGATTGTATCCATGCGTCTGAAAAGTCCTTGATGTCCAGGGTGAGGTGTTGGCGGATTTTTTCCAGAAGCCGGGCCTCAAGCTGGCGGACGCGTTCGCGCGTAACGTTATACCGTTCGCCTATCTCGCGCAAGGTGACGGGTTCGTCGGTGAGCAGACGGTTCTGCAGGATATACACTTCCTTTTCATTGAGCTTGGGCATGATGGTTTTCAGGCGCGAGCGCACCAGGCCCGCGATCTCGTCCGAGGCCAGGGTGTCCTCAATGCCGGGGCCCAAGGCGGGCAGAAAGTCCATGCGGCTGGCCCCGCCGGAATCCTCGCCCACCTGGACGTTGAGCGAGAGGTCCGTGGAGGCCAGGCGCTGGTCCATCTCATTGATCTGGTCCTCGGTCACGCCCAGGCGTTCGGACAACATGGCCGCGTCGGGATCGTAGCCCTGGGCGATCAGCTTCTGGCGCTCGCGGTTCAGATTATAGAACAGCTTGCGCTGCACCTGGGTGGTGCCGATCTTGACCATCCGCCAGTTGTCCATGATAAACTTGAGGATGTAGGCCTTGATCCAGAACGAGGCGTAGTAGGAGAACTTGATGCCCTTGTCGGGATCAAATTTGTTCACCGCGCGCATCAGGCCCACGTTGCCCTCCTGCACCAGATCCAGCACGTTCTGCATCCAGCGGCGCTGGAAGTCCATGGCGATGCGCACCACCAGCCGCAAATGGGAAGACACCAGCCGGAAAGCCGCGTCAGGGTCGTTATGGTCGCGCACGCGGAGAGCCAGCTCATGTTCCTCTTCAGGCTTGAGCATGGGAAAGCGGCTTACCTCGCGCAGATAGAGGTGCAGGCTGTCGCGTGTGCCCGCCGGAGAGGGCAGACGCGGCACGCTCGGGGCGGGAAGGGCGCCGTCGCTTCCTTCCTCCAGGGCCAGCTCCGGCTCGGCATCCTTGTCGTCGTCCACATCCAGCACTTCACCCGCTGCCAGTTCTTCGCCGTCCAGCAGATCCAGCGTTTCCAGATTCTGTTCTTCGTCCTCCCCGGCTTCGCGCGGAGCCTCAAGCACTTCGATTTCAGGCTCGACTTTTTTAGGGGCCGTATTGCTTTTTCCACTCTTATGCCGCGTGGAAGGGGCTATCTTATTATTTTTTTTCATTTTATTTATACTCAATCACTGCCGCTCGGAACAGGCGGCAATGCTTTATGCTATAGTTTTGGTTTGTCCTTTTCAATGTTTTTCAGTACTAAAAACTCAGCCGCGACCCGGAAGGCTTTTCCGGTCGGGTAGTGCTGAAAAACGCAAGCCTCGCGTCAAGAGACGCTTGTCGCAACCCCAATAGGGGAATGCGCGCCGCCAATGACGGCGGGGCGAGCCGAAAAGCGTGGTTTTCGGCGTAGCGGCCCCCGTGCCTGTTAAACGCCGCAGGCGTAATTATGACACCGGGCGCTTGTTGCTTAGTTTTTTATACAGCCTTTGAAGGCGGAGAGCAAAAAATGCCGGTCCTCGCCCCGTGCGGGTGATCAGCGTGCCCGTGTCCGCCCGTAACAACAAGAAGTGGATAAAATGGCTGACATGACATTCAGACAGGCGCTCGGCCTCGGGCGTCCTCTGCTGCTCGACGGGGCCATGGGCACCATGCTGCAGGCCTCCGGCCTGCCCGTGGGCATGAGTCCAGAACAGTTTTGCATGGAAAGCCCCCAGGTATTGCGGGGCATCCACAAGGCCTATCTGGACGCCGGGGTGGATCTGCTGACTACCTGCACCTTCGGCGGCAATCCTTACAAGCTGCCCAAGGAACTGGACGTCTTCGCTTTCAACAAGCGCATGGCCGAAGTGGCCCGGGAAGCCGCACACGACGCGGGGCGGCCTGTTTTTGTGGCCGGCAACGTGGGACCCAGCGGCCAGTTCGCCAAACCCTTGGGACCGGTGGAGCCGCGCGAGCTCATCGCCGGTTTTGCCGCCCAGATCCGCGGCCTGGTGGCCGGTGGGGCGGACCTGATTTTTGTGGAAACCCAGTTTGACCTGGCCGAGGCCCGCGCCGCTGTGGTGGCGGCCCGCCGGGAATGCGATCTGCCGGTCATGGTCTCTATGACCTTTGAGCAGGGCGTCAGCCTGACCGGCTCCAGCCCGGCCATTTTCGCCGAAACCATGCAGAATCTGGGCGTGGACGTGGTGGGCACCAACTGCAGCCTGGGCCCGGACCAGATGCTGCCGGTGGTCCGGGAGCTGCTTGAAACCTGCGCCTGCCCGGTCATGGCCGAGCCCAACGCCGGTCTGCCCGAGCTGCGCGGCAATGTGACGGTCTTTCCCCTGGGTCCCGAGGAATTCGCGCAAAAAACAGCAGCCTTTGCCGGACTGGGCGCACGCATTCTGGGCGGCTGTTGCGGCACCACGCCCCGGCATCTGGCGGCCCTGGCCCAAGCCGTGCGCGGCATGGACTACAGGCCTTCGGAAGCGGCGCGCCGGGACGGCATTTGCCTGACAAGCCGTTCACAACTGGTGCGCATCGGCGCGGGCGAAGCCCTGGTGATTATCGGCGAGCGCATCAATCCCACAGGCAAAAAAGTGCTCACCCAGGAATTGCAGGAAGGCCGCTTTGACGCGGCTCTGCAACTGGCCGACCAGCAGGTGGAGGCCGGGGCCGGGGTACTGGACGTCAATGTGGGCGCATCCTTGGTGGATGAAACCAGCCTGCTGCCCGAGCTGGCTCAGCGCCTGATCGGGCGGCTGACTCTGCCGCTCTCGCTGGATTCCTCCAACGCCGAGGCCATTGCCAAGGCTTTGCCGTACTGTCCCGGCTCCTTTCTGGTCAATTCCATCAGCGGCGAGGCCGATCGCATGGATGTGCTGGGTCCGCTCTGCCGGGATTACGGCGCGCCTTTCATCCTGCTGCCGTTACAGGGCGCGAAGCTGCCGGTGCAGGCTTCCGAGCGCATCCGCATTGTGGAAAATCTGCTGGAGCGGGCGGCCGGTCTGGGCATTCCGCGCCGCCTGGTGATGGTGGACATCCTGGCGCTGGCCGTGTCCTCCAAGGCCGAAGGCGGCCGCCAGTGTCTTGAAATGGCGCGCTGGTGCCGTTCTCAGGGCCTGCCCACCACCTTGGGGCTTTCCAATACCTCTTTCGGCCTGCCCGCACGTGAACTGCTCAACGCCACTTTTCTGTGCATGGCTGCGGGCGCGGGCCTCACGTCCTGCATTGCCAATCCTTCGGCCACGCGCCTGCGCGAAGCCGTGGACGCCATGCGCGTGCTCGGGGCCCATGATCCACACGCCGAATCCTTCATCGCCTCCTATGCGGAATGGAAACCGGCGGGCGGCGTGACCCTGCGCCAGGGCGACAAGGCCGGGGCCGCCAAAACCCTGGGCGAGGCCGTGCTGACCGGCGACAAGGAAAACGTGCTGCCCCTGCTGGAGGCGGAACTGGAGGCCGGAGCCGACCCTTTTGCCCTGGTGCGGGATACGTTGATCCCGGCCATCACTGAAGTGGGCGCGCGCTACGAACGCCGGGAATATTTTCTGCCCCAGCTCATCCGCGCCGCGGAAACCATGCAGACGGCTTTCAGCCATCTCAAACCCCGGCTGGAAGCCAACCGGGGGCCCGAGGAGCGTCCGGTAATCGTCATGGCCACGGTGGAGGGCGATATCCACGACATCGGCAAGAATATCGTGGCCCTGCTGCTGGGCAACCACGGCTTTGACGTGGTGGACGCGGGCAAGGACGTGCCCGCCGAGGCCATTGTGGCTTGCGCCCTTGAGCACAACGCGCGTATCATCGGGCTCTCCGCGCTGATGACCACCACTATGGTCCGCATGGAGGACACCATCCGCCTGATCCGGGAGCGCGATCTGCCCATCAAGGTCATGGTGGGCGGCGCGGCCGTGACTCAGGCCTTTGCCGACGCCATCGGGGCCGACGCCTATTGTCCGGACGCGGTGTGCGCGGTGCGCGCGGCCAAAACCTTTGTCTGATTTCGTCCGCCGCGTGTCCCGCTCAGGGCGGCGTCGCGTTGCATTTATTCGTATTCTTCAACTTTCACATTAAGGTTTGTCATGAAAAAAATATTCCTGCCCCTGCTGCTCTGCCTTCTTCTGCCCTGCGCCGCCTGGGCTGAAACGCTGCCCTCGCTGAATCTGGCCGGTTTGACCGATCTGCTGGCCAAGAACAAGGGCAAGGTGGTGATGCTCAACTTCTTCGCCACATGGTGCCCGCCCTGCCGGGTGGAAATCCCGGAACTGATTAAGACCAGCAAGGCTTACGCGGACAAGGGCGTGGTGATCATCAGCCTGTCCGTTGACGAGGACCCCGCGCCCGTGCTCCCCTTTGTCAAAAAAATGGGCATGGATTATCCGGTGTATCTGGCCGGACGGGACATCACCCGGGCTTATCAGATCAGCAGCATTCCGCATAACGCATTTTACGCCAAGGACGGCACGCTGGTGCTTTCCGAGCCGGGCATGGCCGACGAAAGTATGCTCAAAATGGTTATCGACAAGCTTTTGAGCCAGAAATAATGGAAAACGACTACCTGACCCGCAAGGCCCATCTGGACGATGTGAAGGCCATGCACGGCCTGTTGCTGGCCTGCGCCCAAAAGGGCCTGCTGTTGCCGCGCGCGCTGATTTATCTGTACGGGCACATCCGCAATTTTTTTGTGGTGGAGGCCCTGGACGGCGAAATCGTGGCCTGTTGCGCCCTGGCACCGGTTTGGGAGGATCTGGGAGAGATCTGTTCCCTGGTGGTGCGTGACGATCTGCGCCGTCAGGGCCTGGGGCGGCGGATGGTCGCGGCCTGCATTGGTGAGTGCCGCGAACTGCATCTGAAAAAGATTTTCGCTCTGACCTATCAGGAAGCGTTTTTTACCCGTTTAGGTTTCAGAGTGGTGGAAAAAAGCGTGCTGCCGCAAAAGATCTGGGCTGATTGCGTACATTGCGCCAAATACCCGGATTGTGATGAAACGGCGGTCTTTCTGGACGTGCCCGGCGCATTGGAAACTGTGTCCGCGTGCCCGGCGGCCGCCGGGGAAAGATAGGGGGAAGCATGGCTGAGACGCTGCGGGTCAAGGAACTTAAATCCGTGTTCACCCCGGAACAGATTGCCGTGCGCGTGCGTGAGCTGGGCGTGGAAATCGACGGCCTGTACGGACAGGAACCCTTGGTGGCCATATGCGTGCTCAAGGGGGGCGTTATCTTTTTCAGTGATTTGGTACGTGCTTTGCATAACCAGAACCTGGAACTGGATTTTGTCCGTCTGTCCAGTTACGGCAAGAGCTCGGCCAGTTCCAAGCATGTGATCTTCAACAAGGATGTGGAAGTGGACATCCGCGGCAAGCACGTGCTGATTGTGGAAGACGTGGTGGACAGCGGCCACAGCATGCGTTTTCTGCTGGACCAGTTTGCCGCCCGCCAGGCGCGCAGCCTGCGTCTGGCCGCTCTGGTGGACAAGCGTGAGCGCCGTCAGGCCGACGTGAAGGTGGATTTTGCCGGTTTCGTATTGAATAAGGGTTTTATTGTCGGCTACGGCCTGGATTACGCCGAACGTTATCGGACGCTGCCCGGCGTCTGTGAGATCATTCCTGAATAGCCTTGTTTCGGCTCCGGCGGCCGGACCGTTTTGTGGAGTATTGGCATGGAAGTAAAGTGTCCGCATTGTACCAGCCGTTTCAATCTGCCTGACAACCTGGCCAAGCCGGGCGTCAAGCTGCGCTGTTCGGTCTGTAAGACCGTATTTCCCTTTGCGCCCGAGCCCGAAGCGGTCTTGCCCGGCGAGGACGAACTGCCGGATATGCAGGAACGGCCGTCCGACGGCCGCCGCAAGTTCTGGGTGGCCCTGGCGCTCATTCTACTTTGTCTGGGAGGCGGCGCGTACTGGTATTTCGGCGCGCGGCATCCTGATACGCCGCCCACGGAACAGGAACTGGCCAAAAAGGTCGAGCTGCTGACTATGCGCAATGTGCGCCAGTATTATGTGGATAATGAAAAGGTGAAGGGCAGGGTTTTTGTGATTGAGGGCCGGGTGGTCAATGAGTTTCCGCAACCCAAGGAACTGATCACCGTGGAGGCCGCCATTTACGACAAAAACAAAAAGCCCCTGGCTACAAAGACGCAGCTTGCGGGTACCCAGCTTTCACTTTTTCAGTTACAGGTGCTCAGTGAGAAGGAGATGGAATCCTTCCTGAACAACAAGGTGGAGATTCTTGCCAACAACACCAATGTGCGGCACGGCGGCGAAGTGCCCTTTATGGTGCTGTTCTATGCGCCGCCCGAGGATGTGGCCGAGTTCGGCGTGAAGATCGTGGACGTGAAGGATGTGCCCGAAGCGGAAAAATAGCCGGGCCGCGCTCAACGTTGTTTCCGGATGTTTATATCCCGGTTGCCGCCCGAGAGGGAGACAACCGGGATATTTTGCGTTCAGGTTTTTTCTGCCGCGCCCGTTACGGATTTTTTGATTCATGCCAGGCGCAGCACGCGCCGGGCGTTTTCGTACATGACCTTGTTGCGGACATCCGCGCTCAGCTCAAAGTCCGCATAGGCGTCCAGCGCGTCGGCCAGCTCCACAAAGGGGTGGGCGCTGGCGAACAGGACCTTGTCGCTGATGAGATCGTTCATGGCCCGCACATAGATATCCACCATGGGCGCGCGCTCGTATTCAGAAATATCCATATATACGTTGGCGTTACGCAGGCAGGTGTAGATGGCCTCGTTGACGAAGGGATAACCGCCGTGGCTCATGATCAGGGTCAGCTCCGGGAAGTCGCGGGCCACCTTATCCACGTCGCGCGGGTCGGCGTATTCCAGAATCGCGCCCGGTACCTGCGGCGGCGGGGCCATGGTGATGAAGACCGGCACGCCCAGCTCACAGCACTTGCTGTAGAGCGGATAAAAACGCGCCTCGGAGGCGGGCATGCGCGCCAGATAGGGGTCGATGGCGATGCCTTTCATGCCGTAGTCCTTGACCACGTGTTCGATTTCACGCACGGCGGCCATCTTTTTATGCGGGTCAATGCCCCAGAAGCCTATGAATTTCTGCGGATAGGCCCGGCAGAATTCCAGCACGCTCTTGTTATTGGCCGGAAAGCCGTAGGTGGTTTCGCAGTCCCTGCCTGTGATCACGCCCAGCTCCACGCCCAGGCGGTCGAGGTCCGCCACAATATCGGGAAGGGACTGGGCCTTGCGGGCGTCAAAGCCGATGGCCTTGCAGGCCGCCTTGAACATAGCGCTGTTTTTGATGCCGTTGATAATTTCAGGCGTGTTGGGCCGGAAGCGGAAATCAATGATTTTCATACTACAGTCTCCTGAGCCGTTTTATTTATGATCTTAAAAGCGGTTCCGGGGCGGCCCGGATACACCTTGCTCACTTGCCGCCCACAAGGCAGAGCGGTACCTGCGGGAAGTAGGTGCAAAGCAGCAGAACCAGCAGCATCAGGCCGATCATGGGCAGGGCCATGCCGGCGATTTTTTCCAGTTTGGCTTTGGCCACGCCGCTGGCCACAAAAAGGTTCACGCCCACCGGCGGGGTGACAAAGCCGATGGCCAGGTTGATCACAATGATCACGCCGAAATGCAGGGGAGACACGCCCACGCCCGTGACCACCGGCAGAAGAATAGGCGTAAGGATCACGATGGCGGCCAGGGCTTCCATGAAGGTGCCCACGATGAGCAACAGCACGTTGATGAGCAGCAGGATGACGATCTTGTTTTCCGTGAAGCTCAGGATGGCGCGGGCGATGGTGCCGGGCACGTCCTCGAGGGTCATGATGTTGCCGAACAGCGTGGCCATGGCCATGAGCACGATGATGACGGAGGAGGTTTCGCAGGCTTCCTCACAGGCGCGGGCCACGGCCCGGCAGTTCATTTCGCGGTAGAGAAACACGCCCACGATGAGCCCGTAAAACGCCGCGATGGCCGCTGCCTCGGTGGGCGTCATAACGCCGCCGTAAATACCTCCCAGCACGATAACCGGCACCATCAGCGCCCACTTTGCCTCCCAGGCGGCCCTGCTCAAGGTGCCCACGGTGCGTTTCTTCTGTTCCCCCCGCCAGCCGCGCCTGCGGGAATAGAAAAAGCAGTAGCCCATGAGCACCAGGCCGGTGAGGACGCCGGGCACAATGCCGCTCATAAACAGATCACCGATGGAAACCTGGGCCGAAACGCCATAGACCACAAAGGGATTGCTGGGCGGGATCATCACGCCCACGCAACCGGCGGCGGCCACCAGGGCGGCGGCGAAAAACTTGTCGTAGCCGCGTTCCACCATGGCCGGAATGGTCAGCGCGCCGATGGCCGCCACCGTGGCCGGTCCAGAGCCGCTGATGGCCCCGAAAAACATGCAGGTCACAATGGCCGTGAGGCCCATGCCGCCGTGCAGGCCCCCCACGATTTCGTCGGCCAGTTTGAGCAGGCGGCGGGAAAGGCCGCCCGCGCCCATGAATACCCCGGCCGCGATGAAGAAGGGGATGGCCATGATCGGGAAGCTGTCGATGGAAGTGAAGGCCACCTGAGCCATATACTCAATGGGCAGGGTGTCGGCGCTGATAATGGTGGCCAGGGTGGACAGGCCCAGGGAAATGGCGATGGGCACGCCGATGACGCAGAGCAGCACGAAATAGCCGAACAGCGCGTGCAGGGGTTTGATATAGTCGCAGATGAAACAGGGCGCGATGACGGCCCCCGTCAGGGCGAAGCCGATCAGGGAATCCGAGAGGCCGCAAAGCCGGACCTGCTTATACAGGGATTCCAGCAGGCGCAGGCACATCAGGCCGAAGCCCAGCGGCAGAATCAGGTAAGGAACGAGATAGGGAATGCCCAGGGCCGTGGTATGCTGCGGAAATTCCAGCAGCCTCTCAATCTGACCCCAGCCGTACCAGGCGATGACGGAGGTAAGGCAGAGAAAAAGGCTTTCCACCACAATCCAACTAATTTGCTGGAGACGTGGGGGCAGATGGTCATAGAGCATGTCCACGCGGATGGACGAACGTTTACGGATGGCCACGGAAACGGCCAGATAGGAAATCCAGATAAAGATGTACCGTGAAAGTTCCTCGGTCCAGACGGCGGCTCCGGCCCGGTCGATAAATTTTGTAATAATATAGCGGTAGATGACCTGCCAGGTGATAAAAAATATGATGCTCAGCAGGCCCGTCACCATGAAAATGCTTTCAAAATTCTGATCCAGCCAGTGGAGCGGCCTCTTTTTCCCGTCAATGGCGTCCATGTATTTCCCCGTGGGTAGCTGCGAGACCTCTTGCCAAAGCGGGCCGAAAGCGTGCTTCCGGCCCGGACCTCAATAACAGCTCCTAGTTCTGGGTCTCGGCAATCAAAGCCAGCAATTCCGCCGGGATTTCCTTGGAGAACTGGTCCCGCACAGGCTGGGTCTTCTGCTTCAGCTCCGCGCGTTGCTCGGGCGTCAGCCTGGAGATGGTGATGCCTTTGTCGTGGAAAGCCTGCCAGGCCTTTTCCTCGAGCCTGACGCTTTCGGCACGCTGCCAGATCAGGGCTTCGTGCGCTGCCTCGGTGATGATCTTCTTCTGTTCCGGATTCAGGCTGTCCCACTTTTTCTTGTTCATCAGCAGTATGTGCATGGAATAATTGTGCTGCGAATCCATGGCGTGCTTGAGCACTTCGCTGTGCTTGGCGTCATTGAGCAGGGAAAAAGTGTTGCCCTCGGCGTCCACGGTGCCCTGTTGCAGGGCGGTATAGGTTTCTCCCCAGGCCACGGGCGCGGGGTTCATGCCCAGCTCTGTGGCCACGGCCACTTCCACCGGAGAGTCGGTCGTGCGGACCTTGAGGTTCATAAGATCTTTGACCTCATTGAGGGGATGCTTGGTCGAAACGAAGTTGCGGTAGCCGTATTCGCTGAACATGATGGTTTTCAGGCCCACGCTCGCGGCTACCTTGTCCAGGGCTTTGCCCAGTTCGCCCTCGTCAAGGGCCTTGTAGAGTTTTGCCTGGTTTTTGGGGTCTGTGACGTAGGGCAAATCAATGGCCATGTAGGCCTTGGAGAAGCTGGCCAGATTGGGCGTGGAGCTGGAGGACATGTCCAGGGTGCCCGCCTGGGCCGCTTCAGTGGTCACGCGGTCGCTACCCAGCTGACAGTTGCCGAAAATCTGGATGCGTATTTTGCGGTCGCTCTTTTTTTCCACCAGTTCCTTGAATTTTTCATATCCCACGGTCACGTTGTTGCCCGGAGCCATGGGATGTCCGAGACGCAAGGTAAGAGGTTTTTCCGCACGGGCCTCAGGCGCGAAGACGGCCAGAGACATGCAGGTCACGGCCGTACACGCCGCCAGCAAAAATACGTTACGCATCGTCATCCTCTCTTGGGTTGGAAAGTGGCGAAACACAAACCCCCTGATGCGGCCAACCGTTGGCCATCTCTTTGTGATTTTTTTGTTTTGCACGATGCGTGCCAGCTCGGAATACTCTGCGATTGAATTATAATTATTCTTTTCAGTTAGTTATATTATGCAATAAGTATCGAAGCGAGGCCATGCGCCGTTGATGTCGCAATTGTGCGACATTTTCGGCGGTTGCAGATTAAGGACTTGGCCGCTGTTTGTGAAAAGAGATCCATATAGGCCTGACAGGCCTTGGAAAGGGAAAGTCGCGAGCCGTTCCACGAAGCTGTCGCAGATTTGCGTCGCAAGTTTTCGGCTGTTTTTTGGAATTCATTCCTGAATGATGCAAATTTGCGCCGCTTTTCGGAGAACAGCCGACAAGCGAAAACAGAGAAAGGTAAATTTTCTTTATTTTATATATATATCAGTATGTTAAAAATGTGGCATGCCCCATGCAGAGGGCGGAGGGAATGAGGACTACCGCCTGTTCATGGCGTTCCCCACGCCCCACACATATTATCAGGAGTTGGATGATGAGCATGACCACCTGCGAATGCCGGTCCCCCCAGGAACAGCGTCTCTATGATCGGATCGAGGGCAAAGAGGACAAATTCCGCAAAACGCACGCCCGCGTTTTCAAACTGCTGGAACGCTTCGACGGGCAGAAGCCGCGTATCGATATTGAACGCGCCCTGTACTTCACCCAATCCATGAAGGAAACCGAAGGCCAGCCCCTGGTGCTGCGTTGGGCCAAGGCGCTCATGCACATCGCCGAAAATATTTCGGTCTGTGTGCAGGAAGATCAGCTTCTGCTGGGCCGTGCCGGTTGCGACGGCCGCTACGGCATTCTCTATCCCGAACTGGACGGCGACTTTCTGGACATCGCCGTGCGCGAGCTGCCCACCCGCCGGACTTCCCCGGCCACTATCACGCCCGAGGACGCCAAGCGCGTCATTGAGGAAATTGCGCCGTACTGGAAGGGCAAGACCTATCATGAGGACCTTAATGCCGCCCTGCCGCCCGAAGTGCACAAGCTGACCTACGACGATCCCGAAGGCCTGATTTCCCGTTTTATCGTCAATGAGACCTCGTCCTTCCGTTCTTCCATCCAGTGGGTGCACGACTATGCCAAGATCCTGAAGCGCGGCTTCAACGGCATCAAGAAGGAAGCCCAAGAGAAGCTGGCCGCCCTGGATCCCATGAGCGCCAAGGACGACCGCGAAAAGCGCCCCTTCCTGGAGGCCGTGGTCATCGTTTGCGACGCCATAGTGCTCTGGGCCAAACGTCATGCCGTACTGGCCCGCGAACTGGCCGAAAAGGAGCGGAATCCCACGCGCAAGGCCGAGCTGCTGCGCATGGCCGACAATGCCGAGCGCGTGCCCGGCGAGCCGGCCCGCGACTTCTGGGAGGCCTGCCAGAGCCAGTGGTTCACCCAGATGTTCTCCCGCATTGAGCAGAAAACCGGCACCACCATTTCCAACGGCCGCATGGACCAGTATCTCTACCCGTATTACAAGCAGGATCGCGCGGCCGGTACAATCACCGACAAGCAGGCCATGGAGCTGCTGGAATGCATGTGGGTGGGCATGGCCGAGTTTATCGACATGTACATTTCCCCCACCGGCGGAGCCTTCAATGAAGGGTATGCCCACTGGGAAGCCGTGACTGTGGGCGGCCAGACCCCGGACGGCCGCGACGCCAGCAACGAGCTGACCTATCTGATCCTCAAGTCCAAGCGAGAATTTCCGCTGCACTATCCGGATCTGGCCGCGCGCATCCATTCCCGCGCGCCGGAGCGCTACCTCTGGGATGTGGCCGAAACCATCAAGGACGGCTCCGGCTTCCCCAAGCTGATCAACGACGAGGAAGTGGTGCCCCTGTATGTCTCCAAGGGCGCGACCTTCGAGGAGGCCTTGGACTACGCCGTGTCCGGCTGCACCGAGGCCCGCATGCCCAACCGCGATACCTATACCTCCGGCGGCGCGTACATCAATTTCGCCGCGGCTGTGGAGATGGCGCTGCGCAACGGCCGGATGAAGAAATACGGCGACCGGGTGCTGGGCGTGGAAACCGGCGACCCGCGTTCATTCAAGACCTGGGAGGAATTCTGGAACGCCTATGTGCAACAGCACATGCTCTTTCTGAAGACGGCCTTTACCCAGCAGTATATCATCAACAAGCTGCGCGCCCGGCATTTTGCCCAGCCCATGGGCTCGGCCATGCATGATTTGTGCATGAAGCACTGCATGGACCTGCATCAGGAGCAGATCCCCGAGGGCATCAATCTGGGATACTTTGAATACATGGGCCTGGGCACCGTTGTGGATTCCCTGGCGGCAGTCAAAAAGCTGGTCTTTGAGGAAAAGAAACTGAGCATGGACAAGCTCCTCGAAGCACTCGACGCCAATTTTGAGGGCTATGACGACGTGCGCGCCCTGCTGCGCTCCGCCCCCTGCTACGGCAACAATGACGAATACGCCGACGCCATCGGCCGCGACATCGACAGGATCTCCGTGGAATACGCGGGAAAATACGGCATGCGGGATCTGGGCATGCACAACGACGTGCGTTATGTGCCCTTCACCTCCCACGTGCCCTTCGGCAAGGTGGTTTCCGCCACGCCCAACGGCCGCACCGACGGTTTTCCTCTTTCCGACGGAACCTCGGCCTCGCACGGCGCTGATGTCAACGGTCCCACGGCCGTGCTGCTTTCCAACTACAACACCAAGAATATGGGCATGCGCGACCGCGCGGCCCGCATGCTGAATATCAAGTTCACGCCCAAGTGCCTGGAAGGCGAGCAGGGCACGGAAAAATTGGTCTCTTTCATCCGCACCTTCTGCGACCTCAAGCTCTGGCACGTGCAGTTCAACGTGCTCAACCGCGAGACGCTTCTGGCCGCCCAGAAGGACCCGCAGAAGTACCGTAACCTTATTGTGCGTATCGCCGGTTACAGCGCGTATTTTGTGGATCTTTCCCCGGATCTGCAGAATGACCTCATCGCCCGGACGGAACACGACGCCATGTAAACGCCGTGGTTGCGCGCGGGGAGGGGCGGACCTCTTTCCGGCTCTCCCCGCGCCCTTTCTTCTCCCCCATAGCCCCAAGGACAGGCGGTATGTGTCTGGAAGACGACGAACAACGGGATCTCGAACAGCAAGGCTTTGTTTTCAATATCCAGAAATATTCGGTGCATGACGGGCCGGGCATCAGAACCATTGTATTTCTTAAGGGCTGCGCGTTGTCCTGTCGCTGGTGCAGCAATCCCGAGTCACAGCATACGCGCCCCGAGCTGGCCTACAATGCCGGGCGCTGTCTGGAGCTGGACAAGTGCGGCCACTGCCTCACGGCCTGCGAACGCGGTGCCGTCAGCCGGGGCGGGGACGGCAAGCCCCGTATCGACCGCTCGCTCTGCGCGGATTGCGCCACGTCCGGGGCCATGCCCTGCGCGGAAGCCTGTCCGGCCCAGGGCCTGCTGGTCTACGGCAAAAAGCGCAACGTGGATGATGTGCTGTCTTCGGTGGAGCAGGACACGGCCTTTTACTCCCGCTCCGGCGGCGGCATGACCCTGTCCGGCGGCGAACCGCTGTTGCAGGCGGATTTTGCCCTGGCCCTGTTGCGTCAGGCGCGTGTCCGGCGGCTCAAGACAGCCGTGGAAACCTGCGGCATGGTGCCCGTGGCCACGGTCCGGGCTGCGGCCCCCTACCTGAACTTTGCCCTGTTCGACATCAAGCAGATGGACAGTGCCGTGCACGAGGCTCAGACCGGCCTGCCCAATGCGCGCATTCTGGAGAACTTCCGCATCCTGGCCGAGGAATTCCCGGATCTGCCCATTCTGGCGCGCACCCCGATTATTCCCGGTTTCAACGACAGCGAAGAGGCCGTTGCCGCCATTGCCGCCTTTCTGAAACCCTATGCGCGGGTCAACTACGAAATGCTGCCGTACCACCGCTTGGGCACCCAGAAATATCATTTCCTGGGCCGCCGTCCGCCTATGGGCGACGTGACGCTGGGCAAGAATGTCATGCCCCGGCTACAGCGCGCGGCGCTGGACATTCTGGGCGCGAGAGTGCAGATTCCACGCTGACGCCTCTTTCAACCCGGATGATGCCCATGGCCGGACGTTCCCCGGAAGTCCTTTCCAGATATGTCGAACGCATTCTTGACGCCCTGCCCGACGGGGTGTTCATTTCCGACGCCTCGGGCACTGCCCTGCACATTAACCGCATGTACGAACAGCTGACCGGCCTGAAGCAGGAAAGCGTACAGGGCAGGAATGTGCGCGCTCTGGTGGAGGAGGGGATCTTTGATCATATCCTCAATCCGGAGATCGTGCGCACGGGCAAGCCAGCCACCCACGTGCAGCAGCTTAAGAACGGCAAAAAGCTGGTGCTCTCCGGCTTTCCGGTTTTTGACGAGGCCGGGGGCATCCGTCTGGTGGTCACCTTTGCACGCGACATCACCCTGCTGGCGAATCTGCAGGAGCAGGTGGCGGGGCAGTGCCGCCTCATTGATCAGATCAACGATCAGCTGGCCCACATGGCCCACGAAAGCAGGCCGCAGGAGCCTGTCTTCGCCAGCCCGGCCATGGCCGAGGTTCTTTCCCTGCTGCGGCGTTTCGCGGCCACGGACGCCACAGTGCTGATTCTGGGCGAGACCGGCGCGGGCAAGGACGTCTTCGCCCGCCTGACCCACAGGCTGAGCGGACGCAAGGACAAAATCATGCTCAAGGTGGACTGTGGCGGCATTTCCGAAACCCTGACCGAATCCGAGCTCTTCGGCTATCTGCCCGGCGCGTTTACCGGAGCTTCCAGCAAGGGCAAGGCGGGCTATTTTGAAATCGCCGACGGCAGCACCATTTTTCTGGACGAGGTGGGCGAACTGCCCCTGTCCATGCAGACCCGCCTGCTGCGCGTTCTTCAGGACGGGGAGATCATGCGGGTGGGCTCGTCCAGCCCGCGCAGGGTGGACGTACGGGTCATCGCGGCCACCAACCGCAACCTGGCCGAAAGCGTGGAGGCCGGTACTTTTCGCCGCGATCTCTATTATCGGCTCAATGTCGCGACGGTACGCATTCCGCCTCTGCGCGAGCGGCCGGAAGACGTGCGTCCCCTGGCCGAGCATTTTCTGCACCAATACACGGTCAAATACCACAAGGCCCTGGCCTTTATGGGCGTGACCCTGGACATGATGAGATCCTATGCCTGGCCCGGCAATGTGCGCGAGCTTCAGAACCTGGTTCACAGCCTGGTAATCACGCTCAACGGCCCGCTGATCTCGCCCAGGGACCTGCCCGCGCAGATTTCAGGCGTGAGCCGCGACGTCACCTGTTATTCCGAGGAAATCCTGGCCGCCCGGCGGCCGCTGAAGGAAATCATGGCTGAAATGGAGCGGGATTTTCTGCTCAAGGCCATTGAGGCGCACGGCTCGGTACAGAAAGTGGCGGAGCTCTTCCAGGTCAACCGCAGCACCATCTTCCGCAAACTCCAGAGCGGGCGGCAGGCCTGAGCCGTTCCTGTTTACCGTCCGGCCCTTCCTTGCATCGCCGCCTTGCGCCTTGCCTTCTTTTTCCGTAGGTTTCGGGCATGGCGAAAACGCGTGAAGTCTATATCTGTTCGGTGTGCGGGGCCCAGACCCTGCAATGGCGCGGTCAGTGCCCCAACTGTCACGAGTGGAACACCCTTGAG
>OKSB01000512.1_pt1 | contig 42650 bp, 24 predicted proteins | sample 1601171 | NCBI WGS metagenome assembly OKSB01 (sample SAMEA3541496, study PRJEB24748) | human gut metagenome | biome: human gut; feature: human-associated habitat; material: faeces | place: China | collected 2012 | reverse complement strand
GCAGCTTCAGGTCCGGATTCCGGAGTCCGTCATTAAAAAGAATAAGTGGCATGGGCGCGGCCTCCGCGGCATGGAGTGGTAAGGACAAGGCAGCCAGGAGACAAAGCCCGCAAATGAAGAGCCGGATGATGGCCGTGTCTCCTGACGTCTCCGGACGCCGTTGCCGACCGCTCCTGCCCTTGCGGTGAGCCGGGGAGTGGGCTTTGCTCTTTATGCAGTGGCCAGCGTACATACACGCCTCACGCTTTTCAGGGTATCCAGCGCACCAGACCCTGGGGAAAGTCCGGGGGCAGGTCTTTTTCCATGACGGGGATGAGCGTATATATGCCTTGCGCCGGGTACAAGGTGACATTTCCACCCCAATATCCGGAAAAAGGTTTCCAGCCCGGCGTGTCAAAGCCTTCTCCCAGAAACCAGGTTACGTCCTGGCCGTCTTTTTCCGTCATCAGGTATTCGGAGCAAATAAGCCAGTCTCTGTATACAATAACCCGGTAATAGTTGCCGTGGACGCGCTGCCACCAGATGCCGTAGGGCCATTCCTCGGAGCCCAGAAAGGCGTGCGGCCGCACATAAGGCTTGAGAATAAGGCTATCGCCGAAAATGGCACTGTCACGCGTGCCACGCAGATGGGCGGCCGGGAGTCCGGTAACGTCAATGCCGCTGCCGTTCCAATAGTCAATCTGCCGCTCTAGTTCATCCATTTCCGGGTAATACATGGCCACGCGCAGGATATTGCCCTCCTGCACGCTGAGAAGGATGAACCTGCTGGGAGGAAATGGATCTCCCGGTCGCTCCGCACGCCAAGGATGGATCCGGGGCAGCTTCAGGTCCGGATTCCGGAGTCCGTCATTAAAAAGAATAAGTGGCATGGGTGCGGCCTCCGCGGCATGGAGTGGTAAGGACAAGGCAACCAGGAGACAAAGCCCGCAAATGAATAATCGAATTATGGCCGTGTCTCCTGACGTCTCCGGACGCCGTTGCCGACGGCTCCTGCTCTTGCTTTGAGCTGGACAGCGGGCTTTGTCGCCTACGCGGCAGGCTGGGGGCATGGAGGGCTCCTTGTGGAACTATTTGCAGTTGTTTTTTTAATTTTATTAGATTAGATGCTTTGTTCCATGTTTGTCATTTTTCTTTGATATAATAATTTGCTATATAAAAGATAGTTTGTTTATATCGATAGCTTCATAAATTCCAAATATAAATGCTGGAAATCCATTTCTATCATATTTGTTGTATTCGATACATGTGCGTATTGCATCATTCATATCTTCAAAAAGTCCATATGTGTTCCTCTTTGCAATATTCCCAACATATTTAATAAAATCAGCATCATGTTCAAATATAGTCTCCCCATTACTTACATCGTAACCTAGAAAACGCCATTGCTCTTTATAAAGTTTATTTGGAGTCACCATATCTGCTGTCATGCTTATATAAACAGTCCATAATGTTGATTTAAAGATATTAATTTCGCAGCCATCATTCATATCATAGGCTAATATTTCAGGAGTATCGAACTCAAAGGCAGTAAAGGCGGCAATTGCATCTTGTTTTGGATTAGGATTATAATATAGCAACATATTACCAAGATTTTCCCACAAAAAAATGCTATCAAAATTCTCTGAATAGTCTGGATAAACAGGAAATAAACCATCTGATGTAGTATTTGTGGGTTCCCGAAAGTTTGTTTTCAGGGGATCCGCAGGATAATCGGTAGAAATTGGCGTTCGAAAACGTGACGGCCATGCTGACGTACTGTATCCACGCGGCTTGGTGATGGTCGGATCAAAGTTATGCAGAAAGTCAAGCGGACGTATGTCTTCAAGCTCATGGCGTATATCAAAGCCAAGTAAGTGTTCAGTAGTCATATGTATCTCCATATATTGTATCATATTAATAAAATTATATATTTTTATATTAATTCATTTTGGCATTGTGAAATTCAAGAAGCGACTAAAAAAGTTAGTAATGGTCATTGTGCATACAGCGCTACAGTTTTCATCTGAATTGTGTCTACTTTTTAATCCACGGGGCCAGATCTACATGTGGGATATTTATTTGTACAGAGGTATAATAATGGGGCCTTCCTTGGGTTTTTCCCATGCAACATCTGAGAAAATAAAAAAATCTCCACCTTTGTCATATTTTTTTCTATATGCACGAAAATCACTATTAAAAACAGCACAGAATGGTTCTTGAATATATTGAATTGCTGTTTCTGCGAGCGATTGGTCAAACATGCTTTTGATTTTGGCTTTGCCGTAGGTTCGTTTTTTCGTCCAGATACCGAGAGGCTGAAACCCGTTAAATTCGTAAACATCCCGCAGATAAATACCAAGATCGGTGACGACAAATTTTGTGGGTCCACACATCTTCCCCACTACGGCCAGGAAAAGGGCCGCATTACCTATGCTTCCGTACAGGTCGTCAATGGTGCTCCAGACGGAACCAAATTCTTTATATTGAACCTGACAGTATGTATGCAATTGGCGGGCGCTATAATTTGTGCTGCCGAGAATAGGGCGAGCCGCTTCGCTGCGTAATCTGCCCTGCATATTTGCTACAGTAGCTATGCTTATTCTTCGGCGCAGCACGCTTCTAGAACCTTCTGTAAGCCATTGCTTCAGCAGGGCATCATATGCTTCTTTTCCTCGTGAGAAGCTCTTTACCCATTCCATTTTTACTGTTACTTCGTCGCAATGCTCCGGAGGAATGGATAGAGGGTCATCTGCGTATTGTTGAAGAAGATCTTCTGAAAGTTCGTATGCCTCGCTATTTTGCCATTTTTCCATGAGAAGCGGTGCTATTTTCCAACCCATCTGGCGCATGGCTCCGGGCAGATCCGTGAGCTTTACTGGGCTGAAACCCAACTCTTTGCCTTTAGTTTTTTGAGCTGGGCTGAGTTCGGATTGCTCTTTTATGGCTCCGCCTACTGGGGGAACTTCACATTCGCCGTGACAAGGCATGTTTACTCCGTTCTTATTGTAATTGTTTCTCTGGAATCTGGATGCCGTAACTTATGTCAAGACTGCCGAATTCTTCGGGCCACATGACGAGAGGGTCGGGAAACATTGCAAGGCCTTCATCAAGGTCACTCGTATAGACATAGCGTTTAAGTTCTGTGTTATACACTTTAATAAAAAAAGGGTCATGATATGTAATGGCGGCATAGGGGCAATAGCGCGGCGAGTAATATTCTACACGGTATTGCCCGGACGGACTTGTTTTTTCGAAAGTTTTTTTAGGTATACCGTAATGAGCCCAAGGAGAAAGTAGATAGACGATCATGAGAACGAGCAGCACCAAGCACAGCTTGCATCTTGGGCGGGCGGATCGACGCGGGCGGACCGGTAGAGGAGTCTTTTCAAGATCTGCCATGAAGAATCCCTTTTTGCTCTTGTGATCCGATCGCAGTTCGGTTGCTCCTCAGGCGATTTCAATAGGAAAACCCTGGTCAAATACGACAGAGACGACTTTTTTCGACCGGTCAATAACCATGCTTGTTTTGCCGTCTTTGTCAGTGACCCCGCCAAACGTACTTTGGTCGTCAAGAATGATGGTATATTGTGCATCGGGGAATGGCGTGCCATTTGCTTTCAAAATAAAATACTCAGTGAAGTAGTCCACCAGATCAGGGGTGATCGGCAGCTCCGGCGCCGCGCCGCTGCCGCTGCCCGGTCCGCCCCCGCCGCCGAGATTTATCCGGCTTCCGCCCATACGCACGCCGGAGGGGTCCAGCTTGATCCAGCTGCCGCCCGCCTTCAGCGTCATTTCCGTACCGGCTTCCAGCACCATTTTTTCGCCCGCGTGCAGGTGGATTTCCACCCCGGCCTTGCCCAGCCACTTGCCGTCCACCTTGGTGTGGCTGTCCGCGTGCACCGTCAGATTGTCATTGGCGAAAAGTTCGGTCTTGCGCGGCTGTTTGAGGGTTTCGTGCGTCTCGCCCTTGGTCAGGGTGTAGGTGAAGTTGTCCACGGTGCGGTGTTGGTCGTGCAGGATATGCTCTTTCCAGTCGTTTTTGACGTGGATGTTCACATCCTTTTCCGCATGAAGATAAATTTCTTCCTGGCCCTTCTTGTCTTCAATGCGCAGTTCGTTGAAGCCGCGCTCCTCGTTTTCCTTGCCCGGCGTGCTCATGGATTTGAACACCGTGCGCGTCTTGTGCGCGGGCAGCTCATAGGGCGGCATGTTCAGCTCATGGTAGACGCGGCCCGTGATCAGCGGGCGGTCCGGGTCGCCTTCCAGGAAAGAGACCACGACCTCGTGGCCGATGCGCGGGATAGCCATGATGCCGTATTTACTGCCCGCCCAGCCTTGGGAAACCCGGATCCAGCAGGTGGTATTTTCATTGTGCCGGCCTTCGCGGTCCCAATGGAACTGCACCTTCACGCGGCCGTATTTGTCCGGGTAGATTTCCTCGCCTTCCGGGCCGGTGACAATGGCCGTCTGCCCCCCCATGACCCAATTTTTGGGATGCTCCAGGGCCGGAATGAAGCGGGTCATCTCCGGAATGGCCGTGACCCGCGAGGCATAGTGCAGACCGCGCCCGTCCGGGGCCTCGTGCTCCAGCACGCCGGGCTGCTGCCCCTCGTGACGCACGGAAACCACCCACCAGCCCGCGTTGAGGGCCTCGCGCGGGTGATCGTGCATGCTGAAGGTATAGCTGGGCAGAAAGCGGGCCACGTCCGAGGAACATTCGATCCACTGCCGGAAGGTCAGCTGGCGCAGCATCCGCAGCTTGACGTAACGCTCGCCGGGCTGCCGCAACTGGTAGAGATGCGGGTAGGCGTACTGTTCCAGCAGCATGCCGGGCGGGGCCGGGGCGGCCTGCTTGTCCTCTTCCTTGTCGCGCACTTCCAGGTCCAGGCGGGGCTTCCGGAAGTTCCATTCGCGGTAGGCGGCGGCATTGCTGTTGACGCTTTCGTGCAGGGCCAAGCGGTTGATGACCGCCGTATCCGAGCGCTGGCCCGAACCTGGGAAAAAGCGCAGATCGCTCTGGCCGGGGATTTTGGGGCCGCCCTCGCGGTCGCAGAAGCAGAGGCAATGGGCATCGGCCTTGTGCTCAAAGTAGAAATAAATGCCTTCTTCCTCGCACAGGCGGGTAATGAAGTGCAGGTCCGTTTCGCCGTACTGCACGCAATACTCGCGCGGCTCATAGCTGCAGGAGAGCTTGAAGGATGAACCGTCGGCCGTGAAGCCCTGCTCCTTGAGGATTTGCTGGATGATTTCCACCACCGAGAGATTCTGGAAGATGCGGTGGTCGCGGATTTGGCCCAGAAACCAGAGGCGCGGCACCAGGGAGCAGCGGTAGTGGGTGAAGCGGTTGGCGGTGTGGAGCTGCTCCATCTCCCGGATCAGGCCGTGGACCAGGCGCTCGCCGCCGCTGCGGTCGGCAATGGAAAGGCAGGCCGGGGTGCCCAGCAGGGCGGTAAGGTCCACGTTGGCCGAGCGGCTGACCAGCTCAATGTTGAACTCATACGGCTTGCAGACCTCCTCAAAGCCCGAGAAGGCGTACACGCCGAAGTCGCCGCTCTGGGCGGTGAAGTTGAACCAGGAGTCGTTGGCGGCAGGCGTCTGGGTCATGGCGATATCCATATTTAATAAACTATAAATTATGCCGCATACTCAGGCCGGGCATGGTCAGGGCATGCGGGATATGCGGGGCAGGGCCCGCGGCATCCCGGCAGGGGCGTCGTAGCTGCCTTGCATGGCCAGGCGGCGGTTTTCCGGCCTGTTGCGTGCTCTGTCTCCCCGCGTGTCCTTTTTGATGCTTTTTCCCATGGGCGCTGCTCCGGCCGCTTGCAGGGGCAGAAAGTTTTTTTCATTCAGGCCCAGTTCGGGGCTTTTGCCCAGAACCAGCACGGCCGCCGCGAATTGCGGCACAAAGCGCAATGTCTCTTCCCGCAGGGCCTGGGCGGCCGGGTCGTCGTTCCGGCACTTGCGGGTGATTTCCTCAAGGCTGTCGCCGTAACGGCGCACGGCCTTTTGCATGGCGCCCTCGCCGCAGTTATACGCGGCCAGGGCCAGGGGCCAGTCACGGAAAAGTCCATGGAGGTAGGCCAGATAACGGGCGGCCGCAGCGGTGGATTTTTCCACGTCGAAACGCTCGTCCTTTTCTTTGCTCACCGTAAGCCCGAAACGCCGGGCCGTCTGCGGCATCAGTTGCCACAGCCCCGCCGCGCCCGCCGAGGAGACGCAGCGCGGCTCAAAAGCGCTTTCCACTAGGGGCAGGCAGGCCAGTTCGGCGGGCAGGCCCTGCCGTTGCATGCCTTCAAGAGCCACGGGCAGATAGCGCCGCGCCCGGCGCAGCACGTGATCCGTGGTGCTGCGCCGTTCTTCCAGCAGCCGGTGCAGATAGCGGCGCACCGTGGTTTCCTCGGCGTGCGGGGTCCAGACATCCAGTCGGGCCTCCGCGCTCAAGGCCGCGTAATCCACCACGGCGGCCCGCTCCGTGCGGCGCAGCGGGCTCCACAGGGCGTGGGCGTCCCCCATGAAGCGCGGCACATGGATGGTCCGGCCGCCGTTGGCCGGAATGAGCACCCGGCTCATGGAGGCCACACGGGTCTGGGGCAGATCAGGATCAAGAGACGGGCCGTGGGCCCGGCAGGCCGCGAGACAGAGGCAGAAGGCAAGCAGGAAGAAGCGCGCGCGGCCCGCGTGCTGGGGCGTTCGGGGGACGGCCCGGCGGGCCGGTCTGAAGCGCGCGGCAAAGTTCCTCATGTCCTGTCCGGCCCCGGCGGAGGAAAACTTCCGCCGGGGGCTCATGTAACAAGGTTTTATAGCAGGGATTGCGGCAGGTTGAACGTGCAGACCCTGGGATCAAAGGGATTCATCTTGTTTCTGAACTGGATCAGGAACTGGGCCCACTTGCCCTGCTGCTGCACTTCGATGAGGCAGGTGTTGCCCTCCTGACGCTTGATGCCGCCGCCGCGCAGCAGGCGGAACAGGGCCCATTCGCCTCGGGTTGTGGTCTGGCTGCTGATGCCGTGCAGGTCTATGGTTTCCAGCATGGCCTGGGACGCGCTGTCCGAGGGCCAGGTAAACGAGGCCCCCTGCACCGGGCCGTGCATGTAGCTCAGATGCCTGCCGGCCGCGCGCAGATTGACCTGCTTGAGCGTGGCGTCCAGGGCGTGGGGTTCCATAAGGAAGGTGATGCCCAGCTCCCTGCCGGACATGAAGAAGGCTTCCTGCACCCGGTTGGCCTTTTGCAGGTTGATCACCGCCTGGCTGGAAAGCGGCATGTACCGGCCCATGATGGGACGCAGGGTGCCCGTGCGGGTGATGAAGGGCCGCAGATAGGTTTCGTGGAAATTGTCCAGCACGCCGCCGCTGCGGAAAAAGGCGGCGAAATCGTCCAGGTTGGCGTCTCTGGCCGCGCCAGGATCAAAGGGATAGCGGGCGTTCAGATTTTTGTCGTAAAGGGCGATGACCCGTTCCTGGTAGGCCTGGTTAATGGTACGCGCGCCCCTGTTGAGCATGTCGCGCAGACCGCCCGCGGCCACGGTGGCGTACCAGCCGCGCACCGGCGCGGGCAGGCGGCCCACGGCGCTTTCCAGGCTGCGCAGGGTGTCGTTTTTCTCGTCGGCCAGATCCAGCAAGGCGTGCAGCACGCGCTGTTCACCCTGGTCGCTGGAAATGATCCCGGCGAAGTATTCCCCGGCTCCGGTCATGGCGTCCTGCACGGCCCGCAGCGCCGGGCCGGGATTGCCCTGTTCGTCCAGCAGGCTGTCCAGGGGCACAAAATACTGCCGCACGGCCTGGGCGTCGCGCTGGGCCGCCTCCAGGATGTCGCGATGCAGCTCCTCGGCGCTCTTGGCCGCCTGTTCTGTCAGGGCGCGGGCCATCTTGCCGCCGGTCTTGGAGGCCAGCTTCTGTTGCAGCTTGCGCTTGCCTTCCTCCTGCGCGGCGGCCTGCACGGCTCCGGGCTCCACGTTTTCCATGATCAGCCGGGTGTTGGCGCGTACCTCCCGCAGCGCCAGCACGGCCGGGGGCATGCCGGGCGTGAGCTCCTCGGCCAGCTTGCGGGCGTCGGCCATGCTGGCGGGCATGCGCACGCTCAAGTTCTTGAGGGCCTGGCTCCAGGAACTGGTATAATCGCGGAAGTACATGGTGCGCACTTCCTTGTAGACGTTGTTCATGTCCAGGGCGCTGAGCAGGATGGGATTAGCGCCGAAAATCCAGGTTTCGCCCGTCAGATTGCGGATGATGACCGGGCAGCGGCGGATGAGGTATTCCTCGTAGCCCTGGCGCGTGTACAGATAGTCCACGGGCTGGGTGTCGCCGTTGAAAGGCGACTGGCCGATGGCCGCGCGGAAGGTGAAGGGCGGTTTGCCGCTTTCCCCGGCTTCCTCGCGCAGGCGCTGGTAGGCCAGTTCCGCCAGGGGAATGCGCAGCAGGGCCTTGCGGGCCCGGTCCACCAGCTCCGCGTCGGGCTCGGCGGGCGTGATGCCGTGCGCCAGAAGATAGTCCATATGGCGGCGCAGATCCGCCTGTACCGGGGCCTGGCCGGAATAGTCCCCGGCCCAGACGTTGGCCAGCCAGGGGTCAAGGAATTTCCGGTTGATGTGTTTGGGCTGGCAGAGCATGAGATAAGCCCTGAGCGCGTTTTTGAGTTCCATGGGATTGTTCAGGGCCGCTTCCACGCGCCGGGCCGCGGCCTGGCGCACCGGCGGCATGAGCCGCGCGTTGAGCGTGCCCAGGTAGGCCTCTTGCGTGGATTTCCGGAAAACGCGCCCCTGGTAAAGGCCGAGGCCGTAGCCGATGGCTGAATCCTCCTCCGGGTCATAGACGAAGGTGGCCTTCTCGATAATATTCAGCTCCGGCAGGGGCGTGCGGGACTCGTTGACCAGAGGGGCCTTTTTCTGCGCTCCGGAAAATCCGGCATAGGCCGCGTCCAGGGTTTCCACCCGCGAGTAATTGTTGATGAAACTCACCCCGAGAAAGGTTCCGGCCAGCAGAAAGAGCGCCGCCGCTGCCGCCTGCAGCCCGTAGCGGCGCAGACGCAGGGCCCAGATGTGTTCCTTGTCGGCATTGGCCAGGCGCGCTTCGGGAATGATCAGGCCTTCCAGCAGGCGCAGCAGGAAAAAACCCTTGGCGTAGTCGCCCACCGTGGCGTTAAAGCCGGTCTGGTAGCTCAGTTCTCCTTCCCGAGCCGTGGCGGCCACGATGTCCTGGGCCGAAAGCGCGCTGGAAAAGAAAAATCCCCGGAACATGACCGGACGGTGATAACGCGAGGGACCGAAGGCCTCGGTGATGAACTCCTCCATGCGCGAACCCAGGGCCGCCAGTTCCTGCGGAAAGCGGAACATTTCGCCGCGCGAGGGGACGTCCCGTTCCTGATGGATTTTGGTCACGATCTGGGCGTTGAGGGTCTGCATGAGATCCTTGAGTTCCGCGCGCACGCTGCCCGCTTCCATGACGTCGGACCTGGCCGGGCAGCCGAAGATCTGCTCCCGTTCGGCGCGGGAGAGATGGGCGAAAAACTGCGCGAAGCCCGGCACGGCGTCGCACTTGGTAAAGACAAGGTAGACCGGCACATAGGTGCGCAGGCGCTTGAGGGCTTCGCTGAGCCGCTGGCGGATGGTGCGGGCCAGATGTTCGCGCCGGGGCGCGTCGTTGTCGATGATGTCGCGCATGCTCACGCAGACGATGATTCCGTTGAGGGGCCTGGCCGGGCGCACTTTGAACAGGGCGCGCAACAGGGCGGTCCAGACCTTGTGGGCCGGAGAATCCGGGCGGCTTTCGGTATAGGCCCCCGGCGTGTCCACAAACAGGGCCTCGTTGCTGTAGAGCACGTCGCAGTGCTCCGTGGCTCTGAGCTGATAGAGGTGCCTGTCCGCCTGCTCGTTGAGCGGGAACTTGAGGCCGGAATTGAGCAACACCGAAGTTTTGCCGCAGTTGCCGCTGCCCAGCAGCAGATACCAGGGCAGGGCGTAGCGTGAACGGCCCTTGGGACCGTAAAAATTGGAAGTGGTGACGGTTTTGACGGCGGTCTTCAGGCGTTCCCTGACGTGGCGCAGCTCGTCGCGCAGCTGCATCTTGTGCTCTTCAGCCTGTTCGTGGGCCCGGGCCGCGTCGGGATCGGCAAGCTCCTTCCTGCGGCGGCGCGAGGCTGAAAGAGCCACAAAGAGCCCCCAGCAGAAAATAAGCAGCACCGTGGCGACCAGGCGGGCAATAACTCCTTCCAGGGGAACATATCCCGCCACGGCCACCAGCGGTCCCAGCAGCCAGACCAGCAGGATGAGCAGCAGGACAAGGCCCAGGGCGAGCACCCACGGGGTTTTGAGCGCGTGCAGAAGGCTGCGGAAAAAGCGGGCGATCATGGGCGGACCTCCGAGGCGGGCGTGACAGGCGCATGGGACGCGGCCGGGGTGGGAGCGGCGGTGGTTTCCTCAGCGGGGGCCGGGGTCGCCTCCGTTTGCGCGGTGGTTCCCTGCGCAGCGGCCCGCACGGGCGCTTCGGGCGCAAAGGGCGCGGAAACCGGGGCATGCCGGGCGAACTGGCTGAGCAGGGGTTCCGCCTTGCCGTTCAGCGTATGGGAGAAGCCCCAGAAAATGACGGCAATGCCGAAGACCAGCACGGCCCCGATGAGCCAGAGCGGCACATAGGCGTAGGTTTTGTTCTTGTGCGGCTCCACGCTGATTTTCTGGGCCAGATCCGGGCTGGGTTCGCCGCGCAGCAGGCGAATCTGCCTGTAGAGCTGGTCGCGCAGGGATTCCAGGGCCAGCGGGCCCCGGTCCTGCAAACGGTATTTGCCTTCAAAGCCAAGACTCAGCAGCAGGTAAATCAGTTCCAGCAGATACAGCCTGCTGGCGGGCTGCTCCATGGTGCGGCCGAGCACGTCGAAAAATATCTCGCCGCCCCAGGTGTCCTGGTGAAAGGTGCTGAGCAGGGAATGATGCTGCCAGTCGCCCTGAGCGCCCGGAATGGCCGAGGTGGTGACGCTCTCGTCCAGAGCCGTGCAGAGCAGGTATTGCGCGGCATTGACCTGGGCCTCGCTGACGCCCAGAGCCGAGGCCTGGGCGTTGAAGCCCCGGATTTCAGCTTCCAGGCGGATGCGCAGTTCCTCCAGGTCGGCTTCGCGCGCGTCGCGCAGGCGCACGATTTCCAGCAAGAGGCGGGAAGCCGCGTTGACCAGGGGGTTGAGGCCCGGCGTGTATTCGTCAAAGGAGGTCTGCTGCGCCAGATAGGGCACATGGCGCGGGGCCTGCTTGCCGGGGGTCACGGCCACGGCCGTGAAGGGCAGTTCGGCGCTTTGGGAACGCGGCTCCTCGGTAAAAAGCACCACGGTCTTGTCCGGATCGGTAGCGGCGGCTTGCTGCGGCATGCTTTACTCCTTGATGGCCCAGAGTTGCAGGATGAGCCCCGGGAACGTGCCCGACACGTGCAGGGCGCAGCCGGTGGAGGCTTCCAGCTGCGCCCGCTGCTGGGAGGTGAAATCCAGCTGGAAATAGCTTTTTCCCGCGTGGAAGGGGATCTGACGGGGAGCCACGGGCATGGGATGTATTTTCACGCCCGGCAGATGCGTGTTGACCAGTTCGCGGATGTTTTCGGGCGTGCCGATCTTGATCTGCTTGGGCAGCAGGGCGCGCAGGCTTTCCTGATCCATGTCCGCCTGCGCCACCAGGACGAAGAGCGCCGTGCTGAGCAGGTTCTTGTCGTGGATCGGGGCCAGCTGGACGTTGTTCTTGCGCTGCTGCAGGGAAAGGAGCACGGCGTGCTGCTCCAGCACCATGCTCAGGGCGTAGCGGGCCTGCTCCATGAGCGCGGGGAAACAGTGGTACTGGGCCCCGTGGTCATAGTCCGCAAGGTCGTTGGGACGTTTGCCCCGCTCGGAAAACGTGGACAGCTCGCCCGCCAGCGACAGCAGCAGGCGGTAAAATTCTTCGGGGTGCAGGCCCGGCGTCCTGTCCAGATGCCGGAACAGGGGTTCCATGCGGTTCAGGCACTGCAACAGCATGAAATCGCCCAGTTCGGCGGTGCCGGTCTGCCCGGCGCTGCTCACGCGATTGGCGATGTGGTCGGCCCGGTGGGTCAGCAGGCCGATGATCTCGCGCAGATAGCCCGTGAGCGTGGGCGAGCCCTCCAGGTGCAGAAAGGTGGGCATGAACTCCTTGTCCAGAAGCACGCTCTTGTCCTGGCGGCACTCCACCACATGGGCCACGGGCATGGTCACGTAGCCCTTGAGATCCGAATCCTCCTCGAACATCAGGCGCATGTCGAAGCGTCCGCAGAGGATGCCCGTCTCGCTGCTGTTCTTTTCCTTGTAGGCATTGTGGTCGCGGATGCGCAGGGGCGTGCGGATATAGCGGGTGGAAAGCCCCGAGGTTTCCTCGTCCCTGGTTTCCGCGCCGCCTTCCACGGCCATGGGCAGGGCCAGCATGATCCGCTTGCCGGTGAGCCCCGGCACGATGTCCAGGGAAAGCGGCGGCTGACCGTGCCCGATCTCGAAAAGCGTGCCGTCCGGCAGCATGCCCGCCGCCTTGCTGAGCACCACCTTGCCGAGGTTGAGGTACTGCTCGTCAATGAGGAATTCGGTGAAACCCCAGGCATGGGGTTTGAGCATGGCCCCGCGCATGCGCAGCTGGGCGTCCACATGGCGGTCCTGCTGCTGAAAATGCACGGGGCTGACGCCCATGCCCTCGGTCCAGATAACCCGTTCAGGAAGCATGCCTTATTCTCCTGCGATACTATCCGGCCTCACGGCCTTGGCGGAATACAACACGGCTGCCGCGCGTCTCAGCGGGCCGTCTTCATGGGCGGCACGGCATAGGGCGCGGGCGCGGCCCGGCGGGAGCGGGGCCGCGTGTCGGACGTTCCGGCGGCCTTCACGGCGGCTCGGGTCTCCTCGGGTTCGGACATGCCGGGCGCGGCATCCATGTCCTCGGAAGGCATGCGCCGGTTCCGCTCCAGTACGTCCGGGTCCGTCTCCGGCGCGGGCCTGGGCGGCGCCGGCGGGGTTTCGTCCTCGTAGCTGGTCAGGGTCTGATCCGGCGAGGGCTCAGTCCTGACGGCCGTGCGGGCGGCGGGGAGTTCCGGCTCCGGTTCGGGTTCGTGTTGTTTCAGGGCTTCTTCCGGGTCCCAGCCCTTGGCTCTGGATTCGGGGATGACGATGATGCTGGCGTCGTTGAGTTCCAGGGCGATCAGGTTCTTGCCCTCGGCGTCGATGGGCCGCAGGCTGCGCCAGCGGGCGCGGTCCATTTGCCGGAATCCGGCCACAATGCCCAGAAAACGCGCGTCCGGACCTGGCAGATAGGTGATGGAGCGCGCCTCGCCGGGCACGAAGACCAGCTCGTCCGCTGCCAGAATGTCAGCGCCCAGCGTCTGCATGGGCTGGTCAAAGAGATTCTGGAAGTCGGCCTGGCGGAAGGCCAGACCGCGCCGCAGCTCATAGACCTTGACCACCACCGGCGAAGGGCGGCCCGAAAAATCCGGATTCACATTGGCCTGGCTGGCTACCAGCAGTTGGGCGCGCCCGCCGGAGCAGGCCGTCAGTGCGCAGATCGCCGTCAGTGCCGTCAACAACAGTGCGAATTTTTTCATTGTTGTGCTCCTTGCTTGGGACGCGCGCCCAGCGGGTTGAGGGTCCGACCCTGCATTTCGTAGGCGCGGGCGAAATCCTGCAAGAGCAGGGCTTCCATGCCTTCATGATCGTCGCGCAGAGCGCGGTGCATGCGGATGAAGGTCTGCCAGAGGCGCGTGGCCCGGCCCAGGCGCACCGGGCCGTTGATGTCCAGGCGGTTTTCCACGGCACGGGGCGAAATTTTGTCCAGCAGCGCCGCGCTGGCGGCGCGCGCTCCGGCCAGCAGGCCCATGTGGTGGCGGTGCAGATCATTAAAACCGTTGGTCATGGCCTTCACTGAAGGCATGACGCCCTTTTGCGGCGGCCCCAGCAGCGTCGCCAGAGCGGCTTCGGGCGAAGGGCTGAACTTCAGGGGATTGTTGTTGACCGCAAGGCCGGTGCTGGTGGCCGGAAGGCGCAGCTCGTTCTTGCATTCGGCGCGGTTGTGCAGGGCGCTGGTCATGCCGTCCACGGCGGCCGCCAGCAGTTCCGCGGCCAGCTTCAGCACGCGTTCCCGCTCCTTTGGCGAGGATGGCGGCTCGGCGAAACCCAGGGCCTTGAAAAAAACGTCTGTTTCCGGCACCGGCACGGAGCGGCTTTCCGGCGCTGTTTGGGGCGCCGCGGCGGCCTGGGTTTCAGAGTCGGCCTGCGGCGCGCCTGCAACCGTTTCGCCGCCGAGTGGGCAGGCTTCGCCGCTTTCATCGTCGTTATCCGGTTCGGCATCCCAGTTTTCAGGGATCAACTCCTCCTGCTCGGGCACGGCCACAATGGGCTGCAATCTGCCCAGAAGCGGATCCGTGTGGTCCGCCGGCAGAACCGCCCTGGTCTGGCGGCCGCTGAGCAGGTCGTCATATTCGCCCATGCGTTTGCGGGCCACGAGTTCTTCTTCCTGTTCCATGGCCGTGAGGGGATTCAGGGACAGGCCCTTGGGGCGGCTGAGGATATCTTCCACATCTTCGGGAGAACCGGCATACGCGCCGGGGTTGTGCAGCAGGCGGGCCATGATCGTGTACGCGCCGATGATGAAGCCCTCGCCGTGTTCGATGCGGTGGCGGCTGTCCTTGCCCACGGGTTCGTGGGCAAGGGAGAGAAAGACGCCGTTGGCGCTGACGTCCTCGAGATAGAAGTGGCCGTCCTCAAAGGTGATCAACGCGTGCTGGCGGGAAATTTCACGTGATCTGTCCGGCAGAACCCATTCGCATTCCTCCGAACGGCCGATATAGCCCCCGGCCTCGCCGAAAACGTGCGAGACGGGAAAATTGGCTGAGAATTTCTGCCTGCTGACGATCTCAAACATAATATCCATAGGGCGCTCCGGAACGAGACAGTTGCCGCCGCTGAGGACGTGAGGCTTCCGTATTGTGGGGCGGGACCAGTTTTTTCAGCTTGGAAACCAGCGTGCTGCGCGGCAGATGCAGTTCCCTGGCGGCCTCTGTCACATTGCCGGAGCAACGCGCCAGGGCCCGCTTGATGAGCTTTTCCTCCAACAGGCGCAGGCTCCGGGCCAGACCTCCGGACCGGAGGTCCTCCTCTTCCGCGGCGGGGGATTCCACGGGAGCGAAGGCCTCCGGTATCAGGCGGTCGGCGGCGGGATCGGCCATCACGGCCGCCGCCTGAATGCGGTTGCAGAGCTGGCGCACATTGCCCGGATAGTCCAGGCCGCCGAGCAGGCGCAGGCTCTCGGGCGTCAGGCTCAGGCCGGGACGGCGCAGCGTGCCGCGCATCTGAATCAGAAAATGTTGGGCCAGCAGCGGAATGTCTTCCGGCCGTTCGCGCAGGGGCGGTATGTGGATGTGCAGCCCGGCCAGGCGATGGTAGAGGTCAGACCGGAACGAGCCGGACTCCAGGACTTCGCGCATGCTTTTGTTGGTGGCGGCAATGATCCGGATGTCCGCCGGAAAGGTTTTGGAGCTGCCCAAGGGCCGCACCTGGCGGTCCTGGAGCACGCGCAGCAGCTTGGCCTGGAGCTCGGAAGGCATTTCGCCGATTTCGTCCAGCAGCACGGTGCCGCCGTGGGCGCTGCGCAACAGGCCGGGATTGTCGCTGTCCGCGCCGCTGAACGCGCCCTTGCGGTGGCCGAAAAGCTCGCTTTCCAGCAGATGCGCGGGCAGGGCCGCGCAGTTGATCTTGATGAAAGGGGCCGCGCGGCGCCGGCTGGCCGCATGCAGGGCCGAGGCCGCCACTTCCTTGCCGGTGCCGGTCTCGCCGGTAATCAGCACGGCCACGTCCGTGGGCGCGGCTCTGGCGATCTGCTCGCGCACCCGCAGAGTCGCCGGGCTCTTGCCCAGAAAAAAGGATTCCACGATGCGCAGGCATTGGGAGCCCTGTTCCAGGCGCGACAGATCCTCGTTCAGGCTGTGCAGCAGCAGATCCTCTTTTTGCCGTTGAAGGTGGGCTTCCAGCAGAAGCGCGCCCAGATCGCAGAGCGGCTGCGGATCAATCGCCGGGGCACGGTCCCGGCCAAAGCCCAGCAGCAGGCCGCCCAGGGAGCGATTTTTCCAGGCGGGCAGCGGCAGGGCCGTGAGGCGGGCGGCGGCCTTTTGCGGGCGCAACAGGTCCAGAGAGGGAAAGGCGGCGTTTTGCATGCCGTCGCGCACCGTGTACTCCGTTCCGGTTTGCAGGGAAAAGCAGACGGGATCCTGACTGCCGAGCGGCAGGGAATGCCCGTGGGGCGCGCTTGCGCCCGCGCCAGCGTGCCACACCGCGCGCAGCAGCAATTCCGTGCCCGTATAGTCCAGCAGAAAGACGCCGCAAAAATCAGCCTGGGCGGCGGTTCCGGCCAGGCGCGCCAGGCAGACGGCGGTTTCGGCCAGATCGGCGCAGGCCCGCAATGCCGTTGCGGCGGCCGGAGGTTCCGTGGGCTGGGTTACGGAATTCACGGCCTGGCCTCCAGCGCGCAGTTGAAAGCGCCGTTGGATGCATCCAGGGAAACGCGCAGGCCGCGCGGCGCGTTTTTTTCCTCCAGCAGGGAGGAAAGCAGGGCGGCGGCGATGCCCGGCAGCAGATGGGCGTTGATGATGTGGTCGATATTGCGCGCGCCCGTGTCCACGGCGTCGCAGGAGGCCGCGATATTGTCGGCCACGGCTTCGTCCCAGAGCAGGGGGATGCGGTGGCGCTCCATCAGGCGGCGGCCCACGTGCTCAAGTTTCATGGCCGTGAGCTCCCGTAGCGTGTCCTTGTTGATGGCGGCATAGGGCACCACGGTCATGCGGCCCAGCAGGGCCGGGCGGAACGCCTGGGTCAGCACCGGGTGCAGGGCCGCGCACAGGGTCGCGATGTCGGGCTTTTCCTCTTCCTCGCAGAGGGCGGCCACAATATCGCTGCCCAGGTTGGAAGTCAGAAAGATCAATGTATTGCGGAAGTCCACCTCGCGTCCTTCGCCGTCGGCCAGCACGCCCTTGTCGAACATCTGGTAAAAAAGATGCAGGACGTCGGGATGGGCCTTTTCCACTTCATCGAAGAGCACGGCGGAATAGGGCTGGCGGCGCACCGCCTCGGTGAGGCGGCCGCCTTCGCCGTAGCCCACATAGCCCGGAGGAGAACCGATCAGCCGTGAAATGGTATGTTTTTCCTGAAATTCCGACATGTTGATGCTGATCAGCAGGCGTTCGCCGCCGAAGAGGGCGTCGGCCACGGCCAGGGCGGTTTCCGTCTTGCCCACGCCCGAGGGGCCCACCAGCAGGAAGATGCCCGTGGGCTGGGTGGGGCTGTTCAGACCGGCATGGGCGGAGAGGATGGTTTTCTCAATGATTTCCAAAGCCTGATCCTGGCCCTTGATGCGTTCGCGCAGGCTTGCGCCCAAATGCGAAAGCGCGGCGTCGCCCGCGCCGTCCAGCTTGCCCGAGGGAATGCCCGTCCATTCAGAAACGATGCCGGTCACCAGCTCCGGGCTGACCTCGTGAAAAACCAGGGGAGCGCCGTTCTGGATTTTACGCAGTTCTTCCCCGAGCACGGCCGAGCTGACGCTTTGGTCCTCTTCCATGGCGGTCCGGGTTTCAGTCTCCGGCGTTTGAACGGCTTCGGATTGGCCGTCTTCATTCGCGGCGGCTTCGTCGGCGTGCTCCACGGCCCGTTGTTTCAGAATGGCTTCCACCAGATCCAGTTCGCGCCGCCATTGCGCCTCCAGATCCTCCGCGCGCACCGCAAGTTCGGCGCAACGCTGTTGCAACGCGGCGTGCCGGGTTGCGCCGTCCTCGGGGCAGCGCGCGGCCACGCCCTTGCAGCGGTCGCGTTCCAGGGCGTCCAGCTCGCGCCGCAGCGTGGCCAGCTCTTCTTCCAGGGCTTCCAGGACCGGAGGCTTGGCGCCCAGGCTGACCTTCACGCGGGCGCAGGCCGTGTCCAGCACGTCGATGGCCTTGTCCGGCAACCGGCGGCCGGTGATGTAGCGGCCCGCCAGCTCGGCCGTGCGGATCACGGCGTCGTCGCGCACATAGACCTGATGCGCCTTTTCATAATGCGGCACAATGCCGCGCAGGATGGTGACCGTGTCCGCCAGGGAGGGTTCGCCCAGTTTGACCGGCTGGAAGCGCCGGGCCAGGGCCGCGTCCTTTTCAAAATATTTCTTGTATTCGCTCCAGGTGGTGGCCGCGATGGTGCGCATTTCGCCGCGCGCCAGGGCGGGCTTGAGCAGGTTGGCCCCGTCGCCGCTGCCCGGCGTATTGCCGGATCCCACCAGGGTGTGGGCTTCGTCGATAAAGAGGACCGTGGGCACTGGCGCGGATTTGACCTCGTCAATGACCGCCTTGAGGCGGCGCTCGAACTCGCCCTTGACGCTGGCCCCGGCCTGAAGGCGGCCCATGTCCAGGCCCACGATGCGCACGCCCTTGAGGGAGTCGGGCACGTGGCCTTCCACGATTTTCAGGGCCAGTCCCTCCACCACGGCGGTTTTGCCCACGCCGGGATCGCCCACCAGAATGGGATTGTTCTTGCGGCGGCGGGCGAGAATGTCCACCACCAGGCGGATTTCCGGGCCGCGCGCGAAAACCGGGTCGATCTTGCCGTTGCGGGCTTCCTCGGTGAAGTCCACGGCGTACTGGGCCAGAGCCCCGCCCCCGGCTTCGCCCTCGTTCCGCTCCGGTCCGGCGGGATGCCGCTCTTCGTTCAGGCCTTCCAGCTGGCGGAGCAGGGCGTCGGCGGATATTTCCTTGAGCTCCCTGTAAAAGGGCAGCGCGCCGTAACGCACGGGATTGCGCAGCAGGGCCAGCACCAGCGCGCCCGTGTTGATGCTCTCCTGCCGCAGCTCAAGGGTGGTCAGCAGATAGGCTTCCTGCAACAACTGGTAGAGCAGGGGGGAAAAGGACGGGCGGCCCGTGTGGCGGCCCGCGGGCGGGCGGTTTTTGGCCAGAATTTCGCGCAGGACTTCGGCATTGCGCTCAAACTGGGCCAGAATGTCCCGCATATCGTCCAGCGGCAGCAGGCATTCCATATAATCGTCAATGGTGATTTCATAACCGCCGCGCGCGGCGCAATTGACGGCGGCCTGCTCCAGGGCCTCCCGGCAGGGGATGTCCAGAGCTTCAAACAGGGCGGCGAGACTGACGGTGGACATGGCTCACAACTCCCTGTGATCGGTTTCAAGCGTCACGACGCCGTTGCCGCCTTCCCCGGCCCATACGGACCAGCCCAGGCGGCACTGGTTGTGCTCTTCCAGCCGCCAGGGCCTGATTTCATCGGGCAGCAGGCGGAGTTCCAGGTCAAAGTCCAGGCGGGAGCGCAGCACGAATTTGACCAGGGTCTGCAAGGCGGTGAAATCCTTGCCGCAGGGCAGAAAATCGTTGAAGCGCTCCCAGGTGAGATCCGTCACCCGGATACGGAATTTGCCCGTCTGGTCCGGCACCTCGCTGCCGAGGATGAAGTCCAGATTCAGGCAGTCGTTGGCCGCGCCCAGGCGGGTTTGCTGGTCTTCGGGCACGGCCACCCAGCGTCGGATGCAGGGCACGATGGCGATGTGCCCGTGGCGGAAATAGTGGCGCAGAATGCTTTCCAGCGACCCGGCGGATTCGCCGTTAAAGGCGATGAGCCCCATATAGGCCATGAGCCGGGGCCAGTTCAGGCTTTTGGCCCGGCGCAGGTCGGCATGCCCCAGCCCGATGAGCCCGAAGAAGCGGCTGGAGAGCCTGTCCGTGGCTCCGGACTGGTACTGGGCGTAGTAGCGGTACTTGTGCCAGGTTTCATAGAGGAGATCGATGAGGCGCTGGTGGAAAATATCAAAAAAGTCCCGCAGGGCCTCGTTTTCGTCCTGATGCTGGGCCACATGCTCGGTGAAGTAGGCGGGCAGGGGCGAAGCCGCGCCGTGCAGGCCCATGAGATTGAGCACCATCTCCGCCGTGGGCGGCCCGTCTTCCCTTTCCCCTGCTTTCAGGGCCAGGGCTGCGATGTCGCCGGGCGGAAAGGAAAGCTCCGGATTGACCCGGAAGCGGAAGGAATCCGGCCCCGGTTCGTGACCTCCCGCGCGCATGCCGCGCGCCACGATGCGCACGGCCTGGGCGAAAGCATAGGCCCCGGGCCGGGCCGTGAGGTCTTCCAGAACCGGAGCTGCGGGCACGGCGGAGGTCATAGGCTGATTCTCCCGAGCCGCGCCGGCCAGCGGTATTCCTCGCCGCGCGAAGCCTCCTCGATGGTCAGCTGATGGAAGCTGTTTACCGTGGCGTAGAGCGCGAAAAACTCATTGAGCACCGAGCCGAAAAGATACATGGCCCCCTCGGCGCAGAAGGCGCGCTGGTCCAGCACCAGGCGGGTCCGCGCGCCGCGCACCGGCAGGCCGCCGTAGATGCGGTCCGATTCGGAGCAGTGGATGCGCAGCATGCCCTTGAGGGTTTTTTCCAGCATGCGGGCGCGCGGGCGGTCATGGCGGGCGCGGAAGTCATAGGCCGCCAGCACGGCGCGCAGGGCGGACACGTCGGTGAGGGAGACGTAGTTCAGCGACATGTTGGATAAAAGCCGCCAGAGGATGTCCCCTTCCAGGGGAGGACTGAACGAGGGCACCACTGGCGTAATGTTGGCAAAACGGACGGCGTCCGGCGTATTGTCGGCATGGACGCGGATGTCGCCCATGCGCAGCTCGTGGGGCAAAAGGCGGTTGGTGCAGGTCAGCTCCAGGGAAATGGTCTCGCCCTGGGGCAGGGCCGCGCTGTCGGCCGTGTGCACGATGGAAATGTAGGTTTCCGGGCATTCGTCGTGGTGCGAGGGACGCAGCCGCAGACGGTAGTAGGCGTGGTCGCCGGATTCGCCTGTGTCGTGCTCAAAGGACTCAAAGGAGAGATAGCGGCGGCTGTGCCTGTCGTCATGGCCCCAGGTGCCCACGCTGTCCACGCTGTACACGGCATAGTGATAAGGACGGCGGGGGTCGGGCACCACGCGGTATTCGCTTTGGCGCTGGTCCAGGGTCAGGGGCGAGGCGTCCATGCTGAAGAGATTGACCACCGGCGTGCAGAAGAGATGCCAGTTGTCCGCCCTGAAGGATTCATACTGCTCCGGCAATTGGTCCAGCACGAAATGCAGCTCGAACTCCTGCGCGCCCGGAACGGTTTTGAGCCTGTCACCGTTCAGGCCGCGCTCCAGGCCGGAAACTTCCACAAAGAGAAATTTTTCGGGAAAACAGAAATATTCCTGAAGGATGCGATAGCCGGGGAAAGTATTGGCCGGGTAGGGGTACATGCCCTCGTCTTCCCGGAAGCCCACGGCGCGGATGGATTCCCTCGCGGGCAGAACGGCGGTGGTATGCTCCTCCAGCTTGGCGTCGTGCAGCACCACCCGCACTTCCCTGGTGCGCGCGACCATGGAAAAATAAATGGTGTGGGCGATGGCCGGTTCGCCGCTGATGAAAAAGCGCAGCCGTTTGAGCGGCAGATTTTCCAGGGACGCGCCCTGCGCGGCGATGCGCAGCACCAGGCTGGCCATGCCGTCGCGCTCGCGCACGCTCTGGTCCACAATGCGCAACGGCAGAATTTCGGTGTCGTAGACTGTGCGGAAGCGGCAGCGCAGCCCCCGTGTTTCCACGGATTCCACTTCCGTGCCCTTAGGGATGGTCACCGCGCCGGAGATATTGTCGCCGGGCATGTAGCGGATGACCGAAGCCGCCGGGATGGGCCGCAAATAGTTGGGCCAGAGCAGATTGAACAGGGAGTGGGTGATCTCCGGCAGCTCGTCGTCCAGTTTCTGGCGCAAGCGGCCCGTGAGAAAGGAAAAGCCTTCCAGAATGCGCTCCACGTCGGGATCGCGCCCCGGCGTGTCCAGAAAGGGGGCCAGCGCCGGGTTGCGCTGCGCGAATTCCTTGCCCAGAGTGCGCAGGGCCAGCAGCTCGTCCTGATAGTAGACGTTGAAGCTCATACGCCGCCCCGCACTTTGTCGCCGTTCAGGGAGATGCTCCATTGCCAGGGCACGGTGGTGCCGTCGGAGCCCACCTTGAGCGCCGCGATGCGGAAACCCATGGCAAAGAGCGATTCGGGCAGGGCCTGATGGCTGACTTCCACGTCGGTCAGGCGGGGCTCATAGCGTTGAATGCATTTTTTGACGGCGCGGCAGGTTTCGAGAATCAGTTCCGCGCGGGAGAGAGTCAGGTCGTTGAGGTCCGGGAGCCCGTAGTCCGGCAGGGCCTGCACGGAGCCCTGCCGCGCGGTGAGAAGACGCAGGAGGTGCAGACGAATGGATTCGTCCTCGCTCATGCGTGCGCCCTCATCGCCGCGCGTCAGACGGTCAAACAGGCTCCCGGCCATGGCTCAGTCCTTTTCCAGTTTGCCGACCAGAGACAGCGTGAAATACGCGCCCATGTACTTGAAGTGCGGACGGATGCTCATGCTCACCCGGTACCAGCCCGGATCCCCTTCCACGTCGCTGACCGTGATGCTGGCTTCGCGCAGGGGGCGGCGGCTGCGGATGTCGGAGCTGGGATTTTCTTGGTCGGCCACAAACTGGCGGATCCAGGTGTTCAGTTCCCGTTCCAGGTCCACGCGTTCCTTCCAGGAGCCGATGTGCTCGCGCTGCAAAACCTTGATGTAGTGGGCCAGACGCGAAACAATGAAAAGATAGGGCAACTGCGCGCCCAGGCGGTAGTTGAGCTCGGCGGCCTTGCCCGCTTCGGAGATGCCGAAGTACTTGGGCTTCTGGCAGGAGTTGGCGGAGAAGAAGGCTGCATTGTCCGAGCCCTTGCGCATGGTCAGGGCGATGAAGCCCTGTTCGGCCAGCTCGTATTCGCGGCGGTCGGAAATGAGCACCTCGGTGGGGATCTTCATTTCGATGTCGCCCAGGCTCTCGTAGAGGTGCACGGGCAGATCCTCCACCGCGCCGCCGGAACGCGGGCCGATGATATTGGCCGCCCAGCGGTACTTGGCGAAACTTTCCGTGATGCGCGTGGCAAAGGCAAAGGCCGCGTTGCCCCAGAGGAAGTTGTGGTGGCTGTCGTCCACATTTTCCTTGTAGACAAAGGCCTTGACCGGGTTTTCGTCCGGATCGTAGGGCTGGCGCAGCAGGAAGCGGGGCAGGGCCAGGCCCACGTAGCGGGCGTCTTCGGATTCACGGAAGGACTGCCATTTGGTGTAACGCGTGCCGCTGAAGATGTCCTGAAGGTCCTTGAGGGCGGGCAGGCGCTCAAAGCTGTCCTTGAGGCCGAAGAAACCCGGCGCGGCGGCGCCGATGAAAGGCGCGTGGGCCATGGTGGCGACCTTGGCCAGGTTTTCCAGCAGGCGGAGGTCCACGGCCGTGGGCTCAAAGTAGTAGTTGCCGATCATGGCGCCCACGGGCTGGCCGCCGAACTGGCCGTATTCCGCCGTGTAGACCTGCTTGTACAGGTTGGACTGGTTGATTTCGGGCGCGTCGAGGAAGTCGTCCAGCAACTCGTCCTTGGTCACGTTGAGCATTTCCACGATGACGTTCTCGCGGAAATCCGTCCTGTCGGTCAGCAGCTTGAGCCCGCGCCAGGCGGATTCCAGGGACTGGAAATCCGGATGGTGCAGAATGCAGTTCATGAAGGCGCCGAGGCGGCGGTCGATATCCGCGATCATGCGGTCGACCATGCCCTTGTTGACCTTTTCGTCCATGTTGACGGGCTTGAGCATTTCTTCCACGACCGCGCCGATGCCGAGGCGCGCGTCTTCATAGCCGTCGTCCTGAGGGGTGATGTTGGTCTCGCTGATGATCTGCGCGAGCAGTGACCCCGCGTGTATCGTATCGTGCTGGCGCTCCTGTACTTGACTCATAACGGCATGCTCCTTGGAGATATGTGCGGCAGCGGGGCTGCCGGAGGTATCCGCGTTTCCCGGCCGTGGGCGCCGGGGCATCATTCAGGCGGCTACGGGCTTCAGGACTTGGGCTCCTCCGCCTTTTCGGGGGCCTGGGGCTTGTTGCCCGCGCCCTTGGCGCGTTTGGGCGGCGCCAGGGAAAGGTCCACCCCGGCCTCGACCAGCTCGCGGCGGATTTCCTCACGCTGGCGCGGATCTTTGACGATTTCCTCGAACGATTTGCGGAAGCTGGGGATATTGCCCATGGGGCCCTTGAGGGAAACCAGGGCGTCGCGGATCTGCATCAGCTTTTGCGTTTCCGGAATCTGGTCCAGGATGTTGCCGGGCTCGAAATCGCGCATGGAGTTGAAATCCAGCTTCACGGGGATGTCGCGCTCTTCGTCGCCGTCCTGCAGCATGTTGGGCACGGCGATTTCAAGGGTGAGCTTCTGGTTGGCCATCACGTCCGCGAAGTTGTTTTTGTTGATGGAAACAGGCTTGCGGTCCAGAAGACTTCTGGGGTCATGGCGCTGCAAAAAGTCGCCCATCACCATGACCTTCATGGGCAGCTCGATTTCTTCCACCGCCCCGCCGGTAGCCGGTTTGAAGGTGACGTTGATGCGCTCTTTGGGTGCGACGGACGATTCTTTCCTGGCCATGTGTGCCTCCGTTTATGGTTATGCTTCCTGCAACACGCCGACGGCGGTATCCAGACTGAGCCAGTGCAGACGGCGGCTCATTTCCTCGGTTTCCGGGCCGCTCGGCTTGGTCTGGGCCGTAAGCAGCAGGGTAATGATCCGCGCGGAGAGTTCCGGTTCCCAATCCAGCAGATCCCATTGTTCCAATTGCCCGTACAGGGCCTGCAACAGGCGCCGGGCAGCGGATTTCTTGCCCGCGGCCAGGCAGTAGCGGGCCTGCAGCAGGCCATGCAATATGGTGGAGCGGTTGCGCCCCGCCGGGACGTTGCCCAGATGGCGCAACCCGGCATGAAAATCTTCCTCGATACAGAGGGCGATGGCCTCTTGCAGGCGCGCTTCCTCTTCGCCGTTTTCAGCGGCGGGCGCGCGGCCCGGCGGCGGCACCTGGGGCTGGCCCGAGGGCTGCCCCTGTTGCAGGGCCTCCAGCCAGGGCACGATTCTGGCCGGGGCAAAGGGTTCGCCGTCCTTGAACTTGTAAGTCAGCAGCTCGGGAAAACGCCCCAGCAGCTGGGCCAGCGCGTTTTTGACGCAGTTGTGCGCGGCCGTGGCCTTGAGAGCCTCCAGACAGCGGGCCACCATGTAATGGCCTTCCAGCCAGTACGGGGCCTTGGCGGCGGAGCGCTCCAACCGGGGCAGCGCATTTTCAAACTGTTTGTTCTCAATGGCCGAGGCGTAAGCCTGGGCCTTTTCCCTGGGCACGCCGCAGGGCATCTGGGTGAGCCCCGCGTTGTCGGCGGGCGGCAGGTGCAGCAGGGTGCTCCACAGGGCTGTGCGGTGCAGCTGGTAGGCGCGCTCATCGCGCATGTCCAGAGAGAGAAAATGCCCGGCCAGCTGCCTGGCCTGATCCATGACGTTGCGCACCAGCTGCGGCAGAACCGTGGGCGGCACGCGCCCGTCCGCGTCCATTCCGGCCAGGGCCGCGTGGAGAACCGGAGAGGCGCCCTGCGCCCTGGCAGCGGAAGCGGCCGCCTCTCCGGCTCTGGTTTCCGCCTCGCGTTCGGCAGCGGCCTCCGGCGTGACGGTAATGTTGCTGAAAATGCCCATGAACGCGGGAGCAAGATCGCCCGCCCTGGCCTCCAGCAGCTTTTGCAGGCGCTCAAGCTGGGCTTTGAGCAGAGCGACGTGCTCCGGCTTTTCCACGGAAAAACCCGTACCGCCCGAGGCGTGTTGCAGACGCGCCTGCAGCCACTGCAAGGGTGCTATGCGGCGCTGCAGGCGCTGGGCTGGGGGGTGGAGGTTGTCCCAGTACTTACCAAGAAATTCATTGAGACAGGCCAGGGTTTCGGCGCAGTCGGCCAGGCCGTCCAGTTGGCAGGTGGCGTGGATGGCATAGGCCATGGCCCAGAGGTCCTTGCTCCGCGTGGAGAGGATTTCCGTAGCCATGTTGCGCACGGCGTCCCAGTCCGGGCCTTCGGTGGCGTGGAGAGAAGTGCTTTTTTCCACTTCATTCCGCAACGCCTCGAACTCCGGGGAAAAACTGACGTCTTCCCCACAGGGTCCGTTTTCAGGCAGGACCGCCTTCCACGCTTTAACAAGGTGCTTTACCATAACGCCCCTACGCGCCCCCCGGCGCAAGATACGGCGGCTGCGAGCGCGTGCCGGAATTGTTCAAAAGTCATTGCCCTGACTCTGAACCGTGCCGGTCGCGAACAGCCTGGAAAGCAAGAAAAAATCCAATCAATCGCTGTAAATGATTACCGATATTTGTATTAATTTCCAAATACTACTTTTCATTTTTAGTTGCAAGCCTATTTTTTGAGGTTTGTATAAGATTCTCTATTCGAAGCGGCTGAAAGCCCGTCTGCCGCGACTTTGCGGGAAAGGGAACGGAACGGGAGAGATGGTCCTGGCGATGGCCCACGTTGGCCGGGCGACTGACCAGCTCAATGCCGAACTCATACGGCTTGCAGACCTCCTCAAAGCCCGAGAAAGCGTACACGCCGAAGTCGCCGCTTTGGGCGGTGAAGTTGAACCAGGAGGCGTTGGCGGCAGGCATCTGGGTCATGGGAACTCCGGAGCCGAGGGTTAGGCCGGTTCAAGGCGTCGGACTCGGGGCGCGGCCGCCGCTGGCGTCCGGCAACCGCGCCCCAGGCGGCTAAGCGCTCTGCGGCTTGCGCCAGTCGTCGCTTTCCGAGGTGCTGGCGATTTCGTGGGTCTTGGTGAGCTTGCGGTACGTGAACTGCACGTCCTCAAGATGGGTGAAATGCGCCATGCCGGGGTCCTGACAGTTGGGCATGTAGGTGGTGATGTCCGTAATGATGGCGTCTTCCAGCGTCATGGTGAAATAATGTTCCATGGTGCCCTGGGCCGAGGTGCGGTAGAATTTGAGCTCCACCTTGGGCAGACGCTCGCCGCTGGTAAGAGCGCGGTAGAGCAGGGGAGAACACTTGTCCATGACCTTGGTGATCTTCAGGGGCTGGTGCACGCGCTGGCCCGTGGGCTGGCCGGACTGCGGGTCGCGGGGCAGCAGGATCTTGTGCTCGAAGGCCTCGATAAGGGTCTCGTTTTCGTGCCCTTCCTGATAGATGTTGCCCACCGAGGCTTCGGTAAAGTTGTTGGCGGTGATGTTGCCCTGACGCTCGCCGGTAATGGTCATATACGCTGGGGTCGGCATAACGATCTCCTGTTGCTGGTGAGAGGATAGTAGATATCGATCTTCTTTATAGCAAGAGCTGTTCCAGAATATTAAATTTAATAAAATTAGTGTGTTGATAGATATTGCTATTGCTATATAGCGAAGTTTCGCCATAGGCTTTGAAATAGGAAAGCATATAGCACGTTGTAATTCATTGATATTACAAAGATAAATTAACCGGCGAAATTTCGTCGTCGCTCTGCCGCCGGTAAAAACGGGAATATCATAGTTCCCTGAAATGGTTGGGATTTTGTGTGGCGAAGAATCAACAATTCATCCGATTGGCAAGTAAACAGCCCGCTTGGAATTGTTTACGCAAAAAGGACGACAGAACGCCAACGTGAGGCTTGTCAGCGGAGCTTCCTAAAACACTGCCGCGTCGGATTGGGCAAATCCCGCCTTTCCAACTGCACACAGAAGGCATCAGCGCATCAGCCAAGACGCTTGCTGTGTGGACGCCTTGCTGTGCGCTGTGCTTTGGGGGAGTGGTCAATGCAGATTCACATGCGGTCACTGATTAAACTTTTTGAGCTACCATCTGGATAATATTGAAATATTTTCCAACTCCCGCTTCCATCATGGCAACATAGTGTTGCGCATGCAGGGAGGGAGATTGCAGCCAATCATCCCAGGCCTGCTTGCATGAACTCATTTCACGCAACGTAGTGATCGTTATGCCGGGTTCTTTTTCCCGTAATGCCCGCCACCAGTCGCAGGAATAAAAATACCACTCCGGCATCCAGAAGGGCTGAACCTGCCTTCGGCAGTTGCCCTTCGGGGAAGTCTTGTGTGAATCCGGGTACGGCAGCCGCCATCAGTCCGCCTTTCTTCACAAAGGACAGGAGTTTCGGCAGCATGGCCTCGTTCCCGCCAAAATACTGGTATGAGTCCACGCTGATGATCATGTCGAAATATTCATGAGCGAATGGTAACTCTTTCGTCGCATCGACCAGAAAGGGGAAGATTTTCGCATCAAGTCCCAGGCTTGCGAAGCGTTTCGCGTTTTCACCGGGAGAAATCCATAAATCAGCCGCAGCCTACCAGCGTTCAGACCTGCTTACGGAGCGACGCAAAATGTTGCAGGCGTGGGCTGATTATCTGGATATGCGCTGTGCTTGGCGATTCTTGGCAAGTAATTTTTTGAAGGCAGGCGGGGGCGGTTAGGCCCCCACCGAGCGACGCGACAACGCCGCCCACGGCCCCCGGCAAGCGCAAACTTGCCGGTTTGTTGTATGGAGAACCCCCCCGGCGGGGGGGCTCCATACAACAAGGGCGGGGTTTCAATCCCGCCCTTGCACTATCAATGTGTGTCAATTGTGCACCATTCGTCGTAACAAAAATTTTTCAAACGGAATGACATTTCGATTCAATCTGATCGGCGTGTCACTGCAATCACCAATCAAATCACCAATTGTCAAAGTTCCACCAATGAAAAAGGGGTTACTGTTTTTCAGTAACCCCTTGAAATATGGCGGAGAGGGTGAGATTCGAACTCACGGTACGCTGTTAACGTACACACGATTTCCAATCGTGCCCAGGGGTCAAGAGGTGCCTCATAATTCAGGCTATCCCCCTGAAAAAAGACGATTACTGGCGAGTATATTATGGATAAATTCGGGTTCATCACGCATGAAATCACGCATAGAAAATGAGGCCGGAGCCCATGTTCCGGCCCCTTTTTTCTACCCCCACACCGCCTGCTGTCGCTCTCTCTTCTGCATGGCCTTCGGCGTTGCCCGGTTCTCCCTCCGCCGCGACTTCACCCGGCGCATGACATCCTTGAGGTTGATCAGCATGTGCGGCTTGCCCTCGGCCTTCATTTTTTCATTCCACTCCCGCAGTTCACGGTTGGCTTCTCTCCGGCCCGCCGAATCACCGGTGTCGTAGGTTTTGAGCGCCAGCACGGTCAATTCGTCTATCTTATCGCTACGCACCTGATCCGCGTGCTTGGTGGCCGCATAGGCGTCATAGCTCTTTGTACTGCTTACCGGCTGGAAACCGAGAAGTTTTCCGAAGGATTCACCGCTGGACAGACGCCGCGCGCCCTTCTCGCCGGGGTCATTGATGGGCCGCCCGGTCATGGTGGTCTGTCCTTCGGAGTAAAGGCGCCATGCCTGCATCCCGTTTTTCACGGCCACCGGGGCCGCCTCCTCCAACATGCGCCACGTATTGCCCTTGCTGTGGGCTTCCAACACACGGGAAGGCTTGACTACGAGCAGGTCATACGGAATGCCGATAATGTCCCCAATGCTGTCCGTGAGGACTTCCTGCGGCGTTTTGCCGCCCGTCAGCCCCTTGGTCAGGGGGGTCTCCATTTTCAGTGAGCCGCCGATGTTCACTCCGGCCATGGCCGGAGTGCCGTAACAAACTACGTCTCGCAGAAGATTGCTTTCCGGCAGGTGGCTCCTGATAAGCTCCGTCCAGTCGTCGTCATCCCCGGTCACGGCCTGGAACAAGGCCATGAGGGTGGCATACAGGGGCAGGGCCGTCACGCCGCCCAATGCCATGGTGGCCCCCAAACTCTTCGCCACAAAGGCCGCGCCCTCCTTGCCCTGAGTTTTCAGCGCCCAGGCCCACATGGCGACCATGTTGTGCGTGAACGTCCGGAAGGTATACATGGAAGCCATGGCGCGGCCTGCGGTATTGCTCCGCATGAACTCCGGCATATTGCTCTTACCGTAGACAAAATGCGCGTCGCGCACCACGTCCGAGGCGAATGCCTTGGCCTGCTCATAATTGGCCTTGCCCTTGACGCCGTATTTCTCCCTGGCGCGCGCTTTCAGCTTTCCCGTCCTAGCGGCCCGAAACGCAGCCAGGGCCAGCGAGGCGCGGTTGAAACGCTCCACCTCACTCATGGGCCAGCCCAGCACTTTGGTAAACTTGTTCCACAAAGACGCGCCGCTTACCCCGCGCAACTGCCCGCGCACCTCTTCCATGAAAGCATCCGTAATCACGCTCTCGCCATAGAGTTCCCGCACCAGCCGGGCCTCATCTTCCGTCAGCCCCTTGCCCTTGTTGCCGGTCACCCGGTCCACAAGCGCACCTTGGGCACCAGCAAGCCATTCCCGGCCGCCGCCGGTCACGTCCATCTGCAGGCGCGGCACGCCCACCACAAGGTTCTGGGTCGCATTCACAAACGCTGTTTTGATGGAACCACCCAAGTACCACGCGAAGGCCACGGCCTTGATATTGCCCGTCACCCTGTCCACCCGGTCGCTGTTGCGGAGCATGTCCTTGACGTATTGCGCGGTGTACTTCCACAGATGGGGCGTTTTCCGGGCGTCAATTCCGGAAAGCGCCTCGCTGAAATCCCTAGCCGCCTCCATCTTGGTGAGCCAGCCGTTCAGGCCCGCTTTGTAGTCGTAGAGCACCCGTGCAATGTCCTCAGTTTCAAAGCCGGGGATGCCCTTGCGCTGGATGCCATGCGCCCCCCACCCGCGCGCTTTGAGCACGTCGGAAACGCCCTCGGCAAGCAGCTTGTTGATTTCTCTGGCCCGCTCCTTGTCCCCGATTTTTGCCGTGGCCGCCCGAATGATCTGCTCCATGGCTTCGGAATCGATGGGCGCGCCCAAAACCTCGTCGGGCAGGCGGTCATTCTTGCCGTCCGACCACTCGGCATCCGGGTAATTCTTGCGCTGCTCCTCGACAATTTTCCGGGCCTTGGCCATGGCCGCCTTTTCCCCCAACGCGTCGAAGTGCTGGCGGAACACCACGTCCTTGCCCACTTTCGCCTGGACGAAGTAGCCGCCGTAGCGGTGGTGCGGGAAGTAGTTGGGCACATGGCCGATGCTCTGCCGAAACGCCGTGATGGCGTCGTCACTCATCTCGGACATGGCCGCCATGCGGTTGTGAGCCTGCACAAGGTCTTCGTCCAAGCTCTTGCGGATTTCCAGCATGGCCGCCTTGGCTGCTTTGGTTCCGTCCAGACCGCCAAGCCATTTTTTGTAGGCATCATAGAACTCGGGATTGACTTTGATCAGTTCCCGGCCCGTGGCCAACGTCTCTTCCGTCAAAAACTTTTCGATACCTTCCAGTTCTTTTGGCTCCTTCCCTTCATGCTCCCAGAGTAACTTGCGCAGGCTGTCCATATCGGCGGCCTCTAAGCGTTGCTTTCCGAACATGCTGGGCACTGTTTCCAGGCTCTTTTTCAGAGCGGCGGAACGCTCATCCATACGTCGCAACTGACGCTCGTACACCTTGGCAAAATCCTGGGCCTGCTTGGCTATCCAGTGCGGCAGTTGGATGATGCCTTGCAGCAGGCTGATGTCGTTTTTGCGGATCAAGTGCCGGATTTCCGGGGCGTCCGCCGACTTCGCCGCCCCGCGCACCGTCATATCCAAGATACCGCGTGGAGACAGCGAGGCCAATGGGGCATCGTCATCCACTTCCGAGAATCCGTACTTTTCCGCGTCAAAAGGCTGTTTGCGCGGCAGGTCGGCAACCCCGCGCTTCTTGTTGATGCGCTCGACTTCAGCGTCGGAAAGGATGCGGTTGACCTTCATGCTACCGGCGATAATCCAATTACCGGTCATGTTCGGATTGGTCTTGTAGCGATAGAGCCCATCCGTGGGTATCCGGTCGGTAATGTGTGCCGTCCTGGGGATGATATTCCCGGCTTTATTCCGCTGCGCGCGTTGGTTCGCCTCCATCTGCCAGTCAATGTCGTTCGCCAGTTCCACCTCGGCCCAAACCTGGTTTTCCGGCCTGAAGGACGGGGCCTTGTCCCTGATGTTCGCTTTGTCCCCGATATGGGTTGCGACAGGGGCATCCCCGGCGTGCCAGCCAGGTCGCATGGCCAACGCTCCGAGCTTGCTTTTCACTTTTCCGTTTCCGGCATCCGGACCTATTTCAGCGTCAAGCCAGATTCCAGTATCAATGGCCTCGTCAGCACCGACAAAAAGAGGGAACAGCTTGCCGGGCTTATCCTTGCGGACGCGGAACAGCTTGTAGGCCCTGACGGTATCCTTGGGGGCCGGTGAGGTGCGCAGGGAAGGAAACACGCCTTCGGCGGAGAAAAACCCCATGTTTCCGCCAAGCCCGAAGCCGGGCGACATCCTTCCGTCCATGACGTACCCGCCAAGATAAGAAAGAAGCTGGTCCACATTGTCAAAGCCCATGGATCCGGAACGACCGGAAACGGCGCCTACGAGGTTGTTCCAGGCGCGCAGTACAGCGTTGACGATACGCTTCCACAGGCTCAGTTCCTGCGGCGTCATACTGTCCATGGCGCGCTTTTCGGCCATGGAAGCGACAACCTCTTCCATGACGGTGAGACGAGCCTTCACGTCCGAGCGGGGGTCAAGCCCATACAACTCAGCCACCTCACGCACGGCTTGATTCTGCATTCCCCCGAGGCTTGTCCAAAGCTGTCCGAGGAGGTGTTTGCGCTCCGTGTCCGTAAACAAGCCACGCAGCCCGTGGTGAACGAACTGCTCATGCGCCCAGACCTCAGCGGCGCGCGTTTCACTGCTGAGATTTCCGGCCACAAGCCATACTGTTTTGCTGTGTGTGTCGTAGGCGCCTTCTATAGTATCAAGGCTGTCCGCGTGTTTCCTGCGGATACTGACGGGCAATTCCGACGCGTCCCCAACGACGCTGACGGGGGCCGCGCGCTTGGCGCGTTCCCCAAGTCTTTTTGCCACACGCTCTATGGACGCTCTTCTGGCGGACCTGCGGGATGATGGTTCCTTCGGTAGAAACGCGGCGGGAGCAAGGGACGCCATGTGGGTATCCTCGCTGCTGGAATCGTCCCGTACCTCTTCCTTTTCCTCCTGCTGCGCCTTGGTTGTGGCTTCAAGCTCGGATTCAACCTCTTCCAGGCGCTGTTTCGCGGCGTCCAGCTCGTTCTGTTGGGCAAAGGGCCGCTTTATCTCTTCCTCAAGCGCGGCAATCTGAGCGCGCGTATCCTTTATGGAGGCGTCGGCGTTGGCCTGCGCCCTGCCTGCGCTCGAAAGCGCATTTCCGAGGCGGGTGAACAGGCCCTGCGCGCCGGAGAAATTGTCTCCCTGCTTGATGTCATGCGGACCCTGAAGGCGGTAGCTACTTGTGGTTCCGTACTCTGTTTGCTCTTCCTTGGTTTCGGCAAAGTCGATGTAGGGTTCAACCGCAAGCGTGACGCTCAAGCCGTGGCCCAAGTCGAACTCCCGGCTCTGCGCGAAGGAAGCGCGTTTCTTGGTATACCATTGCGTCGCTGTATGAATATCGGATATCGAATTGACGACGGCGGCCTCCGTCGTTTCCAGCCATGCGTCGATTTCCTTGGAAAGCTGCTTTTTCCCCTCGATTTTCCCTCCGGGGAAATTCCGCTCAATGTATTCGGTAAGGCTGTTGGCTTCGGAAAGGCGTTCTTCCTGGCGCTCCAAAAAAGCCTTCAAAGAACGTAGCTTGCTCCGTTGCCCCGATACCTGGGCGACATGGGAAGAAAACATAGCCCGCAGCCTGCGCACGTCCGCCGTGAGTTGCATCTTCTCTTTCGCCAGCGGGTTGCCGGAGAAGGCGGCCATCATATCTTCAAAGGTAGCCTGCGTGGCGTCAAAAGGATTTTCAAAGCTGCGGTCGGATACGTTTCCGCGCAAAAGCTGGTTGATGAACTTTTGCTTGCTGATGAGTTGCTGGAAGGTCACGGAATCCAGCGTATTCTTTGTGCCGTAGGTCAGAATTTCCACTTCGAGAAAAACATTGCCGGGCCTGCGGATACGCCCGTTGCGCTGCTCAAAGTCCATGGGCCGCTGCGGCGCGTCCAGATGGTGCGCGGTCAACAGACGTTCTTGCACGTTGACGCCCACGCCCAGCTTTTCCGTGGTGCCCATGAGCACACGCACGTCACCCCGGTTCACCGCATCAAACAGCTTCTTGCGCGTTTCATCCGTCTTGAAATCATGAATGACGGCAATTTCCTTTTGCGGGATGCCGCGTTTCACCAGCTTGCGCCTAATGTCCTCAAAAAGGTTGAATGCCTTGTCTCTGGACTGGAAGGTGTCGGAAAAAACAATCTGTGTCGCCTTCGTATCCTGATTCGCCTTCCACCGTTCAAAAATACCCTGTACGGCTATGTTGGCCTTGCTGCCCGGCTCATCCGTAAGGGTCGAATCCACAAGACGCAGGTCAATAGCCGCCTGCTTCGCCCGACCGTAAATGGTCAACGGCACATGCGACTTCGCCCGCTTTTCCTTGCCCGGCAGGCTGTCCCAGGCAATGCGTTCCTGGCGCAGGGCTTCAATATAGTTGGACAGGGCTTCCGAGCGCTCCACGGGAACTTCATGAATTTTTCCGCCCTGCAGCTTGGGGAGCCCCTTGATGCTGGTCAGGTCTTCGGTAATGGCCACGTCCGCGCCGGAGCGCCAGAGAGTGAGCAGTTCAGGGCCATTGACATACTTGTTGAACCGCTCCACGTCCTTCCACTCGCCCGTGGCCGTCTCTTCCTGGGAGATGCTTGTGGTGGCGAAGGTGGTTGCAAAATCGTCGAATTGCTCCACGCCGAACTCGCGCAACAGGTCCGGACGTGTGTAGCGGAACATGGTCCACATTTCGGTAAGCGTATTGGATATGGGCGTGCCCGTGGCCATGACGACATTTTTCCCGCCGGTCTTGTCCTGTACCAGCCGTGCCTTCATGAGCATTTGGAAAGAGCGCTGCGAAGAATCCCGGTCCAGCCCTTTCACATTGTCCATTTTGGTCACGAACTGGCCGCGCTTATAGGCGTGTGCCTCGTCAATAATCAGCGCGTCCACGCCCAGCTCATCGAAAAATATGTTCTCGTCCTTGCGGGTGTCGGCAAGATTTTCGAGCCGCACCTTCAGCCGTTCGATTTTCTTTTCAATCTGTTTGCGTGTGATTTTTTCATCTTTATCAATGCCCTGTAACAGGTCTTCGTAATCGCTCACCTGCTCACGAATGAACCGGCCCTCTGTTTCCGGGGAGACGGACACGCCATTGAAAAAGCCGTGCGGCGTAATCACGGCGTCCCAATCGCCGCTGGCAATCTGCGCCAGGAGGCGGCGCCGATTCTTCGCAATCCGCTGTTTTTCAGTGGGGGCCAAAATACGCGCGCCGGGATAGAGCGCCTTGAACGACGCCGCGAATTGCGAAAGAGTGGACCCCTGCACGACAATCCAGGGTTTTCTGGCCGTGCCGAGGCGGCGCATCTCCATAGCCAAGGTAATCTGGAGCATGGTTTTTCCAGAGCCCACGCCGTGCGCCAACAGGCAAGATTCCTGCAAGGCGCGCGAAACACCAACTTTTTGATTGTCGCGCAACTCAATGCTGTGGGATGCACCAGGGTAGTATTTGATATCCGGTACATCGAATGTCCGCACGACAAAACCGTTGAAGCGTGTGTTGTAGGTGTCCTCGGCAAGTTTAGCGTGTTCCTCGTTACCTACCAGCCATGTCCTGAACTCTTCCTGCAGGAGTCGTTGCTTCTCCTGCGCGGCCATGGTTTCCTTCTCGTTGCGGACGTATTTCGTCTTGTCTCCGTCCTTCGCAGGGTCCAGCACCACGGTGCGCTTGAGATTCAGACAGTCCTCGACGAGGCTCAAAATGTCGGCGCGCTCAGTGCCCCAACGATTCCTGGCTTCCGCAGACAGCCCGTGCCCCTGCACGCTCCACGTCGCCGTTCCTCCGTCCCCGGGAAGCCGTGTCAGCGTCACTTTGGCGTTGCCGACGCCGATGTGTCGCAGGAAGGCCCCGTATGTTTCCGGCGACACCCACGAGGAACCAAGCCGGGCGAAAATGGCGTCTATGCCTATTCTCGGCGGCTGCACCTGCCGCAACGCCGCGACATTGGCCTCGTAGGCGGGATTGTCCTCAGCCGCGCGTTCCGCCCGCTCCAGCTTTTCGCGCACGTTGCCGGAAAGATAGATGTCCTTGGGTTCAAGCAGGCCGGATTCAGGAGCCTCAAAAACCTCTCCAGTCTTGAGGAGCGCCGCTTTGGCCTCGTTCGTCTCCATGCCGAGCAGCCTGGCGATATACGGGAGGTCGATGCCGTTTTTGTAAATGCGGCTGATTTTTACGGCGTCCTCCGGGGTGTCCGCATGCTCCGGGGCCCGAAAGGGGAAAATGGTGCGGGTGGTGAAAATGTCGGCTTTGGAAATTTTGTCTTCCATCTCGCGAGTGCGTTTCCCTTTGTTGGGACCGCTTTTGATGATTTTTTCCACAGGCTCCTGCGTTACACGTTCCAGGGCGGCGACTGTGGGAAATTCAATGTCATCCTCAAGGAATCCGTTGCCGCGCTTATTGATGGGGCCGTATTTTTTCACATAGGCATCGTAGGCGGCATTGAGTTTCTCCCGTAGCGCAGCGACCCGCTGGTCGTTCGTGTCCGAGTTCATGGCCGCAATGAGACTCAACGCGTTTGCCTTGACCCCGACATAAGCCCTGGCCTGTTCCGCATGCCGCTTATTCCCGGCCCATTCAGGAGCCTCAAGACGCCCGTCAACCACCAGAAAGACGCCCTTGTCGCCTTCATCCACAAGCGACCCCTCTTTCGCCCCTTCGCGAGCGGATTCCCCTTCCATGCTGTTTTCAGTGCCGGTATTGCGAGCTTCAACGCCGTATACGTCGGGGGGAATGTTCGCCGCGGTTCTGCGCAATCCCTCTTCCAAGGATTCTCCCTTGGCGGGAAGAAGCGCGTATTCATTGCCGCCGTACATGGTCCCGCTCAGGGAGTGCTCACCGAGAACCATCTCAGGATGGGCCGCAAAGTATTCGTTGATGCCGGTTTCTCCCTGCGGCGTCGTGATGGTGACAATATTTCGGAAAGAGTTGCCGAGGTCGAAACGGCTGTCTGCCTTCTTGCGGAATACAATGATGTCCGTGGTGACTTCTGTGCCCGCGTTTTTTTCAAACGCCGTTTTTGGCAGCCGCACAGCCGCCACAAGGTCGGCTTTGCGGCCCCATTCCTCGCGCAGCCTCGCAGCGGCGCCGCTGTCCAAGGTGTAGTGAGAGGTGATTTGCATCACGAGGCCGCCCGGGCGCACGGCGTCCAAGGCGCGGGAGAAGAAATAGTTGTGAATGGACTGCTTGCTGTATTGCGGGCGAGATTTATCAAAGACGGTAAAGTCACCGAACGGCACATTGGAAATCACGAGGTCGACGGAGTTGTCGCCCAGGCGCTTGGCCTTCTCAAAACCTGTAATCTGAATATCGGCGTCGGGATAGAGATGCTTGAGGATTTTCCCGGTCATCTCGTCCAGTTCCACGCCTGTAAGGACAGAGCTTCGGGAGAGGTGGTCCGGCATAAGTCCGAAAAAGAGGCCCGTCCCGGCGGCCGGTTCCAGAACGTGCCCACCTCGGAAGCCGAGCCTCTCCGCCATATTCCACATGGCGGAAACAACCTTGCGGTCGGTATAGTGGGCGTTGAGAGTGGACTTTTCGGCGGCGGCCCACTCCTTTTCCGTCAACATGCCGCCGAGAGCGGGGTACAGGGCTTCGCCGTACTGGCTTCTCCACTTGCGATACTTGGACACAGCGTCGGCATTGAGATGCGAGGGCAGGCCGCCGCGCCCTTCCATCCGTGCGTAGGAAACAAAATCGGGATTGAAAACGGCTTGGGCCAAAGAGCCCCAGCCCGTGAACTGCGTGAGGATTTTCTTTTCTTCGGGCGTCGCCGCACGGCTTTCCTTTTCAAGCTGCCGCACAAGCCTGATAGCGTTTATATTCGCCTTGGCGCGCGCCACAGCGCCGCCGGGAACAAGGGTGTCACCGTCGGCTATGTGATGGTTGCCGCCGGTCTCGCTTTTTACGGCACGTGGATTGTCACCAACCTCGTATCTTCGCCCGGCGTGTTCGGCAACTCGACGTTCTCCGCCCATTCCAGAATTTTCATCCGTGTCTCTTCCGGCATCTCCTCTTCCGGTTCTTCCTCGTCCGTCGGGCATACCGCCGCCGCTATCATTTCCTCCTTCGCGTCTTGCGGCATCTCGCCCATCATTTCGTCCAGATACGCTGCTTGCGTCGCCATCCCGTCCAGATGCTCCAGGAGCTTTTCGTGGTTCGGGCTGTTCCACCATTCGAGAGCCAGATCGGGGCTGTAATCCAGAAGCCATATCAGTCGGCTTATCCACCACGGGCTGTTTTCCGGCCTCCCTATCGTGTACTCTGACATGCCCTTCCTCCACTGTTTTTTCAGATTTTACCACGCCGTCTTCGGCTTCGGAAGCGCCCATTTCTGGAATTTTCCCGGCCCGCGTCTTCTCCGGCTCAACCCGGGGCGCGACCGCTGCGGTTTCCTTCCTGACCTCTTTCCCCGTCTCTTCCTTCGCGTCGCTCTTGCGTTCCGTCTCCATCGGAAAAGACTTGAAAAACGGCGGGTCCGCATCTTTTTCCACACCACTGGACAGAATGTCCACCAAGTCTCGCACATCCGACGGACTGAGATTGTCGGCCTTCCTGCCGCGTATCAGGAGCGACCGCCACTCATTCGGGGCGGCCTCCTTGCGGGCCTCATCCAGCAGCCAGGCCGCCACCTTGGCATTGCTGGCCTTGTGCTTCCTGCTTGTTGAGTAATCCACTTGCGGGAACGGGGACAGCCTCCGCCCGCTGGCGCTGGTGAAAACCGTGCCGCTCTGTGCGGTGGGCATGGGGTAATCTTCGACTGTGTAGTCGATGGTTTCCCCGTCGAACTTCACAGGGTTTTGTTCCGCGCGTATCCGTTCCCGAAGCTGGGAGTTGGTCAGACGCCGGGCTTCCTTGCGACTTTCCGGAGGAAGTTGCTGCAACAAGTCGGCGCGGCTTTCGTGCGAGCCAACTGTGGCTTGTTGGGCCTGCGGAGCCGGGGAGGTAGACGCTCCCTCGGTTTTCACCTTGGGGCGTCCGTATTGCGCGGTCACGAAGGACGGCAGATAGTAATTATACCCTGGGGGAGTCATCGGCGGAACAGCCGCGCCACGTATGGGTGACTGCGAATCCAGGGCAGTATTTTGCGTGGTCGGAGTCTGCACCGCTGGCCTCTCTGCGGCATCAATCCCCGGCGCTAAAGGATTCGGCGCGGGCATCCCCAGGGCTTCCGCCTGCGCCGTGGTGTCGGCGCGCGGCGCGGTCTGTGTGTTGGTGATTTGGCTCGCCGTGGGCATGGCCCCGGCCGGAGCGGCATGAGCGCCGTCCTGTCCGCCCACAAAGCCCAAACCCTGCATCATGCCCCCGCCGTAGGCGAGTTGCGACCGGCCCCCGGCCCAACGTCCTTGACCGGCGGACGGCCCGGCCTGCTGCGGAAGGGCCGGACGCGGCGTAAACGGCGTGGTCAGTGGAGCGCCCGCAAAGTCCGTGGGCGGCGCTATCGGCCCTTGGCCCGTCACCCGTGTCCCCATGGGAAGAGCCCCGGTTCCGGGCGGAAGAGCCAGGCCGCCGATTCCCTGGGCCACGCCGGTCGCATTCGGAGGCAGAGCCAGCAGGTCAATCGGATTCCCTTCTTCAAGGGCAAGTTGCAGGGGCGTGAACCTCCGCGCGTCCGGCCTGCCGTATTCACTGAGCAGCGAGGCGTCGGCCTGCGCCTGCTCGCGGGCCTCATAGTCCCGAACAAAAGCGTCAATTTCGGCAGCATCCTCTTCGCTTATAAACTCGCCGGGAGAAACGGGCACGGGCATATTTTCCGGCGACTGCTCAAAGACGTAAGGAGCGGCGGCAGCAACATCGTGTTCGGAAAGCGATTGCGCCTCTGGCGGAGGAGGCGTGGCGCCGTCATCCTGGCCGGTGTTGGCGCTCACATCGTCCGCACGACGGCGCATTCGGCGGCCGACAGCCTCGGCGGCCCGCATACCGCCAAGCTGCAACAACGAGCCCACGGCAACCGGCCCGGCCTGGTCCCTGGCAAACTCGCCCAAGGTCGGCGCATCGGGGCGCAAGCCGTACCGTTGCCGGATACCCTCCTGGCCGAAGTAGGTAATGCCTTCGGTGGTTTCCTCTTCGCCCAGCTCCGCCCCCATTTTCGCGGGAATACGGGTCAGGGCGCGTTTACCGATGGCGTCAGCCATGGCTCCCATACCGAATTTTTTCAGTGCCATGCCGCCCGCGCCCTTGATCAGACCCAGCGTGAAGAACTGGCTTATGGCCTCCGGACCTGCTTCCCATAAACCGTATTCCGTGGCGTCGGCGTCAATGGCTCTGTTCAGTTCCGCGGCTTCCTCGCTGGTCATGGTGCGGCCCATACTGCGTTGCATGGCCTGCTGCACCTCGTCCACGAACTGGTCTTTCGCCATGCGATAGAAAGCCGCGCCGCTCATGGTGGCGCCGCCAAGCATGGAACCCACAAGGCCGCCCGCCGCCGTGCCTATGCCGGGCACAACGGAACCACCGGCCGCCCCGGCCGCTCCTCCGGCCAAGCTGCCCGCGATGCCTGTCGCCATGCTGGTGGCTACGGATTTCGGCCCTTGGTACAGAGAATTGGCGAGCGTGTCGCCTTCGACTTCCTGAATGGATGGAATGCGCGCGGCGCTGTCCTTGGCCTGCTGACGGATGATGCTGTCCGCCATACCCGGATTGGCCGGGTCGATGTCGCCGCCACGCCATACGCGGGCCATGTCTTCGGGAAACTGGTCCGTGACGGCATCGTAGATGCCCTCGCCCAGCAAACGAATCCCTCCCCAAATCCCGCTTCTGTCCTTGTCGCGGATGTCCTGGGCGGTAATGGGGTGTTCAGGATTTGCGGCGTTGTAGTCTCGGGCCGCAGTTTCGGCCTTGTCCTCCTGCAAGGGGCCGCCGAAGCCCTGGGCGAACTGTTCATAGGGCATATCCGCATACCGCGAGCGGTGCACAGCCATGGATAGTTCATAGTCGGTGAGATTTTTATATTGCGGATAAAACGCCCGCACGTCACTGAGCTTCAGCATGGATATACCCTCTTAGCGGACCTGATTGTAGCGGCCGGGCAGCTTGCCGGTTTTCTGCCATCCTTCCCGTTCTTCCGGCGAGAGTTCCTCCCACACGTCATTGACGGTCACCCGGGCGGCCCGCCTGCGGGGGGTTGGCTCCGGCTCGGCTTGCTGGCGAGAATATGCCTTGGCCTCTTCAGGCGTGATCTCCTGTGGCCTGCCGTCCTCCCCAATGATGGCCCATTGCGAGGCGCCGTTTTTCGAGTACATGATGAGCTGACCGGCGTTGGAGCTTTTGGAGGGGGCCTCTTCCCGGCGGGGAATGTTGGGCGGAGCGGGGCGTTGTGCTCCATGCGAAGCGGCCTGGCCTTGCGGGGCGAAAGCACCAAACGGATCGCTCCCACCGGCTCCGGCCGTACCGCTGATACCATGAGCAAAGCCGCCCGTGCTGCGTATGGCCTCCTGATAGGCTTCGGCTGGGGCGGGCTGGCTGTAGTCGGCCTGCGGTTTTCCGTCCGCATCGGCTCCGGCCTTGAAATACCACTTCTGATTTTTGTCCCAGACATACCCGGCGTTCAGCATGGCAATATGGGCATTTCCCCCTCCGGGACCGGCTTTGCTCGCGCCGCCGCGTCCCATCAGCTTGTCCGTTTTGGCTTTCACATCGGCCCGAGTGTAGCCTTGGTCGAGTAAGTCCTGCATACTACCCGCCATGTACGAGCGGCCGCCGTGCTCATCGAGCACGCGATAGGACGGGGCCGCCGAGTAGTCGTCGTGCCGGTTCTGGGGGATGGCGTAAACCACGCGCCCACCTTTCTGCATGGGAATCCACTGCTTGGGGTCGGCCATAGCCTGGGCGTTGCCCATGATGGTGCCCATTTTGTAGCGGGCCGCCGCCGCAAGAAAATTCGGGTTCACCGCCCTGGTCTTCATATCCATGCCGGAAAGAATGTTCTGTTCCCCGGACATGATGCCGGTGATGGCTGACATAACCTGCTGCGGCGTCATGCGCTGGCCGGTATCGACAAAACCGCCGTCCCCCGTGGACCTGAACAGTTCCGTGAAATTGCCGTCCTGCCCCATCTGATATTTGTAGGGAAAGGGCGAAATTTCCGAGAGCTGTCCCGCGAGTTGTCCGAATGTCCGCATATCACCTTTTTTGAACGCTTCCTGGGCGGCAAACGCCAGCGGCCGAAAATGGTTCTGATAAAGCGCGTCATCCGCCTGTTCCATGCTTTTCAGCATGGCCGCGCGGGACTGCTGGGTATTGGCCCTGTCAGCCATGTAACGGCCCATGGCCATGACGCCGTGGCGGGAATTGAGAACAGGGTCATTGTCCAAGGCGGCGATATTGCCATTCTGTCCCGCTGCTTGCGCGAAATGTTCATAGGCCGCGCGCACGCCTTTTTCATCTTCGAGTTCCAGCCGCCCGGCCTCGGCGCGCTGGGCGTTCTGCATGGCCGTGCCCATGCTGTTTACGCCGTTAATCAGGTTCATGGCGATTTCAACGCCATCATTGCCGCCGCCGTTATAATATCCTCGCGTCATGGAACACCTCAGAGATAATAGGACAAAAGCCCGGCGGCCAGGCCGACCAGCGCGCCCACGCCCGCTCCGACAGGACCGGCGGCGGAGCCCGCCGTGGCTCCCGTAGTGGCCCCGGCGGCTGCACCTCCGGCTGAAGCCGCGCCCGCAGTCATGGCTCCGGTTGTCGCCGCCGTGGTTGCTGCGCCGGTG
>OKSB01000504.1_pt1 | contig 43043 bp, 42 predicted proteins | sample 1601171 | NCBI WGS metagenome assembly OKSB01 (sample SAMEA3541496, study PRJEB24748) | human gut metagenome | biome: human gut; feature: human-associated habitat; material: faeces | place: China | collected 2012 | reverse complement strand
AGGTAGCTCCATCCTGGAACTCCGACATATCCATATCCTCCAGCGAGAACTCCACCCGTATTTTCTTCGAGTCGACCTCACCCTTGGAAAGCAAGACAACCGTCTCAACATGCGGCGTCTGCGGGAACATATCCACGGCCAGCGCCTGCGTGAGCGTGTAGCCGTGCTGTGTGAGCAGCTTCACGTCGCGCGCGAGCGTGCCCGGGTCACAGGAGACATAGACGATGCGCGGCGGCTGCATGGACACCATCGCGTCGATGGCTTCCGGGGACATGCCCTTGCGCGGGGGATCGACCACGATGCAGTCCGGCCGGACGCCACGCCGGGCAAGCTCCGCCGCAGCGGCACCGGCATCGGCGCAGAGAAACTCCGCATTCTCGATGCCGTTTCGCTCCGCGTTGCGGCGCGCATTCTCGATCGCCTCCGGCACGATCTCGGCCCCGATGACGTGCGCGGCCTTTCGCGCCAGACACAGGCTGATCGTCCCGGCGCCGCAGTACAGGTCCAGCACCTGATCCGTCGGCGCGTTGACTGCGTACTCCACCGCGCGCTCATACAGCCGCTCGGCCTGCACGGGATTGACCTGATAAAACGCCTGCGGCGAGAGCGTGAACGTCAGCCCGCAGAGCCGGTCAGTCAGCTCCGGCTCGCCCCAGAGCGTATAAAAGTCTCCGGCGAGCACGACGTTGCCCTTTTGCTTGTTGATATCGAGCACGATACCGGTCAGCTCCGGGCAATGGTCACGCAGGTAAGTAACGAGTTCCTCCGTCTGCGCGCCGAAGCCGCGTGCAGAGACGATGCACAGCACGGCGTCGGGTGTGTGCATGGCGCAGCGCGTGAACAGATGCCGCACCGTGCCGCGGCCGGTGGCTTCGTCATACGGCGCAACGCCGCGCAGATCCATCCAGTCGCAGACCGCCTGCGCCGCCTTGTCCGCGAGCGGAAGCTGGAGCAGGCACTGCTCTACAGGCGTAATGTCATGGCTGGACGCGCGGTAAAAGCCCTTGACCACGCGGCCGTCTTTCGTGCCGACGGCGTAGATCGCCTTGTTCCGGTAACAGAGCGGATATTCCATGCCGATGATGTCCTGTACCGGCGTCGAAACGCCGCCAATGCGCATGAGCGCATCATTGACGCGCTCATGCTTCATGCGCAGCTGCTCGTCATAGTCCATGTGCTGCAGGCTGCAGCCGCCGCAGGTGCGGTAAACAGGGCAGGGCGGCTCCGTGCGTGCCGCGGCAGGGGACAGGCACTGCTCCGCCTTACCGTAGACGGCATTTGCCGTCACCTTCAGGATGCGGACCTGCCACGTTTCACCGACAAGTGCGCCTTTCACGAACACGGCGCGGCCGGCGATGTGGCACACACCCGCGCCGTCGGACGTATAGCCCGTGATCTGCGCGGTATGCAGTTGGTTTTTCGCAAGCTGCTCCATGGTTTATTCCGCTTCCTGACCTGCGATGTGCATATACTCGTCGTACGTGCAGCGACGGTCGATGATACCGTCGGGCGTGATCTCAATGATGCGGTTGGCGACCGTCTGCGTGAGCTGGTGGTCGTGGCTCGTGAAGATGATATTGTAGGGGAAGGCGGCCATGCCGTTGTTGAGCGCCGCGATACTCTCCAGATCGAGATGGTTCGTCGGCTGGTCGAATACGAGGAAGTTGGCCCCTGAGAGCATCATCTTCGAGATCATGCAGCGCACTTTTTCGCCGCCGGACAGGACCTTGACCTGCTTATAGACATCGTCGCCGGAAAACAACATCCGGCCGAGGAACGTGCGCAGGTAGCTCTCGCGCTTATCGGTGGAGAACTGGCGCATCCAGTCGATGAGGTCATAGTCGCAGTTTTCAAAATAGCTGTTGTGATCCTTCGGGAAGTAGGCCTGCGTGGTCGAAACGCCCCACTTGACCGTGCCCTCGTCCGGCTCCTCGTCACCCATGAGGATCTTGAAGAGCATCGTCACGGCGAGCTCATTCTTGCCGAGGATGGCGATCTTGTCCTCCTTGCCGACGATGAAGCTCACGTGGTTGAGCAGCTTTTCGCCGTCGACGGTCTTGCTGATGTCTGTCACGAACAGACGGTCCTTGCCGGGCTCGCGCTCGGCCTTGAAGCCGACCCACGGATAGCGGCGGCTGGAGGCGGGCATGTCCTCGACGGAGATCTTTTCGAGCAGCTTGCGGCGGGATGTTGCCTGCCGGGACTTGGACTTGTTGGCGGAGAAGCGGGCGATAAAGGTCTGCAGCTCCTGAATCTTCTGCTCGGCGCGCTTGTTCTGATCCTTGACGAGCTTTTGCATGAGCTGGCTGGATTCGTACCAGAAGTCATAGTTGCCGACATACATCTTGATCTTGCCGTAGTCGATATCGACGATGTGCGTACAGACATTGTTGAGGAAGTAGCGGTCATGCGACACGACGAGCACCGTGCCGTCGTAATTCATCAGGAAATCCTCCAGCCAGACGACGCTCGCAAGGTCGAGGTTGTTCGTCGGCTCGTCAAGCAGGATGATGTCCGGGTGGCCGAAGAGGGCCTGCGCCAGCAGGACTTTCACCTTCAGGCGTGGATCCATGTCGGACATCATGGTTTCATGATACTCCGGCGCAACGCCGAGACCCTGCAGGATGCGGGATGCATCCGACTCCGCCTCCCAGCCGCCGAGATCAGCAAACTCCTCCTCGAGCTCGGAGGCGCGAATGCCGTCCTCATCCGTCATCTCGTCCTTGGCATAGATGGCGTCCTTCTCCTTGCCGCAGTCGTACAGGCGCTGATTGCCCATGATGACCGTATCCATGACGGTATAGGCATCGTACATGGTCTGATCCTGCTTGAGGACGGACATTCTTGCCTTAGGGTCGATATAAACGCTGCCGGAGCTCGGTTCGAGCTGGCCGGAGAGGATCTTCAGGAACGTGGATTTTCCGGCGCCGTTGGCGCCGATAATACCGTAGCAGTTGCCGGGGGTGAACTGCAGATTCACCTTGGAAAACAGCGGGGCGCCGCTGTACTGCAGCGAGAGGTCATCAACAGTGATCATTTTGGAAACTCCTTCGTTACAATAGATAATATATTAGTTTATCATATTTTCCTGCACTTGAACAGCACAAATGAACAGAGCCGGCGATTTTTCGCCGACTCTGCGTTTTGCTTATTCTGCAAGCACCTTTTTCAGCCGCGCATAGCGTGGGAGGCCGTTTTCCAGCGGGATCTCCGGCACACCCTGAATGAGCGGCAGGGCATAGTCGATAAAGTCCTGCGTGACGTTGTTGCCCTCCGGCACGATCCATTCCACCGGGACCTTCTTTTCGTAGTTCGCAACATCGGAGAGCGGAATGAGCTTCATGCGGCAGGTATACTGGCCGTCTGCCATCACGCGCTCAAACGCGACCATTTTGCCGGTCTCGCCGGAAAGCGCGGCCTCGACAGCCATCTGACCGGCGGCAAACGCCTCGTCAATATCCGTCTGGGAGGCAAGATGCGCGCCCGCGCGCTGCAGCAGCGACAGTTCAATGCCACGCACCTTGGCGTGTTCGTGTTCTTTGATCACCTGCGCCAGTCGTGCTGCCAGGCCGCCGAGCTGCGCATGGCCAAAGCCGTCGGTCGCGGAGGCCTTGGCCTCGGAAACGAACGAGCCGTCCGCATAGTGGATGCCCTCGGAAACGGCGATGAGAACGTTATTTTTCTCCTGATAGATGCGGTGCACATCCGCGAGGAACTGCTCCATGTCAAAGTCCACTTCCGGCAGGTAGATCAGATCCGGCCCGGAACCACAGGCCGACGCCAGCGCGGCGCTGCCAGCCAGCCATCCGGCGTGGCGGCCCATGATCTCCACGACCGTGATCGTGCCGGTATCATACACGCGGCAGTCTTTGGACACTTCCATGCAGGAGGTCGCTATGTATTTGGCGGCACTGGCGAAGCCGGGGCAGTGATCGGTGCCAAAGAGGTCATTGTCAATGGTCTTGGGCACGCCCATCACGCGGCAGTCCCAATTGTGCGCCTGCATATAGCGGCTGATCTTGTTGCAGGTGTCCATGGAGTCGTTGCCGCCGTTATAGAAGAAGTAACGCACGTTGTATTTCCGGAAAATCTCCAGAATCCGCCGGTAATCCGTATCGTCCGTGTCTGGGTCTGCCATTTTGTAGCGGCAGGAGCCCAGCTCCGACGATGGCGTGTGCAGAAGCAGACGGAGCTCGTCCGGTTCCTCCTGGCCGATATCATACAGGCGGTCATCCAGAACGCCGCGAATGCCGTGGGCCGCACCGTAAACGTTGGTAATGGCATCGGATTCCAACGCAGTCTTGAGCACTCCGTAGGCGCTGGCATTGATGACTGCAGTCGGCCCGCCGGACTGCCCAAAGATACACGCGCCTTTCAATTTACCGGACATAACGTACCTCCATAAATTCAAAGAATTGATAGATTTTACTGAAACATTGAATTCCGCTATTGATATTATCTAAAAACATGTGTAAAATAAATTAAATCGATTATCTGTTTTGCATCATATTGACGTTCTATATATTATATGAAAGTGAGTTGACTTGTCAATGTCGATTGTAACTTCTCAGGAAATGTTTGCAAAAGCGTATGCGGGCGGCTATGCCATCGGCGCCTTCAACGTGAACAATATGGAGATCATTCAGGGCATCACGGAGGCTGCCAAGGAGTGCAATGCGCCGGTGATCCTGCAGGTATCTTCCGGTGCGCGCAAGTATGCCAACCGTACGTACCTGGTCAAGCTGGTGGAAGCCGCCGTGATCGAGACTGGTCTGCCGATCTGTCTCCATCTGGATCATGGGGACTCGTTCGAGCTGTGCAAGGCCTGCGTCGATGACGGTTTTTCTTCTGTCATGATCGACGCCTCCTCCAAGCCGTTTGAGGAAAATGTCGCGCTGACGCGCCAGGTGGTGGAATACGCGCACGCGCATGGCGCCGTCGTGGAGGCGGAGCTCGGCACGCTGGCCGGCATCGAGGACGATGTCAAGGTCAAGGCCGAGGATTCGTCCTATACGCGCCCGGAGGACGTGCAGGAATTCGTCGAGCGCACCGGCTGCGATTCGCTCGCGATCGCCATTGGCACGAGCCACGGCGCCTATAAGTTCAAGCCCGGCACGAAGCCGCAGCTCCGGTTCGACATTCTTGAGGAAGTTTCCGAGCGTCTGCCCGGCTTCCCGATCGTGCTGCACGGCTCGTCGTCCGTACCGCAGGAATACGTACAGATGATCAACGCGTTCGGCGGCGATATGCCCGGTGCGATCGGCGTGCCGGAGGATCAGCTGCGTCAGGCGGCGCGTCTGGCCGTGTGCAAAATCAATATTGATTCTGACCTGCGTCTGGCCATGACCGGCACGATCCGCAAGTATCTGGCGGAGCACCCGGCAGAGTTTGACCCGAGAAAGTATCTCGGCCCCGCACGTGAAAACATCAAGCAGCTCGTCAAGCACAAGATCGTCGATGTGCTCGGCTGCGACGGAAAAGCCTGAACTGTCTGTACACTGCTCAGGCGAAACAGGGGGGACTCCCATGAATTTTCAGGAACTTCTGACGCGGCTGTCTGCAAGCTGCTTTGCTGCCGACCAGCCGGATTATGATTGGAAAACGCTGCGCCTGTTTCCGGAAACGGGACTGGAACTGGTGCTGATCGTGCGTCTTGCGGCGGCGCTGATCCTGTGCATCGTCGGCGCGCTCGTACACAGCACCGTGCTGCGGTACGTACTTTTGGTCCTGTCCGTGCTTGCTGCCGGATATGACTACCTTGCGGCTGCGATCGCGTGTATTCTCGACCGGCAGGTATTCCGGCCTACAGTGATCGTAATCGTGTGCGTGATCGGCACCATGGCGGTCGGGCAGCCAGTGGATGCTGCCGTTTTCCTGCTCGTGTACCGGGTCGTTTCGATCCTGATCGCAGTCGTTACGGTCCACGCAAAGAAAACGCTGGAGGCCGCCGTCGGCGGTGAGATCCATTCTCCGGCCGAAATCGCCGCTCCCAAGTGGATCGGCTATCTTGCGCCGGCTGGTCTGTGCATTGCGGCGCTGGTTGCCGTGCTGGAGATCGTGCTCAAAGTTGCGACGGTTTCCCAGGCAATCCACGCCGCCATGATCGTGCTCTTTCTTTCCACACCGTGTGCGCTGCTCATTTCCGTGCCGCTAGTGTGGTACAGCGCCGTCAACGGCGCTTACAGCTGCGACGTGCTGTTTCGCAGCTGCCGCAGCATGCGCGCGCTCAATGCCGTGCGTGCAGTTGCGGTCGACGAAGGGGAGGGGGACAGTCAGCTCCCAAAGGTGGTCAGTGTGAAATCCAGTCAGCTGACGCCGGAAGCGCTGCTGCAGCTGGCGGCCAATGCGGAGTCCTGCTCGAACAGCCGCACGGCGCGCGCGATCTGCGCTGCATACAGCGGCCCCATCCTCACGCAGTATCTCTCCCATGCGGTCGATATCCCCGAGAGCGGTGTGGAGGTTTATATTGAATCGACCCGCGTTTGCGTCGGCACGCGCGAGCTGATGATCCTTAAGGGCGTGGACATTCCGGACGCAGACCTGACGGACGGCTATGTGGTCTATGTGTCCGTCGGTGAGCAGTATGCAGGCAAGATCCTGCTGCAGGAAGTTGTGCAGTCGGACACAAAGCCCGCGCTCAAAGAGCTGCGTGCGCTGGGTGTGCATACGATCACGCTTTTCAGCAACGCCAACAATGACTCGGTTTCTGAAAACGCAAAAGCGCTCAAGGCGGACCATCTTTACTGCAAGCGCAACGGAGCGGAAAAGGAGCAGATCCTGGCACAGCAGGTGGAGAACCTGAACGGCGAAGAACTGCTGCTGTATTATGACCGTCGCTGCACGGCTCATCCGGAGCATTCATCTGCAGATTTGGACGCCTGTGTGATCCCGGAAGAGAGCGACGAGCGGTTTGACGCCGACATCCTGCTCACGAGTCAGGATCCGTACCTGCTGCCGGAGGCGATCGAGACGGCCGGCTGGGTCGAGGGCATCTGCCGTGAGCATCTGGCAATCGGCGTGGTTGTGAAGGTCCTGCTGCTGGTGATGGCGGAACTCGGCTACTGCACGCTGTGGTTCGCCGCCGTTCTGGACGGCGCCGCCGCGCTCGGCACACTGCTGATGGCGATCCGCGCGTTCGGCTTCGATAAGCCGCATCATCGCGTCCGCGATTACCTGCCGAAGGTCAAATCCAAATAAGAAAGCAAAATCTCCGCTCCCTGTTTTCAGGAATCGGAGATTTTTTTCGCCATATTCTCGTCAGGGGAGAATTCTCCCAGCGGGTTTGCCGCCGCCGCCGTGCGCAGCTGATCATTGTCTACGTGCGTATAGATCTGCGTGGTGTTCAGGTGCTCATGACCGAGCACCTCCTGCAGCGTGCGCACATCCACACCGTTTTGCAGCATGAGGGTGGCCGCTGTGTGCCGCAGCTTATGCGTGGAGTACTGGCTGGCATCCAGTCCTGCGCGGGTCAGATTTTTCTTGACCATGACCTGTACGGAGTCGCAGCTGATGCGCGTGCGCCGGTTGGAGAGAAACATAGCTGTCGTGCGCAGCGGCGCGATCTCGCTGCGTACGGCCAGATAACGGTCGAGCGCTTCACGGCAGGCATCGTTGAGGTAAACAATACGCTCTTTACTGCCCTTGCCGAGGATGCGCAGGCTGTCGCCGTGGTCGTCCTGCAGGTTCAAACCAACCAGTTCCGAGATACGCAAACCGCAGTTGAGAAAAACACACAGGATGCAATAATCTCGTTCCTTATTTTTTCCATCCACCACGGACAGCAGCCGCTTGCTCTCTTCCAGCGTGAGATAGTGGGGGAGCGTCTTAGGGATCTTCGGGGAGTCGAGATCCTGCACCGGATTTTCCTCCAGGAGCTTTGCTTTCACGGTCAGGTATTTGAAAAAGCTGCGGATCGCTGCGATTTTGCGCGCACGGGAGTTCGCGCTCAGACCGTATTCCAGCTCGTGCGCATTCGGCTGCTTGACGCGGTCGCGCGACAGATAGGCCAGAAAGCTGTAGACCTCCGTGAGTGTCACTGCACGCAGAAAGGAAATATCGACATCTGCGATGGAGATCTCGTCCAATTCCGCTGTGCGCGGTGCGAGCCCACGGTCGAGCTTCAAAAACCGCAGAAACATCCGCAGATCGAGATAATACTGGTCGACCGTCGCCTTGGAGTGTCCGCAAATCGTTTCATGATAAATTAAAAAGTCGCGCAGCACCTGCGGCGCATCCGAATAATCCATATCCAACACCTCAATTTCTGATATGAGCATACCAGAAGTACGGGGCAGTGTCTATTGACGAAATCCACAAATAATTCGGCAAAATAAAAATTTTGCCGAATTTAGAGGAGGAGAAAGCCGCCGAAAAGCCGCAAATAGGCCTTCCGGCGGTTTTCTTCGTCGTTTTCTCAATTCTTGCTCATGGCTTTTCGCGGCAGAAATCGAAAAACTTACGTACCGAACACGGCCTTGAGCGCTTCACGAATATTCTTGACCGGGATCGTCTGCAGACCGTTTTGCTTCTGCACATCATCGCGCACATGCGCCGGAATGATGCAGCGCTGAAATCCCAGCCGCGCGATTTCAGACAGGCGCTGATTCAAATGACTCACGGAGCGTATCTCGCCGGACAGGCCAACCTCACCGACGGCGGCCAGATCGCTGCCGACCGGCAGATCCTTATAGCTCGACGCGATCGCCAGAATGACCGCCAGATCTGTAGCCGGCTCGTCCAGCCGCAGACCGCCGACCACATTGATGTAAGCATCGCAGCTCGACAGCGAAAAACCGGCGCGCTTTTCCAGCACGGCCAGCAGCAGCATGGCACGGTTATAGTCAATGCCGTTGGCGTTTCGGCGCGCGCCGCTGTAGCCCGACGGCGTGACCAGCGCCTGCACCTCGGCCAGCACCGTGCGCGAACCCTCCATAACGCCGACGACGCAGGTGCCAGGTGTGTTGGTCGGTCGTCCGGATAGTAACATTTCCGATGGATTTGTCACCTCACGAAGTCCGGAATCTTCCATTTCAAAGACGCCGATCTCGTTTGTTGACCCGAATCTGTTTTTTGCCGCGCGCAAAATACGGTAAGACATGCTCTGGTCGCCCTCAAAATATAGCACGCAGTCAACCATGTGCTCGAGCACTTTCGGGCCGGCAATGCTGCCTTCCTTGTTGATATGACCGACAACGAACGCCGTATAGCCGCTGTCTTTGGCTGAGCGCATAATGCGCATCGTGCACTCGCGCACCTGGCTGATGCTGCCAGGCGTCGAGGCTGTCTCAGCGTCGTACATGGTTTGAATGGAGTCAACGATCAGAACAGTCGGCTGCAAGTCATCGATCGTAGACAAAACGGTGTTCAGATCTGTTTCAGCCAGCACATAAATGCTGCCATGATCAACGCCGAGGCGCTGCGCACGCATTTTCAGCTGGCGCTGACTCTCTTCGCCGGAGACGTAAAGGATCGTTTCCTGCTCGCTGATGCGGCCGCAGAGCTGCAGCAGCAGCGTGGATTTGCCGATACCGGGCGCACCGCCGACCAGAACCAACGAGCCGCGTACGGCGCCGCCGCCGAGCACGCGATCAAATTCACCGATCCCGGTAGAAAATCGCAGTTCTTCCTCGGCGGCCAGTTCCGAGATCAGCTTTGGCTGCGCGATGCGTTTTGCACGCGTGCCAAGCGCCGTTTTGGGCTCCTTCGGTGCCTCGACCAGCGTGTTCCACGCGCCGCACGCCGGGCACTGCCCCATCCATTTTGCCGTTTCATTGCCACATTCCGAGCAATAAAAAACGGTTTTCGCACTCGTTTTTGCTTTCATGTAACCATTCCTGTTTGCGGCAGTGACTGCCGGTATTGTAAGTAGGACGCGATGATCACAGCTGCCAGTTTTGTCTGGTAGCTGCCGTCCTTGAGCTTTGCACACTCGGATTCGTTGGATAAAAAGCCGCACTCGACCAGCACTGCGGGGCATTTCACCTCGCGCATCAGATAGATCTTATCTGAAATTGGCGCTGCGACGCGCCGGTTTTGCGGGTCAAGGTATGCGACGAGATTGTCATGCATCTGCGTGCCGAGCGCGTCGCTGCCGTCGCTTGCTGCATACAGCACCTGCGCACCCGACGGCTTCCGATCCGGATAGCAGTTCTGGTGGATGCTGATGAGCACAGCGTTGTCCGTTTTGCGAATGAGGTCTGCGCGCTGGTGCTGGTCGGCTTTTTTCCGCTCGGCAATCGTGGTGGCATTGTCCGGGTACGCAATATCCGGGCTGTCGCGTGTCATAACGACTTCAACGCCGGTCAGTTCCGCGATGGCGCGGGCGCGCAACGCGATCTGCAGGTTCACATCTGCCTCGACGGTCCCGTTTGGCGCCACTGCCCCGCCGTCCTCCCCGCCGTGACCGGCGTCAAGGATCAGGACTTGCTTTGGATCTGTCCAGTTTGCGGCAGCTTCCGCGCGCCGGAGCTGCCAATCGGCAGCGAACCAACCGCCGAACACCACGATCAATGCCAGCAGCACGACCAGGATCCGCTGATAAAGTAACTTTGTCACGGCACTCCCCCCTCCTGCTATGGTATGCGGCGGGAACAGGCGCTTATGACATACTCTCAGGATACCATTTTGTACCCGGCACGTCAACCAAGGCATAGAAAAAGAGGCACGTGGTCGACCCACGCGCCTCACAAATATCGGTTTACTGAAGCTGCTTCAGGAACGCCTCCAGACGATCCATGCCAGTCTCGATGTTTTCCGTCGAGATCGCATAGCTCAGGCGCACAAAATTCGGGGCGCCAAAGCCGCTGCCCGGCACGACCGCGACCAGACTCTTTTCCAGCAGCAGCTTTGCAAAATCATCACCGCTGCCAATGACCTGACCGTCGATCTGCTTGCCGATGATCTGCTCCAGATTCATCATGACGTAGAACGCACCGCTCGGCTTCAGGCAGCTGACACCGGGCATGGCATTGATGCGGCGCACGATCAGGTCACGGCGCTGCTCAAACACCTGACGCATCTGCTCCGCTTCGTCCTGCGGGCCGGAGAGCGCCTCGATGGCCGCACACTGGCACATGGTGCCCGGTGCGCCGGTCGAATGGCTGAGGTAATTGGTCATGGCCTTGGCCACTGGCGCCGGGGACAGCGCATATCCAATGCGCCAGCCGGTCATGGCATAGGTCTTGGAAACACCGTTGATGAGGATCGTGTGTGCCTTGATCTCGTCGCTGAGCGCGGCGACGCTGGTAAACTGCACGCCGTCATAGACGAGCTTATCATAGATCTCATCCGAGATGATATACAGGTCATGCTTCACGCAGACATCTGCGACGGCTTTGAGCGCCTCTTTCGGATAGACAGCGCCGGTCGGGTTGGAGGGGTTATTGAGGATGATGGCCTTGGTCTTATCCGTGATGGCCTGCTCGAGCTGCTCCGGCGTGAGCTGGAAGCCCTGCTCCTCGCTGACATTGACAACCACGGGCACACCGCCAAACAGGCGCACCATCTCATAATAGCTGACCCAGTATGGGGCCGGAACGATCACTTCATCGCCCGGATCAACCAGTGCGGCCAGCGCAATGTAGACCATGTGCTTGGCGCCGCTTGCGACAACCGCCTGCGTAGCCTCGTATTCCAGACCGTAGTCCGCCTTGGCGCGGTCACAGATTGCCTGGCGCAGCTCGATCATACCGGCGGCCGGGGTATAGCGTGTCTTTCCGTCGCAGATTGCGCGCACGCCGGCATAACTGATGCGGTCGGGCGTGGCAAAATCGGGCTCACCGGCGCCAAAGCCGATGACATCCTTGCCTTCTGCTTTCATCTTCTTGGCTAGGGCGCTGACGGCCAGCGTTGCCGACGGGCTTACGCCGGCAGCAATTTTGGAAAGTGCCTTCATAAACATCCCTCGTTTTCTTTAGAATTCTTGCCCATAGTTTACCACAGCATTGTGAAGAAAACAACGCAAACCTTACACAAAACACAAGCCGGAATCCCCGTCGTTTTTGCCGGTTTGAGAAAAAATCTACTGCACCGTCCGCCAATATACACAAAGACGCAGCGCCTCCATGTCGTAGGCGCTGCGGCGCAGCGTGATACAGCAGGCAACGATGATGATCTGTGGTTGTGTGCTGACGGTTGTACGCATCATAGTGACCACTTATCCATTTCCCAGCGGGCGGTGCAACAGCACCGCCCGCGCGATATCCTTAGTTTAAGCACGACAGGATACGGATGTAAACTTTTTCAATTAGCAATTACGCAATTGATTGATCTGTTTTGCAAGCAACTCGCTTTTCTTTTTAGAGCAGCGGCCACACGAAATCACCCATTGCCCATTCGGATCAAATGCAACATAGGGGTAACTTTGTCTTTTCGACAGTTCTGCCGATGCCATCCAATGCACATTAGATATCACAACCTCATAGCCGTCAGAATCAAGCATTGGCGAAGCGTTTTCTTTGAACAAATGTGCACCAACGTAAATATCCGGATTCCACGCAATATGAACGTCCGGATGCTTCCTGCAATAAACGGATATCCCATCTGATGTAACGATGACTGTTTTGTTTTCTGGTAAAAGATAAAAAACGATACCCATAAGGATGGCAATAAGATATAAAACGGCAAATAAAAGAATCAGCAGCGAATCGAATCCAATCATCCAAGCGCAAAAAATTGCCGCCACCGTCAAAAGTCCAATCAAAACATAAACAACCGACATATAAGCGCCAATCGTACGGAATTTCAAGCGGTCCTTTTTCATATCATTCATGAAAGTTCCTCCTTCCATCAGAAACGGTATCTCGATCTCCACCTAGCTCGATATCGCGAGTGCCTAATTACCCTTTTCCTAGGTGCTCTTCTTCGAGAGCGTCCGCTTCCAAATGTGGTCTTAAACGCTCCTTGAATTTGTCCCAGCATACTGCCAAATGTTAAATTTGCAGTCGCTTGAACAGTTGTACATACAGCCGTACCAATTCCACTGCCTCTCGCAATAATGCCCACGCCTCTCGATGCAAATGTATCTATTGCAGTTAAGCCACCATTAAGCACAGCTTCTCCCCAATCGACTTTTCCTTTCGTTGATTTTTGACTCAAAGCACTGGAAAGTGTTCCGACAGCACCAGATACCGCAGATGCAGCGCCAAGCATAGCCACACCGCTTACGTCTAGCGCAGCCGCAAGTATAGGCGCAGCGGTTGACACCACTCCCGCCACAAAACCAGTAACCATTCCGCTTAAAGCACCCGCCATAATTTCCGATTTATCGCCGCCCTGCAATGCAGATGAAAGCGCACCAGAAATTGCGCCAACAAGGCCACCAATAAGCGCACCAGCAATTATAACTGGAACCCCGCCATCTTGGTCAACAAGCATAATCGGGTTATTCTCACAATACGCGAACATATTGGCGCTGAGGAAGCCGTTGGCGTCGGTGGTGGCGAAGGTGTCGGCGTTGATGAACCGGCAGTTGGCAAAGTCGTAGTACCGGCTCTGGAGGTAGTAAAGGCGCGTCTCACGGTCGTAATAGTAACCACGGTAGCGCAGGGGGTTGATGTGCCCGATGAAGGTAGGATCCGTGGTCTTTTTGCCGTCAGCACCATGCACGGAATAGTTGCCCCACGCGCCGTAGTTGTAGGACGCGGCGAGCGTGCCGTTCGCGTTCAGCAGCGCAATGACGTCGCCCTGCGCATTGAGGACGTAGTAGTAGAGCGTCGAGGTCGAGCCGTCGTTGTAGATCATGGCGAACGGCTGGTTGCCGTCGTCATAGACAAACTCGAGGGACTTCCATGACCACAGTTTACCATTGCATCAGTGCAAATTCAAGAATCATCATGATTCTTGATTTCAAGACACAAATCCTGAAATCAAGAACAGAAGCAACATAAACAGGCATCCGGCGCTTTGCCGGATGCCTGTTATAACGATTTGCTATTCTCAAAAAAAGCGTCTGCAAGCCGGTTCCCGGACGCCAGACAGAGCTCTTGTCACAAAATAATACAGATCAGTGTTCCGCTGCCCTCGTTGACGACACGCTGCAGTGTCTCCTGCAGCTTGCTAACGGCTTTGGTCGGCAGGCAGCTGAGTTTTTCCTCCACGCCTTCCTGCGCGATCGTATAGATCGGTTTGCCGAAAATGTTGGACTTCCAGAGCTGCTCGACATCACCGTCAAAGCCCTGCAGTAGGAAGCCGAGAATCTCGCTTGAGGCATTCTCTCCGCCAATCTCCGGCGATATCTCTGTCTCGATATTGGTCTGGAACATGTGAATGGCTTTGGCGCTGGCCTTGAGCCGGACGCCGTAGCGCCCGCCCTTGCGGACGATCTCCGGCTCTGCCAGCTGCAAGTCACCGGCCGACGGCATGACGACCCCGTAGCCCTTGCTGCGCACATCCTCCAGCGCGCCGCGGATGTGCTGATAGTCGGCCTGGATGCGCCCCATTTCCGTCAGAAACGAGATGAGCTCCCCGTCGCTGCGCAGGGCAACGCCAGCCTGCTCGCTGATGATGCTGTAGTACAGTGCGCACGGAAATGTGAGCACATAGCAAACGGCCCCAGTGTCCACAGAGACGTTTTCCACCTCTGCTGCTTCCAGCAGCTCACTGTCTGTGAGCGCCTGCGCCGCGCGCTGCGCATCACGCAGGCGGTGCAGCGACGGCATCTGTTCGCGCAGCAGCGCATAGAGCTGCTGCTTTGTCTCATTTTCGGGCGGCAGGACGTCCATCCACTCCGGCATACGGAAGCAAGCCTCCGTGACCGGAAATTCGTACAGCACCGAGCGCAAGATCTCCAGAATATCCTGCTCCGTCAGCTCCAGACAGTTGACCGGCAGGCAGGCGGCATCGTACTGCTCGCGCAGTTGAGCCGCCAATGTCTGTGCGGCCTCCCCCGCCGGATCAGCCGTGTTGAGCAGGATGAGAAACGGCTTGCCGATGTCCTGCAGCTCTGCAACGATGCGCGCTTCCGCTGCGGCATAGTCCTCCCGCGCGAGCTCGGTCACGCTGCCGTCGGTCGTGACGACGATGCCGATCGTCGAGTGTTCGCGGATGACTTTGCGCGTCCCCTCCTCTGCCGCTGCGCGCATGGGAATCTCGTGATCGTACCACGGCGTCGTGACCAGACGCTCTTCCCCATTTTCGTACTGACCGTTTGCGCCGGGGATCATGTATCCAACACTGTCGATCAGCCGCACGGAGGCATGCACGGATGCGTCCAGCTCGATCGAGACGGCATCCTCCGGGACAAACTTCGGCTCTGCGGTCATGATCGTCCGGCCGGAGCCGCTTTGCGGCAGCTCGTCGCGCGCACGCTCCCGCACGTAATCATCGGAAATATTCGGAAGCACGAGCGTTTCCATGAATCGTTTGATGAAGGTCGATTTTCCGGTGCGTACCGGGCCGACAACGCCGATGTAAATATTCCCGCCGGTACGGGCGGCAATGTCTGCGTAAATTGAAGAATTGTCCATTCTGTCGTCCTCTCCTCATCAGTCTTACCAAAACTGTATGAGGTCTGGGACGAGAATATGCCGCCGGCAGTGTACCGGCGGCATACATTATGGACAATATGTCTGTGCAGTCTGATGGTGCACCTGACTGATGGCAAACGCGACGTTCGGGAACCGCGGCTGAAGTTTTGCCTGCAGGACCGGGATGACCACATTTTCCGTGCAGAAGTGGTCGGCGTCGATCAGATTGATGCCGAGTTCCTTCGCCGCGAGGAAGCGGTCGTACTTCACATCCGCCGTCACGAATGTATCGCAGCCCTTCGCAGCCGCCAGCTCCAGCATGTTTCCGCCGGAACCGCCGCAGACCGCGAGCCTTTCTACCGGCAGCTCGCCGTCCACGTACCGCAGGCCGTTGGCATGCAGGCGTCCGGCAACATAAGGCAGAAATTCCGCCATGGTCATGGGTCCCTTCAGCTTCCCGATGCGTCCGCAGGTAAGCGCGCTCCCGTCAGCTGCCGTACTGGCCGGTTCCAGACCGCCCGTGACCTCCGCATCCAGTGCCGCCATGAGCGCATCATTAACACCGCCGTCGGCAATGTCCAGATTCGTATGCATGCAGATGGCGGAAATGCCGTGCCGCGCCAGTACCAGCACCTTACGTCCGGCGAGATCATCCGTCGTCGCGTGCCGCAGCGGCGTAAAGATGAGTGGGTGGTGCGAAACAATGAGCTGCGCGCGCAGCTCGACCGCTTCCGCGATCACATCATCCGTGACGTCCAGCGCCAGCAGCGTCTTTTTCACCGCAGTGCCGCCGTCACCGACCAGAAAGCCGGCGTTATCGAAGTCCATCTGATGCCGTACCGGCGCGATCTCGTTTAAGAAAGCGTAAATGTCGTTTACGATTGCCATGTCTGTACCTCCTTCAGGCAGGCCTGCAGCTGCGAGAGCTGTGCATTGATCACTGCCAGTTCTGCCGTCGGCGTCTGCTTTGCATGCGCCATGCCGGCACGTGCACGCGTTTGCCGTCGGATCTCTTCCTTCAGGTGCTCCGGCAACAGCGGGTCTCGGCGCCGAAGCAGCAGCTGCTCCACCGTATATGTCTGCGCCGCCGTTTGCCCAAGCACACGCAGGGCAAGATAGCGCTTCCCGGCGTCGCGGCACAGAGCTGCGTCCTCGATCGTGAACCCGTTGCGCCAGAGCCAATCCGTCAGCTCCGGCACTTTGCTCTGCGGCTGCAAAACGAGCTGTTTTCCCTGCTGCTGCAGCCACGGCGCAGCCGCCAGGATCGCGCAGATCGTCTCCCCGCCCATGCCGGCAATGGTAATGACATCCGCTGCTTGCACGCCCGAAAACTGCAAACCGTCCGCCTGCACGAACCGAAAGTGCTCCTCCAGATCGTAGGCGGCGGCAGACTGTCGAGCGTTGGCGAGCGGTCCGGCATGAATGTCGGCCGCGATCGCCGATTGAATGACGCCGTTTCGCAGCAGCCAGACCGGCAAATACCCGTGATCGGTGCCGATATCCGCAGCGCAGGCACACGGCGGCACAAAGTCCGCGACCATTTGCAGCCGCGGTGACAGGCGAATGTGATCCATAAATCTCTCCCCAGAAACGCCAAAAGCCGGCGTACCGCCGGCTTTTGATCCTTGTCTGTACTTTACAGGCTCACCAGATAGGTGCGCAGCTGCTCGAGGAACTCGTCCGGGTCGACGTCGTGCGCGAGGCAGGCCTGCTCCAGCGTCTCGCCGCTGGCCATGGCGCAGCCAAGGCAGTGCATGCCAATGTTCTGGAACACGGGCATGGCTTCCGGCGCATTGGCCAGGATCTCCGAAATCATCGTATCTCTGGAAATTTCAAACATAACTTTTTACCTCCGGTAGTTTGCTTGTGAGAAAATGATTGGGTCGCACGAAGCGCCCCAATCATTTTAACCAGTTTATCTGCTGATTAGTGCTGCTCTCTCATCTTCGCGAAGCACTCACTGCAGTAGACAGGACGGTCAGACTTCGGCTCAAACGGAACTCTGGCCTCGCCGCCGCAGGCAGCGCAGGTGGCAGTGAAGAACTCGCGGGGACCGCGGGCGGCGTTCTTGCGCGCGTCACGGCAGGCCTTGCAGCGCTGGGGCTCATTCTGGAAGCCCTTTTCCGCATAGAATTCCTGCTCACCGGCGGTGAAAACGAACTCTGCGCCGCATTCTTTGCACTTCAACGTTTTGTCTTCGAACATGATAAATCCTCTCTTTTGAAAAACTTGCCTCTCGGCTATATTGCGTTCAGCTTTTGCTGAAGTCGCTGAAATTGGGGAGCCGCGCCAGTTTGCGGCGGATCCGCTGCACGGCATTGTCAATGGATTTTTCGGATTTATTCGTCTCAGCTGCCATTTCAGTATAGGACAGGCCGGACAAATACAGCCGAAGCACCTGCGCTTCAAACGCTGACAAATACCGGGTAAATGCGGATAATAGCTCTTGTTCACTCTCTCTGGCCAGAACCTGCTCCTCAGTAACACGACAATTTGCTTCCGGATAGGTGGACGCCTGGGTCTGTGATTCTTCTGAGAGGATGCTGTCTAGGGAAATGCCGCTGTTGAGCGGAGAATGCTTCTGCCTGGAAGCAGACTTGATCGCGCTGTAAATGCGGTTGCTGATGCAGACTTCCGCATAAGCCTTGAAGGGTACGTTGGACGCCGGGTCATACTGCCGGATCGCCGAGAGAAGGCCAAGCATTCCCTCCTGAATGAGATCTTCACTGTCACCGCCGATGAGAAACAGCGGGCGCGCGCAGATGCGCACCAGACGGCTGTAACGCTCGGCGAGCGCTTCCTCCGCCGCGGCATCCCCGGCAGTCACCAATGACAACAGCTGTGCATCAGACAGTTTGGAATCATCCTTCATAGCCTTCAAAACTCCAATACCACGCAAAACAAATTATAACTAAAAACGCTGAAAAGTCAATATATTTTTGTACAAAATGCACGTTTTCGGCGACATTCAGCGATTTTTCAAAGATCGATCTCCTGCTGGCCGATATATTCCAGGCCAAGATGCTCGTAGGCACGGCGTGTGACGCAGCGGCCGCGGGGCGTGCGCGTCAAAAAGCCCTGCTGCAGCAGATACGGCTCATAGACATCCTCGAGCGTTACGGCCTCCTCGCCGATCGTCGCCGCGAGCGTCTCGAGACCGACCGGTCCGCCGTGGTAAAACTCGATGATGCTGCGCAGCATCCGCCGGTCAGTCGCATCGAGCCCCAGCTCGTCCACTTCGAGGCGCAGCAGCGCGGCATTGGCAACTTCTTTCGTGATGACACCATCAGCACGCACCTGCGCATAATCGCGCACGCGCTTGAGCAGACGGTTGGCAATACGCGGCGTGCCGCGTGAGCGCGAGGCGATCTCATACGCGCCGGCGCTATCGATCTCCACCTTGAGGATCCCGGCGCTGCGCTCCACGATCTTCTGCAGCTCTTCCGGACTGTAGAGTTCCAGACGCAGATTGACACCAAAGCGGTCGCGCAGCGGCGCGGTCAGCTGGCCGGCGCGCGTGGTCGCTCCGATGAGCGTGAAACGCGGCAGATCCAGCCGGATCGAATTGGCCGATGGGCCCTTGCCGATGATGATATCGATCGCATAGTCCTCCATGGCGGGGTAAAGGATCTCCTCGACCGCACGGTTAAGGCGGTGGATCTCATCCACAAACAGGATGTCATTTTCCTGCAGGTTGGTCAGCAGCGCCGCCAGATCGCCGGCCTTTTCGATGGCCGGACCGGAGGTGATGCGCATATTCACGCCCATCTCATTTGCGATGACGGCGGCCATCGTCGTCTTGCCCAGACCCGGAGGGCCGTAGAGCAGCACGTGGTCGAGCGGCTCACCGCGCAGGCGTGCTGCGTCAATGCAGACCTGCAGGTTTTCCTTCGCTTTTTCCTGACCGGTGTAATCCTTCAGCAGCCGCGGGCGCAGAGAACCCTCGCCGGAATCCTCCGGAAGCACGCGGGAGGAGGTGACGACCTCCTGCTGGGCGTCCTCAGAAAAACTGATGCTCATATACGCTCCCTCCCCTGCTTACTGCTGCATCATGGCGCGCAGCGCGGCCTTGATGATCTGATCGGCGCTCATGCCCTCGATAGAAGGCAGCTTGCGCAGCGCCGCATTGATCTCCGGCATGCTGTAGCCAAGCACCGTCAGACCGGCGATCGCATCGCTGCGCGCGGCCGAGGCCGCGTCCGACGCGGGCACCGCCGGCGCCATATCCGCAAAGTCCACGCTTGCGCTCTCCTTGGCCATCTTGTCCTTGAGTTCGAGCAGGATGCGCTGTGCGATGCGCTTGCCGATGCCGGGCGCACTTGTAAGCGCTTTCTCGTCGCCGTTGAGCACTGCCAGCGCCAGCCTGTCCGGGGTATTGGACGAAAGGATCGACAGCGCCGCCTTCGGCCCAACGCCGGAGATGGCGAGTAACAGCTCAAAGCAGTGCTTTTCGCTCTTGCTGGCAAAGCCGTAGAGATCATGCGCATCTTCGCGGATGATCTCGTAAGTATAGAGCTTGACGCGCTCACCGGTTTTGACACTGCTGATTGTGTTCAGACTGGCGTTGAGCGCATAGCCGACCCCGCCGCACTCCAGCACGATCAAATTCGGCTCGATATCGGCAACGACTCCGTTTATGTGGTAGAACATGGGTCAAACCTCTCCTGTTGATGGATCAAAGATGTGGCACTGCGCGCATGGCACAGCGCGATGGCAACAGCGTCCGCCGCGTCGTCCGGCTTCGGCACCGCCTGCAGAGACAGGATGCGGCGCACCATGTCCATGACCTGCTTTTTGTCCGCGCGGCCGTATCCGACGACCGCCTGCTTGACCTGCAGCGGTGTGTATTCGTAGATCTGCAGCCCGGCCTGATAGCCAGAGAGCAGAATGATGCCGCGGCCGTGGGCAACGGCGATGCCGGTCGTGATATTCGTATTGAAAAACAGTTCCTCGACCGCCATCACTTCCGGGTGGAACTGCGCAATGAGTTCGTTCAGATCGCGGTAGATCTGGTCGAGCCTGCTCGACAGCTGCGTTTTGGCCGGCGTCGTGATCACGCCGCAGGTCAGCAGCCGCTGGCTGCGCTTTTCCGCGTCCAGCACCGCGAAGCCGACCGTGGCAATGCCGGGGTCAACGCCCAAGATCCGCATATGCATCACTCCAATTAAATAAATATAGCATATTTTCGCCCCGTAGGCAACTGCCGGGAAAAGAAAAAAGCGCCCCGAGTCGTTTCGGAGCGCTTGAAAACACGTATGTCACGCACGCGGGTGCGCCTTGTTGTAGACATCCTTGAGCTGCTTGCTGACAAGGTGCGAATAGATCTGCGTCGAGGAGATATCCGCATGGCCGAGCATTTCCTGAATGGCGTGGATATCCGCACCGTTTTCCAGCAGATGCGCCGCGAAGGAATGGCGCAGCGTGTGCGGCGTGATCGTTTTTTCGATACCGGCCTTGGTCTGATAGTTCTTGATGAGCTTCCAGAAGCCCTGACGCGACATCCGTTCCCCGCTGACGTTGACGAACAGCGCCTGTTCATCCGGCGCAGCGATCATCTGCGGGCGGATGAAGTTGATGTATTCCGTAAGGGCACGCACGGCCGCCGGATACATGGGGATCATGCGCGCCTTGTCGCGGCCCTGGCAGCGGATCACACCTGCAGACAGATTCACGTCCGTGATGTTCAGCGAGATCAGCTCGCTGACGCGGATGCCGGTCGCATACAGCAGCTCAAGCATGGCGCGGTCGCGGTAGCCCTTGGCGTCCGTACACTCCGGCTGCGCCAGCAGCAGCTCGACTTCCTTGCTTGAAAGGATCTGCGGCAGCTTCTGCTTGGCCTTGTCCGGCACGAGCTTGCCGGTCGGATTATGCTGCACATAGTGATTATTGAGCAGAAACCCATAGAAATTCTTCAGCGATGCGATTGCCCGGGAAACCGTGGCAACGGACTTGCCGTTGCTGCGCATCCATTCGATGTATTCACACAGCTCTTCCTCTTCCGCGGAGCCGAGATCGGCGTCCGTGTGTGCATGCAGATATTCGCTGAGTTGGCGGATATCCCGCAGGTATGAGGAAATCGTGTTTTGCGAGGAACGCTTGACATCGCGCAGATAGGATTCGAACAATTCCATTCCGTCGGAATCCCGCATGACGACTTCCCCCTTTCCAATCAGATTTCATCCACAGTGACCACGGGTCACAGAATAAGCCGTGTGAAGAACGGTACCGCATAGCACGCGGCGGCCGCAGCCGCCAGCAGCAGGCAGAACACAAGCGCCAGCTCCCGAGAATATCGCTCCGATGTCACGGGGACCGGCAGGCCGCGCCGCTGCTCGAGCAGGCGCACAGACATCTGCGCGCAGAGCATGCCGAGCAAAAACAGCGCCGGCACGAGAAAAATGCCGGGCAGCCCGACCGCAACGCATGAGAGCCAAAACGCATGATCGCAGCCGGAATTCAGGAAAGCCGCCGCCGTACAGGCGGACAGAAAGCCTTTGACCCCGAAAACGGCCGGTATCAGCAAAAAGCCGAGATACGAGGTAGACAGCAGCAAAAATGCAAAACCGTAGGCGCATGAGACGCACAGTTCCGGCAGCAGGCCGCCGTATAGCGTCCCGCCCGCGCCGCTGCTGCTCAAAAAGGAAAGAACCGGATTCGACGGCTCCGGCAGCGCAGCGTTGGCGCCGAAGCAGCAGCCGATCACATAGCCCGCCGCCATACCAATCGCGATCAGCGGCGGCAGCGGAAAGTGAGATACGGCCGGTTTCCGGCGCACACGCAATCTGTTATGTCGCACATTCATCACCACTGACAGCTTATGAACGCGCTCTCATAACATGACAATTTACATAATGCGTTGTAGACATAATATAATACAAATCGAAAATGTTATCAAGTAGTTCGTCAGAATTTGTTCATTTTTGTTTATTATGACAAGAAATTATGTTAACAATATTATGTAAACCATGTAACTGAGCAGAAAGAGATGCTCAGTATTTCCAGCAGCACATGACTACATTTCGGTAATCATTGCTACGCATGCGCAATATATAGGTAATCATGTCGTGATTATGTAAACCAAGCGGATGATTACGCGGCGTAATATCTCTTCTGTTTCCGTTTTTTCTTCTTTGTTCTATTTCGTAACTTTTTATGAAAAATGCACGAACCGGCGATTGCGGCAGCCAATGCGGTCAGCAGCGTAACAGCGGTAGCGGCGCAAAAAACCTGCGCCCCGACAGCTGCTTTCAGAATGAGATATCCGATTGCCCACGCTGCCCACGTCATGGCTCCGCCAAGTGCCCTCCCCTGCTCCGGCCGCGGTGAAAACGCGCCGGCAGCGAAACATGCTAGCCCGCAGCAGACCAACGCAGCGAGGCGCGTGTCCGCGCCGGGCAGCACATCGTGATTCATGGCCAACGCTGCCAGCCAGCTCAACAGCAGCGTGAGCCCAAGTCCGCCCAGGCCGGCCGCCGCCGCACGTGAGAGCATCGGCAGCCATTTTTGTTCCGTATTCAAAAAAACACCCCCTGCAGAACGTATGCATCACAGCATATTCCTGCAGGGGGTGAATCATTCCGAAAGCAGCTTTACACCTCGGGGCCCTTCGGCTCCTCGTGCTTCGGCTCTTCCTTTTTCGTTTCTTTCGCTTTCTGCTTGGCAGCCTTGCGCTCCTGCGCTTCCTTGGCAGCCTGTGCCTCGGCGCGGGCGTTCGTGGAAATGGCCCACTTGGCGACCTGGATGCGAACCTGATCCTCGCTGGTCTCGAAAGTCACGCTGTCGTCCGTGACGTGGACGACTTTGCCCATCATACCGCCGATCGTGACGATATCGTCACCGACTTTCAGATTGGAACGCATTTCATTGAGCTTTTTCTTCTTCTTGTTCTCCGGAAGAATCAGGAACAGGTAGAAGATGACAAGCATCAGAACGATCATGATAATGGATGAATATCCGCCAGAGCTTCCCATGGTTTTACCTCCGTATAAAGATAAAGATATTATAGCTGCTTTCCTATGCAAATGCAAGCATTAAATGCGCATATCGAGTACGGATGTGTAACTTTTCCGGAATGCCTCGTACTCCCCTGCCTCGATCGCCGTGCGGATGCGCTGCATGAGCGTATTATAAAAATACAAATTATGCATCACGGCAAAGCGCATGGCCAGCATCTCTTCCGCCTTAAACAGGTGCCGCAGATAAGCGCGGGAATATCGCCGGCAGACCGGGCAGTCGCACTGCGGGTCGATCGGCTGCTCGTCGCGCTGATACTTCTCGTTTTTGATGTTGATCACGCCCGTCCACGTGAACAGGTGCCCATGGCGGCCGTTGCGGGCCGGCATGACGCAGTCGAAAAAGTCCACGCCGCGCGCGACGGATTCGATGATGTTCCCCGGCGTGCCGACGCCCATCAGGTAGCGCGGCTTATCGGCCGGCATATAGGGCTCAACGGCGGCGATGGTGTCATACATCTCCTGCGTCGTCTCCCCCACCGCAAGGCCGCCGATCGCGTAACCGGCCAGATCGAGGTCCGCAATTTTCTTCATGTGCTCGATGCGCAAATCCTGAAAAATGGTGCCCTGGTTGATGCCGAAGAGTACCTGGCCGGGGTTGACCGCATCGTCGCGGCCGGTATACTCCTCGAGCGCCATTTTGCAGCGTTGCAGCCAGCGATACGTCCGGTCGCAGGAGTTTTTGACGTAATCGTATGGCGACGGAATTTTGATGCACTCGTCAAACGCCATCGCAATATCCGAGCCGAGATTGGCCTGAATACGCATGCTTTCTTCCGGCCCCATGAAGATGTGCCGGCCGTCCACATGGCAGTTGAAGGCGACGCCTTCTTCCGTGATCTTCCGCAGCTGCGCCAGCGAGAAGATCTGGAATCCGCCGCTGTCGGTCAGGATCGGTCTGTCCCAGGTCATGAATTTGTGCAGGCCGCCCAGGTCGCGGATCAATTCATCACCGGGACGCACGTGCAGATGATAGGTGTTGGACAGCTCGACCTGACAGCCGATCATCTCCAGATCCTCCGCCGAAAGCGCGCCTTTGATGGCCGCCTGCGTGCCGACATTCATGAACACCGGCGTTTGGACCGTACCGTGCGGTGTTGTAAACGCGCCGCGGCGCGCATGGCCGTCTTTGCAAATCAGTTGAAACATAGCTTGCTTGCCTTTCTGTTTGGATTGCCTACTTATTCTAACAGATTGCCGCATCAAGTCAAGCGTTCCCGGAAGATTTGCGCATCAATGGACCGTCACTTTCTGCATGTGCTTTTTCAGCGCTTCCAGACCCAGCATCACGGCAGCGCCGAGCACAAACCAGAGGACATGAAAATCAGAGAGCGTCATGACGTGCTGCGGCACCTTCAGCGTCGCCGGGCCGACGACGATCGCATAGAGCGAGCCAAGCATCATGCCCAGCCCGGCGTAGGTCACAGCGCCCGGTGCTTTGCGCATCCAGCCGCGGATCCAATGCGGCGCAACTGCAAAGCCAACGAGCACGCCCAACCCCACCGCCGCCAGCAGCCAGAACTGGCCGAACTCGAAGTGCAGCAGGTCTTTCATCGCTGTGATCACGGGCAGATACAGCCCGCACGACATCAGCAAAGACGAACCGGAGATGCCCGGCAGCACCATTGCCGAGATCGCCAGCGCTCCGGCCGCCTGCACTGCGCGCAAACACCACAGCACCGTGGGCACGCGCGAGCTCTGCGGTTCGGTCGCTGCACCGGTCGGCTGCCACAAAGATCCCGATCTGCTGCGCGGAATAGGTCTGCGCGCGCAGACTGTCAACGAGCGCGCCAATCACTGCCGCTTCATCATGGGCCGCGATCAGAACTGCAAATGTGTGATCCGAATCCGGTTTCGGTGTTTGCCGTTTTCGTGCAGGCAGCCACGTTAGCGGGATATACGCGAACTGGTAGGCATAGCACATGAAAAACAGGCACATGATGACGTTGCTGATCGTCTCGATCGTATGCATGGTGTGCCACCTCCATCAGGTGTGTTATGCGCGTGCCGGCTGGTCGCGGACGATCCAGAATGCCAGCACGGCAAAGATGTTCAGAAATGCACCGAGGATCGCCCAGAGCGACGGATTCATGCCAGTCACCGCCGCGCTCTTGTACAGCCAAGCCACGACCGTCAGCCAGTAGAGAACGACCCAGATGCCCATGAGCATGATGCGGCGCCGATGATAACGCAATTCATCGCCGTCAGCGGCGTGATCTGGCTCTTCCAGGCCTCGTCGTGGTGCGCATCATGGTGGTGGCCGTCATCGTTGTCGGCCGGATCGGGCGATGCGAGCGCCGCCTGCTGCTTGAGCACGGACGCGTCGTGGATCTGCTGCGACAGGCTCAACGGGATTCCAACTGCGCTGATGACCGCAAGGATCACAAAGCAGATGATGAGCCGGCGAAACGTTTTCTTATATTTTTTTGTCATCACGTAATTTTTCATGACGTTGACCTCCATAGAAAAAATTTGTCCCCTCAACCGGGCAAGCCCAGTATGAGGGGACAGATTAAAATTCGGATAACGCAGTCTTAAAGCGTATTTAAACGATAGCCGACGCCCCAGACGGTCTGGATGAGCTGCGGCTTGGAGGGATTCTCCTCCACCTTTTTGCGCAGACGGTTGACATGCACCGCGACCGTGATGTTGTCGCCCATGGATTCCAGCCTCCAGATGAGCTCATAGAGATCCTCACGGCTGAAAACCTGGTTCGGGTGCCGCGCCAGAAACAACAGCAGCTCGTACTCCTTATTGGTCAGCGTCAGCTGCTCGCCGCGCACCGCGGCCATGTGCGCCTCGGTGTCGATCCGGAGCGGGCCTGCCTCCACAATCGCGGACTTGGCCGGCTGCGGTTTGAGCCTGCGGTACTGCGACAGATTTGCTTTGACCCGTGCGACCAGTACACTGGGGAAAAACGGCTTTTCGATGTAGTCATCCGCGCCGAAGCCGAGACCGCGGATCTTGTCCACGTCGTCCGCGCGCGCCGTCACCATTTGGAGCGGCTCAGCCGCTGTTTGACGGTCATATTACTCACCTCGCATTGAGTATATCAAGAAGCCGGAAGGGATATTTAAACGGATGTTAAAGCAAGGCCAGTATACACAGTGCGGTTTTTCCTGTCAAACAGGCAAAAAAATCCGCCCTGTATTCCAGAGCGGATCTTTCAGCATAATACGAGCAGCGCCCCGGCCGAAACGGCCGGGGCGCTTGTGCATTGCTGCGCGTTACTCGATCGCGATGGTGGTGTGCTTCGGAAGCTCCTTCTTCGCAGCCTTCGGGACGCTGATCTTCAGGATGCCATCCTCGAACTTCGCGGAGACATCTGCTGATTCCACATCGTCACCGACGTAGAAGCTGCGGCTCATGGAGCCTGCGTAACGCTCCTGGCGCAGGAACTTGCCCTTCTTATCGGACTCGTCCTTGTCCAGGCCCTTGGCAGCGCTGATCGTCAGGTAACCGTCCTGCAGATCAACCGTCACTTCATCCTTCTTGAAGCCCGGCAGGTCCACGTCCAGCTCATACGAGCCGTCCAGTTCGCGGACATCGGTCTTCATCAGATTTCTGGCGTGCTTGCCATACAGCTCACTGCTGACCTGCGGCATCATGCGGCCGAAATCAAAGAAATCGGACAGCGAATCATCAAACAGGTTTTCACCAAAAATGCTCGGCAACATAAGTCATTCCTCCATTCATACCTTTCGTAGGCGCTGGGGAAAAACTCCACGCGTTGGCGAACTCTGTTACCGTTTGTACAACAATGCCTGATCTCCGGAGGTCCCCTGGAGGCTCTCCCTCATCGATCGTCTTCATCATAGCACACTTTTTAGCACTGTCAAGAGAAGAGTGCTAATGTTCATAAAAGGCGCTATGTTTGTTCACAAAACATGCAATAAGATACCTCAACTAAATTTCCGACGCCGCTTGGTGCTCCAGCAGCCAGTCGATTTTCCGGTCAATGCAGTGAATGCCCTCCGGGATCAACTCCAGCGGGCAGCCGACATAGCTCAGGCGCAGAAAATGCTGCGCGCTGCCGGTCAGACTGAACACCGTGCCCGGCATAAGCTTGACGCCCTGCAGACGCAGCCGCTTCCAGAGCAGGACGGCATCCACGGTGTCCGGGATCTGCACCCAGAAAAACACGCCGCCCGCCTGCTCCGGATAGGGCAGGGACAGGTGCCGCGCATCCAGGATCGCCTGCGCCATGCAGCGGCTATCCGCGAGATGACACGGTTCGGCGGTGTCGCCTCATTCGAGATGGGCAGCTTCGAGGAAGCCAAAAAAGTGCTCAACCACGTGCATCTGTGCGCGCTGGCTGTCAGCCTCGGCGACTGCGAGACGCTTATCCAGCACCCCGCTTCCATGACGCACTCCATGTGCACGAAAGAAGAGATCGAGGCCGCCGGCTTCTCGGATCGTCTGATTCGTCTGGCAGTCGGTCTGGAAGACACCAACGACATCATCGTCGATCTGCAGCAGGCATTTGAAGCTGCGCAAAACTGAACAAAGGCAGCAAAAAACAGGCCCGCGATCGCGGGCCTGTTTTTCATTTCTTCACTCAGCGCTACCGGCATCGAGGCCATCGGCGATGAACATGGCGTCGCCGAACGAAAAGAACCGGTAGCGGTTTTCAACGGCAATTTTGTATGCGTTGAGGATATGCTCCCGTCCGGCCAACGCCGACACGAGCATGATGAGCGTGCTCTCCGGCAGGTGAAAATTCGTGACGAGCGCATCCATGCACTTAAATTTGTAGCCGGGATAGATGAAGATATCCGTCCAGCCGGACTGCGCGCGGAGCGTTCCGTCCACATCCGCAAAGCTCTCGACCGTGCGGCAGGACGTTGTGCCGATGCAGACGACGCGGCCGCCATTGGCCTTTGTCTCGTTGACCATGCGCGCCGTTTCCTCCGGGATGATGCAAAACTCCGAGTGCATCGGGTGATCCTCGATCTCATCCTCTTTGACGGGCCGGAACGTGCCGAGGCCGACGTGCAGCGTAACGTAACCGATCTTCACGCCCATATCCGCGATCTGCTGCAGCAGTTCCTTCGTAAAGTGCAGGCCCGCCGTCGGCGCGGCTGCGCTGCCGAGCTCGCGGGAATAAACCGTCTGATAGCGCTCCTGGTCCTGCAGCTCCGCCTTGATATACGGCGGCAGCGGCATTTTGCCCAGCCGCTCGAGCACCTCCAGAAAGATGCCGTCATAGTGAAACTGCACGATCTTGTTGCCGTCGGCGATCGCGTCGACGACCGTGGCGGTCAGCTCCCCGTCGCCAAACGAGAGCGCAGTGCCGGGCTGTGTCTTTCGGCCCGGTCGGGTCAGGCACTCCCACTTGCCGTCGCCAAGGTCGCGCAGCAGCAGCACCTCGACCGCGCCACCGGTGCTGCGGTGGCCGAGCAGGCGCGCCGGGAGCACGCGCGAATCGTTGAGCACAAGGCAGTCGTTCGGGCGCAGAAACTGCGGCAGGTCGTAAAAGTGATGATGCCCGACAGCGCCGGTCGTTTTATCCAGGGTCAGCAGCCGGGAAGCATCGCGGCGCTCGAGCGGCGTCTGCGCGATGAGCTCCTCCGGCAGGTCGAAATAAAAATCTGATTTTTTCATGCTACATAAGCTCCGGTATAATAAAAGCTGATGATCTCCTCATAGGTTTTGCCGTGTTCCTGTGCCATGGCCTTGGCGCCCCACTGACTCATGCCGCAGTTGTGGCCATAGCCGCCGCCGACGACAGAATAAGCATCCGCAGCAGCGTCATACTCCACGGTAAAGTGGCGGCTGTTATAGCGCAGACCGCAGACGCTCGTCAGGAATGTGCGCACGGCGTCCTTGCTGTAGGTTTTGCCGCCGACCGTCACGGTCATGGCATTGCCGATGGGCGTATAGGTGATGGAGACATCCCCGACAGCTGCGCGGGAGATGGTCGTGCTCCAGCTTTTGCAGTAAAAATCGATGTCCTTCTCGTACGGGTCGACAACGCCGCGCAGGTACGGCACTTTTGTCACCCAGACGTTCTCGGAGTCCTCGGTCGCGCCGCCGTCCGCCGCGAAATAGAACGTCTCGCAGAGCTTGCCCTCATAGCGGACAAATTTCCCTGCCGTCTCATCCACGGCGCGGTCGCTGTTGGCCGAGGCGTCGAGCGTGCCGTAATAGACCTGGCTGGTCGTCGTCCCCGTGACGTCAAAGCCGTAGGCCGGTGAGCCATTCATGTGCGAGGCAATATAGGTGCGCGCGCAGACCGCCTGCGCCTTGAGCGCCTCGAGCGGCCAGCCGCTGCTCATTTCATACGGCGTAACGCCCTTGACATAGGGCTCCAGACCAACGAAATTCACCAGCGTGAGCTTTTGCGGGTCCTGTGTGCTGAGGCGGGTAAACTGAAAATCGCCGTAATATGTGCATGAGCGGGTACCGCCGCGGTCCTTGCACTCAGCCACCTGTGTAATGGCAGCGCCGCTGCCGCTCTGCGGTGCAAGCGAGAGCGAATACGTCGAGCCGCAGTCGAAGCCAAAGAGGATCTGATCCGTGCCGGCCTTCACGACCAGTATGCTGCGTGCACCGCCGGAGACGACTGTGCCCTGCGACACCGGTGCGTCATCTGCGTTCTGGTAGCTGCCAATGCGCACACGGTAGGTCCCGTTATAATACACCGGATAGCCGCCGCAGCCACTTGCCGCCGCCTGCGCCGCATCAAAGCTCGGATAGGTATCACCGAGCTGGACGTGATAAGCGCCGAAGGTGCTGTCCCCAACCGTAACGTTTGTGTCCGCGACAACGGTGACAGCGCTCTCCGCTGTGGAACCAATGGACCGGAACACGCGGTCAGAGTCATAATATCCAAATGCAAAGCCGGAGCCGGTCTGGATCTGCAGATGGACCGCATCCAGCGCCGTCGAGCCGAACGCCAGGCCGACGCGGACGATGCCGTTTGGGATATTCGGCTGCTCATTTTCATATTCACTGCCGCCGAGCAGCTGCGTGCCGCTCGCCGTGGCGGCATAGACACCGCTCTCCGGCAGCTTCGCCGTGCTTCCGTCCGCCCCGATGGCATACGCATCCGCCAGCGCCAGTGTGTTGTCACCGTCATTGACGTAATACATCTGCGCGCCAAAGGCCGGCACACAGGGTACCGTGGCCAGCAGGACGGCGGCAAGCAGCGCCGTTATCACTCTTTTCAGGCTTGATCTCATAGCGCACCTCGCTGTTTCGTGAGTGTGGTCATACGCAAAATATGACACTTTATTATAATGACTTTCCACGCATTATGCAAGTGCTTTTCCATGGTAAAACGCCCCCGGATGCTCCGGGGGCGTTGAAATGCAAATTAAAAATGCAGGAACATTTTTGCAATGGAAAAATAGATCAGCAGCGACACGGCGTCCGTGATCGTCGAGATGAGCGGGCTCGCCATGACAGCGGGGTCCACACCGATCTTTTCCGCGATCATCGGCAGCAAACTGCCCACGACCTTTGCAAACATGACCACGAACACGATCGTGCAGCAGACGGTCGCCGCGACCGACATCGTAACGGCGGTGTTGCCCAGCAGCAGCCGGTCAACGAGCAGCATCTTAATAAAGTTTGCCGCCGCCAGTGAAATGCCGCACAAAAATGCAACACGCAGTTCTTTCCAGATCACGCGCAGCGCATCCGACGGAGAGGTATCGCCCAGCGACAGGCTGCGGATGATCGCCGTGGATGACTGGCTGCCGGAGTTGCCGCCCGTGCCCATGAGCATGGGCATGAACGACGCGAGCGCGACCTGCGTCGCCAGTGCGTCCTCAAAATGCGTGACGATCATACCGGTGAACGTTGCCGAGAGCATGAGAAACATCAGCCACGGGATGCGGTTTTTCCAGATGTCCACGACGCTCGTGCGGGAGTAGGGCTTATCGGACGGCGTGATACCGGCCATCTTTTCGATGTCTTCCGTGGCCTCCTGCTCCATGACGTCGATGATATCGTCGACCGTGACGATGCCGACGAGGCAGCCTTCCTTATCCACGACCGGGATCGCGATCAGGTCATAGTTGGAGATCATGTCCGAGACCTCTTCCTGGTCGTCGGTCGTAGAGGCATAGATGACATTCGTGTCCATGATGTCTTCGAGGATCACATCGTCATCCGACAGCAGCAGATCCTTGACTGTGACAACACCCTCGAGCTTGCGCTTGGCCGACGTGACATAGCAGACGTAAATCGTCTCCTTATCCTCGCCGATCTTGCGGATGCGGGCGAACGCCTCGCGCACGCTCATGTATTTTTTCAGGTCCACAAACTCGGCCGTCATGATGCTGCCGGCAGAGTTTTCGGGGTATTTCAGGTACTGATTGATGAGGTTGCGCGTAGCAGGCGTCGCCGTGCGCATGACACGCTTGACGACGTTGGCCGGCAGCTCCTCCATCATGTCGACGGCATCGTCAACATACAGCTCTTCGATGATGCCGGCAAGCTCCGTATCGGTGATGGAGTTGATGATCGTCTCCTGCTCCTCGACCTCGAGATTGGCAAACACGGCCGCCGCGATCTCTTTGGACAGGATGCGGAACACCATGGCCATCCGCTGCGGATTGTCCTCCCACAGCTCACCGAGGAACTCGGAAATATCAAACTCGTTCATCTCGCCGAGCTTTTGGCTCAGCGCCTTCATCCGGTGCTGATCAAGAAGTGCAAAGAGTTCGTCGTGCAGCGCCTCGTAATCCTCATATTCCCGGTTCTGATCGTCCATCTCCCTGCCCCTCCTTTCCGTCCGGTCTCAAAGAATCAACCGTTGAGGTATTCTTTCTGGCTGCAGCTCAGACTGTCAATGGAAACGCCCATGGCCTTGAGCTTGCGGCGCGCAATGTTCTCATCGATCTCTGCGTGGACCGACACGACGCCCGGCTTCAGCTGACCGCGCGTGCGCACCAGATACTCCGCGCTCATGGCCTGCACGGCAAAGCTCATATCCATGATCTCCGCCGGGTGCCCGTCACCGGCCGCCAGATTGACCAGTCGGCCCTGCGCAATGACATAGATCGTCTTGCCGTTCGGCAGACGGTAAGCATCAATATTGTGCCGCGCCTCATAGATTTCATCCGCGCAGCGATCGAGCGCCTCCATATCGATCTCGACATTGAAGTGCCCGGCGTTGGAGACGATCGCACCGTCTTTCATCCGCTCGCAGTGCTCGAGCGTGATGACGTCTTTGCAGCCCGTGACGGACACAAAAATGTCTCCGATAGCGGCAGCGTCCATCATCGGCATGACCTCGTAGCCGTCCATGACGGCCTCGATCGCCCGGATGGGATCGACTTCGGTCACGATGACTTTCGCGCCGAGGCCCTTCGCACGCAGGGCCACACCCTTGCCGCACCAGCCATAGCCGCTCACGACCACGTACTTACCGGCGACAACGAGGTTCGTCGTGCGCATGATACCGTCCCACACGGACTGGCCCGTGCCGTAGCGGTTATCGAACAGGTGCTTGCAGTCGGCGTCATTGACCATGATCATCGGGAAGCGCAGCGTCCCGGCGCGGTCCATGATGCGCAGGCGGTGGATGCCCGTCGTCGTCTCTTCGCAGCCGCCGATGACCTGCGGGATGAGGTCCGTGAACTCCGTGTGCATCAGGTGCACAAGATCGCCGCCGTCGTCAATGATGATGTTCGGCCCGACGGAGAGCACACTGCGCAGATGCGCATGATATTCCTCGTCCGTGCAGCCGTAGACAGCGTGCACGTCCATGCCCTTCGCCGCCAGCGCCGCGGCAACGTCGTCCTGCGTGGACAGCGGGTTAGAACCGGTAACGTGCATCTCCGCGCCGCCCATCTCGAGCACGCGGCACAGGTAAGCCGTCTTGGCCTCCAGATGCACAGAGAGCGCGATCTTCAGACCGGTAAACGGCTTTTCCCGCGCAAAATCGCTGCCGATGTCGCGCAAAACAGGCATATGTGCTTCCACCCAGCGGATCTTCCGCTCGCCGGACGGTGCCAGGTTCAGGTCTTTGATCGTACTCATAAAGGTAACCTCCCGCTGTAAAAATCGTTTCAGGCGCTTTATTCTAACACTTTCGTCAAGCGTTGACAACCGGTTTTTCCGCAGAAAACGACCCGGAGGACGCACGGTCCTCCGGGTCGTTGGAAATTCGCCCCCTCACCAGCCGCAGTACAGGCAGTATCCGATCCCTGCCGCCAGCACACCGGCGACAGAGCACAGCCAGATCAGCAGGCCGGTGTAGGATTTTTGCCGCGGCCGGGGCGCAGGCGCCGGTACACAGCCGACGGCATCCCGCGCCTGCTGCACCAGATCCGCCGCCGTGATACCTCCGCTGGCAGCATCATCGCGCACAATATAAATGATCTGCTCGAACAGCGGACTTTCGGCCGCATCGACCACGACGACGCGGCGCGAAACGCCGTGGGCAAAGGCGATCTCGCCCGCGTCCGCCGGCAGCGGGAGCGGCTGCACGGCGTCCGTCCGGCGGATGGGCTTGTTTTTTCGTTTCATCAGCTGCGCACCTCCACTTTCACCGCCAGGGCGGTCATGTCGTCGCTGCGTCCGTATTCGCGGATCGCCGCGCGCACGACGCTGCCCGCCAGCGTTTTCATATCACTGTCGTCCGAATCGCTCAGCAGTCTGCGCAGCCAGTCGTCGCGCCCGTCAGATACAACGCCGTCGCTCGCGATCACGGCCACGCTGCCGGGCTTGAGATGCATGTGCAGCTCGTCCGGCGCTTTGCCGCTCTCCAGCTCGAGCCCGGGCGCAAAGGACGTGCAGCGCAGCTTTTTGAGCGCGCCGCCGGACTTGACATACGTCGGCGCAGCGCCGTATTTATAAAAATCCGCCTCGCCGGTGAACAGGTTCATGCACATGAGATCCACGGTGGCATAGCCCCAGTTCTCCCCATCGCGCAGGAGCATGGCGGAGTTGAGCAGCTTCATCGCCAGTGCCGGACTGACGCCGGAGCGCAAAAACTCCTCCAGCATGCCGACCGTGCTGATGCTGCCGTCGGCTGCCGTCTCGCCGCAGCCCATACCGTCGGACAGGATCACGCACAGCTGCCCCGCGTCCGTCTTGAAATACGTACCGCGGTCGCCGGAGACCGTCTCCCCCTTCTTGCGCATGGACGCAATGCCGACGGAAACCGCCAGCGGCTCCGCCTCGAGCAGGAGCAGGCTGTCGTCCCGCGCGGCGTTTTCCGGCATGCACAGACGCACGCCCAGCGTTGCCGAGAGCTTGTCCAGATAGTCCGGCAGCTCCAGAAGCGGGCGCAGATAGCGGCTGTCGATCGTCACGCGCAGGCGGCCCGTGCTCTCGCGGAACACGGCCGCATCCGCTTCCACGCCGATGGTGCGAAGCCAGCGGATCAGGCGCTGCTCCGCCAGCGGGTCGGCGCCGTAGCTGCTGTCGAGCTCGCGCGAGACATTCGTGAGCACCTGCGCAAAGTCGGCGTACTGCTCCCAGAGCACGGTGCGGTTTTCCTGCAGTGTTTCCTGCATCCGCTGCCGGTAGGCGCGCAGACGCAGCTCCCCGTTGACGACCTCGGTGTACTCGTGCAGATGGACGCAGCGGTCACGAAAATACGGCGGGAAATCCTCCGGCAGCAGCCGACCGCGTGCCTGAATGCGCCGTGTGACATCGTTCATGATATTGAGCGTATCGAGCGCCCGGCGCGTCCAGCACTCCTGCTGCAGCTTGCACCGGCAGCAGACGCGGTCGGCCGCGCGGTCAAACACTTTTGCCACATCTGCGTCGTTTTCTGCCGTAGCCGCCGCCTGACTCGCCGTGTCATGCAGCTGTTGATACGCATGCGCCACGCCGCCGACGCGCGCGGCAACATAGCGGCGCAGACCGGACTCCCCGCTCCCGCCGCGCAGCGGCTGCAAAAACGCCCCGACCGCTAGTACGAACTTTTTCGGGATTACCAGATACGCGCCGACGGCGAGCGCCAACTCCACACCTGCGCCAATGCGCAGCTCCGGAAGCGGGATGCAAAACAGCGCCAACAGGTACGCAGCCGCGAAAATCAGCAGATAAAACCCGCGCCGATGCTTGCAGAACTGCCCGGACAGCAGCCCGGCAGCGGCATAGGCGACCGAGAACAGAACGCCCGCCCCGGCAGCCACATCCATGGCAATGCCGAGAATCAGCCCGGCCGATGCCCCGCACAGCGCGCCGCCCGTCCCGCTGAGGACGAGCAAAATGAGCACCGAGAGCGCCCGACCGACTGACAGCGTGTCAAACAGCAGCAGGTTGTTCACACCCATGAGCAGGCACGCCAGCAAAAACACGGTCGAAACGTTGCGGCAGATCTCCGCATTGACCGTGCGCGGCTCCTGTGCGCGCAGCAGATCGTCAAATCCATAGGCCGACGCAGCGCACAGCAGCAAAAACAGTGCCATTCGGGACACCAGCAGCAGCGACAGGCCGCCCGTGAGCAGATACAGCACCAGCCGCGTCAGTATGTAGGCCGCCGCGGAAACGGCCGGCGGATACCAGCGCGTCTGCACAAACGGATGGCTGCGCAGAAAATATGCCGTCAGAAACGTCAGGCAGCAGCCGGCGGCGAGCTGCGTGCCGGTCGCTACGCCGAACGCCGCAAAGTAGCCCAGCACACAGCCGACGAGGCACAGTGCGCCGCCGGAACCATACCCCATGGCCGCCAGAAATGCCAGCCCGAACGGCGCCGGCGACCCGGCAATATGCGCCGTTGACAGGATCAGCCCGAGCGCAAAGCTGACGAGCATACCGACCCATTTGGCATTTTCGCTTGCCGGCAGCAGTCCGATCGGGCTCGGCAAGGCGCCGGGTGCACGCACCGGCTGGTCGTGCCCCGCAATTTTGACATGCATAACGGTTCCTCCTGACGCAAAACAGTTTACATAAATTATAGATTTTTATCGTTATGAAAACTGTCATTCCCCGCTGTCGCAGAAAATGTCTTTGCGCAGGAATCGTTTGCTTTTGGGCGCAAAAAAGCTGCCGGCCGAAAACCGACAGCTTTGGATGCAATTTGCTTTCAACCGCGCGGACTCAATCCTTGTTGTCCACCGGATGCAGGAGGTGCTCGCCGATGCGGAACACATCGCCGGCGCCCACGGTCAGGATAATGTCGCCCGGGCGGGCAATGCGGCGCAGCTCGGCCTCGATCTCCGCGAATGTCGGGTAGAACTTCGCACCCGGGATCTGCGCGGCCAGATCGGCAGAAGAAATGCCGATGGTGTTTTTCTCGCGCGCGGCATAAATCTCCGCCAGATAGACGATCGTCGGGCGGCGGAGCTGCTCCACAAAATCGTTGAAGAGCTTCGCCGTGCGGCTGTAGGTGTGCGGCTGGAACACGACGATCGTGCGCTGATAGTCGAGCGTATCGACCGCATCGAGCAGCGCGCGCAGCTCGCTCGGATGGTGCGCATAATCATCATACAGATCCGCGCCCTGGAACTTGCCCTTATAATCAAACCGGCGGCCGGCGCCTTCAAAACCGGCGAGACCGTACTTGACGGCGTTCGGACTGACGCCGAGCACGATGGCCGCAGCCGTAGCCGCGAGTGCGTTGCGCACATTGTGGATACCCGGAACGTGGATCGTCACATGGGCAAACAGATTTCCCCGGTGATAAATATCAAACTCGGACGAGGAGCCGCGGTGCATGATATTTTCAGCGTACACGTCCGCCTTCGGGCTCAGGCCGAAGGTGATGACCTTGCGCTCAATCCCGCGCAGGGCGTCCATGGTGTTGGCATCGTCGCAGTTTGCGATCACGGTGCCCGTCTCGGCCGGAACGCGCTCGGCAAACTGGCGGAACGAGTGCTTGATGTCCTCGATATCCTTGAAAAAGTCCAGATGATCCGCCTCGATGTTCAGGACCACGGCGATCGTCGGATTGAGGGCAAGGAACGAGTTATAATACTCGCACGACTCCATGATGATCGTGCTGCCCTTGCCGACACGGTGACAGGCATGCAGCAGCGGAAGCGTGCCGCCGATCATGACGGTCGGGTCCTTCTCCGCCGCCATCATGATGTGCGTGCACATGGACGTTGTTGTTGTCTTGCCGTGCGTGCCGGAAATGCACAGCGCGTTCGGGTAGCCGCGCATCAGCGCGCCCCACGCCTGCGTCCGCTCAAAGACCGGGATGCCGCGGCGGTGCGCCTCGTGCACCTCCGGGTTGTCGTCATGCACGGCGGCCGTGCGGATCACGAACGCAATATCATCCGTGACATTGGCGGCACTGTGACCGATGTGGATCGGAATACCGCGCTCGCGCAGCGCGAGCGTATTGTCGCTCTCGCACATGTCCGAGCCGCGGATGTCGAGCCCGGCACCGTGCAGCACCTCCGCCAGCGGCGACATGGACACGCCGCCGATACCGATCAGCAGCCCGGTTTTCCCGGGAACCAGATAATCCTGAAAATCCATTCAAAGCACCAAATTTCATTCAAAGTATTGTAATGTCCGGCACGGCGGGACCGTCCCACGCCGCGCGAACCGGTTACAGACAGATTACAGTTGTTATTTTCATACCGGGGTATTATAATACGTTTGACGCTACATTACAATAGATTTTTGACGAACCAGCTGCAAAAGCCGGTTTATCTAGGGAAAAGGAGCCAGAGCGCATGAACGAAGCCTGGACAAAACTCAAGCAGGCGTGTGCGCAGTGCCGGCGCTGCGGCCTTGGTGAGACGCGGCACCATCTCGTATTCGGCGACGGTGCCGAGAACGCACGCATTATGCTCATCGGCGAAGGCCCCGGCGCGCAGGAAGACCTGCAGGGCCTGCCGTTCGTCGGCCCGGCCGGCAAACTGCTCGACGAGATGCTCGAAATGATCTATCTCGACCGGACAAAGGTCTACATCGCCAACATTGTCAAATGCCGCCCGCCGCACAACCGCGACCCGCAGTTCGTAGAGCAGAAATGCTGCAGCGAATGGCTGCAGCGGCAGATCGCGCTCGTCGATCCGGCGATCATCGTCTGCCTTGGCCGTATTGCCGCGACTGCGCTCATCAAAGACCCGTTTCGCATCACGCGCGAGCATGGACAATGGTTTGACGTGGACGGCCGGCGCTGTATGGCGATCTACCACCCCTCTGCCCTGCTGCGCGATCTGAGCAAGCGGCCGGAGACGTTCGTCGACCTCAAGACGCTTCAGCGAGAGATCTATGCGCGCTGCCCGGAGGTGTATCCCGATGCCTGATGTGCGCATCCGCCCTGCAGCCGCGGCAGACCTGCCGGCGCTGACCCGGCTCTGGCAAACAGCCTTTGGCGACCCGCCGGAGCTGATCGGCGCATTTTATCACCGCTTCACGCCGGAAACGACCGCCTGGGTGGTCGAAGCGGGCGGAAATGTTGCCACAGCCGCGCATCTGCTGGACTGCCGGCTGCATACGGCCGGCGGGGCCGTTCTCCCCTGTGCCTATGTCTATGCGGTCTCCACCGATCCGGCGCAGCAGGGGCACGGCTATGCGTCGGCGCTGATGCAACGCTTTGCCGCCAATGCGGACGCGAGCGGCTGTGTGCTCTATACGCTTCCCGCGGAAGCCTCCCTGTACGCCTGGTATCGGTCCGTTATGGGCACCACGCAAACCGCTCGCGGCGAGCGGCTGCACATCACACGCGAGCCGGATATGCAGCGCCTGCCCGACGTCCAGCGGGTCAGCGCGCAGGAATACGCCGCGCTGCGGGAGCAAGCGCTGCAAGTCAGCGCACACGTGGAGCTGTCAGCGGCGCTGCTGGCATTTCAGGCAGACCTCTGTGATATGTGCGGCGGCGCACTGGTGCGCATCGCCGGCGGCTGCGCTGCCGTGGAGCGGGACGGGGATCTGCTTCTCGTCAAGGAGCTGCTGGGTGCGGACACTTTGCCGGCCGTTCAGGCGCTGCTTACCGCCTTCGACGTGCAGGATGCGCAGCTGTGCGTTCAACGGCCCGACGGCGCACAGACGCTGGCCGCTTACCGCCCATTTTCGTGTGCGGATCCGGATGTGCTCTGGGGGCTGTATCTCGACTGAGCGGAAACTTAATGAATTGGAAATACTTTTTCCCTTGCTTCTGTAATATTGTCCCGGTATTCTTTTATTCAGAAGCAAGCAATCCTTTTTCATTTTATCCTCACCCCTCAACAAAACAAAGCAAAACGGCACAGAAGCATTCTTCTGTGCCGTTTTGTTTTGGCGGCAAAAAAATTTCTTTTCGGACACCATGCGTAAGTGTGTCCGGTTACTGAACAATTTCCACAAACAATGTGAAAAAATCGTGGAAAAACAACGAAAATTTGAACAAAAGAAATCCCCCTCAGACGGATATTTTGTTTGACAATTAACAACAAATCCGCTATACTTCAGGTGTATGAATAGATATCCACATCGGCAAAGCTGTCTGGTAGGCGCGCATATATCCAAGCATTTTTGTCGGGTTTTCATAAACCGGAATGTCAAATCATACAAAGTCTGTTGTTGAATGCGAAAAATTTTAAGGGGGCTTGCACATGAGAGACTTGAAACACCTGATCGCATTTGAAAACCTGCTCCAGGAGGCCAACAACGAGTTGGTCCGGCAAGGAAAGGCAGACGGCAAGAGAGCGCTGGGTTACACCTGCTACTTCATGCCCGAAGTTCTGCTCGACCTGCCCGGCTGCTTTGCAGTCCGTCTGAGAGCGCCGAAATGCACTTCTCCGGACATGGCTACATACTACATGTCCAGCCGTACCTGCCATTACGGCCGCAGCCTCTTCGAGCGCGCACTCGAAGGCGGCTACAACTTCCTGGATGCTGATTTCGGCACCGAGACCTGCACGGTCACCTGCCGTTTCCAGGAGCACCTTGGCTACATGGACGTCATCCAGAATCCGGACTTCTTCGTGACGTTCACCGACGTGCCGTTCAAGAGAAACCAGAACAGCATTGAGCACTACGAAGGCCAGCTGCAGGCCCACGTCCTTGATCCGCTGCACGAGAAATTCGGCATCGACATCTCCGACGAGGCCCTCATGAAGGCCATCGACCTGCACAACGAGATCAGCGCGGTCATCAACGAGATCGGCGATTACCGCAAGCTCGACAACCCGACCATCACGGGCTATGAGTTCCAGGTCATCCAGCTCTGCTCGCTGGTCTGCCCGAAGGAACTGATCCTCCCGATGCTCAAGGAAACGGCCAAAGAGCTCAAGACCCGCAAGCCCGATAAGAAGAGTCCGTTCCGCTGCAAGGTCGTTCTGGCCGGCTCCGAGAACGACGACCCCGAGTTCACCAAGCTGATCGAAGGCTGCGGCGCCGAAGTCGTCTGCGACCGTCACTGCTACGGTGCTGTGGAGTCCCGTGCTCCCATCGTGGTCAAGGACGGCGAGAAGCCGCTGACCGCGATCGCCCGCCACTATCTCGAGACCAGCAACTGCCCGCGCTTCATGCCGCAGGATATCATGCGCGAGCGCAAGCAGCGTCTGGCCGACCTCGCCAAGGAATACAAGGCCGACGGCATCATCGTTGCCTCCAACAAGTTCTGCGAATACTGGAGCTACGAGCGCACGATCGATACCATCGTCATGCCGCGTGACTTTGGCTACCCGGTCTGCTCCATCGAAAAGGAATACATCAACGGCGCCTCCGGCCAGCTGCGTACCCGCTTCCAGGCCTTCGTCGAGAGCATCGAAATCAAGAAGATTCAGGAGGGCAAATAATGAAATACGATATGAAAGCACTTGCCCATGATTTCTGGTACGGCAAGCCCCATCAGGAGCGCCGCCTGGGCGATCTCTACATTGACAAGACCGGTCTGTACAAGCACAGAGAGTGGCGTGGTTTCAAAGACACCATGTACTACTTCTACAACATCTGGATGTACAACTACGCGCACATGGTCATGGACGTTGTCCGCTACGGCGGCCTCATCAACTTTGCCAAGGGCGTGTGGCGTTACCGCTGGGTCGGCCAGACCTACCTGCCGGTTCTGCACTGGTTCGACCGCGGCATGGAAGGTATGCGCGGCGAGGGCCTGAAGGCCTCCGCGTGGCACTACCGCGGCATGGTCAACGCGACCATCTTCCAGTTCCAGCGCATGTTCTCCTCCGACGCCAACCTCCGCGGCGGCAAGAGAAACTACAGATGGCATCACAACGTTGCCCACAACGAGACCGTCTGGGGCGGCGTGTTCTATCCCTGGCACGGCAAGCTGACGAACGTCCCGATGGAGATGATCCCGTACTTCGTCACCTGCCACGTCAACAGCCACACCGTTCTCAACTACATCGACGCGGTGCAGTCCATCGGCCTGCCGGGCGATCCGTGCCCGATGTGCCAGGCGGAAGCCGGCCTGTTCGTCCTCGACGACATGCCCGATTACGCGCCGATCGTTGTCACCTCCAACGAGGCCTGCGACGCTTCCGTCGCCACCTCCATCCTGCAGGACTGGTTCCTCGACAAGCCGCTGTTCGCCATGCCGCAGCCGATGCAGTTTGACGATCCGCTGCTCAAGAAGCATTGCCGCGACGAGATCGAGCAGTGCTGGAAGTTTATCGAAGAGCAGACCGGCATCCCGTTCGACTGGAATTCCCTGGTCAAGTGCATCGAGTCCCAGAACGAGCTGATGAAGTTCGAGTGGGAGAAGTGGGATGTCGCCGCCAAGACCAACTACTACCCGGTCAACGGCGTTGCGCAGGCTCTGTACCGTATCTACCAGTCCCAGTTCGGCGATCTGCCGGTCTGGCATGAGGTCGACGGCCACGTCCGCAAGATCCTCAACAAGTGCGTCAAGAAAAAGATCAACAGCTTCCCGGAGACCCGCCACAGAGTGCTGGCATGGTCCTGCGCGCCGCTGTACTACTCCAACTGGTGCACCTGGGCGTATAACTGCTGGGGTCTGAACACCGTCATGAACATGGACTCTCTGATGTTCAACATGACCATCCGCACCGACAGCTATGACCACTGCCTGGACGACATGGCACAGTATCACATGTGGGCTCCGATGCGCCGTATGGCCGTCGGCGGCATGCACCACATCTTTGAGTGCTGGAAGTACATGGAGGAGTTCAACTGCGACATGGTCATGATGTACGATCAGCTGCAGTGCAAGGGCATGCAGGGTGTGCACGGCCTGTTCGAGGACGAGTTCCGTGATAGAAATATCCATGCGATCTGGATGCCGCACGCGCTGCCTGACAGCCGCACCGTGTCCCGTATGGAGATCCGTCAGATCGTCAACGATTACATGACAACCGTTATGCACGAGGAGCCTCTCGACCCGACGCTGCTCGAGTTCGACGACTCCATGACTTGGTAATTAGAAGGAGGAAACGAAATGAAAGCAAAAATTCTGAAAGCTCTTCTCATGGCGCTCGGCGTCAACGCCGCGCTGTTTGCCGTTTTCTTCTTTGACCTGGACGGCAAGCTGCTGTTCTACGTGGTCGAGCCCACCCTCAAAAAGCATTACGACAACATGCCGCGCCGCGACATGACCAAGATGCCGTATGAGATGAACAAGCCGAACTACGAGTACAACGTTTGATCACCTTACAATCTAAAAACATAGATATAACAGGAGGAGAAGTAATACTATGAAATACTTTGGCGGATGCGACGTAGGTTCCACCTACACGAA
>OKSB01000494.1_pt1 | contig 43567 bp, 37 predicted proteins | sample 1601171 | NCBI WGS metagenome assembly OKSB01 (sample SAMEA3541496, study PRJEB24748) | human gut metagenome | biome: human gut; feature: human-associated habitat; material: faeces | place: China | collected 2012 | reverse complement strand
GGGCTAACGGGCACGGCTGCGCCGCCTCCGGTCGCTCCCTTGCACTTGGGCGCGGGTTCCGCTCACGCGGCCACCAGAGTAATTCACTCATTCCAATCGTGAATTGCTCTAGCAACGAAATTTTCCCAATGCAAGTATGCCGCCATACCTTACCGCAATTCATGTCGACAAACGGCGTGGTTGTGGCTGCCCTTCTATCCACTTACGGCCGCCCGCGCTGCCGCAACCTCTTTCAGGACCGCGCAGCCTCATTGTCCGATTCCAGCCGGGTCTGGGTGGCGGCATCTTCAATTTTGAAGAGCAGTTCATCAAAGTCCACCGGCTTCATCAAATAGCCGAAAGCCCCCTGGCTCATGGCCTGCACTGCCAATTGCATGTCGGCGTGACCCGAAAGCAGGATGATCTGCGCCTTGGGCCAACGCGTGGTCATCTGCTGCAATGCGCCCATGCCGTCCAGCACCGGCATTTTTACATCCATGATCACAATGGGGAAAAATTCCCCTTCCATAGCGTCCAGCGCCTCGCGCCCATTAGCGGCTCTGGCACAGGCATATCCACGTTTTTCCAAGCGCTTTGCCAGAATGCGGGTAACATCCTCTTCATCGTCCACCAACAAAATATGAGTCAGGCACATATATTCTCCCGGTCAAATACGGCACCGCGTGCGGCATCCTGGTATTCTTACCCAGAATGCACTCACCCGGCAAGATGCGGCTGCGGCAAAAAAATTTTCCAGCAACGACAGGCCCTGACGCGGCATTGGACCGCGTAAATCTTGTTTACGCCTTGACGCCCATACGCGCCTCTTTTACAAACAGACAGACGGCGCCGTACGGCGCGTTTTCCATCAAATGTTTCATGTGAAACGTTCAGGCCACTTATAAGGTCACCGGCTTTTCTACGCCGCAACAAGCAAAACATCAGCCAGGCCAAGGACAGGAAGCGGAGGTCAGCGTATGGCGCGCATTATTTCCATTGCCAATCAAAAAGGCGGCGTGGGCAAAACCACTACTGCCATCAATCTTTCCGCGGCCTTGGCCGTCATGGAAAAAAAAGTGTTGTTGGTGGATTGCGACCCACAGGCCAACAGCACCAGCGGCCTCGGCTTGAGCCAGGAAGAACTCACCGGTGATTTATACAGTACATTCTACTCGCCGGACAATGTACATCAAAGCATTGCCAAAAGTCGCACTCCCTTTCTGGATATTTTACCGGCCAGCACCAATCTTGTGGCGGTGGAATTGGAACTGGTGGACAAAATGGCCCGCGAATTCTACCTGGATGAATGCCTTAAGCGGGTCAATGACGATTACGAATATATCGTCCTGGACTGCCCCCCGTCTTTGGGCCTGCTGACGCTTAACGCCCTGTGCGCGGCAAGGGAATTGCTGATTCCCCTGCAATGCGAATTTTTCGCTCTGGAAGGCATCGTCAAATTGCTCCAGACCTACGAGCAGGTCAAAAAACGGCTCAACCCTGATCTGGCCCTGCTCGGCGTGGTGCTGACCATGTACGACATACGGAACCGGCTCACCCGCGAAGTCAAAAACGAAGTACGCCGCTGTTTCCCGGATCATTTGTTTGAAACCGTGATTCCACGCAACGTACGCCTTTCGGAAGCGCCCAGCCACGGCAAGTCCATCATTCACTACGACATCAAATCCAAGGGAGCCGAGGCATATCTCGGCCTTGCCAAAGAAGTGGTACTGCGTCGGCCGTCCAAAAAAAGCACGGTGCTGCAATAAACCGTAGACGCCGCATTACGCTTTGGGTGAGGTATGCTCCAACGCCACGTGGTCACGAAAATGTTTTTGCCGGATGGTCGTGCCGCACGCCCGACAATGGAAAACCAACAGGCCGCCCACATTCGCATTGGTCAGCCAGAACGGGTGTTCCGGATCTTCGCGCCAATCTTGCGTGGACGCGCCGCAATGCGGGCAACTCACCGCCGGATTGTAAGGATAGCGGAAGTCCCAGAACTGCAAAAATTCCTCAAAGGCCGAAATCGCCTCTTTCACAGGTTCAGCGGCGGCCGGGGCAGAAACGGCCCGCAGCACGGGGCGGGCCAAGGGTTCAATTTTCTGCCAGAGATCCCAGGGAATCTGCACAGCCTGGACGCGATCTTCGGCATCGGTAAGATATAACAACGGCAATGAATCAGACATACGAGTTCCTTCAGCTGACTGAAATTCGCGCAATGCGGCGAAAAGCCGTGCGCGGAATCAGGGTGCCGCGCGCCGGGGGCGCTTGTCAAGGCGCGGGCAGGGCCTGAACAAGGAGAAAACATGAGCAACGCAAGCAAAGGACTGGGCCGGGGCCTGGATGCGCTTTTCGGCGGCTCCGAGCCACTGCGCGAACAGAGCGGCGACGTCAGTATGCTGCCGATAACTGTCCTGCGGCCGAATCCGGACCAGCCGCGCCGGCATTTTGATCCTGAAAGCCTGCGTGAGCTGGCCGATTCCATCAAAACTCAAGGCATCATCCAGCCGCTGCTGGTGCGACCGATGGCCGACAATGCCGCCTATCAGATCGTGGCCGGCGAACGCCGCTGGCGCGCCGCGCGCCTGGCCGGGCTGACGCAGGTGCCTGTCTTTGTGCGCGCCTTGAGCGACAAAGAAGTTATGGCCGCCGCCCTGATTGAAAACCTGCAACGCGAAGACCTCAACCCCATTGAAGAGGCTCTGGCCCTGCAAGGTTTACGCGAAGCGCTGGAACTGACCCAGGAGGAACTGGCCGCCCGGTTGGGCAAAAGCCGCCCGGCCATTGCCAACGCTCTGCGCCTCCTGCAATTGAGCCCCGCCGCACAGGAAGATCTGCGCGCCGGACGACTCAGCGCCGGACACGCCCGCTGCCTTCTAGGCGTGAATGCTGTCGAGGCGACCGAGGCCCTGCGCCTGCGCATCATCAGCCATACACTGACCGTGCGCGACGCTGAGGAAGCCGCCGCCTTCTGGCGGGAAAACAAAGTTTTTCCCTGGGAGCCTGAGAGCGGACAGGCCGACGCCGAAGCCCAAAAAGAACCGCCCGCTCGCGCAACCCGTAAAAAAAGTCCGCAAATCCGCAACTTGCAGCAAAATCTCAGCAAGGCCCTGGAGTGTAAAGCTCTGGTCAGCGGCAACGAGCAGACCGGCAAGATCACCCTGGCTTACGGGAGCGCCGAGGAGCTGCAAAGCCTCCTGGCGCGTCTGGGCGTGGCCCTGCCGGAAGCGTGATACCGGACAGTACAAGACAAGGGCAGCGCCGGCAGCGATAAACCTCGTTTCAGCATTGCTGTCGGTATCCGCACAGCTACCGCTTTCGCAGCATCCGGGCGGTGTAGGGTTTGAGAGGTTAAAAAGCCGTCGCACTTGGCGACGGCTTTTTTCTGCCGGTCTCACCGCTGCCGGTTGCCGAAAAGTAGCCCAACAACGCTTAACGGCGGCGCAGAACAGCTCCGTACATTCCTTCCAGCCAGGGATGCCCATGCGGGGTCTGCCACTGGCGCAACAGCATAAGCTCAGGCCGCGCCGCCAGCAGGCGGCCCACGGCCAGTTCATTTTCCGTGGGATTCAAGGTGCAGGTGATGTAGGCCAACTCGCGGCCTTGTTGAAGCAAGGCGCTGAGCCTGAGCAGCATCCGGTCCTGCAAGGCCGCAAGTTGTTTGAGGTCCGCCGGAGTCCGCCGGGAGTCCTTGCGAATATCCGGCCGCCGTGCCAGCACGCCCAAGCCGCTGCACGGGGCGTCCAGAAGGATATGCCCGTTCCAGCCCCTCAGCGGCGGCGCACAGGCATCCGCCAGACAGACAGCCGGGCGCGGCAGATGCAACTCCCGGCACACGCCGGGCAAATGACGCAGGCGGGACCAGGAGCGGTCTGTACACAAGGTTACGTCAATGCCCTGCTCCAACAGAGCAACACTCTTGCCGCCGAAGCCGGCGCAGGCGTCCCAGACCGGAGCATCCCAACAGTCAAGCTCCAGAGCCTGTACCGCCAGTTGCGAACCCGCTGACTGTAAGGAAAGCGCCCCGCTCGCACGCCACAGGCTCAGGCTCTGCCCCAGAACGTGAGCGGGCAGTTCGCCCGGCGCAAAAGCCACGCCCCAGCGCCCCACAGCCTCACCGCAGCCTTCTTTTGCGCAATGCCGCAAGCCCGCGAGCAATTCTTCAGCGGCCTCGTGCCGGGCATTGACCCGCACACCGCTCCAGGGCCGGGCGAAAGAACGCCGCATCAGGCACAACGCGGCCTCGCCGCCGTAGGCGTCATGCCAGAGATCCCCAAGCCATCGCGGCAAGCTGTAATAACGGCACAAGCCGCCCCACTCGTCCGCAAGCGCGCCTTCTTTGCCCACAACATAAAATTCCCGCGTATCCACCGCCGCGCCGAAACGCTGAATGGAGCGCAACGCGCCGTTGGTCACCCGCGCGAGAGAGCGGCCGAACAAGCGTTCCGCCTGCGCCACCGCGCTGTGCACAGCCGCATGATCCGGCACCCGCTCCTGAAACAGCAGGGCATAGACCGCCAGCTCAAGGATGTGCCGCAAGGGAAGCGGCAAGCGCTCCGGTTTGGGCAACACCCGGCCCAAAAGATACGCAATACGGATTTCCGCGCGCAAACAACCGTAGACCAGTTCAGAACACAAATGCCGTTCCTGTTGGGGCAGGACTGCAACAGCCTTGCCGCCCTCCCCCAACGGCCCTGACAGGGCGTCGGCAAGCGCCTCCTGGGCGCTGAGTCCGGAATCCGCCAACAAAAGCGCGTGCAAGGCGGCCGTGCGGCCGTTACGCGGCAATTTCTTCAAGGACCGCAAGAAAGATGAACGCCCGCTCACGCCCGCCTCCCGGCATGCAAAGGTTCAGAGGATGCGGAACAACCCAGAAAAAGACGGATGGCCTCTTCCAACGCGCCCAGAGGAACGAGCGTATCCAGGCAGGGGCCGCAGGGGCGCTGGTTGAGCACGCCGAACACCGGCAAAGGATAACTGTCCTGAATGCCGGAGGTCAGATCCCGTTCACAAGCCACGGCCACAATGCAGCGCGGCCGGGTCTGGACCACAATGCGGCGGGCGATGGTGCCGCCGGTGGCAATAGCCAGCTGGATGCCGTAGCGGTCGCGCAGGGTCAGCAGACTGCCCACCGGGCATTGGCCGCAACGCACACAATTATCCAGCTTGTGGGTCAGGCGGCGCGGACAGGCGCTGCTCTGCACGCAATGCGGCAAAAGCAGCAATAACTCGCTCGGGACCACGGGCTTGCGGTCCGCCAGCACCAGTTCGTTGTTTACCTTGACGAAAGAACGCCGCACCTTGTTGCGGTCCATGCCCACGGCCTTGGCCAGCAATTCCATGAGCGGAAAAAATAAGCGGATGATCACATGCCGCACGCCGCGCACGCCCGGCAGCGGCAGGCCGGTATAAATATGAAAAATCAGGGTCAGACACATCCAGGCCAGCACCGCGATGCCCAGCACGCCCACCGTCATGCTGAGCAGGGGCAGCCAGTGCAGACCGGCGCCCAGACCGGACCAGGGCAAAATCAGAAAAAAGCAGAGCACCAGGCAGAGCAGAACGCAGGAGGCCAGCATCAGGCCGATGAAGATCCGTTTGCGACCGCCGCCGTATTGCTCGGGCGGCAAAGAATGGGGGGATTTGCGCAGAAACATGCGGGGCCTCGCTGTCGGAAGCGGAAGAAAAACCAAACAGGGAGGATCAAAAACATATGGGGCCGAAACAGCGCAGAAAGGGGCTTCTGACCGACGTGCGGCATCAGGATGGAGCACGGGCCGCAAAACAAAAAATACGGCCTTAAAATCAGCACGGAAATACACATCAGCGTGGGGCCGAACAGTGGAAATATCAGAGCGTTTTGATATTGAAAATATCTTAACGCCCTGTGGGGATTGTCCGTGAAAATCCCCACCCCGAAATTATCGCAAGGCGAATTTACTTCGCCGATAAGCGATAATTTCAAGCGCAAAATACTCTAGACCGGAGGCAAGGCCCTGCCGCAGATGCCCTCAGGCAGGTCGCGCAAGCGCCCGTTGATGAAATCACGCACCGGCATGTCCTTACGGCCTTGCGGGCGCACCTGAAGCAAGCGGTACCAGCAATCGGCGCAAGCCACGCTCAAGCCGTCGGCATCATGCCGCAGTTCACCGGGCCGCGCGCCGTCCGCGGGCTCTCCCACCCGGCCGGGCGCAAGCAGCAGCGGCAACGGCTCAGCCTCCCCCGCAAAGGCGAAGATAACACGCGCGCCGGGCCAGGGCGTCACGCCCCGAATGTGGGCATGCACTTGCGCCGCCGGACGGTTCCAGTCAATGAACCCGTCCTCCTTGCCGATCTTGGCCGCATAACCGGCACGAGATTCATCCTGCTCACGGGCCTCCGCCCGGCCGTCCAGCAGATCATCCAGCACGCGGATCAGCAGATCCGCGCCCAGACGGGCCAGTGCGTCATGCAGGCTGCCCGCCGTGTGCTCAGCAATGGGCAGGGCCGCGTCCGCATAGACCGGACCCGCATCCAGGCGGCTGGCAACCCGCATGATGGAAATTCCGCTTTGCGCGTCCGGGCCCCAGTTTTCCATGATGACCCGCTGAATGGGCGCGGCCCCACGATAACGCGGCAAAAGGGAGGCATGCACGTTGAGCGGCGCCAGGCGCGGCGCGACCAGCACGGCGTCCGGCAGAATCAGGCCATAGGCGGCCACAACCAGCACATCCGGTTGCAGAGCTGCCAGCTCGGCCTGGGTCGCGACATTTTTCAGGCTTCCCGGTTGCAGGACTGGCAGATCCAGCTCCCGGGCCACTCGCTTGACCGGTGAGGGCGTCAGTTTATGGCCGCGCCCGGCGGGTTTGTCCGGCCGGGTATACACCGCAACGACTTCACCCCGCGGCCATTGCGCAAGTTTTTTGAGAATCACCGCCGCAAAATCCGGCGTGCCCATGAAGACTAACCGGCATTTTTGCGCTTGAGCCATTTCTTTACCTTGCTGTCATAGAGCGTGCGCCGCAAGCGGCTGATCTTGTCGATGAACAGGATGCCGTCCAGGTGGTCGACCTCATGCTGGATAATGATAGCCGGGAAGTCCGTCAGATCTTCCTCAATGCCGTTGCCGTCCAGATCCGTGGCTTTGAGCAGAACGCGACTTTTGCGGGGCACGTCCGCGCGATAGTTCAACGGCACGGACAGGCAGCCCTCCTGCTCGCTGACCACGTCCTCCCCGAAGAGTTCCAGCACGGGATTGATCAAGACGCGCGGCTGCTTGTCCTCATCCTTGCCCGCCGGGTCCATGACCAGCATGCGGATATTGCGGCCCACCTGCGGCGCGGCCAGGCCCACGCCGGGCGCGGCATACATGGTTTCCAGCATGTCGGCGGCCAGTTTGCGGATCTCGTCGGTTACTTCCGTCACAGGCTCGCAGGGCTGCTTCAGACGCGGATCAGGATAGGTCACAATATCAAGAATCATGGGGCCTTCCTTATCTCAGGCCTGTGCGGCTTCTTCGCTCTTTTTGGCTTCCCCTTCCTTGGCGGGCTGCTCACGCAAGCGCAGGCCCAGCTCACGCAGCTGCTTGCCCGCCACCGGAGCCGGAGCCTCGGTCAGCAGGCAGGTGGCCTTCTGGGTCTTGGGGAAGGCGATAACGTCGCGAATGCTGGCCGCCCCGGCCAGAAGCATGATCAGGCGGTCCAGGCCGAAGGCCAGGCCGCCGTGCGGCGGCGCGCCCTGCTCCAGGGCCTGGATCAGGAAGCCGAACTGGGTCTCGGCCTGCTCCGGCGTGAATCCCAGGGCCTCGAACATCTTGCGCTGCACGTCGCCGGAATGGATGCGGATGGAGCCGCCGCCCACCTCATTGCCGTTAAGCACCATATCATAGGCGCGGGCGCGGGCCTTGGCCGGGTCGCTGGTCATCAGCTCCAGATGGCCGGGCGCTGGCGAGGTGAAGGGATGGTGGCAGGCCACATAACGCTTCTCCTCCTGGTCATACTCATACAGCGGGAAATCCGTGACCCAGAGGAAATTAAAGCTGTCTTCCGGAATGAGCTTGAGATGCCCGGCCAGATGCACGCGCAGGTTGCCCAGGGCCGCGTTGACCATATCCGGCTCTCCGGCCTGGAAAAAGACGATGTCGCCCACCTGCAGATCCAGGGCTTCCGCAATGCCCTTGCGTTCCTCGTCGGAGAGGAACTTGGCAATGGGCGACTGCCATTCCCCGGCCTTGATCTTGATCCAGGCCAGGCCCTGCGCGCCGTAGATCTTCACGAATTCGGTAAAGGCGTCTATTTCCTTGCGGGTCATGGACTCCCCGCCCGGCACCTTCATGGCCTTGACCAGCTTGGCCTGGGCAAAAAGTTTGAAGCCCGAACCGTGCACGATGCCCGTAATGTCCTTGAGCTCCAGGTCGAAGCGGGTGTCCGGCTTGTCCACGCCGTAGCGGCTCATGGCCTCGTCCCACCGCATGCGCGGGAAAGGCAGGCTGAGCTCCTTGCCCATGACGTCCTTGAAGACGCGGGCCATCAGGCCTTCGGCCATGGTCATGACCTTTTCCTCGTCCACAAAGCTCATTTCAATGTCCACCTGGGTGAACTCGGGTTGGCGGTCGGCGCGCAGGTCCTCGTCGCGGAAACAGCGCACGATCTGGAAATAGCGGTCCAGACCGGAAACCATCAGCATCTGCTTGAAAAGCTGCGGGGACTGGGGCAGCGCGTAGAATTCGCCGGGATTCAGGCGGCTGGGCACCAGAAAGTCGCGCGCGCCCTCGGGCGTGGATTTGGTCAGCACCGGAGTTTCCACTTCCACAAAGCCGCCCTCGTCCAGATACCGGCGGATGGTCTGGGCCACCTTGTGGCGCAAACGTAGATTGGCCTGCATGCGCGGGCGCCGCAGATCCAGATAGCGCCAGGCCAGGCGCAGGTTCTCGCCCGCGTCGCAACGGTCTTCAATGGGGAACGGCGGCGTCTTGGACGTGTTCAGCAGCTTCCACTCGTAGGCAACCACTTCGATTTCGCCGGTGACCATGGTGCTGTTGACCATGCCCACGGGCCGGGGACGCACCTTGCCCTTGACGGCCAGCACGTACTCGGAACGCAGGATATGCGCGTTCTCATGAGCCGAGGGCGCGATATCCGGGCTGAAGACCACCTGAGTCAGACCGTCGCGGTCGCGCAGGTCTACGAAAATCAGGCCGCCGTGGTCGCGCCGGTACTGCACCCAGCCCATCAGGCAGACCTCGGCCTGATCGTCGTCCAGGGTCAGCTGCCCGCAGTTGTGACTGCGTTGCCAGTCGCCCAGGTCTTCAACGAATTTCTGATGTTCCAGCTGTACGTCCTGCATTTGCTCAGTCATTGGCTGTTCCCGCTTGCAGATAAAGGATTGCGTCGGCCTGCGGCATGCTCCGCTGCTCGCCGCTGTCCAGATGTTTGATGGTCACGTTGTTCTGAGCCGCTTCGTCCGGCCCGATGATCAGGCAAAAGCGCGCGCCGGATTTCCCGGCCTGGCGCATGAGGCTTTTAAAGCCGCCCGTGCTGAAATTCATTTCTCCGCGCAAGCCCGCGGCGCGCAGCTTCTGGGCCTGGGCAAAGGCCTGGGCGCGCCCGGCCTCCTCAAGGCCCAAAAGATAAAAATCCGGCCGCGTTTCCGCGTCGTCGCCCAGCAGCAGAGCCAGTCGCTCCATGCCGCAGGCAAAGCCCACGCCCGGCACGTCCGGACCGCCCAGGCTTTTGATCAAGCCATCATAGCGGCCGCCTCCAGCCACAGCGGATTGCGCGCCGATGCTCCCGCTTACCACCTCAAAAGTGGTCCGGCAATAGTAGTCCAGACCGCGCACCAGGCGGTGATCCAGCTCCAGAGGCAGATCCTCGGCGCGCAGCATCTCCAGCACGGTTTCAAAGTGAGCCCTGCACTCCGGGCAATTGTAGTCCAGCAGTTTGGGCGCGTTGTCCGTCAGGGCGCGGCAGCCGGGCTGTTTGCAGTCCAGCACGCGCAGGGGATTGCTGTCCACCCGGCGGGCGCAGTCCGGGCAGAGCGCATTGCGGTCCACGCCGCGCAAATATTCCAGCAGGGCTTCCTTGAAGCGCGGACGGCATTCGGCACAGCCCAGGGAATTGAGCTTGAGGCCCAGGTCCTTCAGACCCAGGGCACGCAGAAAACGCATCAGCATGATGATCAGTTCCGCGTCGGCCAGGGGACTCTGCGTGCCCAGGCATTCGCAGTTGATCTGGTGAAACTGGCGCATGCGGCCCTTCTGCGGGCGCTCGTAGCGGAACATGGGGCCGGTGGTGAACAGGCGGCTGACCGCCTCTCGGCTGTTCAGCCCGGATTCGATGTAGGCGCGCATGACTCCGGCCGTGGCTTCGGGCCGCAGGGTCAGGGAGCGTCCCTTGCGGTCCGGAAAGGTGTACATCTCTTTTTGCACCACGTCGGTTTCCTCACCGATGGAGCGCTGAAAGAGTTCGGTGAACTCCACGAGAGGCGTGCGCAATTCCACAAAACCGTAACGGCCGAAAATATCCCGCGCGCAGTTTTCCATGCGGGTGAAGTTATCGCTCTGCGGCGGAAACATGTCCGCAAAGCCCTTAATGCGTGCGATGCTCATATCTTCCTCTTCAGATGGCCGTATTCGACCGTGCAGCCCTGTATCTTGTCGGCGCGACGGCGTCAACCGGCGACGCGTGGTTGGCCAGGCCCTAGCGGCTGCCGCAGGGACCCTCCAGCCTGTACTTGTCGCACTCCTCACAGGGCACGGGGTATTCGCCGGTAAAGCAGGCCAGGCAATAGCTGTCCGAATGCATGACCGAGCGCAGCAGGCCGTCAATGCTCAAGTAATGCAGGGAATCCACATCCAGGCGGCTGACAATCTCCGGCAGGGTGCACTGGGCCGCGATAAGCTCGCCGCGCGAGGAAAAATCAATGCCGTAATGGCAGGGATATTTCACCGGCGGGCAGGAAATGCGGATGTGCACTTCCTTAGCGCCCAGTTCACGCAACTTTTTCACGCGGGTGATCATGGTGGTGCCGCGCACGATGGAGTCGTCCACAATGCAGATTTTCTTGCCCTCGATCATGGCCCGCACCGGATTGATTTTCACCCGCACCCCGAAATTGCGCATGCTCTGGGTGGGCTGGATGAACGTGCGGCCCACGTAATGGTTGCGGATCATGGCGTGCTCATAGGGCAGTTCCGCGCACTGGGCGAAGCCCACCGCCGAATAGACCCCGGAATCCGGGAACGGCAGCACAAAATCCACGTCCGGCGTGGATTCATGGGCCAGCTGCCAGCCCATCTGCTTGCGGCAGAGGTAGACCTGCTCGTTGAAGACATAGGAATCAGGCCGGGCGAAATAAACCAGCTCAAAGATGCACTGGCGGGGTTTTTGGGGCAGCGGCCCGCGCAGCTGTTCGCTGCGCTCGCCCGAGGCGTCCACAATAATCATTTCGCCGGGTTCCACGGAGCGCTCGTACTCGGCTTCCAGAAGGTCGAAAGCGCAGGTTTCCGAAGCGAAAACCGGCTTGCCGTCCAGACGGCCCAGCGCCAGGGGATGGAAACCGAAAGGATCGCGCACGGCCACCAGGGTTGAACCGGCCAGAATCAGCAGGCAGTAGGCTCCGCGCACACGGGAACAGGCTTCGCGGATGGCTTCGGGCAAATTGTGCCGCCGCAGGGCCCGCACCAGCAGGTGCATGAATATTTCCGTGTCATTGCCCGTGGAAAAAATGGCTCCCTCGTTTTCCAGCTCCTCGCGCAGTTCCCCGGCGTTGACCAGGTTGCCGTTGTGGGCCAGCACAATGTCCTGTCCCTTGTAGTGGGCCAGGAAGGGCTGGGCATTGCAGCTGGAGGAACGGCCCGTGGTGGAATAGCGCACATGGCCCACGGCTATCCGGCCGGTGAGGGCGCGCAGGCCGGCCTCGGAAAAGACGTCAGGCACCAGGCCCATGCCCTTGTGCTCGTGCACGCCGTCCGTATCCAGGGTAACGATGCCCGCGCTCTCCTGGCCCCGGTGCTGCTGGGCGTAGAGGCCGAAATAGGCCAGACGGGCCGCGTCCTCATGATCATAAATACCGAAAAGACCGCATTCGTGCCGAATCATAACCATCTACTTCTTCAGTTTTTTGCGCAAATGCGCAATGCGATTATCCATGACCGACGGATTGGGATATTCGTCGCGCGCCAGTTCAAATTGTTTCAGGGCTTCCTCGCCCCGCCCCAGCTGTTCCAGGGCATCACCCAGCAGATAACCAGCCAAGCCCCTCACTTCCTTGTCCGGCCCGCTGTCCAGGATCTGCTGGCTGAGGTCCGCCACTTCCTGCCAGTGCTCGCGGGCCATGTTTTGGTCCGCCAGATCATACATGCACATGATCTTATCGTGATCCGCCAGAGGCAGGGCCAGGCATTGCTGCAGGGTTTCCTCCCCGGCGTCGAAACGGCGCTGACTGAACTGCGTGGCGGCCAGCCGACGATAGCCCTCCACGGTTTCCCCCGGCGTCAGGCCGGCCAGCCCGATATAGGAGCTCCAGGCATCCGCCGCCCGGCCATAGTGCCGCAGGCTTTCATTAAGCCGCCCCATGCGTTCCAGCACAACCTTGGTGCGGGCGTCGTCGTCCGCGAATTCCGCCAGCATGACCTCCAGATATTCCAGAGTGGCGCGGGCTTCCGGATTGGCGGAATTAACCACGCTCAACAACTGCTGCCAGGCCTCCCAGCGCTGGTCCGGATTTCGCTCCTCGCGCAGATAGCGTTCCAGCAGGCGTTCGGCCAGAGGCCAGTTGCGCTCGGCCATTGCCGCGCGCGCCGCGCCGAGGTCGTCGGTCAGCAACGCATCTTGTTCGCAACCGGTCGCCAGGCAGGCCCAAAGAGCCAGGGCCGCCAGCAGCAGGCACGAACGCGGGCGCGGTTTAGTCCTCATCACCATCCTGATTCGGTTCCGCGTCCGGCTTCGAGCCACGGCCGTCGGCGGAATCAGAGGCGGAGGCAACGGAAGGCATGCCGTCCGCCTCATCCAGCTCCACGCTGAGATCACGTACGATCTGGCCGCCCTCGTCCACACGGTCAAAGCCCACCACGCGCGCGCCTTCGTCCAGGCGTACCAGCATCACGCCCATGGTGGCCCGGCCCTTGCTGCGCACCTCGTCCACGCCGATGCGCACAATCTTGTTGGCCGAGGTCAGCAGAATCAGGCCATCGTTATCCCGCACGGGCATGGCGCCCACCACCGGGCCTGTCTTGGCCGTGACCTTGAAGTTGATGATGCCCTTGCCGCCGCGCGACTGCAGGCGGTAAAGATCCACCCTGGTGCGCTTGCCGTAGCCGTTGGCCGAAATGGACATGATTTCCGTGGTCTGATCCACATCCTTGAGAACCACCCCGGCCACCACACTGTCTTGGCGGCGCAGGGCAATGCCCTTGACCCCAGTAGCCACCCGACCCATGGGCCGGATGTCGCCGCAGGAAAAGCGGATGGCAAAGCCGTCCGCCGTGGCCAGTACAATGTGATTGTCCTCGCGGATGGGCCGCACCACCACCAGCTCGTCGTCCTCGCGCAGGCCCACGGCCATGAGTCCGGTTTTACGGCAGCGGGCATAGAGCGAGGCCGAAGAGCGTTTGACCATGCCGCGCCGGGTCACAAAGAGGAAATACTTGTCCTCAGCAAACTCGCGCAGGGCCAGCACCGTGGTGACCCACTCGCCCTCTTCCAGCGGCAGCAGATTGTTAATATGCACGCCCTTGGCCGTGCGGCTGCCCTCGGGCACCTGATGCACCTTGAGCTGGTGCATGCGGCCTTTGTTGGTGAACAGACAGAGATACTGGTGATTGGTGGTGGTCAGGAATTCCTGCACGTAATCGTCGTCGGAGGTGTGCAGGGCCGCAATGCCCTTGCCGCCGCGCTTCTGCTGCTGGTAATTTTCCAGATTGGTGCGCTTCATGTACCCGCGGCGGGACAGGGTGATGACCACCTCATCGTCCGGGATCAGGTCCTCGATGTCGATGCCGCCCAAGGCCTCGGTGAGCACTTCCGTGCGCCGGGGCGTGACAAACGTTTCCCGGATCTCGCGGATCTCGCGCTTCATCTCGCTGCGCAGCACTTCCGAATTGTCCAGCACGGACTTATAGAATTCGATTTTCTGGAGCAGATCCTTGTATTCGGCCAGCAGTTCCTCGCGCTGCAAACCGGTGAGGCGTTGCAGACGCATGTCCAGAATGGCCCTGGCCTGAATTTCGGACAGCTCGAAGGTTTCCATGAGGCCCTGGCGGGCTTCCTCGGGATTGGCCGATGCGCGGATCAGGGCCACCACCTGGTCGATATGGTCTATGGCGATGCGCAGACCTTCCAGAATATGGGCCCGGGCTTCGGCTTTTTCCAGATCATAACGGGTACGGCGAATGACCACTTCGCGCCGGTGGTCCACAAAGCAGCTCAGTGCGCTTTTAAGAGTAAGCAGCACCGGCCGGTTGTCCACCACAGCCAGCATATTGATGCCGAAGCTGGATTCCAGGGGCGTGAATTTATACAGGGCATTGACCACAATATCCGGAATCACGCCGCGCTTGAGGTCAATGACGATGCGGATGCCCTTGCGGTCCGATTCATCGCGCAAATCCGCAATGCCGTCGATCTTGCGGTCATTGACCAGGGCCGCGATTTTTTCCACCAGGCTGGATTTGTTCAGGCCAAAGGGAATTTCCCTGATGACCACGGACTGGAGGCCTTTTTTGCGCTCCTCGATCTCCACCCGGCCGCGCATTTTTACCGTGCCCCGGCCCGTGTGGTAGGCGTCGTACAGTCCCTTGCCCGCGTAGACGAAACCGGCGGTGGGGAAGTCCGGCCCCTTCACGTACTCCATGAGGTCGTCCACGCTGCACTGGGGATTGTCCAGCAGAAGCTGCAGCGCGTCACAGAGTTCGCCCAGGTTGTGCGGCGGAATATTGGTGGCCATGCCCACGGCAATGCCCGACGAACCGTTGAGCAGCAGGTTGGGCACCTTGGTGGGCATCACCGAGGGTTCCTGCAGGGTATTGTCGTAGTTGGGCCGGAAATCCACGGTATTCTTGTCCAGGTCGCCCAGGAATTCCTGGGCCAGCCGGGACATGCGCACTTCCGTGTAGCGCATTGCCGCCGCAGAGTCGCCGTCGATGGAGCCGAAGTTGCCCTGGCCGTCCACCAGGGGATCGCGCATGGAAAATTCCTGCGCCAGGCGCACCAGGGCGTCATAGACCGCCGAATCGCCGTGCGGGTGATATTTACCGATGACGTCGCCGACGATGCGCGCGGACTTCTTGTGCGGGCGGTTGTAATTGTTTGCCAGCTCGTACTGGGCGAACATGATCCGCCGGTGTACGGGCTTCAGGCCGTCACGGGCGTCCGGAATGGCGCGCCCGATGATGACCGAAAGGGAGTACTCCAGATAGGACTGGCGGAGTTCTTTTTCTATGTTGATTTGCGGATGCTGTCCGTCTTGCGCTTCAGACACGTTCGCCTCGCGGGTAGAATATCAACCGTGGCCGCCCAACGCGGCAGGGTATAGTGACTACATCTAAACACCGGTTAATGAAGATTTTTATTCTCTGCCAAGGTCACTAGCCGTGGTCGCGCCAGCGGCTTGCTTGAGCCGTTCACGCGCAGGCAGAGAGCAAAAAGACCAGTAATCAGTGTTTCCCTAGAACAGATTAACTTTGAAATTTGTAAAATTTCAAAGTTAAATTGCTTTAAGTTCCGATAAAAAATCTGCCCCCTGCATAGAGCAGCAGCAACAGCACGCCTTCGGCCATGCACACGCGGCTCACGGCCCGGAACAAAATTCCGGCATGCTCGCCGAAACGCGAAGACATGAAGAGAAACACGACAATATTGCTGAACAATATGGCTACGACCGCCGGAAGGACAAAATTATAAGCCCTGGGCCGGCCCTCCAGACTGACTGTCAAAAAAAGACACATGGCCGCGCAGATCAGCCAGCCGCCCACAGCGATAAGCCAGGACAACCAGCCTGTGGAGGGTTGTTTGCTGTTTTCCATTCCTATGCGTAGTTCCGTTTTGAGAAGTGTGATCAATGAAAATTTTTGTTTTGCCGAGGCCGTTAAGCTGCTGGGTGAGCAACACGGCACAGGGCAAAAAGACCATCAACCAGCGCTTCCTTAAATATCCAGCTCCTGTACAGCCAGGGCGTTACGTTCAATGAAATCGCGACGCGGTTCCACCCTGTCGCCCATCAGTTCCTCAAAGGCGTCGGAGGCGGAAGTGGCATCCTCCACGGAAACCTGCAACAGAATGCGGTTGTCCGGGTTCATAGTGGTCACCCAGAGCTGGTCCGGATTCATTTCGCCCAGGCCCTTGTAGCGCTGGATGTTGATGCCCCTGCGGGCTTCGTCCAGCACCATCTGCATGAGCTGAAAGACGTCGTCGGCCGCGGCTTCGCCGTCCTTGCGCCTGAGGGTAAAGGCCAGGCCGCCGCACTCCTCGCGCAGTTCGGTAAAGAGTTGCCAGGTCTGGCGGTACAGGCGGGAGGCGAAAAACTCCATGCCGCGCCGGGTGTGGTGGCTGCCGGTGCTCTCAAAAACCGCGAACAGGCGTTCCTCGTCGTCCTCCTCGCTGCGCTCACGCTCCAGGGTCAGCAAATAGCCGTGCTCATTGAGCCAAGCCGTGAATTCGCTGTCCTGGTCCTCCAGCATGGAGGCTTCCGCACGCACGGGATAGGTGGTCAGCGCCAGGAAAAGGTCGCGCGGGGTGCCCGCCCCTTCGGCGTCGGTCACGCGCATCTCCAGCTTTTCAATACGCCGCATGAGGCTGATCAGGGCTTTGCCGCTGAAAGTCTTCCCATTACGGGCCACGATGCTGACGTCCTCACTGACCCGGGAGAGCAGAAAATCGTTGAGCTCCGCGTCGTCCTTGATGAACTTCTCCATGCGTGAGTTGTGCACGCGGTAGAGCGGCGGCTGGGCGATATACACAAAGCCCTTTTCCACCATTTCCTGATACTGGCGGAAAAAGAAGGTCAGCAACAGGGTGCGGATATGCGCGCCGTCCACGTCGGCATCGGTCATGATGATGATCTTGTGGTAACGCAGTTTTTCCAGGTCCGTGTCGTCCTGAATGCCCGCGCCCATGGCCGTGATCAGGGCCTTGACTTCCTTGTTGGCCAGCATCCGGTCAAAACGGGTGCGCTCGGTGTTCAGAATCTTGCCGCGCAGGGGCAGGATAGCCTGATTTTTGGGATTGCGTCCCTGCTTGGCCGAACCGCCTGCGGAATCGCCCTCCACGATAAAGAGTTCCGATTCCACGGGGTCCTTGCTCTGGCAGTCGGCCAGCTTGCCGGGCAGGGCGTTGTCCGACAGGGCCCCCTTGCGCCGCCCCAATTCCTTGGCCCGGCGGGCCGCGTCGCGGGCCCGGGCCGCATCCACGGCCTTATCGATGATCAGCCGGATGTCCTTGGGATTTTCCTCAAAATAGACGTTCAGGCGGTCATAGACCACCCCGGCCACCAGACCGGCCACCTCGCTGTTGCCCAGTTTGGTCTTTGTCTGGCCCTCAAACTGCGGCTGGGGCAGCTTGACGCTGATCACAGCCGTGAGGCCCTCGCGCACGTCGTCGCCGGACAGGGCGGTATTTTTCAGCTTCTTGACCAGATCCTGCTGGCCCTTGATATAGCCGTTGATGGCGCGGGTCAGGGCTGTGCGGAAGCCCACCAGGTGGGTGCCGCCTTCCTTGGTGCGGATGTTGTTGGCAAAGGTAAGGATATTTTCCTTGTACCCGGCGTTGTACTGCAGGGCGAAATCCACGGTGACGCTGTCCACCATGCCTTCGCCGAAAATAATCGAATGGATGCCCTGCTCGCCGGAATTGAGATCCGCCACAAACTGACGAATGCCGCCCTCGGCGTGGAAAACATGGGTTTCTCCGATGCGCTCGTCAATGCACTCGATGATCAGGCCCTTGTTCAGGTAGGCCAGTTCCTCAAAGCGCTTTTTCAGCGTTTCATAGGAAAATTCGAGGACCTCGAAAATTTCCTCGTCCGGCCGGAAACGCACGGTGGTGCCGTGGCCTTCCACATCCTCGCCGATGACGGCCAGCTGGTCCTGCGGCACGCCGCGCGCGTAGTGCTGGCGATAGCGCTTGCCGTCGCGGCGCACCGTGACGGTCAGTTCCTCGGACAGGGCATTGACGCAGGACACGCCCACGCCGTGCAGACCGCCGGACACCTTGTAGCTCGTATTGTCGAACTTGCCGCCGGCGTGCAGCTTGGTCATGACCACCTGCACGGCGGGTACGCCTTCCTTGGGATGGATATCCACCGGGATGCCGCGCCCGTCGTCGCGCACGGTCACGGAATTGTCCGCATGCAGGATCACCGTGATCCGCGAACAATAGCCGGCCATGGCTTCGTCAATGGAGTTGTCCACCACTTCATAGACCAGATGATGCAGGCCGCGCCCGTCCGTGGAACCGATATACATGGCCGGGCGCTTGCGCACGGCGGAAAGGCCTTCCAGAATGGTGATGGAAGAGGCGTTGTAGCCGCCGTTGCCGGAGGTTTCAGGAACCATCAGTATTTCCTTGTCTTGATGCTCAATATTGCCGTGTGCTTTGTCGGAAAGCCCCAAGGGGCTGCTTTAAACGTCTTCTTCGCTGTAATAGGTGGTCTCGGAAACCTTCATGGGCATGATGATGACCGTGTAGTCCGGGTCTTCCGGTCCCCGGATGCCGCAGGGGCCCTCCGTTCCGGTGAGCAACATGTCGATCTTGGCGGAAACGAAATGTCCGAGCACGTCCAGTAGATTGCGGGTGGGAAAGGCTATACGGGCAATGTCGCCCTTGTAGGCCACTTCCAGGCTTTCCGAGGCCGAACCCACGTCCTGGCCCTGGGCGGACAGACGGGCTTCGTTTTCAGAAAGATCCATATAGGTGCAACGGTCGCTCTCGGTATTGAAGATCAGAATACGACCCAGAGCGTCCATGCCTTCCTTGCGATCCAGGGTCATGGAGTTGACGCCTTCGTCCGCGAGCTTGCCCATAAAGATGTTGTAGTCCGGATATTCGTAGGCCGCGCGGGGCAGGCTGAGAGTTTCGGCCCCGTCCAGGCTGCGCAGGTAAAGGCGCTTATCCGTAATATTAAGTTCGATTTCGTCCGCGCCCAGCCATTTTTTGATATCCTGTAGATATTTCTTCTGAATCAGCATGCCTTCGGCGGGCAGGCGCGCGGCCAGATCGTCATGGGTGAAGGAAACCAGGGCGAACTGATGGCCGTTGAGGCCGCAGACGTCGATATGCCCGTTTTCGCCCGGCTTCATGCACAGGCAGGCAATGGCGTCCATGGCATCGTCGTCGCTGATGCAGAAAGCCACCTTGTCCAGCACGTCCTGCAGAAAGTCGCCGGACCAGGTCACCGCGTTTTCAACGGGAAATTCCGAAAAATTCTGGAACCACTCGGAACCGCTCACCGGCAGTTTGTACACCCGGCGTCCCTGTTCCAGCAGCAGATTGCCCGAGGCCTCGTCCAGGGTGAGATTGAGCACGCCCGTGGGCAACTGGCGTACCAAATCCACAAAAGCCCGGCCCTGTACGCCGATGAGACCCGGCTGGCTGACTTCAGCCGGGTAACGGCCCGTGAATTCAATGTTGGCGTCCGTGGACATGACCGCCAGACTGCCCTCCTCGGCCTTGAGCCAGATGGAGCGAAGATAGGCGGCGCCGGCTTTGGCCGGAATGATGGCGGCGGCTTTCTGCAGGCCTTCGATGATCTGCTCTTTGTTTACAATAAGTTTCATATGCTTTCCTTGAATATTATTAAGGTCTGTTCCTTTGTGCGCAACTCACAAAACTCTTTGAAATATTTTACTTTTTTATGATCAGCATAATGCCCGGACAAGGAACGGCGCGCACATTTTCCAATGTGCGCAGGCCGGAAGGGCCGCTTACAGGGCCGTTGTTTCCAATTGCGTCACCAGACGCTGCACATCTTTGTCACTAACCAGCAATTTCTTAATCTTTTTAATGGCATGGATGACCGTACTGTGGTCTTTTCCGCCAAAGGCCCGGCCCAGCTCCGGGTAGGACAAACCCAGCTTCTGGCGGCAGAGGTACATGGCCACCTGCCGGGCCAGGACCAGATCAGGCCTGCGTTTGCCACCCAGAATGTCTTCAGGCCGCAGGTTCAGGCCTCGGGCCACTTCGCCCAGAATTTCCCGGCAGCCGGGCGGTCTGTCCGCTCCGCCGGTGCGCACGATGTTTTCCAGGTCCGCCGGGGTCAGATTTCTGCCGTGCACGGCGGCAAAGGCCGCCACTTTCAGCAGCAGGCCCTGAAGCAGGCGGAACTGGGCGCAACGCTGCGCCAGATAGAGCAGCTGGTCGCGCCCCAGATTCAGCCGTCTCTCTTTGCAGAGAGCCTGCAGATAACGCAGGCGCACATCCAGGTCCGGTTCCAGCAGCTCCACCACCAGGCCGCTTTCCAGGCGGGAACGCAGACGCTCGTCCAGATCCTTCAGGGCCTGGGCCGGCCCTGCGTGGGCGAAGATCATCTGGCGCGGCCCGTCGCTCAACCCGTACTCCATTCCGACCGGAGTCGGAACATCCGCATTTTGCCGGGGAACCGGGGGACAGGCGTCCATGCAGGCGATCAGTTTTTGCTGCCAGGCCGCCTGCCCGGCCAGATCCTGCAGATCGTCCAGCAACAGGGCGTCGCACTGTTGCCAGAACAATTCCGGACGGCGTGCCCAGGGCGTGTCTTCGGCGCAGAAGCGCGCGGCATTCTGACAGATGATCCGTCTGGAAGCTGTTTTTCCGGAGCCGCGCCGCGCGAAAGACTTGGCCAGAGCCCGCAGCAAATGGGTTTTACCCGTACCGCTGCGCCCGCAGAGCAAAAAGGGGTTGTAGGCCTCGCCCACATCGCTTTCAGCAATTTCCTTGGCCGCGGCCAGAGGGAAGGCGTTTTTGGCGTTGCTGATAAATGAGGCGAAATTGTCTTCCGCGTTACGCGCGTCGTCCGGCCCGGCCTGCGGCTCGCCCTCTGAACCTTCCCGGCCGGAAGAGGCCTGAGGAGCGCTGACCTGGGGGGATGGCCCGCAGTGTTCGTAAACCACGCGCGGCAGGCTCTTGTCAGTAAAATGGCGGCTGAGGGCCTCTTCAAAGACGTTGCGTTTATGGCGCGAGAACCAGGCGGCGAAATACGTATGGGGAAAAACAACCCGCAACGTATCGTCCTCCTGCCGGAGGGTCAGACATTCGAACCAGGCTTCCGCTTCCTGCGTGCCGTCCTGGTTCAGTATGTGCCGCAATTCATTTTTCAGCATGACGTCGCGCCGTCGGCGCCTGCGCGCCGGCCTGTGGATAAGCTCCCGGGCCGCGCGCTGCCGGGCGCGGACAAGGCCTTGAGCCTTTCTTTCGTCGTATGGAAACAAAGTGTCTTTGTACCATAAAAACTTTGCTGAAACAAGTCTTGCCCGCAGGCCAGCGCAGCCTGTGGACAATTGTGGATAGGGTGCGTACAAGGCGCGCATCGGATGAAAAAAGGAAGAATCCGATCATCTCAAAGCCTTGCTCCGCCAGCCGCGCGGGTCAACTGGACAAGGCCCTGAGGGCCGGATATAGTTATTAAATGGAGTTGCCGATGAAACGACTCTGGCTGGTGGGAGTTTTTTTTATTTTTCTGGTGGGCGGCGTGCTGGTACAGCATGCCGGCAGAACCGGCTTTACGCCCGATGCCGCGCCCGAACAGGCGGCTGAACAGGTCTCGGAACAATCGACGCAGAGAACGGGCCGGGAGGCGCAACAGGATCAGAAGGTTCGGCAAGACCCAAGCGCGGATGCAAGCGGACAACAGGTGTCGTCTGTTCCGCCCGCGCGGCCCGGTCCGCCGCAGGCGGATAAAAACGGGATGGGCACAGCTGTTTCTGAAGAGGCCGGGCGTGCGCCCGAGGCTGTGGCCGTTCAGACTTCCGCTTCTGATCCCGCCGATCGGTCCCGGCTTCCAGAGGCCCAGCCGGATGTTTCCGACAGCGTTTCCGGTGAGGAAACCTCCCTGCCGCCGGACACGGCCGTGCCCGGTGCGGAGACGTCTGCGCAAGCGCCTTCCACGGGCTTGATCGAAGAGGCGCAGCCCGATGACGCCCCGGGTGAGGAAGTGGTCAAAGGCACGGTGGAAAAGGGCGACACCATCAGTAAAATTTTGGAAAATACGGGCAGCGAAGGCATCTACCAGTATATCAGCGCGGCTCGCCAGGTGTTTTCCATGCGTTCCTTCCGCGAGGGCCAGCCCTATGTGATCGTCACGGACTCTGCTTCGGGCCGGGTCAAGCGTTTTGAATACGAAATCGACAGCCGCCGCCGTCTGGTGGTGGAGGGCGTCGAAGAGCCCGTGGCCAGGGTGGAGGCCATTGAATACGTCACCCTGCTCAGTACGGTGGAAGCCACCATCAGCGACAATCTCTTCCAGGCCGTGGCCGATGTGGGCGAAAGCCCGCAAATGGCGCTGCAACTGGCTGACCTTTTCGGCGCGGAAATCAACTTTATCCGTGATCTGCAGGAGGGCGACAGTTTTTCCGTGCTGGTGGAGAAACGCTATCGCGAGGGAGAATATAAAGGCTACGGCCGCGTTCTGGCCGCGCATTTCACCAATAAGGGCAAAACGTTCGAGGCCTATCTTTTCCGGGACGGTTCTGGCCGGGCCCAGTATTACAACCGCAAGGGCGAAAACCTGCGTAAAACGTTGTTGCAGGCTCCCCTGGCCTTTACCCGTGTGACTTCCCGCTTCACGTCGAGCCGCAAGCACCCTATTCTGGGCTACAGCCGTCCGCATATGGGAGTGGATTACGGCGCGCCCACCGGTACGCCGGTCAAGGCCGTGGGCGAAGGCGTGGTCACCAAAAGAAGCTGGGGCGGCGGTTACGGCAACCAGATCATCGTCAAGCACGTGGCCGGGCTGGAATCCATGTATTCGCACCTTTCCGGCTATGCCCGGGGTCTGCGCCAGGGCCAGCGCGTGCGCCAGGGCCAGGTTATCGGCTTTGTGGGCAGCACGGGTTTGTCCACCGGGCCGCATCTGGATTTCCGTCTGCGCCAGAACGGCAAGTTCATCAATCCCACCAAGGCCATCAATCCGCGCGGCGAGCCGGTTTCCGCCAGGCACATGGCCGCCTTTGAAAAAGTCGTGGCCGAAGAACTGGCTTATCTGAAAGACCGCAAGCCCCTGGCCGAGTATACGGTGGACAGCGTGGTGCCGGAAAATGCCGTGCTTACCGACAATGCGCCGGATGCGGAAAAGGAGAAAAAGCCGGAACCCAAAAAACGCCGCCGTCGGAGCTAGACTTTTCGGAATACGCCCTTCCAGAACAATTTACGTTTGAAATGTTATATATATTTCAAACGCAACATGCTGTAGTTTGGGGAGAAGACATCTTCGGCAACGCAGGCAGGCGTCATGCCGGGCAATGTCCGTATCCGGCCGGACCGCTTTATGAAAGAAGCGGGGGAGGGCCGTATGATCTTCTTTGATCCTATATCCCAGGGTCTGTCCGTGGTGCAGGATACGCCGCCCGGCGACGCGCTGGTGATTTCCTACACGCCGTCCGTAGTCAGCGACAGCACGGCCGCCGCCGCACAACTGGCCGACGCGGCCAGTGCGGCTTCCTTCATGCAGGATCAGTGGCGGGCCGCGGCGGAAAATATGCAGGATATGGGCAATGTGGTCAGCGCATACGGTTAACGCATTTCAACTTTGAAAATGTTGAATGCCCTGACGGCCGCGAGAACGGACGCCCGCGCCTGAAGCCAAGGTGTGACCACGTTCCCGCCGCGCGTCAGCCGCTGGCGGCTTGCTTGAGCCGTTCACGGCGAAGCCGTGTTACGGATCAAGACAGCAACGATAGGCTGAGGGCAGCGCCAGCTTTGTCGTTCCGGACAGGAATCGACAAAAAATGAGCGTCCCTTTTGGAGGCGTTTTTTTATTTTCTTCCCAGCATCTTGGCCGCAAAGGCCGCCGCGCCGAAGCCGTTGTCGATATTGAGCACGGCCACGCCGGGCACACAAGTGCAGAGCATGGTGGAGAGCGCCGCGAAGCCGTGCGCGCCCACGCCGTAGCCCACCGAAGTGGGCACGGCCAGTACCGGAGCGGGGGTAAGGCCCGCCAGCACGCCGGGCAGGGCTCCTTCCATGCCGGCCACGGCGATGATCACCCGCGCTTCGTGCAGGGCCCGCAGGTGCGGGCTCAGACGGTGCAGTCCGGCCACGCCCACATCCGTGACGCAACCGCAGTCACAACCCCAGAACGCCAGCGCGCCGAAGGCTTCCAGGGCCACGGCCATGTCCGCGGCTCCGGCGGAAACCACCAGGGCCGCGCCGGATTGCGGCCAGGGCGGGGTCATCTGTTGTTCCAGATGTTCCGGACCGCCCAGGGAAAACAGCCCGGCTTCAGGCCAGTGCAGGCCCGCCGGAAACATGCTGCGCAGCAGCCCGGCCTGTTCACGGCTGACGCGGCTGACCAGCACCGGCCCGTGGCGGGAAAGGCCATCCACGGCGGCCAGCAGGGTTTCGTCGCTCTTGCCCTGGGCGAAGATAACTTCTCCCAGCCCGCTGCGCAGTTCGCGTTGCGGGTCCAGATTCAGGCCGTGCAAGGCATCTTGCGCGGTTTCAAAACTCAATTGATCCAAGGCCTTGTCCGTCGAAAGGCCGCCCTCAGCCACCAGGGTCAGAATATGCCTGATTACGCTTTTCTGCATGCGGCCTGTATACGTCAGGCCGGAGGCGTTGTCAGCTTTTTCCCAGTAATTAGGCCGTATTCAGGCCGTGCTGTTGCATTGTGGCACGCGACACGGTACAAAAAGGCCCATGTCGACCCGTCGTCTGCTTTTTCTCGCGCCGGCCCAGGCCATTACCGGCATTTTCCCGCCTCTGCGGGATGCCGGCTATGAGTTGGGCATTGCCGAAAATCTCAAAGGGGCTTCGGTCTTTATCCGCAAGTCCGGTCCCGGCGTGATTTTTGCGCGGCCTTCCCTTCCCGGCTTCCGGGTGGAGGATCTGCTGGCCGTGAGCGCGGAAGACCCCAATTTCCCGCCGGTCATCGTCACCACCGACAAGGGCAGCCCGGAAGAAGCTGAACGCCTGCTCGGTCTGGGCGCGCGCGACTACTGGTTGGAACCTCTGGATGTGGAACGGATCATGGCCGTGGCCCGCGAGCCGCGCAAAGCCGCGTCCGTGCCTGCTTCCAGCACCTTTGGCGGACATCGGCCGCAGTATGCCGAAGGCCAGGGCGGCCCGCGCATCGTGGGGCGGCATCCGGCCATTGCCAGGGTCTTGCAGCTGGCCCGGCAGGTGGCGGCTTCCAAGGCCACGGTGCTGATCACCGGCGAGTCGGGCACGGGCAAGGAAATGTTCGCCCGCTATCTGCACGCCATGAGCAAACGCGCGCGCGGTCCCTTTGTGGCCGTGAACTGCGCGGCCCTGCCTGAACATCTGCTGGAAAGCGAATTGTTCGGCCATGAAAAGGGAGCCTTTACCGGAGCTATTGCCCGCAAACTCGGCAAGTTTGAGTTGGCCAGCGGGGGCACCCTGCTGCTGGACGAAATTTCCGAAATGGATCTGGCCTTGCAGGCCAAATTGCTGCGTGTGCTTCAGGAAGGCGAGATCGACCGGGTGGGCGGCGCGGAAACCGTGCGGGTGGACGTGCGCGTGCTTGCCACCACCAACCGCGATCTGGAAGACTGGGTCAAGCAGGGCAAATTCCGTCAGGATCTGTATTTCCGGCTCAATGTCATTCCCCTGCGCCTGCCCTCCCTGCGCGAACGCGGCGACGACGTGCTGGAACTGGCCCGCTTTTTCGTGGACCTGTATGTGCGCGAATATAAACTGCCGCCCGTATCCCTGTCCGAAGCCGCTGTGAGCTGGCTGAAAAATTACGATTTTCCCGGCAACGTGCGCGAGCTGCAAAACCTTATGGAGCGCGCCGTACTGCTGGCCAACGGCCGTCCGGTGGAGCCCAGCCATTTTCTGCTGGAAAACGAGGCCTGGCCCCTGTTTGAGGAAGACAGCCTCCCGGAGGACGGGAGCGTCGAAACCGCCGGACCCTCCGCCGCCTCCGCGTCGCCGGCGGAGCGGACGGCTACCGCCGCACCCGTTCAGGCAGGCTCCAATACCCCGGCGGAGCAGTTTGCCGGGCCGGTAATTCCACTGCACGAAATGGAGCGGATCATGATCATCAAGGGCTTGGAAGCCACCTCCGGCAACCGCACCCAGGCCGCCGAACTGTTGGGCATCTCGGTGCGCACCCTGCGCAACAAGCTCAACGAATACCGTTCCCTGGGCCACCCCGTGGACTGACGGGGCGTTTGCCTCCGTTACGGGAGGCAGCCGTCACGCCCTGAGGGGCACTTTTCCGCAGGGCCAGTTGACGGCCTTCAGTTCCCAACTGCTCAGACGCTCAAGCCGCACTCCGCCCTCAATCGTAAAAAAATCGACACATTTTCCCATGCCGTCAAAATAGAATCTGCAGCTCAGGCTGTGGCAGCCCTCTGTTTGCCCGTCGCCCGCAAAGACTTTCACCGACGTGTGGTCAATGCAGGCCGCAGCGTAAGTCTTTCGCGGTAGTAAATGAGCCCGTTGAGGGCGTTCATCCAGCCGCTGGGCGACGCCAGGTGAAATGCCGGGTAGTCGGCGTAGCTGTTGGCCCCGGCATTGGCAAAAACCGGCTCTGAAGCGCGCCTGACGGGCTCTTCATGCGGAGACATGCTCTTGTCAACGCCTTCATGATATGGATTCATTGACAGCGCTCCGGTATGCTGCTCTGGCCGCATTATCTCGATGTAAGTTTGCCGTGGATGATCAAGACGAGAAGCGCTCCCAGTACGGCCACAAAAAAGCTCGGCAGGTTAAATCCGGTTACTTTGCCGAAACCAAGCCATGTACCGATGAATCCGCCGACACATGCGCCGACGATTCCCAACAGGGATGTCACAATAAAGCCGCGTTCAAGACGTCCCGGCAAAATGAATTTCGCAATGGCGCCAGCGACCAGGCCAAAAATAATCCAGGATATAATGCCCATTTTATTGTCCTTCTTTTTTTTCGCACGTAATGATATAGAGGTTTCCGAATTTTTTTCCTTCAGCGTCCGTATCTTCGTTCCATTCAGCAAAGAAAATATCTTTGCATGAATCACAGCCGTTTTTATTCAATTCCTGTTTCAGCCATTCCTCATCTTTTTCGATCAGCTTCATGGCATTTTCATCGATAACGCCGTTGCTTACAAGAATAATTGCCCTTTTGGGTTCATCCTTTTTCTGGATGGTGACCTGACCGTTGGGTTCAAGCTGCGCATTCCATATGTCATGGAGTGAATGAACGCCCTGCATTCGCGCCAGGGTCGCAAAGTCGGCAATATCAAGTCCGGCCTGTTGAAATTTGTCCTGCAGATATTCTCCCTTGATCACAATAGGAGTGGGCGAGCCCACAATCATTTTTCGCCCGGATTCGGTATGCATGCGCAATGAATTGACGGAGATCACAAGAATCTCCCACAGCGCCAGCACGATGATGAATTTTATGATGTGAATGTCCGGATTATAAATAACGCCGCCGATAATGCCGCCCAGCACAAAGTTGCCGATGAGGTCCACAGGCGTCATCTGCGTCAGTTGGCCGCGATTGGTCGTCCGCAATAACAGAATAAAAGCGGTCAAGCCCACGGCCAGTTTTACGGCGATGTTTCCGTATACAACAAGTGAATCCAGTATGGCCTGATCCATCTGAATCTCCGGGAAATTTTTTATCTGAAAACTGTCTGAACACGCCTGCGTCAGATCCGGTTATGTTCTGAAGCTCCCCAAGAAAACGGCATATTTTTAGTCTGTCATCACGCCGTTCAGGCTGGGTGGTCAAAAAAAAGACTATAATTTCTATATAATGTATCCTGTAGGAGAGAAAGCAAGTAGCTGCCGCGACCGCATGGAGAATATCGGCGTTTTCGAATCGCGTTTGTCCGGCGGGAGGGGCCCGGAGGAGAAAATGCGCGGGGCAAGAGGGGCCTGTTGATGTCGCTTTGTAAAAAACAACGGCCGGTTTCCATATTATGCGGAAACCGGCCTGCTGTTGAGGGATGTTCCCCTCAGCTTCCAATTCGGCGGGAAGGTCTGGCGTCAGTCAAAGATGGCGCAGGAACCGGCCGCCAGTTTTTCGTACAGCCAGTTGAAATCCAGCTTACCGGTTTTTTCAATGGATTTGAGCTTACGCAAGCCGGTATCCCGGATGGCGCGGGCCTGTATGGCCGCGGATTCGGCTTCGTCCCGGCTGACGGCCACAATGCCGTCGCCGTCGGCCACCAGTATGTCGCCCGGCCTGATCACCGCATTGCCCATGGCAATGGGCGCGTTGATTTCGCCGCAGCCGTCCTTGTACGGACCGTTGGGTGAAACCGCGCGGGCGTAGACCGGAAAGTCCATGGCCCGCAGGGCGTCCGCGTCCCGCACCGCCCCGTCCACCACAAAACCGGCCAAACCCCGCTTGCGGGCCAGAGCGGCCATGATCTCGCCGCACACGGCGCGGTCTTCGTACCCGTCGCAGGCCACGGCCAGCACATCGCCGGGCCGGGCATTATCCACAGCGTAGTAGAGCAACAGGTTTTCACCGGCGGGCAGATTGACTGTGTAGGCCGTGCCCAGCAGGCGCGCGACGCCCAGAGGCTTGATGGCCGAGGGCAGGGCGGCGTTGCGGCCCAGGGCGTCGCAGATGTCGGCCACGGCCAGGTCCGCAAAGAGTTCCGGCAGAGAGAAAGGCGCTTCTTCACTGTGCGGCATGATTCTGTATCGTAGGGTACTCATGGCTGCTCCTGTGACGGATGGTTGCTCGGTCCCCGGCGGGCAGCAGAAACATGCCCGCCGGGGCATCCCCGCGTCCGCGCACAGGAACGGAAACGGGGATGTCCTTGGCCGCCGCGTCCGCGCGTGGTTTGCGCTCGGGACATGGGAGGGCGCGGCGCGGCGGCTGTGGAACAGCATCAGGCGCTTTCGTACAGGCGGGTCATGACGAACTCGCGATGGCCTAGGGCCTCGGCGCTGGTATTGCGGCCGTTGCAGGTGCGGACCATCATTTCCAGGAGCTTGTCGCCCGCCGCGTTCAGATCGTATTCACGCTGGAGCAGACCGGTCACGTCCACGTCGATGTGCTCGCTCATGGTGCGCACGGTACGCGGATTGGCCGAGAGTTTGATGACCGGCAGAATGGGATTGCCGATCACGTTGCCCTGGCCCGTGGGGAAGAAGTGCACCACAAAACCCGAGGCCGCCGCCAGGGTGACCATTTCCGCTGCGGCGGAAGAGGAGTCCATGAACCACAGGCCAGGCCCGCTGGGGCTTTCGGCCTTGTCCAGGCAGCCCATCACAGGAGCCTTGCGGCCTATTTTCTGGATGTTGCCCAGAGCCTTTTCCTCAATGGTGGTCAGACCACCTTCGATATTGCCCTTGGTGGGCTGGGAGTCGCAGAGGTCATTGGTTTTGTGGTCGTCCACCACCTTGGCGTAGCGGTCGAAAAAGTACATGAACTTTTTTTTCACGTCCTCATTGACGCAGCGCGCGGCCACCAGATGTTCGCCGCCCGTGATTTCCGTGGTTTCGCCGAACAGGGTGGTGGCCCCGGCTTCCCAGAGCTTGTCAAAGGCGTTGCCCACCGTGGGATTGGAGGCGATGCCCGAGGTGGTGTCCGATTCGCCGCATTTGCAGGAGACCCAGAGCTCTTTGATATCGCATTCCACACGCTGGTAATCGGTGACCTGCTGAAGGAATTCCTTGGCCTTGCGGGAGGCAGCGGCGATGGTGTTCAGGTCGCCGTTCTTCTCAATGGAGAAACCGGCTACGGGTTTGCCGGTTTTGGCGATGCCGTCCACGATCTGCTGCGTCCAGACCGGCTCGATGCCGATGACCACCACTGCGGCCACGTTGGGATTGCAGCCCGCGCCGATCAGGGTTCTGAAATGCAGGTCCAGATCCTCGCCGAACTGCAGGCGGCCGTAATGGTGCGGCAGGGCCAGGGTGCCCTTGATGTTGTTGGCCACCGCCTGGCAGGCCGCATTGGACAGATCGTCCAGAGGCAGCAGAACAACGTGGTTGCGGATACCCACGCGGCCGTTTTCCCTTCTGTAACCCCAGAATTTCTTATTCATGTTCTACCACCTCTTGGTTTTGACGTTGTGCACATGAAGGTGTTCGCCCTGCTTGATGGGCTTGACCACCTTGCCGATGTCCGTACCGTATTTGACGACCGTGTCATTGACCGCGAAATTGTGCAGGGCCACTTTGTGACCAATCGGGATGTCGTCCAGAACCTGAAAGGTGATCAGCTCATCCTCCTGCATGATCCAGCCGGTGCATTCCTGTCCCTTTTTCAATCCTTCCACGACCACAACGCCCACGCCGTCGCCTTTTTCGTGAACAACAAAATCAACGCCCATATGTCCTCCAAAGGGTTGCGCATGCTCCGGCCGTTACGCATGCCGCTGTTCGGGAGATACCCGCCCTGGCCGGAAGGCAAGATTTCTGCCTACGACACGCCGAGTCTGGCGTAGATGTCGGGCAGTTTTTCCCTGATTTTTTCGCTGACCCGCTCGTAGAGATGCACGCCGTGGCTGTCCATGGCCACGGTCAGCGGTCCGAAGTTTTTCACTCGGAAGCGGTAAAGGGCTTCGGGATGCAGCTCTTCGAAATAGACCTGTTCCACTTCCTCGATCTGTTCGGTTTCCAGAGCCGCCGCGCCGCCTACAATGGCCAGGTACACGGCCCCGTATTTTTTCATGGCCTCCAGGCTGTCCTGGTACAGTCCGCCCTTGCCGATGACGGCCCGTACCCCGTACTGGCCGATGAGTCCGGGCGTGAAGCGCTCCATTCGGGTGCTGGTGGTGGTGCCCACGCAGATTTTCTCCCATTTGTCGCCGACCTTGCGCAGGCTTGGCGCGGTGTGGATGCAGGGCATGCCCTCCAAACTCACCGGCGGGGGATTGTTGTGGTCGAAAATGTGAATCTGGGTCAGATCGCGGATGCCGAACAGCGGACCGTCAAAGTAGATGATGTCGCCGGCATGCAGGCTCCGGATAACTTCCTCGGAAAAAGGCGACGTGAGATGATGAATCTTGCTCATGATTGCCTCCTTAATAACCGTAGGACACCTGGCCGGCGGGCGTGATCACGGCGCGAGCTCGGCGCGCGGGCCAGCATTGCGTGTTCACGGCCACGGGATTCTGGGTGATGTGGGTATAGGCGCTCTCAATATGCACGGCGAGACAGGACACGTCGCCGCCCAGCCCCATGGGCCCGCGCCCCGTGGCGTTGATGGCCTCTTCCAGCTCTTCTTCCATTTCGGCCAGCATGGGGTCGGGATTGCGTTGGCCCACGGGCCGCGCGATGGCGTCCTTGGCCAGCTTCATGACCAGGTCGGCGGTGCCGCCCAGGCCCACGCCGATGATGCCCGGAGGGCAGGGGTTGGCGCCGCTTTCAATGACCGTGTCCAGAATGAACTTCTTCACGGCCTTGATGCCGTGCTGCGGGTAGAACATCTTCATCTTGCTCATGTTCTCCGAACCTGAACCCTTGGGAATCATCAGAATGTCCAGGTCCGCGCTTTCCCCGTCAAAGTCGAAGTAGGTCACGGGCAGGCCCGGTCCCACCGAAGTCTGGGGGTTGACCCGGGTGATGGTGTGGGTGGAACTGCTGCGGAAAGGAAACTCCTGGGTGGCGCGTTTGGCCCCTTCGTAGAGGGCGGCCTTGATTTTCGCGCCGTTCCAGGCGTGGGCCGAGCCGATGCGCACTTTGTAGATGGGCAGGCCAGTATCCTGGCAGAGCAGGGTCTTTTTGCTGTCCGCGATCTCGATGGCCTTGAACATGGCCTCGAAAACGCTGCGGGCAGCGGGCTGGGTTTCCCTCTCATAGGCTTTTTTCAGGGCTGCGCGCACATCGGGCGGCAGATCGCAGAGCGCCTTGATGTAGCACTGCTTGGCCGCTTCTTCCACGATGGTGTAATCAAAGCTGTCCATACAAAGTCCTCCTTATGAGCCGGACGCGACGGCGTCCGTTTGCCCTGTTTGCTGTCCGGCCTTGGTTGTTCCGAGAATTTCGGACACAGGCTTTTCAACAGCCTTCGCGCCCCTGAAATCCAAGGCCAGCAAAAAAGCCGCCAGATCCTTGAGTTGTTCGGGCGTGAGGTCATAGGCCGGCATGGTGGACGACGAGTATACTTTGAGCGGATTCTTGACGTAATCCGCCAGGTACCGGGCGCTTCTGCCCTTTTTGATCATATTGCTCATGTCCGGCCCGGTGCGATGGCCGCCCTTGCCCATGATGTTGTGGCAGTAAGAGCATTCCCGTTCGGCATAGAGAAACATGCCGCGCTTGGCCTGTTCGCTCATGGGCCTGTCTGGCAGCATGAGGAACTTGTTGTAGGGTGCGGCCTCGGAGTAGGCCATGAGCGTGAGATAAACGATGCAGACCATGAAGGTGGCGGCCACGGCCAGGGACACGGGCCTGTTGCCCACGCCCTTGAGCCTGCTTTCGCTGAAGAAGGGCACGCCGAAGAGCAGGAAGAGCCCGCCGCCGAAGAGGAAGAGACTGCCGATCATCTCCCAGGAACCGGTGAAGTAAGTCAGCAGCTGGAAGAGCCACATATAGTACCATTCGGGCCGGGGCAGATAATCGGGAATAAAGGTGCCCGCCCTGGCTTCCATATGCGGCGGCGCATAGTGGGCCAGCAGCACCAGGCCCGCGAAAATGAGTCCGAAAGCCAGGGTGGTGCGGTTGATGTGCTCAGGATAGAAGCGGTAGGGCTTGCCGTCGGCGGGCGGCAGAGCCTCGCCGGCCAGCCGCTCGCGCGGGTCGGAGATATTGTGGATGCGGATCAGATAGATGTGCATGGCCATGATCAGCAGAAGACAGGCAGGCAGAATCAGGGTGTGCACGGAATAGAAGCGCGAGAGCGTGAAGCCCGAGATGTCGTTGCCGCCCAGGATGAAGCGGGTGATGTAATTGCCCACGCCGGGATACTGGTTGGGAATGTTGGCCCCCACCACCGTGGCCCAGTAGGCCTTCATGTCCCAGGGCAGCAGGTAGCCGGTGAAGCCCAGGCCCAGGGTGACCAGAAAGAGGCAGACGCCGGTGATCCAGGTCAGCTGCCGGGGCTTGGCGTAGGAGCCGTGCACATAGGTCACCATGAGATGGCAGAAGACCAGAAAGACCATCAGACCCGCGCCCCAGTGGTGCAGCCCGCGCAGGATTTTGCCCAGGGGCACGTCATTGCTGATGTACCGCACGGAATCCCAGGCCTTGTCCGGCGACGGCACATAGTAGAAGGCCAGAATCATGCCGGTCATCACCAGAACAATGAAGGTCAGGGCGCAGAGGGTGCCCAGCACGGCGCTCCAGCCGGTGCGGTCCGGCAGCCTTTTGTACAGGAAAGGCTTGAGATACTTGTCCCAGCCGATGTCACTTCGGAAGCTCATTAGACCACCTCCACCTTAAGGATGCCGTTGTCCAGTTTCCAGGGCAGACGGACCAGCGGCGACGGCGGCGGCCCGGCAATGACCTTGCCGTCCCTGTCAAAGGCTCCGCCGTGGCAGGCGCACTTGAAGCGCCGGGAAAGCTCGTCCCAGCTCACGGCGCAGCCCAGATGCGGGCAACTGCTGCTGAAGCAGATGAAGTCCTGTTCGGAATCGCGGCGCACCAGCACCGGTACTTCCTTGTTTTCGGCGTGGAAGGCCTGGCTGCGCTTGTAATGTAGGGTGACACTGGTGATATCGCCCACCGGAAAGTCCTTTTCCGGACCGGCATCCACCCACTGGCGGGGTTGATCCGCCAGGGTGGGACCCACGGCGCTGACGCCCAGAACGGCCCCCAGGGAAATCACGATTCCCGCGCCCACCAGACCGGTGGCGCTTTTGAGAAAGGAACGGCGGGATGCGTCGGAGGCGTAGCAGGCGCGCGGCGGGACGGCGGCCGCCTGATCGGTTTGAGCCGCCTGGATCACTTGGGCCGCTTGGGCCGGGGTGCTCTTGGCCGTCTCGTGCCCGGCCGGCTCGGCGGGATGCGGTGGCAGGGGCTTGACGGCCTTGAGGTTTTTCAGGGCCAGGCGCTGGATGTACTTGATGGCCCGTGTGCCGCTGATGGACTTGGGACAGACTTCCGTGCAATTGAATTCGGTGCGGCAGTTGTAGCAGCTGTCCAGTGCTCTGGTCAGGCGCGGCTCAAAGAGCGCGTCGCGTTCGTCGGCCAGCAGGGTGAAAGCGCGGTTGAGGGCCGCCGGGCCGCAATAGCCTTCATGGTTGTCCACCATGGTGCAGCTCGACACGCAGCAGCCGCAGGCGATGCAGTCCGTGGCCATGCCGATGTCCACCCGGTTTTTGTCGTCCGGCTTGATGACGTAGGGCTCGGCGCGTTTTTCAAGCGGTTCGAAGAAGGGCAGGGCTTCTTCGTACTTGGCGAAAAACGGGCCCATGTCCACCACCAGATCCTTGACGATAGGGAAGTGGTTCAGCGGCCGCAGGGTGATGTCCTGGCCAGAGGGCAGGTCGCAGACGTTGGTTTTGCAGGCCAGGCCCTCGCGACCGTTGATGACCATGCCGCAGGAGCCGCACATGTTCACGCGGCAGGCGAAGCGGAAGGCAATGCTTGGGTCCTGTTCCTTCTGGATGCGCAGCAGCACGTCCAGAATAGTGGTGGTGTCGGGATTTGGGATTTCCAGCGTGTAGCTCTGAAAGCTCCCGTCTCCGCCCTTTTCGGGGTCGTAGCGGAATATCCGTACCGTGCGCGTATTGCTTGAAGATTGCATGGCGTCCTCCTTTAGTAGATGGCAAACCAGGCAATCAGCGCGGCGATGAGACCCAGGCCCAGCGTCCAGGGCACCAGACGGCGCGCCGAGGTTATTTTGGCGAGGTTGAAGTCCAGAAGGATGACGCGGATGCCCAGAGAGGCGTGCAGGGTTACGGCCAGCAGCAGAAGAAACTGAATATAGGGCTTGTAGGTGAAGCAGAGATGCAGGATCAGCAGCACGACGACAAAAACGGCGCTGACGCGTTGCAGCAGCCAGGCCCACATGCCCACATGCGCCCGCCCGCGCCGGTACGGATCAATTTCCCCCCACTGCATGGGCTTTCTGTAATCAAGTTCAGGCGTATTCATTATTTCCCCCATTAGAGTACGTTTCAAAACTTACTTTTTGTGCTTCTGGCAGGCCTCAAGCGACTTGTGCTTGAAGACCACATCCTTCTTTTCAAAGACCGGCAGACCGTCGTCGCCGCGCCGCATGAAGGTGTTGAACAGACCGTAGTCGTCGCGTTGTTCGGGGAAGTCCTCGCGCGTGTGCGCTCCCCTGGTTTCCTGGCGCTGCAGCGCGGAAACGGCGGCCATGACGGAAACGTCGATCATGTTCAGGGTGTCCAGATGGGTGTTGAAGAGCATGTTGTAGGCTCGACCTCCGCTCACGCCGGCCCGTTCCACATCCCGGCGCAGGCCGGCGAAGTCGTCGAGGGCCTCTTCCAGGGCGGATTCCTTGCGCACCACGCCCACCTTGACCCAGTTGGTTTCCTGGATTTCGCGGCGATTGGCGAAAGGCGAGGTGCCCCCCTTGCGGGTGAGCGGCGCGCTGATGCGGGCCATGGCCTCTTTGGCCATGCCGGGCGCGCTGTCCTTGATGCGGCGGTTTTCCGGCTTGGACAGGTAGGCTGCGATGGACTTTCCGGCCAGGCGGCCGTAGACGCAGGATTCACCGATGCCGTTGCCGCCCAGACGGTTGGCCCCGTGCACGCCGCCCGCGTCCTCGCCGGCGACGAAGAGTTTGTCCAGAGAGGCCCGGCAGTCCACGCCGATGGCGGCCCCGCCCATGAAGAAGTGGGCCGAGGGCGACACGGGCACCATGCCGTGGGCCAGATCGTATTTGAACTGGGCGCAACGTTCAGCCATGCCGGGAAAGCTTTTGAGCACAAAATCCGCGCCGAGGTGGGCCGCGTCGATACGCACGCCGCCCTCGGGACAGGCGCGCCCGGCCATCATTTCCAGATAGGCGGAACGGCTGACCACATCGCGGGTGGCGCGTTCGGCCACGTCCGGCGCGTACTTGAGCATGTAGCGCTCGCCCGCGCCGTTGTAGAGATGGGCGCCCGCGCCGCGCAGGCCTTCTTCCAGCAGTGCGCCGGCCACCACGCTGCCGGGAATGATCAGGCCCGTGGGGTGGAACTGGATCATTTCCATGTCGCGCATCAGCGCGCCCGCCCGGTACAGCATGGCGATGCCGTCGGCGGACTTTTCCGGTCCGGGGGCATGGAAGCGGTACTGGGTGGGGCCGCCGCCGGTGGCCACCAGGGTGGCCGCGGCCTCCACGGTGATGAACGCGCCGGTGCGCATATTGTAAAGCAGCGCGCCGGTGACCGTGGTTCCCTCGGCATCCAGCAGCAGCTCCACGGCGCGGGTTTCCTCGAGTACCGGGATCCGGCGCTTGAAGACCTGCTCTGTGGTGCGGCTGATGATCTCAATGCCCGTCAGGTCGCCCTTGTGCACGGTGCGGTCAAAGCACTGGCCGGCGAAGGCCTTCTGATGGATGTGCCCGTCGGGACGGCGGTCGAAAAAACAGCCGCAGACGGTTTCCAGCTCCTTGACCGTGGGCGTGGCCTGCTCCACCAGAGCCAGGGCCAGGTCCTGATCGTTGATGTACTGCCCGCCCTTGAGCGTATCCATGAGATGCTTTTCATGGGAATCGCCGGGGTCGAGCACCACGTTGAAGCCGCCTTGAACCATGCGGCTGCATCCGCCTTTGCCCTTCAGCGCCTTGGTGGCAATGAGGATGTTCAGGTCCGGGTCGGCATCATGGGCATAGATGGCCGCCAGTTGCGCCGCGGCGCCCATGCCCAGCACCAGTAAATCCACTTTGTAGTCCGCATTCATAAGCTCTACCTCTGTAAAACATTGCGGCAGCTGCGTTGCCTAAAAAAAGCAAAGATGGTGCCAGTCATATTTTTTACTGTAATATATTGATTTTTATTCATTTTATGAATTTGTCACCATCTTTGTTCTTCTCTCCTGCCCAAATAGGGGCGGAGTTGTGCCCGTATTCAGGCGAAAATGCCCGTGAATCCTTCAGGGCATGAAGGGCCAGACACGCGGGATGATCAGCAGGGAAAGGGCATAGGCTATGACCTGCCAGAAAAAGCCGTAACGCACATAATCAAAGAAAGTGTAGTTGCCGGGCCGCAGCACCAGGGTGTTGGACGGCGTGGCGATGGGCGTCATGAAGCAGGCGGCGGCGTTCATGGCGATGCCCATGACAAAGGGCAGGGGACTGAGGTTCATCTCCAGGGCGATGGGAATGACCAGCGGCACCATGATGGCCGTGGTGGCCGTGTTGGACATGATATTGGTCAGTATGCCGGTAACCGCCATAAGGGTGCAGAACAGAAACAGGGGGTCGGAGATATAGCTGACGACGAAGTGGGCTATCAGCGTGGCCGCGCCGGACTTGTTCATGGCGAAGCTCATAGACAGCATGCCCGCGAACAGCCAGACGGTGGTCCAGTCGATGCCGGCCTGGGCCTGTTTGAGGGTCATGCAGCGGGTCAGGATGCAGAGCATGGCTCCCAGCATGGCGGCGGAGGTCAGCGGCACCAGGCCCGTGGCCATACAGATGATGACGAGAAAATAGATCCCGCCTGCGATCCACATGTGCACGCCGCCGTCGGGAATTTCGATTTCCTTGAGTTCGGCTACGTCCTCGCGGGCCGGAGGTACCAAAAAGCGGGGGAACAGCGCAAAAAGGACGGCGCCGATCAGGGTCAGGGGCAGGCCGTACCAAGCGAATTCAAAAAAGGCGAACTGGCCGTATTCCGGCGCCATTTTGGCCAGAATGCCGTTGGCCACCATGGACGGTGCCTGGCCCACAAGCGAGATACAGCCGCCGAAGCTGGCCGCGTAGGCTGTGGGCAACAATATGCGCGAAGGTGAAAGGTGTGCCTTGCGGGCAATGGAAATGAGCATGGGCAGGGTGATGGCCGTGACGCCGGCGTTGTTCAGGAAGGCCGACATGAAGGCGATGAGGAGAATGGCGAAGACCAGCAGGCGGGTTTCGCTGGCTCCGGCCTTGCTGATGATTACGGTCGCGACGCGCTGGGCGAAGCCCGTGGCGAAGGTGGCCTCACCCAGCATGAACAGGCCCACGATGGTCAGAATGCTGGTGTCGCCGAAGCTGATCCAGGCCTCCTTGACGGTAATGACCCCTAAGGTGGAGAGCGCGCAGGGCACCAGAATGGAGGTCACGGCCAAGGGAATCCATTCTGTGAAAAAGAGCACCGCAGCCACGAGAAGCACGCCGAAAACAATATAGACGTGGGGCATGTTGATGGTTTGCGGTAGTGGCGCGCTGGCGGCGCAGGCCGTTTCCGGAAGCAGAGAAACACAAAGAACAAGTAAAAAGAGAAAACATTTTTCCATGAGACTTCCCCGTTATTGAAGGTTGTGTCCCGAGCAGCCAAGAATAGTAGGGAAATGAAATACGTCGCATGAGTGCAAAAATCAGATGCACAGCGAGACGGAGATGAAGAGGATAAAACAGAGAACTATTTTTCTGAATAAAATATAATTACATCGTTTGTTGATCACATTGCCGAGATAGGACCCCAGAAAAATCATAGGAATGGCCGGGATGACTTTCAGCAGGTCGTCCGGGCCGATGATGCCGATATATACGTAGGAAACTGTCTTATAAATGTTGGTGACAAAGAAGAGAATAATTGTGGTACCCACAAAGATGCGTCTGTCACGCGCGGCCGTGATCAGGTACAGGGACCAGACCAGGCCGCCGGCATGGGCCAGTACGGTGGAAACGCCGCCCAGAAAACCATAGATGTAGGCGCCCTCCTCCGCGTAACGCGCGTTGAGTCCCCCGAAAAGCCGCCGCAGCAAAACGGCGGCGGGAAATTGGGGCCAGAGCAGACTGAGGGCGTAAAACACGCCGAAGACGCCCACGCCGATGCGAAAGATCCCGCCCGGAATCAAGGGCAACAGCACAGCCCCCAGAATCAGGCCCGGCAGAGCGGCCAGAAAGAGCCGTGCCAGTTCGGTTCGCGGCAGCCATTGCTTCCAGTAATAGCGTAGCCCGATGGCGTCCGAAGCCAGCAGGAGCGGCGCGCCCAAGCCCAGAGCCAGTTTGGCGGGGAAGCCCAGCGCCAGCGTGGGCAGCAGGAAAATACCGGAACCCACACCCACACCGGTTTTGATGATGCCTGAAAAAAAGCCGGCCAGAGCAATGATGACAATGTCGGAAGAGATCATAACTATACCACTCGGAGAAGGTTAAAAGTTATGACTCATAAAAATGCACAACAAGAGTCCAGAACTATGGCATAGATGCCATAGCAATATATATTTATATAATTGTATATAAAATTATATATTATTTATTAATCATATAGACTCCCATTTTTAAGAATGATAAAGTTTAAATATGCTTGAATATGAGCAAACCCTGTGCCAAACTGGAGGTATCCGGTAGTTGCTTGAACTTCCTGCTGTTTTTTCTTCTCAATGTTTGCGTGTTCAATGAGAACGCGGCGTAGTTGAGCGCTTTTGTCGGCATTTCAGCAAAAAATGCCCTCATATGGGCGGTGGAGGTGGGGCCATGCAGGAACGAAACGATGGCAGCGTCTGCCTGGGGAGCCCATTGATGGCTGCGGCCCAGATTATTCACCGCCTGTCCAGGCTGGTTCCCGGCAATATGGACCGTAGCGGGCTTTTTTCCTTTCTTTCCAAAGAATTTCGTACGCTTTTCGTTTATGATCGTTTCAGCATCAATCTTTATGACGCGGAGCGGGAATTTCTGAATTCCTTTACCTCGGCGGACGGTACCGTGGTGGAAATGTTCTCCAACACGCGCATCGCCCAGAATACCGTGGCCTGGCAGGCCATCCAGACCCGCAAGCCCGTAGTCATCAACGATCTGACTTCGCTGGGCTGGGGCGGCGGGGCCTCGTCTCTGGCCTCAGCCGGGCTCAACGCCACCATCGCCCTGCCTCTGATCCTGAACCGCGAAGTCGTCGGCACCCTGCACGTTTCCTTTGTGCGTCAGCCGGACAATGTGGTGGAGATTCTGAATTTTTTGTTGGAACTGTGTCCGGTATTGACGATTTTTTTGTTTGTGGTGCTCACCGAAGAGCGCCGGGCCAGGGCCAAGGCGGCGCAGCAGGCTGCCCTGAATTCGCCGGGTGAGGACGATGCGGACGGCACCGCCACTCGGCTGGTGGACCGCCTGCTGGAAACCCAGGACATGGCCCGGGTCATGTCCGTGGCGCGCAAGGTCGCCAAGCTGCATATTCCGGTGCTGATCATCGGCGAGACCGGCACGGGCAAGAGCATGCTGGCCCGCTGGCTGCACCGGAGCAGCCCCAGGCGGGCGGCCAATTTCGTCAAGGTGAACTGCCCGTCCCTGGCCCCGACCTTGTTTGAGAGCGAGATGTTCGGCTATGCCAAGGGCGCGTTCACCGGGGCCTACGCCAAGCGCATCGGCCGGATTGAAATGGCCCAGAGCGGAACCTTGTTTCTGGATGAAATCGGCGAGCTTTCGCCGGATATGCAGAGCAAGCTCCTGCAGGTCATGGAGGAGAACTCCTTTGAGCGGGTGGGCGAGGCGCGCTCCATCGGCGTGGATATCCGCGTGCTGTCCGCCACCAACATAGACCTGGAAAAGGCCCTGGTTGAAGGTCGCTTGCGGCGTGATCTCTTTTACCGCCTGGCCTCGGTCATCCTGCGTCTGCCGCCGTTGCGGCAACGAAAGAACGACATTCCCATTCTGGTTGAATACTTCATCAGCCAGTTTTCCCGGCAATGGGATCTGCGGCCGCCGCGCCTGTCCAGGGGGGTGCTGAGCGATCTCTGCGATCATGACTGGCCGGGCAATATCCGCGAATTGCGCAATGTGATCAGCCGCCTTTTGCTGCACTCCCTGGACGGGGCGGTGACCGAGAGCTTTGTGCGCGATGCCCTGCATGAGTGGGAGCCGTCGGCGGAGGCGCCTGCCCCGGCCTCGCCGGAAGCCGTCCCGGCGGTGGAAGGCCGCCCGTTGCATGCGGGGGCCGGGTCATGTTCGGGTCCGGCCCTGCCCACTCTGGAGGAAAACGAGCGCGCCCATATTCTGGAGGCCTTGCGCCTGACCGGGGGGCGTTTGTCCGGACCGCGCGGTGCCGCCGCCCTGCTGGGCGTGCCCCGCTCCACCCTGCAACACAGGCTGCGCAAGCTGGGCATCACGCCGTAGGCCCTTTTAAAATATCCGCCGCCTGCGAGCCTCAGTCACAAACAGGTTGAGGCCTCGACGGCGCGCGGGCCTTCCTTTTCTTGAGTTTCCGCGCAAAGGCGCTTATACTTTCCGCTTCTGTCAGCGCCCTTGCTTTTGGCGGCCTTCGCCGCGGGCAAGAGGACAATTCGGCATTCCGGAGTACGCATGCTCGATTATATCCGTTCCAACGCACAGTCTTTCGGCGTCAAAGTGGCTTTCGGCGTCATCATCCTGGTCTTCGTGTTCTGGGGAGTGGGCAGTTTCAACGACAGGAACTCCGCCAATGTGGTGGCCATCGTCAACGGCGATCCCATTCTGGTCCAGCAGTTTGAGCAGGCCTACCGCAATGCGGAGGAATCGATCCTGCGCAATAATCCCGGCGTTACCCGCGAGCAGCTCAAGGAGCAGCATCTGGGCCGCCAAGTGCTGCGCGATCTGATCCAACAGACCCTGCTGACCCAGGAGGCCGCGCGCGCGGGCGTCAGTGTGACGCCGCTGGAACTGCGCCAGGCCGTGGGACGGATCAAATCCTTCCAGGATGCCCAGGGCCGCTTCGATCCCGAAGCCTACACGCGTGTGCTGGCCGCCCAGCGGATCAGCCCGGCCCAGTATGAGAAGGATATGAGCGATCAGCTGCTGCGCGAAAAGATTTTTACCCTGGTCACCGCGCCGGTCTGGGTGGACCCGGACGAAGCCCAAAACCGCTATAATTTCCTGCGGGAAAAACGGGTGGTGGACTATCTGTTCATTCCGGCCAAGAATTTTTCCGGCGAGGTCAAGGTCACGGATCAGGACGTGACGGCCTATTATGATGCCCACAAGAAAGATTTTGCCATTCCGCCCAAAGTGGACGTGGCCTATGTCAGCGTGACGCCCGGCGGTCTGGTCAAGCCCGAGAGCATCAGCGAGGCGGATGCTCAGAAATGGTACGAGGTCAATAAGGGCCGTTTTGAAGAGCCCGCGCAGGTCAAGGCCGCGCACATTCTGGTGCCTCTGGCTGAAAACGCCCCGGCCGACGCGGAGAAAAAGGCCCGCGAAGAAGTGGCGAAAATCCAGGCCGAGCTCAAGAGCGGCAAGGATTTCGCGGCCGTGGCCGATGCCCATAACGGCCCCAATGCGGCCGGTCCCGGCGGCGAACTGGGCTGGATTGCCCGCGGCAAGACGGTAAAGCCTTTTGAAGACGCGGCCTTTGCCCTGAAGGCCGGGCAGGTGTCCGAGCCCGTGCGCAGTCCTTTCGGCCTGCACATCATCAAGGTGGAAGACAAGAAGCCCGGCGGCCTCAAGACCTTCAAGGACGCTGCCCGGGAAGTGCGCCAGGCCATGGCGCAGGAACAGGGCGCGGACAAGCTGCACGATGTGCTGGACAGCCTGATCGAAGACAATATTCTGGGCAAGCCGCTGGCCGAGAGCGCTGCCCGTTTCGGCCTCAAGGCGGAACAGAGCGGCCTGCTCAGCCAGAGCGAACTGGAGCAAAAGCTGGGCGTAACCCCGGCCGGAGCCTCCGCTCTTATCGCCACCGCTACGGGCGCGCCCGTGGACACGGCCCTGGAGGCCGGGGACAAATATCTGGTGGCCCGGATCATCAAGGCTGAACCCGCGTCCACCCAGCCGCTCGACGCGGTGAAGAGCGCCATTGTGGCCAAGCTGACCGCCGAAAAGGCCCTCAAGGCCGCCGTGGAAAGCGCCGCGGCCCGTCGCAAGGAATTGAAGGACGGTCCCCTGCCCCAGCCCCTGAAGGCGAGCCTGGACATCAAGACCGCCCCGGCCATGGATCGTGGCGGGAATCTGGCGGATTTCAACCCCGATGAGGCTCTGGCCGAAGCCGTCTTTACCGCCAAGCCCGGAACCTGGCTGCCATCGGCCTATGCCGTGGACGGCAAAAGCGAAGGTCCGGGCGCACTGCTCTGCCGCGTGGACGCCGTGCTGCCGCCCGATCCGCAGGAGTGGAATACCGTGCGCGACCTGATGGCCAACGGCGTGGCCCGCGAACGGGTGGACGGTCTGTATCAGGTCTTCATCCAGAACCTTGCCTCCAAGGCCAAGGTGGAAGTGCTGAATACGGATATTGTGGATCGCGTCAATCTGTAGAGAAGAGTTTTCCAAGCATTTGAAGCCGGTCCGCCGGTCCGCGCGCGGTGCGGAGCGAAACCGGCGGCCCTTTGGGCTGCGTCGCACGCCGGGCATGGCCCAGGTTGTACCGGAACGTACTTCCTTGGGCCATGCCCGTTTTTTCACTGTACCGGTTAGAGCGTTTTGATATTGAAAATATCTTAACGCTCTGTGTGGATTTTCCGTGAAAATCCGCACCGCGAAATTATCGCAAGGCGAATTTACTTCGC
>OKSB01000489.1_pt1 | contig 43648 bp, 42 predicted proteins | sample 1601171 | NCBI WGS metagenome assembly OKSB01 (sample SAMEA3541496, study PRJEB24748) | human gut metagenome | biome: human gut; feature: human-associated habitat; material: faeces | place: China | collected 2012 | reverse complement strand
GATTTGAATCTATGCCCAATTAACAACCGTCAGGGAATTGTAATTGATGGTGAAGGTTCAAAGGTTATTTGCAAAGACTAATTTGAAAATTCCAGTTTGTCGAACTGAATATAAGGATGATCCGTCTGCGGTATGGGAGCAACCCCATACCGTAGATACATACTTGGAACTTGACGGTAGAAAAAGTCACAATATTGTCGTATAATATGCTTAAATCAGAATGACAAATCGGGATTTGTGGAGGAAGTAAGTATATGCTAAACAAGATAGAGTTCGACCTTTGGGCTGATGGCTATGACAAAACTGTCGGCATTTCTGATGAGGAAAACACATACCCTTTTGCCGGTTATAAAAAGGTACTTGGGTTCATTTTTCAGACCATAATGAGAGCTGAAAATGCCGTTGTGCTGGATATTGGATTCGGAACAGGCACATTAACGGCAAAACTATACGAGCGAGGCTGTTCCATTTATGGGCAGGACTTTTCATCAAGAATGATTGCGTTGGCATCTGAGAAAATGCCAAATGCGCATTTATATCAAGGGGACTTTTCAAAAGGGCTTGTCGAACCATTGCGTAGCTTTCGTTATGATTATATTGTTGCGACATACTCTCTGCATCATTTGACGGATGCGCAAAGGAGCGACTTCCTTTTAGACTTGCGTAACTACTTAAAAGAAAACGGTAAAATTATAATCGGCGATGTTGCCTTTGAAACACGAAAGGATTTAGAACAGTGTAAATTGAAGGCAGGAGACACATGGGATAATGATGAAATCTACTTTGTCGTTGAGGAACTGAGAAAAGATTTTCCAGACCTTTCATTTACGCAAATGTCCGATTGCGCAGGCGTCCTGATTTTGGACTGACAACTTCGCAGTTTGTGAGGATAAATCTATGAGCAAGACAGAGAATGTCGAACTGACAGTATTATGCTTAATCGAAGACGGCGATAAGATACTGCTTCAAAACAGAGTAAAGAAAGACTGGCGAGGCTACGCACTGCCGGGCGGGCATGTGGAACCCGGAGAATCTTTTGTGGATGCGGTGATCCGCGAGATGAAGGAAGAAACCGGTCTAACGATCCTTAATCCGAGATTGGTTGGAGTCAAACAATTTCCCTTAGAGAATGGAAGGTATGTTGTCCTGTTGTTTAAGGCAACACAGTGGTCGGGTGATCTTATCTCATCAGAGGAAGGCCAAATGGAATGGATCAAGTACAGTGACCTTTCTGTAGTAAAAACCGTGGATGATTTTGATGATCTTCTGAAAGTGATGAACACGCCGGAGCTGACAGAATTTCAGTATTTGGTTTCGGGAGACGAATGGACTGTATCAATCAGATAAATCGGGATTTGGAGGTGTGATTGATGAGAATTGTAGAAGTTACAGAAAACAAAAAACAATATCTTGATTTGCTCCTGCTGGCGGATGAGCAGGAAGATATGGTTGACCGTTATCTCTATAAAGGTAAAATGCATATTCTTGATGATGACGGAGTGAAATGCGAGTGTGTCGTAACGGACGAAGGGAATGGAATACTTGAAATTAAGAATATCGCTACAGTTCCCCCATTTCAGCGAAAAGGCTATGCCAAAGCGCTGATTGAATTTCTTGTTGAAAAATACCGCAGACAATTTTCGATACTGCAAGTTGGAACCGGCGACAGCCCGTTGACGATACCCTTTTATGAAAAATGTGGCTTTGTACGCTCGCATACCGTGCCAAATTTCTTTACGGATCATTATGATCACCCGATATATGAGTGTGGTGTACACCTTGTAGATATGGTGTATTTGCAAAGACCTCTATAAACAAATTCCAGTTTGCCGAACTGAATATAGCGTACATAGCCGCTTGGTTTTCAAAAGAAATCAGGCGGCTATTTCTATTTTGAAGGAGGTGTTCGCTATGAACGAAACAGATTACAACGCTCGTCTTTTGTAGGCGAAGATGAAATCTTTCGGTATTATTGTATTGACCGATCAATTCGGCCCGGCGGGAAGACCGCCGCTTTTTTTACCTGCCCCCTTCCAATCTCGGTACTTTCGCGATATAATATCACTTCATGAAAAAAACGAAGATACAGGGAGACGGAAAAATGCAGTTGCGGGAATATCGCCCGGCTGACTGCCAGCGGCTAGAGATGCTGTTCCTTGCGGCAGACGAACGCGGCGTGGGTCTTGGCAGGCAGATGCTGGAATGTGCAGTGCGGCATTACGGCGTCCGGGAGCTGACGGTCAACGCGCAGACGGTCGGCTTTTATGAGCACACGGACCTTTCCGCCTGAAAGCGGACGGAATGGATGAAGCGGGCGAGCGATTCCCGCTGCTGTATATGAGAAGAAACCGGAGTGAAAAACATGATCGATAAGATGCTGATCCGTGGAGCAAAGGTCCACAACCTGAAAAATATTGACGTCGATATTCCACTTGGAAAAATCGTCGGGATCGCAGGCGTGTCCGGGTCCGGCAAGTCTTCGCTGGCGCTGGGCGTGCTGTATGCCGAAGGCTCGCGCCGCTATCTCGAGGCCCTGTCCACCTATACCCGCCGCCGCATGACGCAGGCATCGCGGGCCAGCGTGGACGAGGTGCTGTATGTACCTGCCGCACTGGCCCTGCACCAGCGCCCCGGCGTGCCGGGCATCCGCAGCACGTTCGGCACGGGAACGGAGCTTCTGAACAGTCTGCGCCTGATGTATTCCCGCCTTGCCAGCCACCGCTGCCCGAATGGCCATTATCTGGCCCCTTCGCTGCTCGTCGCGGCCGGGAAGGAGCTCGTCTGCCCGGCGTGCGGCGTGCATTTTTATGCTCCGTCTGCTGAGGAGCTGGCATTCAACTCGCAGGGCGCGTGCCAGAAGTGCGGCGGCACGGGCATGGTGCACACCGTTGATATGGCGACGCTTGTGCCGGATGAGTCCCTGACCATCGACGAGGGTGCGGTTGCCCCGTGGAACAGCCTGATGTGGTCCCTGATGACGGATATCTGCCGCGAGATGGGCGTGCGCACGGATGTACCGTTCCGCGAACTGACGGAGCGGGAGAAGGACATCGTGTTCCACGGCCCGGCGGAGAAAAAGCACATTTTCTATCACAATAAGAATACCGGGCAGGCCGGTGATCTGGATTTTACCTACTTCAACGCCGTTTACACCGTAGAAAATGCTCTTTCCAAGGTCAAGGACGAAAAGGGCATGAAGCGAGTGGAAAAGTTTTTGAAAGAGGATGTCTGCCCGGATTGTCACGGCACGCGCCTGTCGAGCGCGGCCCGCGCGCCGAGGCTGCGGGGTATTTCTCTGGATGAGGCCTGTACCATGTCGCTGACACAGCTCGTCGAGTGGGTAAAGAGTGTGCCTTCCGGCCTGCCGGAGGAGATGCGCCCAATGGCTGAGAGTATTTGCGAAGCATTCCAAAGCACGGCCAAGCGCCTGATGGACCTCGGACTGGGCTATCTGACGCTGGACCGCTCGGCGTCGACGCTCTCGACCGGTGAGCGCCAGCGGATGCAGCTGGCCCGCGCAGTGCGCAACCGAACGACCGGCGTCCTCTATGTGCTTGACGAGCCGTCCATCGGCCTGCACCCGTCGAATATCGTGGGCCTGACCGGTGTGATGCACGATCTGGTCGCCGACGGCAACTCCGTCATTCTGGTCGACCACGACACGCAGATCCTGAAAGAGGCCGACTGGATCGTCGAGATGGGCCCGGAGGCGGGCGCAAAGGGCGGCTATGTCATCGCACAGGGGGCGATCCCTGCAATCGAGGCCAACTCCGCCTCTCAGATCGGACCTTTTCTTGCCGGAACGGCAGAGACAAAGCTGCGCTGCTGTACTGAAAAAGAGACGCTTTTTGCAAACGGGACGATCCATCTTTCCACCGATTCCATCCATACCGTCAAGCCGCTGGAGGTGGATATCCCCAAGGGGCGCCTCACCGTCGTGACCGGCGTGTCCGGCTCCGGCAAGACGACCATGGTGCTCGAGAGCCTGATCCCCGCGCTGGATGCAACCATCGCTGGCAGTGCACTGCCAGCGCATATCCGCACCGTTTCGGCCGACGGCATCGCGCATGTCAAGCTCATCGACGCGACGCCGATTGGCATCAACGTCCGCTCGACGGTCGCGACCTATGCGGGCGCGCATGACGAGCTGCGCAAGCTCTATGCCAAATCTCCGGACGCGAAGGCGCGCGGCTATAAGGCAGGCGATTTCTCCTACAATACCGGCTCCCTGCGTTGCCCCGGCTGCGACGGCACCGGCATCGTCAGTCTGGATGTGCAGTTCCTGCCGGATGTGGACATTCCCTGTCCGGACTGCCATGGCTCACGCTATGCCAGAGCGGCCGACGCGGTCCGCCTGACGAACGGCGCGGGGGAGAGTGCTTCGCTTCCGGAGCTGATGGATATGGACGTGAATTCCGCGCTGGAATTCTGCCGGGACCGGAAGACCGTCAGCCAGCGACTGGCCGTTCTCCGGCAGCTGGGCCTCGGCTACCTGACGCTGGGCGAGGAAACGCCGAGCCTGTCCGGCGGCGAGGCACAGCGGCTCAAGCTCGCCAGCGAGATCGGCAGGACGCAGACGGACTCCGTCTTTGTGTTCGATGAGCCGTCCATCGGCCTGCATCCGTTGGATGTTCGCGTACTGCTCGGCGTTTTTCAGGCGCTGCTGGACAACGGCGCGACCGTCATCGTCATCGAGCATGACCTTGACGTGATCCGAAACGCCGACTATGTCATCGATATGGGCCCCGGCGGCGGAGACGCGGGCGGCCGGATCGTCGCCAGCGGCACACCGCAGGAGATCCGGGAAAATCAGGCCAGCATCACGGGGCGGTATCTCTGACCGCGTTTCCCCGTCTTCAGGCGCTCCGGACCGGAAATGCACGGACCAAATTGGCGCGCCGGTTGAAAAAACGGTCGAACTATGCTATACTCTTTTTATCTTTGTCCAAAAGCAGGGTGACTTTTTTGAAGATCAATGTCCTTTCCTATCTGGAGGCTTCCGCAGCGCGTGTCCCCGACCGGGTCTGCTGGGCAGATGCCGCGTCTGCCTTGACCTACCGCGAGGCGTGGACGGCAGTATGCAATATGGGAGCGGCTCTCTCTGAGCGGCTTTCAGCTGTCAATGCGCCCGTCTGTGTGCTGCTTCGCCATGACGTGACGGACCTTCTGGCATTTTTCTCCATCGTATACAGCGGAAATTTCTATGTTCCCATCGATCCGGCGCTCCCGGCCGTCAGGCTCCGGAGCATGCTGGAGACGCTGAAGCCTGCGGCTATCATGACTGCCGGAGCCAGCATCGATGCGGAGCTGACGCAGGATATCCTGGTCATTTCTCAGCAGGAGCTGCGCGCGGAAGCGCCTATCCCATCCGCCGCGGCGCCGTGGAAGCAGCGTAAGGATACCGATCTTTTATACGTTATTTTCACCTCCGGTTCCACGGGCGAGCCGAAGGGCGTTTCCATCTGCCATCGCTCGGTGATCGACATGGTGGAGCAGTTCATGCGTGCCTTCGACTTTGCCGACGGAACCGTCTGGGGCAATCAGGCACCGTTTGACTTTGATGTCTCTGTCAAGGATATCTTCCTCTCGCTTCGTGTCGGCGGGCGGCTTGAGATTCTGGAGAAGAAGCTGTTTTCCTTCCCAAAGCTGCTTCTCGAGCGGCTCAACGAACGCAGCGTAGACACAATCATCTGGGCGGTGCCCGCACTGAAGATCCTTGCCCGCCTTCATGCCTTCCAGACGCTGCGCCCGCTGTATCTGAAAAATATCATGTTCTCGGGCGAGGTCATGCCGCCGAAGACGCTGCAATACTGGATGCAGGCCGTCCCGCAGGCGCGGTTCGTGAACCTCTATGGCCCGACGGAGATCACCTGCAACTGTACTTACCATATTGTGCAGAGCGCGGACGAGGTGCTGCAGGAGGTCCCGATCGGCAGGCCGTTTGCCAACTGCGATGTATTCCTGCTCGACGGCGGCGAGCCTGTCCGGGAGGAAGGGCGGACCGGTGAGATCTGTGTGACGGGAAGCTGCCTGTCGCTGGGCTACTACAATCGTCCGCAGCTCTCTGCCCAAGTCTTTGTGCAGAATCCGCTGAATTCCCGGTTCCGTGAGCCGATGTACCGCACGGGCGATCTCGGCGTGTGGAAAAACGGGTCCCTGCTCTTTGCGGGAAGGAAGGACACGCAGATCAAATTCATGGGACATCGTATCGAGATGTCCGAGATCGAGCTGTGTGCCAACGCCGCCGAGGGCGTGGAGGCATCCGCCTGCGTTTTCGTCGACGAGCGGCTGACGCTGTTTTATACGGGCGAGGCAGGGGAAAAGGCCCTGCTTGCCAGACTGCGGGACAGGCTCCCGAAATATATGCTTCCGAGCGCTTGCCGCCGACTGGAGCACTTTCCCCAAAATCGCACGGGAAAGATCGACCGGCGGGCGCTGCTGATTTTGTCGAAAGAGGATTGATACCATGAACGAGCTTTATCAAGTGTTGGACGGACTTCATCTGAATGTTGATTTTCACAACGAAAAGCGGCTCATTGACGACGGCCTTTTGGAGTCGTTGGATATCGTGATGCTGGTCGATGAGCTGATGTGTCATTATGATATTGAGATCTCCGTGGAGGATCTGATCCCCGAGAATTTCAACTCCGCCGAGGCAATCTATTCTCTGGTGCAAAGGCTGAAGGACGAGGAGTAAGCCATGCCGATCACGGGTCTGAGCTTTTTGCTCTTTGCGCTCGCGGCGGTCGTGCTGTACTATCTGTTCCCGAAGCGGCTGCGGCAATATGTCCTTCTGGCGGCGAGCATCCTGTTTTATCTGACCTACGGTGTTCGGATGGCAGGTTATCTCGCCGCGACGATCCTGCTTACCTATCTTTTCGGCCTGTGGCTGGACCGGCTTGCGGCCTTCCGGCCCGCTGCCGAGACCAAAGAGGAGCGCAAGCGCCAGAAGCGCGCAAATGACCGGAAAAAGCGCCGCGTTCTGGCGCTGTCGCTCGTGCTGAACTTTGCGTCGCTGGCGCTTTTGAAGTACGGCGGCTTTCTGGCCGCAGTCGTTAATTCCGTGCTCGGCACGGAGCTGCCGCTGCCGCATTTTCTTCTGCCGCTCGGCATATCCTTCTACATTTTCCAAACTTCCGCTTATCTGATCGATATCAGCCGCGGCAAACATCGGGCAGAGCGGAGCTTCCTGCGCTATGCGCTGTTTGTCTGCTATTTCCCGCAGCTGGTGCAGGGACCGATCAACCGCTTTGCCGATCTGCAGCCGCAGCTCACGGAGGGAAACGATTTTTCCTGGGATAATATCCAGCACGGGTTTCTGCGCATGCTCTACGGCGTGCTGAAAAAGGCGATGATCGCAGATACGCTTGCACCGATCGTGGCGAAGATCTACGGCGGTTACGCGGCCTACCCCGGCATCGTCTGCTTCCTGGGGGCGGCACTCTACTGCATCCAGCTTTACTGCGACTTTTCCGGCGGCATCGACCTGATGATGGGCATCTCCCGCCTGTTCGGCATCTCCATGCAGGAGAATTTCTGCCGCCCCTATTTTTCCGTCAGCCTTTCCGATTTTTGGCGGCGCTGGCATATCTCGCTTGGCGAGTGGATGAAGGACTACCTGTTCTATCCGCTGGCACTTTCCAAGCCCTTCGGCAGGCTCGCGCAGTTCTGCCGCCGCCATATGCCGCTGGATGCCGCAAAGTGTATCGTGCCGAGTCTGTGCACGTTCCTCGTGTTTCTCGCAGTCGGCGTCTGGCAGGGGCCCGGCATGGCCAACATTGCCTATGGCCTGTGGAACGGTTTCTGGATGTCCCTCGCCATGTTCCGCGCGCCGATCCGGAAGCATCTCCGGCTTTCTCCGGAGGACCCGAAAAAAGGAGCGCTGGTCTGGGGCGTTGTCCGCACGAATCTGCTGGTCATCATCGGCAGGTACTTCTCAAACGCGTCTTCGCTGCGTTCTGCGCTCGGGATGCTGAAGCAGACGGTGCTGCACTTCGGTGTGACCCGCGTCCATGCTGCCCTGTTTACGGAGCTGGGCTTCTCGCTGTCCGTGCTCTGGAAGGTCGTCCCCATGCTCGGCGTGGTCTTTGCCGTCAGTTTCGCCGCCGAGCGGGGGACCGACGTTGCCCGCTGGCTCTGCGAGCGAAAGTGGCTCGTGCAGTTCCTGATCCTGTTTGCGGCGCTGTTGACGGTCGTGCTGTTCGTCTATGGAAACGCCGGCTATACGCCCATTGCTTATGTCTATGAAAATGTCTGAGGTGATCCTGCTTGCGTGGTAAAAAATGGCTTCTGACTGTCGTCTGCGCGCTGCTGCTGGTCGGCGTCGTCTGTGTCCTGGGCAATTGGCTCATTGATCCCTTCGGCGTTTTTGAGGCCTCTCCGCTGCAGTGGGATTCCTATGCGCAGACGCTCAATCCGCGCGGCAGCAAGGTGCGCTATATTTCCGAGCGGCGCGGCGAATACGATTCGTTTGTAGTCGGATCGTCCTCTGCCGCATCCTATCTGCCGGAAACGTTGGAGCGGTATTACGGCGGCAGCTTCTATAACATGTTCCACTACGGAGCGGACACTGACTATGACCGCGAGCTGGTCCGCTATCTGCTGGAGCAGGGCGAGGTCAAGCGGATCGTCCTTGTGCTCGGGCTGAGCGATGCCTATGCTCTGCACAGTAAAACGGAGGGCCTGACTGCCGTGCCCGATTACCGGGTGAGCGGGGAAAACGAAGCGGCCTACAAGCTCCGCTTCCTGTTTGCAAGCCCGTCCTTTGCGATGGAAAAGCTGTCCTCCCTCCGAAAGGACACGGAAATGCCGCAGACCTTTGACGTCTTTCTGCCGGAAAGCGGGACCTATGACAAGCGGCTGCGCGACGTGGAATCCATCGGCAGCCTGCAGGACTATCTTACGCTCCACGGTGAGGACTACCTTTCAGAGACGACCGATACAACGCTCCCTGACATCGAGCGCTGTGCCGGGAATGTCGCCGCGATCCGCGAAATGTGCGGCGAAGCGGGGACGGAGCTGACCGTCATCCTTACTCCGTTCTGCCGGAAGCAGATCGAGCAGTACGACAATGCCGCCCTGAATGCATTCTATCAGGCGCTCTCGGACGTGACGGACTATTGGAATTTCTCGATCACACCGCTGACCTATGATGAACGGTTCTTCTATGACGTGACGCACACCCGGAATGCTGCTGCCAACCTCGTACTGGCGCGGATCGCCGGGGATGAGAGCGTCGGTCTGCCCGATGCCTTCGGGGCCTATTGCCGACAGGGAGAGTCAACGGATGCAGCGCAGCTGAAGAAAGCCGCCGGGGAAAGCGCTTATCTTCAAAACGGCAGCGCGACCGTCCCGATCCTGCTGTATCACCATCTCGACCCGGATCAGCCGGAAAGCGAGACCACCTTGCACCCCGAGACGTTTGAGCGGCAGATGCACCTTCTGAAGGAGCAGGGCTACACACCGATCTCGTTTGACGAGCTGATCGCGTTTGTGGAGCAGGGAACGCCGCTTCCGGAAAAGCCGGTCATGATCACGTTTGACGACGGCTATACCAGCAACGCAGTCTATGCCTATCCCGTTCTGCGGGAGCTTGGCTTCCATGCGTCGATCTTTGCCATTGGCTGCTCGATCGGGCATGACCGCTATTACAAGGATACGAATTACAGCCTGACGCCTCACTTCGGTCAGACTGAGATCACGGAAATGCTGGACTCCGGCCTTATTTCCATCGGCTCTCATACCTACGACATGCACCAGTGGCCGCCCTATGAGACCGTCAAGCCCGCGCGGGAGAATATGCTGCCGCTGCCCGGCGAATCCGAGACGGACTATATCCATGCCGTGCAGACCGACGCAGCGCGTGAGGCGGAGACGTTTGCGGCGTTCGGCATCCCCGCGCCCGATGTGCTTGCTTTCCCCGAGGGTGCGCATACCACGCTGACCGATGTTGTGCTGCGCGAATGCGGCTACAAGGTCACTCTGACGACGGACGAAAGCCGCGTGAACACCGTTGTGGTCGGCCTGCCGCAGACGCTGATCGATCTCGGCCGCATGACCGTTCTGCCGGGCATGACGGACGAGCAGCTCCTGCAGTATCTGAACGAGCGGGCAAACTAGAGAACAAAGCCTTTTCCCGGGCCCGCCGTGCATGCGCACGGCGGGTTTTGCTGCATTTTCGGGAAGAAAACCCGTATTCTGTGGTTGAAAAGTCCGGTTCCCGGTGGTACAATAAGAAAAAGAGGGCTGCTGTGAGGCGGCTTTTTGAAGCAGGGGAGGTTAGGCAATACTAACTTACTCCTACAGCATAGAAAGGGGAATGCCCCATGCAAACAAAGGAAACGATCACGCTCTCCGGCGTGCCGGAGACGATGTTGCAGACGGTCTATGCCCGCGCCAAGGAGAGCAGCGGGCGCGGTGCGATCCGCGACCGCAAGGCCGAGGAGACCATCGGCGGCCTGCAATATGATTTCTCCCTGGCGGACCGGGACAAAGCCATGCACAGCGGCGTCATTGCCCGCACCATCGTGCTGGACCGGCTGACCGGCGCGTGGCTGCAGGAGCATCCGGGCGGTACGGTCGTCAACGTCGCCTGCGGGCTGGACACGCGGTGCTACCGGATGGAGGGCTATGGCCGCTGGTATAACCTTGACCTGCCGGAGACCATTGCCGTCCGGCAGAGGCTTTTGCCGGAAAATGGTGCGATCTCGCAGATCGCCATGTCCGCCATGGACGACTGGGGCGGGTGCATCGCTGAGCAGGATACCCCGGCACTGGTCATCATCGAGGGCCTGACGATGTATCTGACGGAGACAGACGTGCAGCGCATATTTTCCGTGATCGCCGGGCGCTTCCAAAGCGCGACCGTACTGGCCGAGACGATGAATCCCATGGTCGTCAAGCGCTTCCGGGAAAAGTCGATCGAGGGCAGCCACGCAAAATTTACCTGGGGCGTGAAGAACGGCGCGGCGCTGGCCGCGCTGCTGCCGGATTTCCGCCTGCGGGAGGAGCACAGCCTGACGGAGGGCATGGCGGAGTTTGTGCCCGTTTATAAGCTGCTGGGCAAAATACCGGCCATCCGCAATATTTCCAACAAGATCATCGTTCTGGAGAGGAAGTGAGGTAGCATGTCTTTCTTTGATAATACCCGCAAGCCGGACGGCCTGGGCGGAAAGCTCATGGTCTCCCTGATGAATGTCGGCCATCGCTCGCTGGCGCACTGGGGCATGCAGTTCCTGCCGCTTTCGCCGGATGCCCGTGTGCTGGACTGCGGCTGCGGCGGCGGAGCGAATCTGAAAAAGCTCCTGAAGCGGTGCCCGCAGGGTATCGTCAAGGGCATAGACTATTCTGCCGTCAGCGTCGAAAAGTCGCGCAAGCTCAATGATGCCGCCATCCGTGAGGGACGCTGCGTGGTCTGGCAGGGCAGTGTGGCTGAGATGATCTTTGCGGCCTCGTGGTTCGACGCTGTCACGGCGTTTGAGACCGTTTATTTCTGGCCTGATCTGCCGCAGTGCTTCCGCGAGGTCTTCCGTGTGCTGAAGCCGGGCGGGGTATTTTTCCTCTGCAACGAATCCAGCGGCGACACGGACAAGGACGAGAAATGGACCGAGCGGATCAAGGGCATGACGATCTACCGCGATGTGCAGCTGCAGGCTGCGCTGGAGCAGGCGGGCTTCCATGACATCGAGATCCATAAAAACGAAAAGGACTGGCTGTGCATGCTGGCCCGGAAATAGCTGTGCGCCGTCCCCCAAATGGAGCATGCGGAGCCTGTGATGCCGGAATTATACCGGCGAGGCGTTTTTCACGGACGAGAAACCAGACTGAGGGAGGGACGGATATGTCCAAAAAGGCAACGGAATTCCAGAAAAAAGAAATGAGCAAAATGTACCGCGGCAAGGAGATCTTCAAGCCGCTGAACACCGGCTGGGTCGACGAGCACGTCGCCTGTGTGCGCGAGTGGGTGGCAAATATCTTCTTCTACTGCAAGGGCGACACGACCATCATGATCGACGCCGGGTATAACTACGGCCGGCTCGAGGAAAAGATGGGCTGGCTCGGCATAGACCCGAGTTCTATCCGGCATATCCTCATCACGCATCAGGACACGGATCACGTCGGCGCGGTCGAAGCGGACAGCCCCGGCCTGTTCCGGAAGGCGAAGCTGTATGTCGGCGAGACCGAGAACCGCTATCTGACGGGCGAGGTGCGCCGCAAGGTGATCTATCATCTCTACAAGCTGCCGCAGGTCACCATCCGCAATGAGAAGGTCCTGCTGCACGACGGCGAGGCCTTTGAGATCGACGGCATCCGCATCGAGTGCTTCCTCGTTCCCGGCCACACCTGGGGCCACATGGTCTATCTCATCGACGGGAAGTATCTGTTTACGGGCGATACGATCTGGCTCGGAGCGGACGGCGGCTACAGCTTCATCTCCGCGCTGGCGGAGGATAACCGGCTGGCGGTGCGTTCGCTGGCAGAGCTGGAGACAAAGCTCGAAGCGCGGAAGCTGCACCCGATGTTCCTCACCGGCCACACCGGCTGGACGGACAACTTCACCTTTGCCTTTGCGCATAAGGACAAGCTCTGCTCACCGTTCAAAAAGAGAGTGCACGACCATTCCGCGCCCTATGATGCCTACGATGAGTCGGACGACACGGAGGAGCGGTCAAAGAGCGGCTATCTGAAGGGGGCCGGGCGATGAAGGACAACGAGCTGCAATTTGAGCGGAGCTGCCATGTGCTGTACTCCGGTCCGTGCAAAAAAGAAATTCGCGCACGGATCGCGCAGCACTATCCGGAGGCGGAGCGCGAGGCGGTCTGGGAGCGGGTCCAGCGGCAATATGTTGATTTTCTCTCCGACTGGCGCACCGACCTCGGCGGGAAGAAGAACTTCCACAACGGCAGCGGCGGCACCTATGACTGCATCGCCATCCTGAGCTATTATGTCGCGTGCAGGGATGTCACGTCCTTTCGCGAGATCGAGGAGATGGAGGAGGCTCTGGTCCTGCCTGCTTTCCGCAAGCTGAAATTCGTGGACTGCAACAAGCCGTTTTTCAAAAGACTGATGCATCGCGCCTTCTTAACGGCAAAGGGGCGCTGCGACAAATGGCACGATTACGAAATGACGGTCGCGCCCTACGAGAAGGACAAGCCGATCTATTATGAATTTACGGCCTGCCCTGCGGCGGAATTTGCCATCCGCAACGGGCTGACGGATATCATGCCCGCCCTGTGCAACGTGGATTATGCGGCCATGGAGCTGATCGGCGCGAAGCTGGTGCGGACGACGACCTGCGCAAACGGCTGTAAATGCGACTATACCATCTGCGGCAGCCGGGACCCATATCTGAAGGACCATCCCGAATACCGCGACGAGGCGGGCTACCGGCGGAACCGGTAGATGCATTTTGCGTTCGGCAGCGCTGAGGATCATGAAGTGAGGGCAATCTATGAACTACAAAATTGAGAAAAATACCGTACAGGAGACCCTGATCATCCCGCTCTATGCGCGGAAAATGTGCACGGAGCTGTATCCGAATCTTTACCGGGACGAGACGGCCGTCCGCCTGTTCGGGGAGATCGACTATGATTTTTCTGCGCTGGAGAAAAAGTCCCGGAGCCTGATGCAGCGCTTCGGTTTTCTGGAGGTCGCCATGCGCCAGAACGATCTGGCCTTTGAGGTGCGGGACTATCTGCGCGCGCACCCGAATGCGGCCGTTGTGAACCTCGGCTGCGGGCTGGATGCGACCGGCCGCAGCTGCGGCAACGGCAGCTGTAAGCTTTACAATCTGGATTTCCCGGATGTCATCCGTGTGCGCGATGCGCTGCTGCCCGCCGGGCCGCGGGAGGAGAACATCCCGTGCGACCTGAACGACACGGCGTGGTTCGACCGCATCGACGCCTCCGGCGGCGCAATATTCTTTGCGGCGGGCGTGTTCTATTATTTCCTGAGGGAGCAGGTCCGGGCGCTCGTGCAGCGCATGGCGGCGGCCTTCCCCGGCGGCGTGCTGGTCTTTGACGCGGCCAACGAAAAGGCCGTCCGGCTGATGCTGAAAACATGGATCCGGGATGCGAAGATCAAGGACGTCGGCGCGTATTTTGCCGTTGCGGATGCCAAAGCCGAGCTTGGCCCGTGGGACAGCCGCCTGCAGATCTCCAGCCGGGGCTATATGCTGGGCTACCACGATCTGAAGGACCCGTCCGTCAGCGGCTTTTTCCGCGTCCTTGCGCGGGTTGGCGACCGCAGCATGAACATGCAGATCGTCAGGATCGGCTTTGGAGGCGAAATATGAAATACATCGGGATGCCCTTGGGAATGTGGGCGCTGTTTGCAGGGGCGTTCCGCAGACAGCTGACGGTCGTGTTTGGCTATGACGCCGCGGCGGCAAAGGAGATCATGAAAAGGGCGAAGCCGCAGTACCGGAAGCTCATTACGAAGCTGCCCGCGTTTGAAAAGGCCGACCGGTTTCAGATGAACATCGTCAACTGCGCCATGCTCGGCGCGTTCATCTGCTCCATGCCGGAGCGTCCGGATGTGGAGCGCCTGACGGTCTATTATGCCGACGCGATGATGACAAAGCCGATGAAGTGGTTTTGCCGCAAGAGCGGAAAAAAGAAATTCACGGAAAAGGACATCGCGGGGATGCAGGCCACAGCCGCGCTGAAGGCGGCGGACCGCAACCCGTATTCTTGGAACATGGAATACTATGCCTACCCCGACGGCAGCGGCTATGAGGCGCGCTTTACGCAGTGCGGCATCTGCACGCTGATGAAGGAGCTGGGGCTTTATGACCTGACGCCGGCCCTCTGCCACCTGGACTATACCATGGCCGAGGCGGGTGAAACGGCGGATTTCGTGCGAGAGTATACGCTCGCCTCCGGCGGGCCGTACTGCGACTGCGGCTACAGGAGGAAAACCAGATGAGTCATTTTCATTCGATCGGAATATCGGAAAAGCTCGATGTGCCGCGGATCCGGAAGCTGCTGACGATCGGGCTGCTTGCGTCCCTGCTGCATCTTGCGGGGGATCTGATCCTCGGCTGAGGCACGGAGCAGGAATCGCTGACGGGAATCCTGCGGATGCTCTCTGCCTACACCGGCACGTCCGATGGCGGCATGGTGGCGCAGGTCTATGTGCAGAAATATCCCGGTGAGACCGGGGACTCGTGCTGATCTCCACCGGCGATGAGCCATCTTCGCGGCGAAGGTCCCGAGGAGGCCGCCTATGCGCAGGATATGTTCGAGACGATCTTCCGGGACTACAGGCAGGAGAAGGACGTGCACATCACGGGCCTGCTGGCTGACGTTATGCGCCAGACGCCGGTGACGGAGGCCGACTTCTGCGACCTGAGGGGCCGCATCCTGCTCATCCTGCCGGATCAGGACTTCTTTTCCGAAAAAATGCAGCGGGACCTCATCCGCCTGATGCACTGATGCACGAGCCGCGCATCACCTATGTCTCCGGCGGCCATCTGACCACGGTCCTGCAGGCAGAAAAATTCATCGAAACGATCCGGGCGTTCCTGCCGTCACTGGGGAGTAACGCAGACAGGAGGAAATGGCAGTGATCGACATCATCTACCACGACGGCGCTTCGGCGGCGCCGGATCAGGCCGGGCAGAGCGGCGGCTTTGCGCAGGCGGACGGAAACGGCGAGATCCACTGCTATTCGTGGCTGGACGGCGTGAGCGCCATGCTGATGCGGCTCGAGATGGAGTCCTATACGGAGCTTCGCACGCAGAAGGGCCTGCTGGAGCTCAATTTCTGCGCCAACGGCCGCTTTGAAACGCGCTTCTCCCTGCGGGACCATGTGCTGCTGAAGCCGGGCGACATGGCCATCAGCTGCTATGACGGCGTGCATGGCTCGCGTTCCGAGTCGCATTTCCCGCTGGGCTATTATGAGGGCATCTGCCTTGAGGTCGATCCGGAGCGCGCCCGGCGCTGGGTCGAGCGCAATGCCCCGGCCTTCCGTGTCGATTTTTCCGCTCTGCAGCAGAATCTGCTGGGCGACAAGTGGTATCGCTGCAGCCCGGCGGGCCCGCGCTGCGAGCATGTGTTCCGGGAGCTGTATGAGTGCGCCGCCTATCTGGACCCTGCGTTCCTGCGGCTCAAGGTGCTGGAGCTCCTGATGCTGCTCAGCAGCATCCCGCGCGGGGCCGGGACGGATGCCTACTGCTCGGCCCGGCAGGCGGAGCTGATCCGCCATATCCGCGACCATCTGCTGACGAACCGCGAGGGCTATACCTCGCTTTCCCGGCTGGCGGCGGAGCACGAGATGTCCGTATCGCACCTGCAGAAGCTGTTCAAGCAAATTTACGGTGTGCCGGTCTATCACTACATCAAGGAATACCGGCTCGAGCAGGCGGCGGTCGAGCTCGTGCGCAGCGCAAGGCCCGTGACGGAGATCGCGCAGGATGCGGGCTATGACAATGCCAGCAAATTTTCGGCCTGCTTCAAGGAGCGCTACGGCGTGACACCGTCGCAGTACCGCACGGATGCAAAGGCAAAACAGAGCATCGGAACCAAAACGGAGTAGTCTGCGAAACGGAAATATGGTAGAGTATGCACTGGTTAGAGAACACTAACCAAGACAGCCCACGCAATTGCATCTTCGGCCTTTGCCGGACCCCAGTCGAATGCTCTCGATGAATTGTGCGGTGCTGTCCGATATAACCTGGAGGTGCATCATGAAAAAGAGAATTGCAGCAATCGTGTTATGTGTGTTCTGCCTGCTGGCCATTGCGGGCTGCTCGCAGAGCAAGCCGGATGCGCAGACCGCGCAGCCCACTGCGGCGCAGGAGACCGGCGACTATCTGACGACCATCAGCGGGACCTATGAGGAGCTGTTCCCGCAGCTGGCCAAGGCGGAGTACCGCGACCTGTGGATCGATGCCACGACGCCGCTCGTCGGCGCGGAGAACGCCGAGACCGCGACGGATACGCTGCTTGCCATGTGCATGGCAGAGCCCTACGGCCCGGAGGCTTCCGAAAAGTATGCGGCAGACCCCGAGAGCATGGCGTTCAACTGCTATTTCCGCGGCGGCGTGGACCGCTTCGTCATGGACGGCCACACCATTTCCGGTCTGGACGCGCAGGGCAATGAGGTCTTCTCCCATACCTATCACAAGCTCGACGAGGAAAATGAGAACGGCTTCCTGTTCTACCAGAGCGACGACGCGGATTCCGGCGACTTTACCTACTTCGCCTTCTCCCCGGACACGATGGAGACGACCTATCATCTGGAGTTCCGCTATGCCGAGGACCTCAGTGACCTGCAGAGTTGGTTCGAGGGCAATTATGCCTACTGGAACGCCGCTGCGATCGCCGTGGACTACGATCAGGAGACCATGAAGAACGTGATCGAGCTGTTCGTGACGGAGAACCTGACCGAAGCGGAGTAAAGAGGAAGCACAGCGCACCCGTTTTCCGGCGGGTGCGCTGAAAACCACGATTAACGATTTCAAAAAAAGGAGGGGAACCCTCTTGAAGAAACGATCGGATCTGTCGCGGCTGATGGAGTATGCCGGGGGGCATCGGGTCTTTACCTATGTCTCCTGGGTCCTGTCGGCCTTGAGCGCGCTGGTGGCGCTGGTCCCGTTTTTGTACATCTGGATGATCCTGCGCGATGTGCTGAATGCCGCGCCGGATTATTCCCGGGCGGTCAACATCCCGCATTACGGCTGGATGGCGGTGCTGTTTGCTGCGCTGTCGTATCTCATCTATGTCTGCGCGCTGCTGTGTTCCCATCTGTCGGCCTTCCGCGTGGCGACGAACCTGCGGCTCGCCGTTTCAGAACATCTTGCCCGGCTGCCGCTGGGCTTTACGGAGCGCTACGGCAGCGGCAAGCTCCGCAAGGTCATTCAGGAGAGCACCGGCGCGGCGGAGACCTATCTTGCCCATCAGCTGCCGGATCAGTATGCCGCCATGGCAACGCCGGTCGGCCTGCTGGTGCTGCTGTTCGTCTTTGACTGGCGGCTGGGCCTACTGAGCCTTGTGCCGGTGGCCCTCGGCTTTGTGATCATGTCGGCCATGACCGGCAAGCGCATGGCGGAGAAAATGCGCCAGTACGGCAATGCCCTTGCCGCCATGTCCGGCGAGGCCGTGGAATATGTCCGCGGCATTCCGGTCGTCAAGACGTTCGGCCAGTCCGTATTTTCGTTCAAAAAGTTCAAGGCGACGATCGACGAATATGAAAAGTGGGTCATTGCCTACACGAAAGAGCTGCGGATGCCGATGCTCTTCTATACGGCGGCCATCAACGGCGTGTTTGCCTTCCTTATCGCGGGCGGCCTGCTGCTGACGAGAAACGGCGTTACCCCGGAATTCCTGCTGAATCTGCTGTTTTACATCATCATCACGCCGGTCATCTCGCTGACGCTGACGAAGATCATGTATATGAGCGAGAACAAGATGATCGTGGCCGATGCGCTGAGCCGCATCGACTCCGTGCTGGACGAGGCGCCTGTGTCCGTGAGTGAAAAGCCGCAGCACCCGAAGGACAGCTCGATCGCCCTGCATGATGTGCGGTTCAGCTATGACGGCAGGACGGACGTGATCCGCGGCGTTTCCATGGACATCCGCCCGGGACAGACCGTGGCACTCGTCGGCCCGTCCGGCGGCGGCAAGTCCACGCTGGCAAGCCTCATCTGCCGCTTCTTCGACGTGGGCAGCGGCAGCATCTGCGTCGGCGGCGCGGACGTGCGCGATATCCCGAAGGAAGAGCTGATGGACACGGTCTCGTTCGTGTTCCAGAACAGCCGCCTGCTCAAGGGCAGCATCCTGGACAACGTCAAGCTGGGCAGGCCCGACGCCACGGAGGCAGAGGCGCTTTCCGCCCTGCGGGCTGCGCAGTGCATGGATATTATCGAAAAATTCCCGGACGGCATCCACACCGTCATCGGCTCGAAGGGCGTGTATCTCTCCGGCGGCGAGCAGCAGCGCATTGCCATTGCGCGCGCCATGCTGAAAAATGCCCCCATCCTGATCCTCGATGAGGCCACGGCCTTTGCCGACCCCGACAACGAGGCGAAGGTGCAGGCCGCGTTTGCGGAGCTGGCGAAGGGCAAGACCGTCGTTATGATCGCCCACCGTCTGTCTACCGTTGTGAACGCCGACTGTATCTATGTGGTGCAGGACGGCAGGATCGCCGAGGCGGGCACGAAGGGCGACCTCTGCGCCCGGAACGGCCTGTTTGCAAAAATGTGGCAGGACTATCAGTCCTCGGTTCGCTGGAAGGTCGAAAAGGAGGGACCGGCATGCTGAAAAAGATCCAGAGAGCAACGGCAAGCTCCCCGGAGGGCACGCGGGGACTCGTCCGGGGCGTGCTGGCCTGCGCCGCGCAGAACATCGCCTTTATGCTGCCCACGAGCCTGCTGTATGCGCTCGTCCGCGACCTGATGGCGGGCGGCGCAGCGGGAAGGACCGCATTTTATGTCTGCGGCTGCGTTGCCTGCTTTGCCCTGATCCTTCTGACGACGTGGTTCCAGTATAACGGCACCTACTTTACGACCTATCAGGAGAGCGGTATCCGCCGCCTGACGCTCGCCGAGCGCCTGCGCAGACTTCCGCTGTCCTTCTTCGGCAAGCGCGACCTGGCCGACCTGACCAGCACCATCATGGCAGACTGTGAGGTGCTGGAGAAGACCTGCTCGCACTTCATTCCCGGCCTGTTCGGCTCGCTCATCTCCACGGTGCTCATCGCGCTGGGCCTGTTCCTCTTCGACTGGCGCATGGCGCTGGCGGCGCTGTGGGTCATCCCGGTATCTGCGGCCATCGTGCTCTGCAGCTATCGCGTGCAGGACCGCGTGCAGAGCAGGACCATGGCCGTGAAAATGACCTGCGCCGACGGCATTCAGGAGTATATCGAATCGATCCGCGACCTGAAGGCCAGCAATGCAGAGCAGGGCTATCTCGGTGGCCTTTCCCGGAAGATCCGTGCCGTGGAAAAGCAGACGATCGCGGCGGAGCTGACGAACGCCGTGTTCGTGACCTCGGCCGGTACGGTCCTGAAGCTCGGCATCGCCTCCGTGGCGCTGACCGGCTCCGTGCTGCTGCTGAGCGGCCGCATCGACGTGCTGACGCTGTTCCTGTTTCTGCTCGTGGCTTCCCGCCTGTATGATCCGATGCAGGGCGCGCTGCAGAATCTGGCGGCTGTCATCGCCATGCGGACGAATGTGGCGCGCATGAATGAGATTCTGGAATACCCGATCCAGACCGGCAGCGAGCAGCTGAGCAATCAGGGCTGCGATATCGTGTTTGACCATGTGGGCTTTGCCTACAACTCCGGCGAGACGGTCCTGAAGGACGTGTCCTTCACGGCAAAGCAGGGGCAGGTCACGGCCCTTGTCGGTCCGTCCGGCGGCGGCAAGACGACCGTGTCCCGGCTGGCGGCGCGCTTCTGGGACTATCAGAAGGGCAGCATCACGGTCGGCGGCATGGATGTTTCAAAGATCGACCCGGAAAAGCTCATGAGCCTGTATTCCATCGTTTTCCAGGACGTCACGCTGTTTGACAATACCATTCTGGAGAATATCCGCCTCGGCCGCAAGGACGCGACGGATGAGGAGGTCCTCGCGGCGGCAAAGCTTGCCAACTGCGACGAATTTGCCGAAAAGCTCCCGGACAAGTGGAACACCGACATCGGCGAAAACGGCTGCGCCCTTTCGGGCGGTGAGCGCCAGCGCATTTCCATTGCGCGCGCCTTCCTCAAGGATGCGCCCATCATCCTGCTCGACGAGGCGACGGCCAGTCTGGACGTCGAGAACGAGACGCTCATCCAGACGGCGCTGTCCCGCCTGATCCGCAACAAGACGGTCCTGATCATCGCGCACCGGATGCGTACCGTCGCGGGAGCGGACAAGATCGTCGTGCTGGCTGACGGCGTTGTGGCCGAACAGGGAAGCCCCAACGAGCTTTATGCGAAGAACGGGCTTTACACCCACATGGTGGACCTGCAGAACGGCAGCCAGAACTGGTCACTTTGATTTACGCAGCACCGTATCGTTTTCAAACGAGAGCCCAGTGAAACGGGTCTCGTTTGAAAGCTTGTCAAAAAAACACTTTTTTGACAAGCTCCAGGGGGTCGCGGAAGCGGCCCCTCAGATTGTCGAAAAACCTATTCAGGCAAAGGTTTTGGAGGGAGGAAATGCCTCGCAGAGTTTGCGCCCGCAGGCGCAAAGAAAATGGAAATCATTTTTTCCGGCGGCGTGTACGTCGGAGAAAATACCGCTCGGCTCGCAAACGTGCGAAGAGTACGCCGCAGGCGTGCCCTTCGTGCGATGCAGCGAGCCGCAGCCTTTTCAAACGAGAGCCCAGTGAAACAGGTCTCGTTTGAGAGCTTGGCAAAAATCCTTTTTGATAAGCTCAGCGGCATGGCCCGGCGAGGACCATGCCGCTGAGGGTGCAGTATCGAGATGGGCATCCTGCCTCAGTCCTGCAGGATGCGGCGGAACGCGGGAAGGCTCCGCTGGATCATGGCGGGATCGACGCAGGTGCTGATGCGGAAGAAGCCGGGGCAGCCAAAGCTGTCCGCCGGGACGAGCAGCAGATTTTCCTTTTTGGCGCGCTCGGAGAAGGCATGGGCATCGCCGCCCGGGGCCTTGACCATCATGTAGAATGCGCCCTCGGGCTTCACGCACTCGTAGCCCATTTCCGACAGTGCGTTGTAGAGCGTGTGGCGGTTTTTGTCATAGGCCTCAAGGTCGGGACGCAGACCCGTGGCGCGAGCGATAACACGCTGCATCATGGACGGCGCGCAGACATGGCCGAAGGCGCGGGATGCACCGGCGACGGCGGCGTGCAGCTTGGCACTGTCCGTTACGCTGTCGGGGATGCAGACGTAGCCGATACGCTCGCCGGGCATGGACAGCGACTTGGAATAGGAATAGCAGATGACGGTATCGCGGTAGATGCCGGGGATATACGGGACTTCGGCATTGTCATAGACCAGCTCACGATAGGGCTCGTCGGCAATGATATAGATCGGGTGGCCGTATTCCGCGCTCTTGCGCTCGAGCAGGGCTCCGAGGGCCGTGAGTGTCTCGCGGCTGTAGATCACACCGGAGGGATTGTTCGGAGAATTGACCAGAACGGCCTGCGTGTGCGGCGTGAGCGCGCGCTCCACAGCGGCGATATCGACCTGGAAATTCTTCGTATCGGGCGGGACCTCGACGAATTTGCCGCCGTTGTAGGACACAAAGACCTGATATTCCGGGAAATACGGGGCGATGGCGACGAATTCGGCATCTTCTACGGCCAGCGCGCGGAGGACGGCGACAAGGGCCGGGGCCGCGCCGCAGGTGAAGAAGATGTTCTCCGGGCGGATCGTATCGCCGCTGCGCTGCGTCAGGTCGTCGGCAACGGCCTGCTGGGCCTCCTTCGCGCCGCCTGCGGGCGTGTAGCCATGCAGGGCAAGGCTGTCGCCCTCCAGAAGCTCGCGGATGATGGAGGCGACCTCCTCCGGCGCGGGTACGGAGGGATTGCCGAGCGAATAGTCATAGACATTTTCCTTTCCGACGACGGCTGCCTGACGGAGGCCGTACTCGAACAGCTCGCGGATGCCGGACTTCTTTTCTCCCAAATGGACAAGGCTCTCCGAGATCATCCCTGCCCCTCCTTTCCATTTACTCCGTTTAAAATATGATAGATGCGGGCATTTTCCTCGCCCTGCAGGATGCGCATGCCGCCGAGGGCCAGTGCCTCCATTTCGTTCTCGCCGGGCATGACGCACACCGGCGCGATAAATTTGACGTAGTCCGTCACGCGGTCCGTCAGCATTTTGGAATTGGCCACGCCGCCCGTCAGAATGATGGCGTCGCAGTCGCCCTTGAGCACGATGGACAGCAGACCGATGGCCTTCGCGATCTGATAGGCCTGCGCCTGGAAGATCAGGTCGGCGTGGCGGTCGCCGTCGCGGATCATCTGCTCGATGACGCGGCAGTCGCTCGTGCCGAGGTGGGCATACATGCCGCCGCGGCCGCGGATCTTTTTCCGCATTTCCTCATAGGTATATTTGCCGGAATAGCAGAGCTTGATGAGCCCGAGCGAGGGCACGCAGCCGGAGCGCTCCGGGGAGAACTGGCCGTCGTCGTCGCCGACGGAGTCGATGATCTCGCCGTGGCGGTGCACACTGGCGGAGATACCGCCGCCGAGGTGCGCGACGATGAGATTCAGCTCCTCATAATGCTTGCCGTGCTCACGCGCATAGCGCAGGGCCATAGCGCGGCTGTTGAGCACGTGGCAGAAGCTGCGGCGCTCAATATCGACAAAGCCGGTGATCTTGGCGACGTCCGTCAGCTCGCCGGACGTCACGGCGTCGTAGATATAGGCGGGGATGCCGAGCGGCGCAGCGATCTCGCGGGCCAGCAGGCCGCCAAGGTTCGAGGCGTGCGGCTGGCTGAGGTCGTCGTCCACAAGGGCATGGCACAGGTCTTCGTTCACAAGGTAGCCGCCCGTCTTCAGGCCGAAGACAAGGCCGCCGCGGCCGATAACGGCTGCAAGCTCCTCCGGGTGCACGCCGCTGCGGTCGAGGAAATCGCGGATGACGGCCAGACGCATCGGCACCTGATCGCCGATGCCGTGATACTGCTGCAGTGCAGCGGCATCATGCTCGAGATTTTCCTGCAGAAGCTTCTTCGCCCCGTCGTAGAGCGCCAGCTTCGTGCTGGTGGAGCCGGGATTGATGATCAAAAGCTTCATTCTGCATTCTCCTCGCGGCTGCTGCTCATCAGCGCGCAGACAAGCAGCGAATGATACTTTTCTTCAAAGCTCGCGCTGCGGGAATTGAGCGCGATGGGGCACTTTGCGCCCGTGACGACGCCGACCATTTTCGCTCCGGCAAACAGGACGAGCGACTTGACCATCATGTTGCCTGCCGCCATGCCGGGCACGAGCAGAATATCCGTCTCGCCGGTCACGGGGCTTTCATAGCCCTTGATCTGCGCGGATTCGCGGCTGAGGGCCAGATCGAGCGAAATGGGGCCCTCTACATAGCACGAGCCGAACGTTCCCTCGAGCGCGGCCTGCTTCAACGCCGCCGCATCGACGGTCTCGATGATTTTCGGGCTGACATTTTCGGCCGCGCAGACGGCGGAGACGAGCGGGCGCTCATAGCCGAGGCCGTGGAACATGGCGACGGCGTTGTGGGCGATGGCCTTCTTCCCTTCCAGATCCGGATTCGGGATCATGCCGCCGTCCGTCACGCCGAGCAGCTTCGGGTAGCCCGGCAGCTCCAGCAGCGCCACATGGGACATGGGGCGGCCGAGACCGATGCCGGTCTGCTTGTTGACGACGGCCTTCAGGATAGTCGCGGTCTGCATCAGGCCCTTCTGCAGGAAGCCTGCACGGCCCTCGCGCACAAGGGAAACGGCAATGGCTGCCGCCTCCTCATCCGTTTCGGCGGGGATAACGGTCTCCGCCGCGACGGTATGGCCGAGGCTGCGGCCGATGGAGAGGATCTCCTCCGGGTGGCCGATGAGCAGATAATTCAGGATGCCCTCCTGCGCCGCATGCAGCACGGCCTCAAGGGTGTGCGCGTCATGCGCGCACGCAACGGCAACGGTCTGGGGCCGGACTGCGCCGGCCCTTTCCCGAAGCTCGGTAAAGCTGTGGATCATGGTTCCTCCGATCTTAAAGCTGCACGGCATCATGCCCGGCGCGGTAGGCGCGCAGGTTCAGCTCGCGGAATTTCGGCGGGACGGTCTCGGCGATGACGGCTTCCCAGTCGATGTCGTCCATGCCGAGCGCCTTGGCCATGGAGCCGAAGAGCACGATGTTCATGCATTTGGCATTGCCGAGCTGCTCGGCGATCTCGCCCGCCTTGAGCACATGGCAGCGAAAATGCTGCTGCATGGCCTCGAGACAGCCGTCGGGATACTCGCACAGACCGGCGGCAATGCTCGAAGATGCGATCTCGTAATCGTTGATGACGGCAACGCCGTCGGGCTTCAGATAATCCGCATAGCGGACGGCTTCCATTTTCTCGAACGCGACGATGATGTCCGCCGCGCCCTTGCCGATCACGGGAGAATAGACCTTTTCGCCCCAGTGCACCTGCGTGGAGACGCTGCCGCCGCGCTGGCTCATACCATGGACCTCGGACATTTTGACGTCGTAGCCCGCCTTCATCAGGCCGTTGACCAGGACCTTGGCCGTCAGGATGGCGCCCTGACCGCCGACGCCGACAAGGAGTGCGCTCTTTGTTGCTTTCATGGCTCAGTTCTCCTTTCTGGAAATGGCGCCCTTCGGGCAGACCTGCGCGCAGACCGTGCAGCCGACGCACTGGTTCGGATCGATGTGGGCCTTCTTGTCGCGGATGGTGACGGCCGGGCAGGCTACCTTCAGGCAGCGCTTGCAGCCGACACATTTCTCCTCGTCCACCACGCATTGGCCGATGTCGTGCTTGATGCGCTTGATGAGCAGGCACGGGCGTCGCGTGATGATGGCAGCGGGGACCTCGGAGGCAAGCGCGTTCTGCACGGCCTGCTCCATGGCCTCAAGATCCTGCGGATCGACGATGTAAATATTCTTGTAGCCGTAGGCGGCGAGGATGTCCTCAATCTTCAGGGCTTCGGCGATGTCGCCCTGCAGATTGCGTCCACTGCCGGGGTTCTCCTGATGGCCGGTCATGCCGGTGATGGAGTTGTCGAGCACGACGGGAATGAGATTGCCCTTGTTGTAGATAATCTCGGCCGCTCCGGTCATGCCGCTGTGGAAGAACGTCGAGTCGCCCATGACGCCGAAGACCTTGCGGTCCGTCTGACCGGTCAGCTCGAAGGCCTTGGACATGCCCATGCCGATGCTGAAGCCGCCGCCCATGCACACGACGCTGTCCAGCGCACTCAGGGGCGCGGAGCCGCCGAGGGTATAGCAGCCGATATCGCCGGAGATCACGAAGTCCTTGTGCCGGGACATCGTATAGAAGAAGCCGCGGTGCGGGCAGCCGGGGCACAGCGCAGGCGGGCGGGACACGGCGGAGACGCCGACATCGACCGTCTCGGCCTTCTGGCCAAAGATACGCTCCTTCAGAAGCTGCGGATTCAGCTCATAGAGCTTGCCAGTCAGGCTCTTGCCCTCACAGGCGATACCGGCCGCGCGGATCTGGGATTCCATAAAATCGTCGAGCTCCTCGATGATGTAGAGCTTCTCGACCTTCTCTGCGAACGAACGGATGAGGTCCATCGGCAGCGGATTCGTCAGGCCGAGCTTCAGGAAGGACGTGTCGGCCGGGAAGGCGTCCTTCGCATATTCATAGGCAATGGAGGCGGAGATGACGCCGACCTTCGTGCCGTTCAGCTCCATCCGGTTCAGCGGGGACGTGCAGCCGTAGGCCTCAAGAGCCTCGAGCGTCTTTTCCAGCTTCGGATGGTTCAGGAAGGCGTTTGCCGGGGAGGCGATGTTCTTACGCGTGTTGCGGGCATAGGGCTTGGCCTCCTGCTCCTCACGCTCGCCGAATGTCACGATACTCTTGGAGTGCGCCACGCGCGTCGTGGTGCGGAAGAGCACGGGAATGTCGAACTGCTCGGAAATGCGGTAGGCCTCACGCATGAAGTCCAGGCATTCCTGCGAATCGGATGGCTCGACCATGGCCAGCTTCGCTGCGCGGGCATAGTGGCGGTTATCCTGCTCGTTCTGGGAGGAGTGCATGCTGGGATCGTCTGCGGAGACAATGACGAAGCCGCCGCCGACGCCGTTGTAGGCAGCCGTGAAAATGGGATCTGCCGCAACGTTGACACCGACATGCTTCATCGCACAGAGGCTGCGCACACCTGCGAGGCTTGCGCCGTAGGCCACTTCCGTCGCGACCTTTTCGTTCGGCGCCCACTCACAGTAAAGCGAATCACGATACTGGGGCAGCGCCTCGAATACCTCCGTGCTGGGGGTACCGGGATAAGCGGAACAGACTTTTACGCCGGCTTCATAGGCGCCGCGCGCAATGGCTTCGTTGCCGGAGAACAGAATTCGATCCAATGCGATTACCACCTTTCTGCGAAGTGCTTCTACGCAATTCGTACAAATTAATTTTATGCAAAGACTTGAAAATTGTAAAACACGATAATATAATAACGATATTAGATTTGCTTATAGCATGAAGGAGGGTGAATGTGTCTATGACGATCGCGCAGGTGCTCTATGTGCTGGAGATCGCGGACTGCCGCAGCATTTCGGCGGCCGCAGAGCGGCAGTTTATTTCCCAATCGGCGCTGTCGCAGCAGATCCAGCGGCTCGAGGGCGAGCTTGGCTATCCCCTGTTCGTCCGCACGCCCCGCGGGCTGACGCTGACGGCAGCGGGCGAGACGTTCTGCCGGGAGGCCCGGCCGGTCGCGGAGCAGTGGCAGCGGCTCTGCAGCGCCGTCAAGCCGGACGGACGGCGCGGGCGCAGGCTGCGCATCGGTATGGGCGCGCGTGTGTACTCCAACCGGCTGTTTCAGGATATTGCGCGCTATTTTGACAGCCACCCCGAGATCGATGTGACGTTTGTCACGGAGGCCGGGCTTGATGTGCTGGCGGGTCTGCGCGACGGCTCCATCGATCTGGCGCTCGACCGCCTGCCCGCCGGAGAGGAGGGCGACCCTTCCCTGTTCGTCTGCGACCTTGTGCAGGAGCGCCAGTGCGTGCTCATGTCGCCGGACGATCCCCGTGCGGCCCTCCCCTGGCTGTCGTTCGGCGATCTGCAGGGCTGCAACATGATCTCCGGCCTTGAAAACTCGGCCGAGGACCGCATGCTCCGCCGCACCTGCCAGAAGTACGGCATTTCTCTCAGCCGTGTCTACCGCTCCGACGGCATCGATACGAACATGCGCCTTGTGCGCGACGGCATGGGCGTCGTGCTCGGGCCGGAGTCGTTCGCATCCTACTACGGCGTGTCGGCCGTGCCGCTGCACCCGGAGACCTTTGTATCGCTGAAATTCATCTGCCTGCAGAACGGCATGAAGAAAAAAGACGTGCAGCTCTTCCGCTCCTATCTCTGCGGCGTCTGCCGCAGGCGCGGAACGGCATGTGAGCGCTGCACCTCGCCATGTACTTGATATAAAAACCGCACCGGCGCTGCCGGTGCGGTCGTTATTTTTATTACTCGTTCGGATAGGTTTCGAGGAAGGCGTGGAAGTGGCGCATCGGCAGATCGTGGCCCTTGACGATGCGGACATTCGGAATGGACTCGCGGTCCTCATACAGCGCCTTCACGGCGGCGATGACATAATCCATGTGCTCCTGCGTCAGCTGACTGCGATTGATGGCGAAGCGGACGACATTGCAGACCTCCGCCTTCTGCTCCGGGGTCTTGAGATCGTACTCCATGGAGTAGTTGCCAAGCTCTGCCGTACGGATGCCGTAGCGGCGGATGAGCTCGATGGAGAAGCCCTGACCGGCGAAGCTCTCCGGCGCGCGCTTGTTGTCGAAGAATTCGTCCATGTTGATGTAGACGCCATGGCCGCCTGCGGGCAGGACGACGCCCTTGACACCGGCCTTATAGAAGCCCTGAGCCAGATATTCGCACTGCTTGACGCGCTGGTCGAGATAGTCGAAGTTCTGGCACTCATACAGACCGGCAGCCAGCGCCATGATATCGCGGCCGGACATGCCGCCATAGGAATCGTTGCCGTAGCAGGAGATCTGCTTGACCTTGAGCTGGATGCCAACGTCGTTTTTGACCGTGCCGTCCTCGTTGAAGTCCGAGAAGTTCTTCCAGAACAGGCCGCGGTCGCGGAATGCCAGAATGCCGCCCATGTTCGCGTGGCCGTCCTTCTTCAGCGAGGCCGTAAAGCCGTCGCAGCAGGCGAACATTTCCTTTGCGATCTCTGCAATGGACTTGTCGGCGCAGCCCTCCTCATTGACCTTGATGAAGTAGGCGTTCTCGGCCCAGCGCGCGGCATCGAGCATGAACGGGATGCCGTACTTATGGGCGATGCGGCTGCTCTCGCGCAGGTTGGCAAGCGAGACGGGCTGGCCGCAGACCGTATTGTTCGTGATGGTCGTGTAGACGAGCGGAACGTTCTCCGGCCCGAGCTTTACGATAAGCTCCTCGAGCTTTTCGGTGTCCATATTGCCCTTGAACGGGTTCTTTTCATAGGTGCCGCCCTCCGGGACCTCCCAGAGCAGCTCCTTGTTGTAGAGGTTGCGCGGGATGGAGCCCATCTGCTTGATGTTGCCCTCGGTCGTGTCGAAGTGGCCGTTCGAGGGAATGGTGAAGACCTTGCCGGGATGGCGCTGGCCGAGGATCTTGCGCACGAGCTCGAACAGGACGGCCTCTGCGGCGCGGCCCTGCGGCAGGATGAACGTGTTCGGGCGCTCCATCTGCGCGGCGCCGCCGTTGAACAGGCCGCCCTCATATTCGCACAGATACAGCTCGTCCATCATGCGGTCGATGTCCTTGCAGTTCGTGCGGACGAGATCGATGACGTGCTTCTGATCGTTGCCGCGCTCGAAGCAGTCGCGCAGGGCGTCCAGCAGGACGTAGTAGCCCTTGTTGCGGCCGTAGGATTCGTCGCCGAGGAACATGGCCGACCACTGCACATCGGTCATGGCCGTCGTGCCGGAATCGGAGAGCATGTCCACCGTCAGCATGCCTGCGGGGAAGGCAAATTCATTGTAGTGCGTGGCCTTGAGGGCGCGTTCGCGCTGCGCAGCGGTGACGCGGGGGATGTCGCGCGTGACATAAGTAAAGGAGCGCGGGGTAGCAACGTTCAGGGGATATTCTTCGTGATTCATACTGACCTCCATGATTCGGCGCAGAGCGCCGTGATTCTGGATACCCCGGTCATCGACCTGCGGCAGGGCTGCAGTGGCGACTGGCGGACAGTATCGGGCGCGCGGCTGATCCGCCGCCTCCCCATCATCATGCCATGAAACGGACCGTTTGTCAACGGAGAAATTTTTCACGTCCGCCGCTCATGGACAAAACTCCAAATGAATGAAATTCCGCATTGTATCCGGAAAATCTGCAATTTTAAAACAGAAAAGATTTGTAACACTTGTAACTTGTGGATGATTTCTCATTATATGTTAAAGTTGTCCAAAAAATATATCCTCTTGACATCGTTTTTTGTTCATGATATGATGCCACCAGAAAGATTTCGCACACCAAGGGAGGAATTGCCGTTGCACATAATGTCGAAGCTCTGATGATCATTTTCTCTGCGACCGGTTTCCCTTCCACCGCCAGGCGGCGGTTCGTTGATCCCTCTGTTCGACGGTACGTTTTGTATTCGCGCCACTCATTTCAGGTTTCAGGAAGGAAGTATTCTCATGAATAACAAATTGGAACGCAAATACGGCCTTTTCACCGCAATTTGCATGGTTGTTGGCATTGTCATCGGTTCCGGCGTTTTCTTCAAGGCACAGACCATCCTCCAGATCACAAACGGTGATATGCCGCTCGGCGTCATCGCATGGCTCATCGGCGGCGCGATCATGCTCGCCTGCATCCTCACATTCGCCGGTATGTCCCAGAAATATGAAAAGGTCAATGGCATCGTGGACTATGCCGAAGCGACGGTCGGCCCGAAATACGGCTATTATATGGGCTGGTTCCTGTCCACGATCTATTATCCGTCCCTGACGGCGGCTCTGGCTTGGCTCTCCGCCCGCTATACACTCGTGTTCCTCACGACGATGTTCCCGAATATGCCGCTGCTCATCCACATCAATGAGGGCGGCGTCGTGGTCGGCCCGGAGTGCATCGCGCTCATGCTGTTCTACCTCTGCTGCTCCTATGCCGTCAACGCGCTTTCTCCGAAGCTCGCAGGCAAGATCCAGGCATCCACCACGGTCATCAAGCTCATCCCGCTCGGCGTCATGGCGATCGTCGGCGTCATTGCCGGTCTCGCCTCGGGTCAGCTGACGGAGAACTTTGTCGCCCCTCCCCTCGCCGTTGTGGGCAGCAAGGGCAGCATCCTCTTCGCAGCCGTCTGCGCAACCTCCTTTGCCTATGAGGGCTGGATCATTGCAACGACCATCAACTCCGAGCTGAAGGATTCGAAGCGCAATCTTCCGAAAGCCCTCACAGTCGGCGGCATCATCGTCATCGCCACCTACCTGCTGTACTACATCGGCGTGACCGGCGGTGCATCGAACGCGGAGCTGATCGAAAAGGGCGCGACCGTTGCCTTTACGAACATCTTCGGCAACGTCATCGGCAACATCCTGAACCTCTTCATCGCCATCTCCTGCATCGGCACGATGAACGGTCTGATGCTCGCCTGCTGCCGCGGCGTCTATTCCGTCGCAGCGCGCGGCAAAGGCCCGGCCACCCATATGTTCTCCCGCGTCGATGAGCACACGAATATGCCCAACAACTCCGCCGTCATGGGCCTGCTGCTGTGCGGCTTCTGGGGTCTGTACTTCTACCTGTCCAACCTCGCCGGCACCTGGAGCCACAAGACGGTCTTCACGGGCACGATCTTCGAGAGCGTCCCCTTCCTGTTTGACCCGACGGAGCTGCCGATCATCACGATCTATGCGCTCTATATCCCGGTGTTCATCCAGTGGATCCGCAAGCAGAAGGGCACCTCCGTCTGGCAGCACTATATCCTGCCGATCCTTGCCATCTGCGGCTCGGTCTTTATGGTCATTGCCTGTCTCGTCAGCCATGGCATGGGCTGTTTCTGGTATCTTATCGTGTTCGCCTTTGTGATGGTGCTCGGCGGTCTGCTCAACCGCAGAACGCAGCGCACCGTGCGGGCCGCTGGCGCCTGAGCCGGTTTGCTCTAATGAGAAACAGAGTCCCCTCTGCATCAGAACGGTGCGGAGGGGACTCTGCGTATATGAATGAATAATGAATACTGAAAAATGGGACAAAGACCCTGACGACTGTCACAAGGTATTCTGCATATAGATCTGAGAGAGCTGAGCTTTTCATCGATGAGTCCGACGATTTTGGCGAGGATCGATAAAACAGAAAACCCGAACCATCCCATAATCGGGAACGTTCGGGTTTCTATATCCTGGTGGAGACTAATGGACTCGAACCATCGACCTCCTGCGTGTGAAGCAGGCGCTCTAACCAGCTGAGCTAAGCCTCCGTAGCACGAATATTATAGCACAGGATCCGAAAAAATCAAGCCCTATTTTTCACAGACCGGAAAATTGGTTCCCCGGCAGGTGTGTTTTGGCCTGCCGGGGAATATGCTATGCCAGCGTGCGCTCAATGCGCGCCGTGATCTCCTCACAGCGCTGCAGGATATGCTCCAGATCATGGTGCACGAACTGCCCGTTCCGGAGAAGCGGCCTGCCCTGCACATAGACGCTGTCGATCTGCTCGCCGCTTCCGGCATAGAGCAGATTCGTCAGAATGCGACGCCGGTTCACCGTGCACAGTGTCTCCGTCCGCACAAGGGAGAAATCCGCCTGCCAGCCCTCTGCAATACGGCCGACGTCTCGATAGCCGAGCGCACGCATTCCCTGCTCCGTCAGCATGGCGTAGCACTGCCCTGCCGGGAGTACTGTCGGGTCAAGCGTGCGGACCTTCTGCAGGTAGCTGCCGAGCCGAGCCTCGCGCAGCAGGTCACGGTTTGCGCTGGAGGCCTCGCCGTCGCAGCCGAAGCCGACGCGCGCGCCGGATGCCAGCAGCTCCGCAATGGGCGGCGCACCGTCCGACAGCTTCATATTTGTCGAGGGACAGTGCGCCACAACGGCGTGCGACTGTGCCAGCAGCGTGATCTCCTCCTGCGTGAGCCAGATGGAGTGCGCAAGGATCGTGGACTCATCCAGGACACCGAGATGCGCCAGCTCCTCCGCCTCTCCGCGGCCGGTCCAAGCTCGGATGCGTTCCGTCTCGGCCTTCCCCTCAGCAAGATGTGTGTGGTAGAGCAGGCCGCGCTCGCGCGCAAATTGCTTGAGGGCCCGCATTAGCTCCGGCGTGCAGGCCGGACGTCCCTGCGGCACGGCAGCCGTGCGCAGCAGTCCCCTGCCGTGCCATTTGTGGTACAGCTCCTCCGCCTGCCGCAGGCATTCGTCCACCGGCGTGACGCGGATCTGGTCGTTCTCGGCGATATCCGTCGCGCCGATGCCGAAGGTCACGCGCAGACCGGCGTCCTGATAGGCTTGCACAACAGCGTCGATGTGCGGATAGTAGGTCATTTCATTGATGGCCGTCACGCCATAGCGGATGCTCCGCAGACAGCCGAGCAGCACGCCATAGTACCACTCGTCCTCCGTGAGCGACCACTGTGCCCGGAGCATGCGCGTGAGCCACTGCGTGATGTTCAGGTCGTCGAGCGGGCCCTGCGTCAGACTCTGCACCATGTGCGTGTGCAGATCAGCCATGCCGGGCAGCATCAGAAGACCAGATGCCTCGACAATGGGGCAATCAGCCTCCAGATGGGACGCGATCGCCGCAAAGCGGCCTTCACGGATGAGGACGTCGGCCTGCGTGGTCGTTCCTGTTTCGAAATCGGGGAGCATTGCCCCGCGGATCAGCAGCATCGCAGTGCCTCCGCCGCAGCCGTGAACAGCCGCTCACGGGCCTGTGCGTCCATCGGGGCGGCTGCACCGGTTGCATAGTTTTCTGCAAGATAGGCCAGCGAGGCCGCATGCATGCCGAGAATGGATGCCAGCACGAACAGGGCACTCGTCTCGCCGTCCAGCGCACTGACGCCAAGCTCTGCCCAGCGGGCAATGCGCGCCGGGCCGCCGGGGGCCCACGGCGTCTCGAGCGATGTGCAGTCGTGACTGCGAAACAGGCCTGCATCGGGTACGCCGCAGCTCAGCAGCGCGCCGAGCAGGGGCATATCCGCCACGGCGGGATAGGACGGGTCGATGTATTCGCGTGTCGCGCCCTCACCGCGGACCGCGCCGGAGGCTGCCAGCAGCGTGCCCGGCTCCAGCTCCGGCTGGATGGCGGGGCAGGCCGCGATCTTGATGAGGGACTCCGCGCCGAGATGGTGCAGCTCCTCCACGGCGATGGCCATAGGCATACAGCCGAAGCCGCAGCTCATCACCGTGAGCGGTTCGCCGCGCCATGTGCCCTGCCAGGTCGCATATTCGCGATAGCAGCCCTGCTGCACGGGGCCCTCCAGCAGCGCGGCATAGAGCGGGACCTCCTGCGGATCCGGCACAAGAATGACGCGCGGCGTCACGGCATCGATGCCGAGGTGGTGCATCGTGCCGTCTGTATGAACAAGTTTCTGACTTCCAAAGCTCATTTCGTTCCCTCCAACTGCTCGGCTGCGCGCATGGCAATGCGCGTGGCAGTTTCGATCCGGCGCGCCAGATGCTCCGGGTCGGCATAGGCCCCGTAGACGTTGGCGTTCGGGTCTGCGAACATGGAGCCGAGCGCGACGCAGATGCTCGCGGCGCGAAGGCCGAGCAGGTGGCCATAGGTGAAAAGCAGGCCGGACTCGTTCTCCACGACGAGTACGCCGGTGTCGATCCATTTCTGCATACGCTCCCGCAGACCGGGATGGGCGGCTTTGGACTCCATATAGAACGCATCGTGGCTGCGGTACAAGCCGACGCGCACGGGCTCGTCCAGCTCCTGCGCAGCGCTGCACAGTGCACGGACGAGCAGCGGGTCCGCAACGGCCGGGAATTCCGGCGGCACAAGCTCATAGCTTGCGCCCTCGCCGCGGACGCAGCCACTGGCAATGACGATGGTCCCCGGGGCCAGATCGGGCTGCACGCCGCCGCAGGTGCCCACACGGATAACGGCCTCCGCTCCCGCGGCAGCAAGCTCCTCCAGTGCGGCGGCAACGCAGGCACAGCCCATGCCGCTGCTTGTGACGGCGATATCCGCGCCGCCCGGTGTTTTGCCGGTATAGGTCGCAAATGTTCCCCGGTGGGCCGTAAACGAGGCCTCTGCGAACAGCGCGGCCATCTTGCGGCTGCGCTGCGGATCACCCGGCAGAAGCACAACGGGCGCGGAGCGGCGCAGGCCGGTACGGCAGAGGGTGCCGTCCGGCTCGCGCCGCGGGTCAAGGGTCAGGTAGGCTTTTTTCATAGGCTCCTCCAAATTATCTGTGATAGACTGCGCGCGTTCGACAAATTTTGCGGATTCTCAATTTATTCCGACTTCGTTCATAGATTTTTCAAATGTCCCCGGTATACTCATACTCGTAAGAACGATACCGAACCTGCCGCGGTAACGGGCTTACTGGTCCATCTTTTCATTTTTATCTCTCTTTTTATTTTCCCCTCTCTCATTTCTGTAGCGGATCCCCGGTCGTCCATCCCCCTCGGACGGCCGGGGATTTGCTGTATTCAGCCGCCGGTCGAACGCCGCTCCACCTGCGTGCCGAAATAAAACGAGATCACGACCGTAAAGATCGTGAGGAACTGCTGCGCGCTGACTGCGCCCGTCACGGCCAGCCTGCAGAATACGACGGTCAGGGCGATCGTCACAAGAGACTTGACGCAAAGAAGCCGCTCAAGCCGCTGCCGCATGGCACTCACCTCCCGGCCAGACTATGCCGCAGTACAGCCCGATGTGCAAACAGGCGCGGAGCAGAGGGATCTGCTTCGCGCCTGCGTTTTGCGTATGAGGATCAGAGACCGTCGTCCTCGTCGAACTCGAACTCGAGCGGCTCGCCGCACTTCGGGCAGTCGACGGAATCGTTGAGGAGCGTCTCCTCGTCCAGATGGAGGACCTCGCCGCACTTCGGGCAGGTCACTTCATACATGGTGTCGTCGTCATAGTTGAAGTCTTCGCCGTCGTCGTCCATGAAGCCGTCCTCTTCGTCATCGTCGTCCATCAGGTAATCCTCGATGGCATCGAGATCATCCTCAATCTCATCGAGCTCATCCGAGACAGCCTCGGCGTTTTCCTGCAGATCGCCAATTGCACCGGTGACCTCCTGCAGCAGCTCGACGATCCCGGAGATCATCTTGCCTTCAGGGGCCTCCTGGTCCAGCTTCAGGCCGTCCATCAGGCCCTTCAGATATGCGGACTTTTCAGAGAGATTCATAGCGTTCTCCTTTCCAGATGTGGGCCGGATCAGCCCTTGGCGCGGCCCAGATATTCGCCAGTGCGGGTATCGATGGAGATCTTGTCGCCCTCGTTGATGAACAGGGGCACGCGGACCTCGGCACCGGTCTCAAGCGTAGCGGGCTTCAGCGTGTTGGTGGCGGTGTTGCCTGCAAGGCCCGGCTCGGTCTTCGTGACGACGAGATCGGCAAAGTTCGGAGCCTCGACGCTGAACACGTTGCCCTTGTAGGACAGGATCGTGCACTGGTCGTTCTCCTTGACAAACTTGAAGCTGGCGTCGAGAATGTTCTCGTCGACCGGCGTCATTTCGAACGTCTCCGGATCCATAAAATAATACAGGTTGCCGTCGTTATAGGAATAGTCCATCTTTCTGCGCTCGATGTAAGCGGTGGGATACTTGTCGTTCGGGTTGAACGTCGTCTCGGTAACGCCGCCGGTGATGACATTGCGCATCTTGACGCGGACAAAGGCTGCACCCTTGCCGGGCTTGACGTGCTGGAACTCGATGATCTGCATCACCTTGCCGTCCATGTCAAACGTAACGCCGTTCCGGAAATCACTGACTGAAATCATTGGTTTATCCTCCTGTGTTCCTCTCGAATACCATATCTGTTCCGAAGGTAAAAAAATGCGTTTCTATTTTAACCGATTTGTCAAAGAAATTCAAGTCTTTCGGCAAATTTCTCTGAGTTATCACCGCTTAAAGGATGGTCAGCTCCTTCGGGCTGTGCGTGATGACCTCGCAGCCGCCCTCGCGGAAGATCACGACATCCTCGATGCGGACGCCGAATTTGCCCGGAATGTAGATGCCCGGCTCTGCGGAGCACACAGCGCCGGCAGGGATCGGGTTCTCGTTGCGCGGGGTGCAGTTCGGCGCTTCGTGGATCTCGAGACCGAGGCTGTGGCCATAGCTGTGGCCGAAATACGGGCCGTAGCCGGCCTCCGTGATGATGTCGCGGGCAGCGCCGTCGACGCTCTTGCCGCTCGCTCCTGCGTGGCTGGCCGCAATACCGGCGAGCTGAGCGCGCAGGACGGTGTCGTAGACCCTGCGCATCTCCTCCGTTACATGGCCGAGGGCGACGGTACGGGTCATATCGGAGCAGTAGCCCTGATACAGCACGCCGAAGTCCATGGTCACGAAGTCGCCGTCCTGCAGGACGCGGCTCCCGGCGACGCCGTGCGGCATGCTCGTGTTCGGTCCGGAGACGACGATCGGGTCAAAGGACAGGCCCTCTGCGCCGTTCTTATACAGGCAGTAGATCAGCTCGGCCTCGAGCTCCTTCTCGGTCATGCCGGTGTGGATGCGAGTGCAGACCTCGGTGAAGGCGCGATCTGTGATCTCCTGCGCCTTGCGCATGCGGGCAAGCTCCCAGTCCTCCTTGCTGGCGCGGAAGGCGTTGATCTCCTTCTGCAGCGGAACGAACTTGACGGGAAGCGCGGCCTCAAAGCCGTTGAGCTCTGCGACGGTGAGATATTCGTCCTCAAAGCCGAGCGTCTCCACGCCGAACTCGTCCAGCGTGGTCTTCAGCGCCTGCATCATCGGATTGTTCAGACCGATCTCCACGACCTCAAAGCCCTTGAGGTTCTTCTGCGCGGACTCGATGTAGCGGCTGTCGGTGAAATAGCGAGCGCCCTGCGCGGAGACAACGGCAACGCCCTCGGCGATGTCAAATTCCGCCGCATACATGCGGCTGTAGCGCGAGGTCAGCAGAAGGCCCTGCACGCCGTCGTGCAGCAGAGAACGGTATTTTTCCAGATTGGTCATGTTTCTACTCTCCTTTTTCGCGCCATGGCGAGAAACGGCAGCTCCAGCAGGTGCCGCAGCTTCAGCCAGACGGTATGATTATGAATGGATCGCACGGCGATCGCCGTGATCCCGGCGCGCTTGGCGCCAAGCACGTCAGTGTAGATCTGATCGCCCACGAGCGCGGTCTGCTGCGGAGCGGCTCCGTAGCGGGCCATGGCCTCCCGGATGCCGCGTGTGCCTGGCTTGGCGGCATGCGTCACGCAGGGAACGTGATATTGCTGCGAGAAATGCGGCACGCGCTGCTTATGGCTGTTGGAGACGATGCAAAGCGTGATGCCTGCGTCCTGCATCCCGGCGATCCAGTCCAGAAGCGGCTGCTCCGGCCGGTCCGTCGTGTAGGGAAGCATGGTGTTGTCGAAGTCCATCAGCAGAAGACGGATGCCGTGCTCACGAAGAAACGCCGGGCGGATCTGCGTGATGGTTTGGAAAATGAAGTCAGGTAAAAATGACAGCATATTCTCCTCGGGTATTCCATAGGTTGATTCTGAGGTTCCCATGTTCAGGGTTCTCCTTATTATAGCACGCAGGGGGAGGTTTGTCTATTGCCTGTTCCGGTGTATTTGGCGGCAAATTGTAAAGAAATTGCAACATTTACCGGCCGGGCCGCCGTGCTCGGCCTCGGCTTTCTGCCGGATGGCGGGGCCCGCATCCCGGCGTGCCCGCTGCAGGGACATATGGCCGTCATCGACGACGCCGTCCTGCCGCAGCGCGTTCCGGAGGAGACGCTGGACCGGCTTGCGGCCCGGTGCGGCGGGGGGTGTTGTCTGGATTTTCTGCGCACGCCCGGCCCCGTGCACCGCGCCGTGGCGCAGGGCCTGCAGCGGCGGCTCGGGAATGCCCCGATGCTGCTGCCCGCGGCTTATCACGCCTTTGCGCCGGAAGCGCTGCCGGTCCTCTCCTGCCTGCGGCCCTGCAATGCATGGGACGGCTTTGTCCGGTCGGCGGAGCGGCGCTTCCCGAACGGCTGGGCGCTGGAGCTGACGCCGTGGGCGGCAGAGCTTCCGGCCCCGCCGCTCCCCTATCCCGGCGGCATGCTCCCGGCCGCGCTGTGCAGCTGCGAGAAAAGCCCGGCAGGCCTGCGCTACTTTGACACGCCGGAGTCGCTCCGGCAGAAGCTGGCATATGCTGCGGCACATGGCTGCCGCTGCGCCATCGGCCTGTGGCAGGAGCTCCAGCCGTTTTTCCCGGAGCGGGATGGATAAGACCGGGATGCGGCTGCGCGCAGCTTTTCTGTGTGCGGCATAGAAATGCTCCCCATATGAGGATGGTGATCTTTACTTCACTGTCTCTCATAGAGGGAGCATATTCTGTTTCGCGCTTTACGCAGAGATGGACTTGGCTCAGCCGATCAGCTCGCAGACGAGATCCGTATAGGCCGTCGGGTCTTCGAGCGGGAGGTTTGCCATCAGCAGGCCCTGATCGTAGAGAAGCTCAGCCAGCTTTTTGGCGCGCTCCGGATCGGATTCCCTGCTCTCGGACAGACGCTGCAGCAGCGGATGCTCCGGGTTGACCTCCAGAATGCGGCCGCAGTGATAATCGGACGACGGGTCGACTGTGTGCATGTACTTCTCCATCTCGAAGCTCATGCCGCCGTCCGGGACCATAGTCACGGCATGGCTGCCCAGCTCCGTCGAAACGCGTACGTCCTTGACCTTCTCACCGAGGCTCTCCTTCAGGAAGTCCACGCCGGACTGGAAGGCCTTGGCCTTCTCCTCGGCGGCTTTTTTCTCCTCCTCGGTCGCAAGGTCGAGGTCGTCGGTCAGAATGTTGCGGAACTCATGCTCGGCGTAGGTATTGAGCGTCTGCGGAATGAACGTGTCGACCTGCTCCGTCATGAGCAGCACATCAAAGCCGCGTTCACGCAGCAGCTGGGTCTGCGGAAGCTGCGAAAGGCGCGCTGCGCTGTCGCCGGTGGCAAAGTAAATGTGCTTCTGGGATTCGGGCATGGCGTCGCAGTATTCCTTGAGCGTGATGTCCTTCCCCTCTTTGTCGGAACGGAACTCCACGAGATCCTGCAGCAGGTCCTTGTGCATGCCGTAGTCCGAGACGAGGCCAAACTTCAGCTGGCGGCCGAAGGCGGCATAGAATGTCTCATATTTCTCACGGTCGTCCTTCAGCATGCGCTCCAGCTCGGCCTTGATCTTCTTTTCGAGGTTGGCGGCGATGACCTTCAGCTCTCTCGTGTGCTGCAGCATCTCGCGGCTGATGTTCAGGCTCAGGTCCTGCGTGTCGACCACGCCGCGGACGAAGCGGAAGTGCTCCGGCAGCAGGTCGGCGCAGTTTTCCATGATGAGCACGCCGGAGGAATAAAGCTGCAGACCGGCCTTATAGTCGCGGGTGTAGAAGTCGTACGGGGCCTTTGCCGGGATATACAGCAGGGCCTTATAGGTCACGGCGCCCTCGACGCCGAAGTGCAGCACGCTCAGCGGCTTTTCGTAGTCGAAGAATTTTTCGTGATAGAAGTTGTTGTACTCCTCCTCCGTGACATCCTTCTTGGCCTTCTGCCAGATCGGGATCATGGAGTTGAGCGTCTGCTCCTCGCGGACGGTCTCATACTTCGGCTCCTCGCCCTCCTTCGGCTCGTTCACGAGCTTCTGGCTGGAGACCTCCATGCGGATCGGATAGCGGATGTAGTCGGAATACTTGCGGACAAGGCTGCGCAGGCGGTATTCGGACAGATAATCGGAATACTTGTCCTCGTCCGTGTCGGCCTTGAGCGTCAGGATGACGTCGGAACCGGCGGCTGCGCGCTCGCACGGCTCCATGGTGTAGCCGTCTGCGCCCTCGGACTCCCACTTCCAGGCCTCGTCGCTGCCGAAGCGGCGGGAAATAACCGTGACCTTCTCGGCGACCATGAATGCGGCATAGAAGCCGACGCCGAACTGACCGATGATGTCGATATCGTCGCTCTTCTCCATTTCCTTCTTGAAGCGGAGTGAGCCGCTGTGAGCGATGGTACCGAGGTTCTCCTCCATCTCCTCGCGGGTCATGCCGATGCCGTTATCGGAAACGGTCAGCGTGCGCGCCGTCTCATCCGTGGACAGATGAATGGCAAAATCGCTCCGGCTCAAGCCGACGGTGTCGTCCGTCAGGGCCTGATAGGCCAGCTTGTCGATGGCATCGGAGGCGTTGGAGATCAGCTCGCGCAGGAAGATCTCGCGGTGTGTATAGATCGAATTGATCATCAGGTCCAGCAGGCGTTTCGATTCTGCCTGAAACTGTTTCTTTTCCATATGGATCAACTTCCTTATTTCGTATTGGCACTCTTGGTGCCTGAGTGCTAAATCCTATTATAGCCGCTTTTCCGTGTTTTGCAAGAGCTGTCACAATTTTTTTACACTTTCTTTTCTGCAGAATCTGTGGTACACTGTTGCCGAGGTGATTCCAATGATTACGATCAGCGATCTTGCGCTGCAATATAGCGGAACGTTCCTGTTCCAGCATGTCGATCTGCAGTTTACCGCCGGCAATTGCTACGGTGTGATCGGCGCAAACGGTGCGGGCAAGTCCACATTTCTGAAGCTGCTCTCGGGCGAGCTGGACTCCACGAAGGGCACGATCTCCATCAAGCCGGGCCTGCGCATGTCCGTCCTGAAGCAGGACCAGTTCCGTTACGATGCCTATACCATCCTCGACACGGTCATTATGGGCAACCAGCGCCTGTATGATATCATGAAGCAGAAGGATGCTCTCTATGCCAAGCCCGATTTTTCCGATGAGGACGGCCTGCTGGCCTCGGAGCTGGAGACGGAGTTTGCAGAGCTGAACGGCTGGGAGGCCGAGTCCGATGCCAGCCGCATCCTGCAGGGCCTCGGTGTGCCCGTGGAGCTGCACAACGACCGTATGGCCGACACCGACGGCCGTATCAAGGTCAAGGTCCTGCTGGCGCAGGCCCTGTTCGGTCAGCCGGACATTATCCTCCTCGACGAGCCGACGAACAACCTCGACATTGAGTCCATCAACTGGCTGGAAAATTTCATCCTGGACTACGAGGACAACGGCCTTGTCATCGTCGTGAGCCACGACCGCCATTTCCTGAATACCGTCTGCACACATATCGTCGATATCGACTACGGTAAGATCCGCATGTATGTCGGCAACTACGACTTCTGGTATGAGTCGAGCCAGCTCATGCAGAACCTCATTCGCAGCAAGAACAAGCGCAATGAGGAAAAGATCGCCGAGCTGCAGGCCTTTATCTCCCGCTTCTCTGCCAACAAGGCCAAGAGCAAACAGGCCACGGCCCGCCGCCGCCTGCTCGATAAGCTCAGCGTCGAGGAGATGCCTGCTTCGTCCCGCCGCTATCCCTTTGTCGGGTTCACGCAGGAGCGCGAGGTCGGCAAGGACATCCTGTTTGTGACGGACGTCTCGAAGACCATCGACGGCGTGAAGCTGCTGGACAAGGTCTCGTTCATCGTCAACCGCGGCGACAAGATCGCTTTTGTCGGCGAGAACGAGGTCGCGCAGACGACCATGTTCAAGATCCTCATGGGCGAGCTGGAGCCGGATGAGGGCACGGTCAAATGGGGCGTTTCCACGTCGCAGAGCTACTTTCCCAAGGACAACAGCGAGTATTTCGACGGCCACGACGAGACGCTTGTCGACTGGCTGCGCCAGTTCTCCGAAAAGAAGGATGACGTGTATCTGCGCGGCTTCCTCGGGCGGATGCTGTTCTCCGGCGAGGATGTGTTCAAATCCGTTAAGGTGCTCTCCGGCGGTGAGAAGGTCCGCTGCATGCTCTCGCGCATGATGCTCTCGGAAGCGAACGTGATCCTGCTCGATCAGCCGACGAACCATCTGGACATGGAGTCCATTCAGGCCGTGAACAAGGGCCTCATCGCCTTCCCGGGAAATATCCTGCTGGCCAGCCACGACCACGAGATGCTGCAGTCCGTGGCGAACCGCATCATTGAATTCCGCCCGGACGGCACGATCTGCGACCGCCTCGGGACATACGACGAGTATCTGGAGTATCAGGCGGCGCTGAAAAATTCATAAATCCGTCACCGATTTTCCACTGCTCCGTGATACGATAGGAATATCAGAAAGGAGCCGCTGGAAGGATGCGGCCCCGAAAAAGAAAGAGGCGACGCATATGGCCATCCGTCTGAATGAAGACAAGGAGCTTGTCGCGCAGATCCGCGAGGGGCTTCGCCGCCGTGGGGGCTACTGTCCCTGCAGGCTCGAAAAGACCGAGGACAACAAGTGCATCTGCAAGGAATTCCGCGAGCAGATGCAGGACCCCGATTTCGAGGGGTACTGCCATTGCATGCTGTACTATAAAACAAAAGATCCGATAAAGGAGGAAGCATCCCATGCTGAAGATCACAGCGACAAATTATGATGAGCTCGTCGCGCGGGCGGACAAGCCCGTGCTGCTGGATTTCTGGGCGGAGTGGTGCGGCCCGTGCCGCATGGTCTCCCCGGTCGTCGAGGAGATCGCCGCGGCCCATCCCGAGATCGCAGTCGGCAAGGTCAATGTCGACGAAGAGCCGGCGCTGGCGCAGGCATTCCGCGTGCAGAGCATCCCGATGCTCGTGCTGCTGCGGGATAACGCCGTCGTCGCTGCGGCTGTCGGCGCGCAGTCCAAAGAACAGCTCGAGCAGAAGCTCGGCCTGTAAGATAGCGCAAAAAACCGGGACGGTTAGATGGGTGTTCATAAAACAGTCAATGGAGCGTATCGATACAGATACGCTCCATTTCTCATATCAACATACTATGTAATGGGGTGCAGCCCCTTGGCTCTCCCTTTGGGAGAGCTGTCACCGTAGGTGACTGAGAGGGTCTTGCAGCCTTTTTCGAATGATAAGATCAATTTGTGTGCACACACCACGAAAATCCCTGTCGATATCCCGGTTGGAGAATCGCAGAATCTCCAACCCAAGAGACATCAGGAATTGAGAACGTTCCGCATCATAAGCAAGC
>OKSB01000476.1_pt1 | contig 43974 bp, 40 predicted proteins | sample 1601171 | NCBI WGS metagenome assembly OKSB01 (sample SAMEA3541496, study PRJEB24748) | human gut metagenome | biome: human gut; feature: human-associated habitat; material: faeces | place: China | collected 2012 | reverse complement strand
TACTGCGCCGTCAGCTCGTCCGCCTCGCGCGACCAGCGCACGGCGGCTTCTTCGGCCGCGCGGCGCGCCCGCTGCGCATTCCGGCGTTCGATGGCCCCGCGCAGCGCGCCGACGGTCACGGTCTCCCCGGCGGCCTCGTGCGGCGCGGCCGCTTCCGGTGCGGCGGCAGGAGCGCTCTGCTCCGGCGCGGCGGAAAGATTGGTTTCGTTCATACTCTGTGCTCCCTTCTGCCCTCAGCGGGCGCTTTTTGTGATGACGCGGTTTTTCTCCGCCTGCGCTTTCAGCAGCGGGTCAGCGTCCGTATTCGCGCCCGTGTCCGGTGTCTCCGGCTGCGGCGGCACGATGCTGCCGCGCACGGCCTCGAGCACCTTGTCGCGCCCCGGAAACTGCATCATCTCCAGCATCGGCACCGCCTGCTGCGCGAACGCGGGGTTAAAGACCCCCAGCTGATACAGCTGCCGCGCCAGCTCGTTTTGCGACGCGGTCGCATACGGGCTCTCCTTCTGCGCGTGGACCGACACGTCGAACGACGGTGCGCGCTGCAGCGCCATGCCGTCGGCGTCCATGCCGACGGTCCGGGCCTGCAGTCCGGCGTTGGAGTACGTGCAGAATGCGTAGCCCTGCGCGCCCGGCGCCGCCACGCGAAACGGCCGCGTCTCGGTGTAGTACGCGCGGATGAGCTCGATCACGAGCTCGACCACGCGCTCGAACGCGCGGTAGCTCGCGCGCAGCGTGTCGCGGCTGGACTTGCTTCCGGCCTCCTGCAGCGCCGCGATGGCGCTCGCCGCCGTCACGCCACCGGACACGCTGCCCTGCGTCACGTCGCGGCTGTTGCTCGTTTCCTTGAGCTCGTCGATCTTCAGTTGCAGCATGTTCACCCACTGGCCGTCGAGGTTGTAGAGGCTGATCTGGCGCAGGCGCTCGTCGTCGATGCTGCCCTCGACCTCGACGAGCGGCTTCGACCAGTCGAGAAATTCCTGCGCGTTCACGCCGCAGCCTTTCTTGACCCAGAAGCGCGGGGTGGAGGCCTTCATGCTCATCTCCAGCAGGTTGCCGCTCAGGCGGTCGATGTACTGCTGCGGGTCCTTGCTCACGGCGATCATGCCGAAGCCGCACGGCGTGCCCGCCTCGGGGTAGAGCACGTCGAACACGACCGGGTACTGCCCGTGCGGGTAGAAGCCGCCGGCCATGGCGGGGTCGTTCTCGCTCGCATAGAGCAGGTCGCGCCCCGTGAATTTGATCAGGTGCAGCGCCGTGCCGCCGTCTGGCAGCGGCTTTTTGTAGTACCAGTCCACGACGATGCTCTTGTTCGAGGTGTCCACCGCGTCGTCGTACAGGTACTGCGCCAGCTCCACGCCGCAGCTGCCGGGCCGCGCGTCGGGCCAGGCGGCGGAAATGTCGTCGTTGTCCATGAGCGCGCACACGAAGAGGTTGCGGCTGGCCTGAATGTCGGTGATGCCCGGCTCCCAGAACAGGTTCAGCAGGTCGAGCTGGCGCACGGCCACGTCGCCGAGGCCGTTGCTCCCGGCACTGTCCCAGAACACGCCGTAGGCCGCGCACCCGTGCTTGAGCTTGTACCACCACGCATCCGACCACACCTGCTCAAAGTGCGTCTTTTCCAGCACGGCCGGCACGATGGCCGACAGCGCCTTCGCGTCCGGCTCATCCTGCTCGCTGCGCGGCAGGATCACCGCCTCCGGGAAGCTGTCCATCGCGTCGGCGTGCTTCGAGACGATCGCGTTAAACAGCCACGCGCTCGTCGGCTCCACCACGTCGGCCCCCTGTTCGCGCCGGCGGTCGCGCAGATACTGCCAGTGCCGCAGGCGGTACCACTGCTCGTCGGCGATGATGCGCGCCTCGAGCGCGCGCTTGCCGTCCTTGTACCGGCGCAGAAGCTCCGTGCCGCGCGCCACGTCGTCCGGCGTGATCACGGGCGTGGCCATATCCGGCCCGAGCGGCCCTGCCGTACCGGCTGCCGCCAGCACCGCCGCCGCATCCGCCGCGCGGTAGGGCATGGGGTTCGTTTTCTCGTTTGTCATAGACTCTCCTTTGCTGCCGTTTCCGGCGAAATGGTTTACATAACTTTTTGCGTTTTGCGAGAAAAAGAGACTGCCGTCGCAGTCTTTTTCTGTTTACATAATCAGTCGCTGCTCAGCGGATCGAATACCTTGGGCGTCCGCTGCACCACGGGCCGCGGCGCGATGGGGTCGGACTGGCACAGGTACCGGATCTCGTCGGCGATGTGGTCCTCCTGCCGTGTGTCCACGTCCTCGGGTGCGTGCGCGTCGTAGCGCAGCAGCGGCAGCGTGCGCCGCGTGTCCCGGCAGTTGCGGAACACGTACAGCATCGGCGTTCCGGCTTCGTCGAACGCCAGCCGGTAGTGCACCTGCATCCAGCCGGGCAGGCGCTTGTGGTCGCCGGGCTCGAAGTACACGCCGTACCGGTCGGCGATGTCGGCGATGCTGTCGCCGCGCGACGCGTCCCAGATCGCGGGGTCGGCCACGCCGCGGATGTCCCGGCCGCGCAGATAGGGGTGCGTGGCCTCCGTGGTGCGGATCTGCTCAAAGATCTGCTCCGGTGTCCAGCGCACGCCGGTGTCCGGCTCGCCGGGCACGCAGCCGTAGAGCTCAAGGATGCGGTACAGCCGCCCGTCGAAGTCCACCGCCCACCAGCCCACGGAGAAGGGCTTGGCGTAGCCGAAGTCGAAGCTGCGGTATACCCGCCACGTGTCCGGAATGTCGAACGGCTCGATCACGTGCGTCCACTTCCCGTCGGCGTAGTGCGCGGGGTCGTCGCGCCACTCGGCAAATACCTGCCCCTCGTACACGTTCCAGTCGCCCTCGAGGTGCGCGCGCCGCCGTGCGGGCGGCAGCGCCTCCAGCCGCTTGAGATAGCCGGGGTCGCGCTGCATGAGTACCTGGTTGTCGTAGACCTTTGCCGGGATGAACACATAGTCCGCCGGGTCCTCACCGTCGTGAAACGCGCGGTCGATGAACAGGCGCTTGATGTAGGCGTGGCCCGGTCCGCCGGGGTTGCAGGTGTAGTAGATGCGCGGTACGAAATCCGTGCGCGTCGTGCGCAGGCAGGTGGCGATGAACGTCAGCCAGTCGGGCTCGAAATTCGTCGCCTCCTCGAAGCCGATCACCTCGTACTCCTGCCCCTGATACTGGGCGCAGTCACTGTCGCTGTCGCAGTAGCCCATCACGAGCCGCGACCCGTTCGGGAACCGGAACGCGCGCTCCGCGCCGCTCCACGCGGCGTAGCCCGCCAGCTCCCGCTGCAGCGGCAGAATGTGGTTGGCGCGCAGCTCCGGCAGCGTCCGGCGCAGCAGCAGGAGCTTCAGCCCCGGATAGCGCATCGCGAGCAGCACGAGCTTGCGCCGCATGGCCCAGCTCTTGCCGCCGCCGCGCGCCCCGCCGTAGGCGATGTTGGCCGCCTCCGCGCGGAAGAACGCCTGCTGCCGCGGGTTCGGCGTCTCGCGCCGCAGTACCTTATAAATATGGGGTTCGTTTTTGCGTGCCATCGCGCCTCCTCACTACCGGCTCCACTGCTCGAGCGCGCCCTCGAAGCGCAGCACCTCCGGCTCTGCCTCGCCCTCGTCCTTCGCGGGGGCTGCTTTGCCCCGCTCGTGGCCGAGCACCATACCCGCCGCCTTGAGCCGCAGCTCCGGCTTCACGGACGCGTCGGCCACCATGGCCGCCAGCTGCTCGAGGATGCGCTCCTTCTCGTCCTCGAGGTCGATCATGTTGCGCGCTCCCGGTACGAGAGCACGTAGTCCTCGCCGTCGGCCGCCGCCGCGAATTCATAGGTTTCCAGTGCGTCGTGCACGGCCTGCTTCGGCAGCCGCAGCGTTGCGCCGTCTCCGCAGCGCACGCACAGCGCCGCCAAGATCGCGCCCGACAGGCCCAGCAGCTCCTCATATGCCGCGCGCTGCTCGCGCAGCTTTCGCTGTAGGTCGGTGTTCGTCTGCTTTTTCATGTGCCATCCTCCTTGCTTTCTTCCATAGCCGCCGCGCGCAGCCGCGCGCGCCGCCGCCGCTGCCGCTCGCGGCTGGCCGCCCGCTGGTCGATCAGGCGGCCGGTGTAGTCGCCCCAGTCGTGCAGGCGTCCGTCCGCGTCCACGAACCCGGACGTGCGCAGCGCCGCCGCAAGGTCGCCGGTGCGGTGCCCGGTGTACTGGCAGATCTCCGCCAGCTGCTTTGCCGGCAGGGCGGACAGGTCGCCGTCCGGCGCATTGTCCAGCGCCCACAGCCACAGCAGGCACATGTGCCCGATTGCCGCCGGCGTGCGCAGCCCCAGCGCGTCGCGCAGTGCCAGCAGCTTGCGGTGCTGCGGCAGCGACTGGTGCAGTTCAATCCATGCCATGCCCCGGGCCGCGCGCGGACACAGAGCGTTGCCGTCTTTCCATCCCGACGGTCCCTCACCTCCTTGCAGTTTACATAACGCCATGCCACCGCCGTTTCGGCAGCGTTTTCCCCGCCGAAGCGGCAGGTTTGGCCATCGAAGCTGCGCATCTGCCCGGCTTCGCATCGGAAATCGGCCGGGCGCGGCCGCACGGCGTCGGAAGCGGCCCCTTCTATTTCCATTTTATTATGCATTTGCATATCTGTCAAGAAAATTATTATGTTTGTCACGAAATATTTTCCGCACCGTCCGCGCACGTCCGCGTGCGCGTGACCGGATTCTCCCTTTCGACGGTTTACATAACGTAAATTGCAAATCCTGTCGGAATCTCTGCGTCCCCACTTTCCGCGCCAGAACCGCCCTCCGATCGCCCGCCGCGCCCCACGAAAGCTGGAAGAGAAAGCAAAAAAGGTTGCAATTTCGTAACAGCTGGTGTAAGATAAGCAATTGTGTGTATATGTTATGTCAACAACCAACAAAATACCGGAACATAAGGAGCCATCTATGAAGAAACGAATCCTCAGCCTGGTGCTGACGCTGTGCCTGCTGGCGGGGCTGCTGCCCTGCCTGACGATGGGCGCCGCGGCGGCCAGCCGGGTCGACGCCGCGCCGTATGCGAGCGTGGAATATGCGAAAAACGCCGACGTGAAGACGGGCACGGTCCGCTATGTCTGCCAGGTGCCGGCCTATACGGACCTGTTCTGCCCCGAGTATTGGGGCAGCTATGGGAACTATGCCAACCACGAGTGCTTCACGGCGTGCATTTCCATGGCGCTGTCGTACCTCGGCATCGACGCCACGCCCGGCGCGCTCGGCGATTACTGGCGCAGCTGCGGGCATTACGGCGCACCCTTCGCCACCACGCCGGAGGACGTTGCCTTCAGCGGCGCGACCTACAGCAAGACCTCGCTCGCCGAGGCCATCGCGCACTACGTCGGCGGCGAGGGCAGCTACAGCCCGCCGATCATCCACCTCAACGGCTATTCGGCCAACGGCCACTATGTCATGATCATCGGCCAGATCTCGGCCACGGAGTACCGTGTGCTCGACCCGGCCGTGAAGTCGATCTATTCCATGACGCTCACCAATGGCAGCACCGTGAACTATTTCAAGGGCAGCGAGCGCGTCACGGAGGCGGGGCAGTATTACTATCCCGTGCACCACTGGAGCGCATGGACGGCCATCGAGACCGATGACGGCGCCGTGAACATGGAGCGCACCTGCTCCATCTGCGGCAAGACGGAAACGGCCAAGATCCCGGATCCCTGCCTGGGCGACGACTATTGTGCCGGCGGGGTGTTCGATGATATGCCGACAGCGGACGACTGGTCGCACGCGGGCATTGATTACTGTGTGCTCTTCGGGCTCATGAGCGGCATCGGCAACGATCTGTTTGACCCGGCGGGGGAGACGACGCGTGCCATGCTCGTGTCGATGCTCTACCGCTTGGCCGGGGAGCCGGACGTGTCCGAGCTGCCGGAGCTGCCGTTCGAGGACGTCACGGAGGGCGCCTGGTACGCCGACGCCGTGCGCTGGGCCTACGCCAACGAGGTCTCTGTCGGCGTGGATGACACGCACTTTTCGCCCGATACCCGCCTCACGCGCGCGCAGCTCGTCACGATGCTCTACCGCGTCTTTGGCCCGGAAAAGGGCGTCCGCCCGCGCGCCATCGGCGGCTATGAGGACTGGAACACCGTGCCCGACTGGGCATTTTCCGCCACGACGTGGGCCGTCTCCATGGGCCTGCTCTACGGCACGAGCAGCGGGGAGCTGAGCCCGAACGACGGTGCCAGCCGCGCACAGCTCGCCGCCATCATCATGCGCACCTGCCAGCTGCAGGGCGAGCTGGATTCCTGAAGAAAACCTGACAAACGGGTAGAATTGTTTCGCAAAGTGTGCAAAAATGTGACATTTCATTAAGAATGACCAATGAATTATGGTGACAAGTGGGTTACTATAGGGCCAAACGATCGCGCCGGCTTTTGCCCGGCCGCAGGAACGGAGGCACACTTCATGAAGCAGAACCGGACGCGCACGGCGCTTGCGGATGCGTACATGCGCCTGCTCAACGACTACACGATCGACCGCATCACGGTCAAGATGATCACGGACGCCGTTGGCTGCAGCCGCAAAACGTTTTACTACTATTTTACGGACGTCTATGTGCTCACACAGTATGTATTTGAGCTGCGCGTGCAGCATTTTCTGGACACGAACGGCAACTTTGAGACGGTGCGCGAGGGCTTTCTGACGCTGGCGTCGAATCTCGCGAACGACCGGCAGGCCATCCTGAACATCTACCACGGCTACGGCAAGGAAGAGCTGGAGCGCTTCACGTGGGAGACGAGCGATTACTATGCCCGTCAGGTCATCACGCGCTACGCGCAGAACATGGACATCGCGCCCGAGGATCTTGAAGCGATCATCCGCATGTACACGGACATGATGTTCGGCATGCTCATCGACTGGATCAACAACGGCATGGAAGGGGACTATTCCCGCAAGCTGGACATTGCGCTCACGGCGCTCATGCCGGTGCTGCGCGCCAACTGCCGCAGCGCGAAAGCGGCAGCGGCTGCCGACCGGTAAACCGCATACAAAAGCAGCCCGCCCCCGGCATTCGCCGGGGGCGGGCTTTGCACGCATGAAAAAGCGCCCGGACTTCTCAGGAAGTCCGGGCGCTGCGCTGATACATCACTGCTCGCAAAACTGCATCAGCACGGTCGCAACTTCGGCGCGCGTGCCGACCTTCGTCGGCGAGAGGGTGGTGGTGGACGTGCCGGTGATCACGCCGGTGCTCACGGCCCAGGCCATGGCCTCACGCGCCCAGTCGGACACGCTCGCCTGGTCCTGATAGCTTGCCAGCGCGCCGTCGGAGCCGGAGAGCTGTTCGGTGCGGCCGGCGTAGCCGTAGAGCATGGTCACCATCTGCTCGCGGGTCAGCGCTTCGTTCGGCGCAAACTGCGTCGCGGACACGCCCGCGACCACGCCCGCGTGGTACGCCCAGATGACGGCGTCGGTGTACCAGCTGCCGCCCACATCGGTAAACGGGCAGCTCAGGCCCTTCACGGACGGAGCGCCCTCGAGCGCATAGAGCACCTGCGCGAACATGGCGCGGGTCATCTGCGCATCGGGCTGGAACAGGTTATTCCCGGTGCCGTACATCAGCCGGCCGTACTTGACGTAGTCGACGGCGGGAGCATACCAGGCGTCCGCGCCCACGTCGTCAAACAGGCCCGCATAGCTCACGGTCTGCTTCTTGGTCATGTAGTCGTCCGGCAGGCTGCGCAGCCAGGCGAGGCCCGGCTCGCCGCAGTGGGCCAGCCCGATCACGAGCAGGTTTGCCAGCAGCGTCATCGTCGTGCCGGGGTATTTGCACGCCATTTTCGACAGCCGCGGCGCGAGCATGCCCATCGCGGCCTCAATGCCCGCGAGATCATAGGTCAGAACGCCGTTTTCCTGCAGCGCCTCGACCAGATACCCGGTCAGGAGCTTGGCGGCCGTGCCGTTTTTGATCATGCCGGGGATGGTCAGCGAGTAGAAGAGTTTCTGCCAGTTGTCCTGTACTTTTTTGGCGAAGCTCTCGGCCACGCCGGAGGTGTTCTTATCGGCTGCGCCGAAGATATCCGCCAGCATGGCGACGAGGAAGTCCTGCATATTCTCCGCGTAGTCTTCGCGCGAGGAGGCGAGGCACGTCGTGATCGCCTCGCAGAGGTCGGCGTAGAATTCCTTCTGCGTCATGTTGACCTTGAAGATCTTGCCGAGATCGCCGCTCGTGATGTCTTTCGGGTCGATGCCCCAGGCCTGGAAGTGGTCGGGCCAGTAGATGCCGCCGTTGTTCGGGATCTGCACGAATTCCTTGAGCATGGCGGCCTTGTAGCCGAGATAGTTGTCGTCGCCCTTGGTCGGCACGACGCGGTCGACGCCGTAGCGGGCGAAGTCCCAGTTGTCGAACGCGACGTAGGTCACGAGGTCGTTGGCGTTGACGAGATTCTGAATGTTGTCATACAGGCGGCCCTGCACCTGATCCTTCATCGCGCCCATGGGCGGCTCATAGCAGTAGCAGTACAGGTCGTGCGGGCTGAGGCTGACGCCCTCGCCGAGGCTGTAGCCGTTGTCGAGCGCGCCGCCGACCATGTTGGACACGGCCGCGCCGCGGCTGTAGCCGGCGATCCAGATCTTCACCCGGCCGGAGATGCCGGTGTCGGCAATGTAGCCGCGCAGGTAGTCAAGCACCTGGTCGCGGCCGAGGGCGAAGCCCTTGTGCTCGCCCGCGGCGTCGAGCCGGGCGTTGCCGCCCCACTCGGCGTGGTAGTTGTTGCCGCGCACGCCGACGGCGATGAGCGTGTAGCTGCCGCCGTTGTCGCGGATGGTCTTGCTGGCGCAGCTGATGCCGATGGAGTCGGCTTCGGCGGGCTGGAACATCCATTTGTTCGACTGGATATTCTCAAAGCCGCACTGCTCGGCCATGGATACAAAGTTGCGGTTGCCGGTGGCGTAGTCGTCCGTCTTTTCGGAGTCCTTGCTCGTGTAGGCCGCGAACGCGAGGCCCATGGACATCAGCGCGAGATCCTTGCGGTACGTGTAGCCGCTTTTGGTAAACAGATCGTCGCTGTAGGTGAAGTCCGTCTCGTAGTCATGGGTGTCGACCCCGTGACCGGAAGCGTAGCGTACCGTGACGGTCCTGGCGTCCCCCGTGTCCGCCGCGGCGGCGGCCGGCACGAGCGACACGATCAGCACCAGGCACAGCAGCAGGCTGATGATGCGTTTTTTCATGTTTTTTCTCCTCCCATTTGTCGTTGGTCTGCAAGTTCAGATACAACCAATCTAATTATACGTATAAAAAATGTAAATAGCAAGTAACAACTGCCGGATGTCTGTTCAGGATCGGCAAAAAAAACACCCCGCAGCGTTCATGGGCACTGCGGGGTAGAGGATATGCAGTTTTTATTGCCGGAACATCGTGTAGGCGCGGCCGTCGCCGACGGCGTCGGCGATCATCATGCGGTCGCTGAGCACGGAAAAGCGGTAAAACGCCACGGCATCGCCGCCCGCGCCGGCGCAGATGGCGCCATCGCGCAGGGTGCATTCCTTCCCGCTCAGGCCGGGCAGGGAACATGTCACGGTGCCGTCGTCCGTTACGGTCAGCTCGCCCGCATCGCTGCTCCAGCTGCCGGTCAGGAACGCCTGCGCGTAGCTGTCGTCGCGCATGATGACCTGATTGGTGTCGGAAAAGCCGATAAGCTCCATGAGCTTCTGCGCGGCCTGCGCGTTGGTCATGCCGGATGTGAGCGCGAGCTGGCCCAGGCTGTCGCACAGGTGGGCGTTGGTGAGAAACAGGCGCTTGTCGCTGTCGGAATAATTGCGCGCGGCGAGCACGGTGTAGTCTGCCAGCGCATTCTGATAGTCCTGCGCGCTGTAGGCGTTGGCAGCCTCGGTGTAGATCTGCGGCAGACTCTTGGCCTCCATGGCGTCGAGCACACCGCTGTAGGTCGCCAGCTCGGCGTCGGTGTATTTTTCGTGCAGGTCGTCAATATACATGAGTGTCTGCGTGTACTGCCCGGCCTGATAGAGCCGGCCGGTGCGGATGATCTCCGTGCGCAGGTCGTTGTCCCCGGCGGGGAAGAGCTTGACGTCGCGCCGCAGCGTCTCGGCGGTGTCAAACTGGAAGTTGCAGATCGCGTCCTTGACGCGGCTGTTCACGGCGGCGTCCTGCGAGGCGACGACGGCAAACCCCGCGCCGACGGCGACGAGCACGATGACGATGCCGATGAGCAGCGCGCGCAGGCGCTTGTTCCGCCAGATCTTTTCGTGCAGGACCGGCCGCCCGCACTGCGGGCAGCGGCGCGCGCCCTGCGGCAGCTCCGCGTGGCATTCGCGGCATTGCATGTGCTTTTCCCCCCTCGCGATGGTCGCGCCTGTTCAACAGAATCACGGCGCAACGCTCATTATAGCCGATTCCGGCGCGCAGTGCAAGCCGCCCGGCGGGAAAAGCAGCGAAAATCTGTCAGGAATGTGCTAAGAAAGCGGCAGGGAAATTGCGCACTTGGCGCTGTTTGTCTGCTTGACATCCCGCGCAGATCCGGTAAAATAAACCTGTAACCGGTATTGCCACCAACCATCCGGCGCCGAAGTGTGTGCGGCGGCGGAACATCAAGAAAGGGGTAAAGCAGCATGAACGCAAATGCATTCGTCCACTGGGGCCTCGGACTCGCATCCGACATTCTGGAGATTTGCAAGGAAGGCAAGGCTGCCGCGATCGTTGACGCGATCAACAACTGGTATCCCGAGCTCCTGTAAGCAGAAACAGGAAAAACGGTCCCCCGGAGCGTCCGCTCCGGGGGCTTTTTCGTGTCGAACGGTGCCGATTGGGTGAATAACCACACACGCAGAGGTTGAAATCCGGCGGAATGCGCGCTATACTATCGCCAGACCAGATTTCCACTGGTCATTGTTGTAAGGAGCACATTCTCATGCAGAAGTTTGAAAAGTACAGCCCGGTCGTCGTGACCGAGGTCACGACCAGGCACGAGCTGCGCCGGTTTATGCAGTATCCCAACCGGCTCTATGCCGATAACCCGAACTACATTCCCTCGTTCTACGGGGATGACCTCTCCGACTGGACGCCGGGCAAGAACCCTGCGTTTGATTACTGCGAGGCCCGCTGCTGGCTGGCCTGGCGCGACGGGGAGATCGTCGGCCGCATCGGCGCGATCCTCAGCCACAAGGCCAATGACAAGTTCGGCACGCACCGCATGCGCTTCAGCCAGGTGGACTTCGTGGACGATTCCGAGGTCTCGGCGGCGCTGTTCGGCACGGTCGAGCGCTGGGCACGCCAGAAGGGGTGCGATCAGGTGCACGGCCCGCTCGGCTTCACGGACATGGACCGCGAGGGCATGCTCGTCGAGGGCTTTGACCGCCGGAGCCTGTTTTTCACCAATTATAACGCGCCGTATTATCCCGAGCACCTCACCCGCCTCGGCTACCGCAAGGACGTCGACTGGATCGAGTACCGCATCACGGTGCCTGCGCCTGGCAGCACGGAGGCCGAGCGCCTGCACAAGCTCTCGGAGTTTATCCTCAAGCGCAAGAACCTGCACGTGGCCACCGTGCATCACAAGAGCGAGTATGGCCCGTTCGTCCGTCAGGTATTTGAGCTGGTCAACGCGGCCTACGCGCCGCTCTACGGCGTTGTGGAGCTCTCGGACGAGCAGATCGAGCGCTACGCCAACAAGTTTATTCCGCTCGTCGACCCGGAGTTTGTGTGCTTCGTGCTCGATGAGCAGGAAAACCTCGTCGCCTTCGGCGTCACGACGCTCGACCCCTCGCCCGCGCTCAAGCACTCCGACGGCCGCCTGTTCCCATTCGGCTGGGCGGAGGTGCTCAACGATCTGCACCATGGCGACACGCTCATCATGCTGCTCACGGCCGTGCGGCCCGATCTGCAGACCGAGGGCATCAACGCCGTCATGATGGATCACGTCTGCCAGAGCTGCAACCGCCACGGCGTGCAGTTTGCCGAGACCGGCCCCATGCTCGAGCTCAATGAGCACATCCTCGCGCAGTGGAAGCGGCTCGAGAAAGAGCAGCACAAGCGCCGCCGCTGCTTCATCAAGGATCTGAACCATGACGTCAACGCGGCCAACACCGCCGCCGCGGCGCAGGCCGAGGCCCCGACCCCGGAGCAGACCCCTGCCGCGGAAAGCGCCGAATAACGCAGACGAACGCCCGCGAAACGAAAGATGACCGGCGCGCCGACCCGTAAGAGCCGGCGCGCCGGTCCTTTTCAAGCCTTCTCCCTGCGGAGAAAATGATGCATCATTTCAAAGGTATTTGCGCCGCAGGGGAGCCTGAGGGGGCAAGGCTCGCCTCGGATGAGATCTTTGCATCGCCGCAAGGCGATGCCTTCTCCTTGAGGAGAAGGTGGCGAGCTCGGCTTGCCGGGTGAGGTGGAAAGGTCGCGTCTATCTCCAGCGCTGCCGCCCATGCACCGTGTGCCACTCCTATCTGCAAACAAAAAAAGACGCTGCCGCGGCAGCGTCTTTTTTTCTGTCTTGTTGCTTCTCAGCCCTTCGCGCGCTCGAGATACTCGCCCACGCGGGTGTCGACGCGGATGCGGTCGCCCGGGTTGATGAACAGCGGCACCTTGATCTCGGCGCCGGTCTCGAGGGTGGCGGGCTTGGTGGCGTTGGTGGCCGTGTTGCCGGCGAAGCCCGGATCGGTGTCGGTCACTTCGAGCTCGACGAACGTGGGCGGCTCGACCTGGAACACCTTGCCCTTGTAGGAGCTGATGACGCACTCCATGTTCTCCTTCACGAAGCGGAAGTTGCTGCCGAGGGCGCTCTCGTCGATGGGGATGAGCTCGTAGGTCTCGGGATCCATGAAGTAGTAAAGGTTGCCGTCGTTGTAGCTGTACTCCATCGTCTTGCGGTCGATGGTGGCACTCTCAAACTTGGCGGTGGGGTTGAAGGACGTCTCGGTCACGGCGCCGGTGATGACGTTTTTCATCTTGGTGCGCACGAAAGCCGCGCCCTTGCCGGGCTTGACGTGCTGGAACTCGACGACCTGCATGACCTGGCCGTCCATTTCGAAAGTAACGCCGTTGCGGAAATCGCCTGCAGTAATCATATAGGAATCCTCCTCAAGAATGATCAGAATCAAAAATCTTATATAGTTTACACGATTTTGCGTGGTTTGACAAGCGGGTATTTACAGAATGATGAGATTTTTCGGGCTCCGGGTGAGAATTTCGGCCCCGTCAGCCGTCAGATGCATCACGTCCTCGATGCGCACGCCAAACTTTCCGGGCAGATAGATGCCCGGCTCGGCGGAGATGACGGTGTGCTCCGGCAGCCGCGCGTGCACGCCGGGGGCGGCGATGGGGTGCTCGTGAATGTCGAGCCCCAGGCTGTGGCCGAAGCTGTGGCCGAAGTAGTCCCCGTAGCCCGCGTCGCTGATGACCTTGCGCGCGGCGGCGTCCACGCGCTCGCCGGTCACGCCGGCCTTTGCCGCGGCGATGCCGGCCAGCTGCGCGTTGAGCACGGTCTGGTACACGCTGCGCATCTCGTCGGTCGGCATGCCGACGGCGACGGTGCGCGTCATGTCCGAGCAGTAGCCGTTTTTGCGGCAGCCGAAGTCCATCGTCACGAAGTCACCCGCGGCCACGCGCCGGTCGCCGGGCACGCCGTGGGGCATGCTCGTGTCCGGGCCGGTGAGCACGATGGGGTCAAAGCTCGTGCCCTCCGCACCGAGGCGCAGCATGCGGTAGATAAGCTCGGCCGCGATCTCGCGCTCGGTCATGCCGGGGCGGATGACGGTGCAGATCTGCGCGAACGTCTCGTCCGTGATCTGCTGCGCCTGATACATCATCGCCAGCTCCTCCGGCTGCTTGGCCGCGCGCAGGTTGCGGATCAGGTTCTGCGCCGGCTGGAGCTTCAGGCCGAAGAGCTGCTCATAGGCCGTGAACTCGGCATAGCTCGTCGTCTGCTCCTCGCCGCCGAGGATCTGCACGTTCGCCTCGCGCAGGATGCCCTGCACGAGCGTGCGCATCGGCGCCTCGCGCGAGCACAGCAGCACCTGCGCGATGCCGGTCAGTGCGGCGCGCGCGGCCTCGATGTAGCGGGCGTCGGTGATGAAAAATGCCTGGTGCACCGTTACGATCACGGCGCCGTCCGAGGACGGGAAGCCGGTGGCGAACCGGCGGTCGTTTTCGTCGGTGAGCAGGATGGCGTCCAGATGCGCCTGGGTCAGCGCGCGCTGGATGCGGGCAATGTTGTTGAGCATGAAAAATACACCTCCGTGGGAATGGGTCTGCGTTTAGGATTGCGTGTCCGTGGCCGGGTCGGTCAGGGCGAGATCGTCTGCGGTCATCGGCTCGTGCAGCACGTCGCCGTCCGTGTCCTCCAGTCCGACGGCCGACACGCCGTCGAGCGCCATGCCCGTCAGCACCAGACAGGCCAGCGCCTGCGTGCGCACGATGCCGCTCGCCGTGTCCGAGCCTGTTACCGTCAGCCAGAGCGTGCCCGCATCGTCGATGCGGTAGCCGCCGAGCGTCAGCCACCCGCGCACGGGGTTGAAGCACGTGCTGTCGCCTGGCGCTGCGCCGAGCGCGTCGATCACGACCTGCACCGGGTCCGTGCCGTCGGGCACGGTGACCGTCTCCGTCTCCATGAGGGCCGCGCCCTCTTTTGCGATGCGGTATACCGTCACGGTCTGCCGCTTTGCGCAGCCCGCGCAGCTGAGCGCGAGCACGGCCGCCAGCAGCAGGGGGAGCCATCGCTTCATGTCTCCGGCACCTCCTTTTGCGTCTCGGGCGCGTCGTCCGTCGCCGCGCGCGGGAACGTCACGGTAAAGCGCGTGCCGTGCGGCTCCACGCCGTCCACGGTCACGGTGCCGCCGTAGAGCGCGGCCGCGTCGTGTACGATCGACAGGCCGAGACCGCTGCCGCCGTGCTCGCGCGAGCGGGCCTTGTCCACGCGGTAAAAGCGGTTGAAGATGTTCGGCCGGTCGGCCTCGGGGATGCCGATGCCGGTGTCGGCCACGGACAGGACGCTCTGCCCGCCGCGCGTCTCCACGCGCACGGTCACGTCCCCGCCCGGGAGATTGTATTTGATGGCGTTTTCGACAAGGTTAAACACGATGTGGTAAATGTCGTCCTCGGATGCGCGCACGGTCACGCCCTCACTCATGAGGCACGTGATCGTCACGTCGCTCTGGTCGGCCAGCGGGCGCAGCAGGTGCAGCGTCCCGTGCACGGCCTGCTGCAGGTCCACGATCGTCACGTCCGGCTGCACGCCGTCGTCGCGCCGCGACAGGTCGAGCAGCTTCTCGGTCGTGCGCTGCAGGCGCTCGGCCTCGCTGCCGATGTCGGCCACGAACTCGCGCATCGTCGCGCTGTCCATGTCCGCGCTCTGGGAGATGCTGTCCGACAGCAGGCGGATGGACGCCAGCGGCGTCTTGAGCTCGTGCGATGCGTCGGAGACGAACCGGCGGCGCTGGGCCTCGGTCGTCTCGAGCCGTTCGGTGAGGTTGTTGAATTCGCGCCCGAGCTCGGTCAGCTCGTCGTCGCCCGAGAGCGTCAGGCGGAAGCTGTAGTCGCCGCTCTGCACGGTGCGCACGCCGTCGGCCAGCTGCGTGATGCGCCGCGTGAGCATCTTGATGGAAAACCACAGCACCACGAGCGCGGCCGCGCCGATGCCGATCGTGATCGTGCCGAGCCGGCGCTGGATGCTGCCGATGAGCGCGGCGCGCTCGCCGTCGCTCTCGCACACGTACACGGCGCCGACGGTCCTGCCGCTGTTCATGACGGGCATGGCCGCGCGGCTGAGAAACGCCTCGCTCGTGTAGTGCGAGTAGAACACGGCCTGTCCGCCGAGCGCGCGCACGAGCTCGGGGTAGAGCACGTATTTGCCGCTGATGTTGTTTTCGCTCGCGGAGTCATACACGGCCAGCCCCTCACCGTCGGTCACGACGATGCGCGTCAGGTCACGCAGGTCGAGCAGGGCGAGCACCTGCCGCGTGTTGTCCGGCGTGAGGTTATCGAGCAGCGACAGGGAGGACGACACGACGGCGGCGCGGTTTGTCAGCGCACTTTGCTTTTCGGTGAACACGATGTCGCGCGAGGCGCGCGTGGGGTAGGTGTTCATGAGCGCGAGCAGGATCGCCACGAGGATCGTGAACGTCACGGCGAAGCGAAACTGCACGCTCGACACCAGCCTGCGCGGCAGCCGGATGCGAAACGGATGCTGCTTCATCCGTCAGGCCTCGGCGAAGTAGTAACCCACGCCCCACTTCGTGATGATGTACTCGGGGGCGGCGGGGTTGCGCTCGAGCTTTTCGCGCAGGCGGCGGATGTGCACGTCCACGGTGCGGATGTCGCCCTGATAGTCGTAGCCCCACACGAGGTCGAGCAGCTGCTCGCGCGAGTAGACCTTGCCGGGATTGCGCATGAGCAGCTCGATGAGGTCGAACTCCTTGAGCGTCAGATCCACGTTCTGGCCGAAGCGGCGGGCGCTGCGGCGCTCGGGGTCGATCTCAATGTGGCCGCGCACGAGCTTGCCGCCGCCCGGCTCGGCCGGGGCGGCGGGGGCCATGCTCGAGCGGCGGATGAGCGCGCGGATGCGCGCCTTGAGCTCGAGGATGTTGAACGGCTTCGTGATATAGTCGTCCGCGCCGGATTCAAAGCCGATGAGCTTGTCGGCGTCTTCGCTGCGGGCCGTGAGCATGATGATCGGCACGGTGGAAAACTGCCGGATCTGCTGGCACGCGCCGAGCCCGTCGAGCTTCGGCATCATGAGGTCGAGCAAAATCACGGCGTACTCGCCGCGGCGCGCCATGTCCACGGCGGTCTCGCCGTCATAGCACACGTCCACCTGATAGCCCTCGTTTTCGAGGTTGAATTTGATGCCCTTGACGATGGTCTTTTCGTCGTCCACAACCAGTATTTTCATCGCGGTCCCTCCGTTTGCGTCTTTTCGCGGAAATGATTTGCTTTTCGCCGCCGGAATTATTATAATGGGGCAAGACACTGCCATTTGTCCCGGCCGCGCGGCAGCGCCGCCTCCGGCCGGATATTCCATTATATCATAGTTCCATGGAGAAAGATATGAAAAAATATCGCATTTTGCCGCTGCTGCTCATCGTCTGCCTGCTGCTGACGGCGGCCTTCCCGGCGGCCGCCGCGAAAAGCACGGCGGACAATTCGGCCGATGCACCCCAGAGTACCGCGAACGTCTCGTCCGACGGTGTGCCCCAGAGCACCGTCCAGGCGGCGGAGGGGTCCTATGTCCTCGGCAGCGACGCGGTCAAGTCCGCGCTCGATGAAAAGCTGCAGGCCAACTGCGTCCTGCTCGTCGACGAGGACAGCGGCCAGTATTACTATACCCGCAACATCGACACCAAAGCCTATCCCGCGAGCCTGACGAAGATCATGACGCTCCTGCTCGCGGTCGAGGCGGTTGAGCGCGGCGATGTGCAGCTGGATGACACCGTCACCGCCTATGCCGACTGCAATGCCGACATGGTCGAGGGCGCAAGCAATGCCGACATCAAGGTCGGCGAGACCATGACGTTCGAGGACTTTCTCTACTGCGCCATGATCTCCTCTGCCAACGAGGCGTGCAACGTCGTTGCGGAGTATGTCTGCGGCAGCATCTCGGCGTTCGTGCAGCGCATGAACGCGCGCGCGCAGGAGCTCGGCTGCACCGGCACGCACTTTGTCAACCCCCACGGCCTGCCGAACGACGATCATTACACCACGGCGCACGACCTCTACCGCATCACGAAGGAAGCGCTCAGCCACGAGCTCTTCGCCACGATCTGCAACACGGTCAAGCACACCGTCCCGGCCACGAACCTGTCCGACGAGCGCACGCTCTCGAACACGAACGGCCTCATTAACCCCGAGTCCCCGATGTACCGCGGCTACTATTACGAGTACGCCAAGGGCGTCAAGACCGGCCACACCGAGGCCGCGGGCTACTGCCTCGTCTCCACGGCGGAGAAGGACGGCGTGCGCCTGCTGTGCGTCGTGCTCGGCGGCAAGGGCACGGCCCGCGCCAACGGCACGACCGATTTCGGCAGCTTTTCCGACACGCTTATGGCCTACCGCTGGGTGTTTTCCAACTACGGCTGGCGCGACATCGTCAGCGCGAGCGACCTTGTGTGTGAGGTGCCCGTGCGCTACGGGCGCGACAGTGACGGCGTGACCGTCCGCCCGGCGCAGAGCATCTCGGCCGTGCTGCCGTCGGCCGACACGGCCGGCGCGCCGCAGTTTGAGCAGCAGGTCACCATCTATTCCGAGCGCGACGGCAAACCGCTCGAGGCCCCCGTCAAGGCGGGGGACGAGGTCGGCGAGCTCACGGTGTCGTATAACGGCACGGTCTACGGCACGGTCAAGCTCGTCGCGGCGGTCGATGTCGCCGTGTCGAAGGGGGCGTATATCGCGGGCCACCTGCGTGCCTTTTTCACGAACCCGGTCGTGCTCGTCGTGCTCCTGCTCGTCGTGCTGGCCGTCATCGGCTATGTGCTGTGGCTGGTGCGCCGCCGCAAGCAGATCGAGGCCGAGCGCAAGCGCCGCCGCCGTGCGCAGATGGAGGCCGAGGAGGCCCGCCGCCGCGCGCAGATGCGCGAGACGCTGCACGAATTCGACCGCGACCACGTCGGCAGCGGCCGCCGGTAACATCGCACCGCAACTGCACAGCCCGCCCGGTACGCCGGGCGGGCTGTTTTACGTGCCCAAACTTTTGCGCGCGATTCTTTATCATTTGTTTACAATTCCGGCCCTCCGGACGGCCCGGACACATTGACCATTGCGGTACTTGATGCTATAATACACTGTCTAAGTATCACCATTCCGGCGCACACTGGAACTGCACGGTTCTATCTGCCGGACAAGAGGAGCAGCTATGTGGATTTCGGATTCTTGGCAGGACTTTGAGGTGCTCGACTGTTCGCGCGGCGAAAAGCTCGAGCGCTGGGGCAAATATACCCTCGTGCGCCCGGACCCCCAGGCCATCTGGGACACGCCGCGCACCGACCCCCGCTGGCGCACGGCCGACGGGCGCTACAGCCGCAGCCACACCGGCGGCGGCAGCTGGGACAAGCGCACCCTCCCGCCGAGCTGGGACATCCGCTACCGGGACCTGACGTTCCGCGTCAAGCCCATGAACTTCAAGCACACGGGCATCTTCCCCGAGCAGGCCGCCAACTGGGACTACGCCATGGCGAAGATCCGCGCGGCCGGCCGCCCGGTCTCGGTGCTCAATCTCTTCGGCTACACGGGCGCGGCCACGGTCGCGTGCGCGTCCGCCGGGGCGAGCGTGTGCCATGTCGATGCTGCCAAGGGCATGGTTGCCTGGGGCAAGGAAAACGCCGCCGCCTCCGGCGTGGCCGACCGGCCCATCCGCTGGATCGTGGACGACTGCGGCAAGTTCGTCGAGCGGGAGATCCGCCGCGGCCGCCGCTATGACGCCGTTATCATGGACCCGCCGAGCTACGGCCGCGGCCCCGGCGGCGAGGTCTGGAAGCTCGAGACGAACCTCTGGCCGTTCGTGGAGCTGGTGTCCGGCGTGCTGTCGGACGATCCGCTCTTTGTCATCATCAATTCCTACACCACGGGCCTGAGCCCGTCGGTGCTCACGTATCTCTCGGAGAGCATCTTCACCCGGCGCTTCGGCGGCCGCAGCGCCTCGCAGGAGCTGGGCCTGCCGGTCACGGCGTCCGGCCTCGTGCTGCCGTGCGGGGCGACCTGCCGCTGGGAGCGCTGAGCGGAAAGGAACACCATGGAACCGATCTTACGAACTGAACATCTGACCTTTACCTACCCCGGCGAGGAGCGCCCCACGCTCGGTGACCTCTCGCTCGAGATCGCGCGCGGCTCGTTCGTGGCCGTGCTGGGGCACAACGGCTCCGGCAAGAGCACGCTCGCCAAGCACTTCAATGCCATCCTGCTGCCGACCGGCGGCAAGGTGTATGTCGACGGCATGGACACGTCCGACGAGAACAATCTTCTGGCCGTGCGCGCCACGGTGGGCATGGTCTTTCAGAATCCCGATAACCAGATCGTTGCCAACGTCGTCGAGGACGACGTGGCCTTCGCGCCCGAGAACCTCGGTGTCCCGCCGCAGGAAATACGCGCACGGGTGGATGCAGCCCTGAAGCAGGTCGGCATGTATGATTTTCGCCTGCACGCGCCGCACCTGCTCTCCGGCGGGCAAAAGCAGCGCGTGGCCATCGCGGGCGTCATCGCCATGCAGCCCAAGTGCATCGTGCTCGACGAGCCGACGGCCATGCTCGACCCGGCCGGCCGGCGCGAGGTCATTGACACGGCGACCAAACTCTGCCGCGAGCAGGGCATCACGGTCGTGCTCATTACGCATCATATGGAAGAGTGCATCGGCGCCGACCGCGTCATCGTGCTCTCGAACGGCGCCGTCGTTGCCGACGGTGCGCCGAAGCAGGTCTTCTCGCAGGTCGAGCTGCTGAAACGGGAGGGCCTCACCGCGCCCGTCACCGTCCGGCTGCTGCACGCGCTGCGCGCGCACGGCATGGACGTGCCGCTCGATGCGCTCACGGTGTCCGACTGTGCGGATGCCGTCACCGCCGCCCTGAAACCGTAACCGCCGATCTTCACCGATAGATAAAGGAAACGAAATTATGACGCCAATCATCCGGGTGGATCACCTCCGGCACGTCTACAGCGCCGGGACACCTTTTGAAAAAGTCGCCATCGACGATATTGATCTCGCCATCCCCGCCGGGCAGTTCGTGGGCATCATCGGCCACACGGGCTCCGGCAAGAGCACGTTCATCCAGCACCTCAACGGTCTGCTCGCACCGACGTCCGGCACCGTGCTCTTCGACGGGGAGGACATTCACCGCAGCAAGGCCGCCACGCGCGACGTGCGCTTTCAGGTCGGGCTGGTCTTTCAGTATCCTGAGCACCAGCTCTTTGAGGAGTCGGTGTATCAGGACATCGCCTTCGGCCCGAAAAACGCCAAACTCTCCACGGAGGAGGTCGATGCGCGCGTGCGCGAGGCCGCGCGCTTTGCCGGCGTGGACGAGTCGCTCTTCAAGCGCTCGCCGCTCGAGCTCTCCGGCGGGCAGAAGCGCCGCATCGCCATCGCCGGCGTGATCGCCATGCGCCCCAAGGTGCTCATTCTTGACGAGCCCACGGCCGGACTTGACCCCGCGGGCTGCCGCGGCGTGCTTGAAAACATCGCCGCCTACCGGCGCGAGACCGGCTCGGCCGTCCTGCTCGTCACGCACAGCATGGACGATGCCGCGCGCATCGCCGACCGGCTCATCGTCTTTCACGCCGGGCATGTCGCCTTCGACGGCGCACCGGCGGAGGTCTTTGCCCACACGCAGGAGCTGCTCGACATCGGCCTCGACGTGCCGCAGGCTGCGCGCATCGCGCAGGCACTGCGCGACCGGGGCATTCCGCTCCCGCCGTCGATCTATACCCTTGAGCAGCTCACGGACGCGCTGCTCGCCGCCGGAAAGGAGGCGGGCGTATGCTGAAAGATGTCACTCTCGGCCAGTTTTTCCCCGGCAGCAGCATCGTGCACCGGCTCGACCCGCGCTGCAAGCTCCTGCTGACCATCGTCTATATCGCGGCGCTGTTCACGGCGGAAAGCTACGTGTCCTACGCCGTCATGCTGATCATTACGGGCGTGTGCATCGCGCTCTCGCGCATCCCGCTGAAAGTCATCCTCCGCGGCCTCAAGCCGCTGTGGATCATCATCGCGCTCACGGCCGTGCTCAATATCTTCTTCACGCCCGGGCGCGAGCTCGTGTCCTTCTGGAAGATCACCATCACCTACGAGGGCCTGATCCGTGCCGTGTTCATGGTCCTGCGCATCACGATGCTCATCGCAGGCACGTTCCTGCTGACCTATACCACGTCGCCCATCGCGCTCACCGACGCGATGGAGATCCTCTTCGGCCCGCTCAAAAAGCTCAAAGTGCCCGTGCACGAGATGAGCATGATGATGTCCATGGCCCTGCGCTTCATCCCGACGCTCATCGAGGAGACGGACAAGATCATGTCCGCGCAGAAAGCGCGCGGCGCCGATTTTGAGACCGGCAACCTCTTTCAGCGCGCCAAGGCGCTGCTGCCGCTGCTCGTGCCGCTGTTCGTGTCGGCGTTTCGCCGCGCGGACGAGTTGGCCGTGGCCATGGAGTGCCGCTGCTATCACGGCGACGAGGGCCGCACGCGCATGAAGCAGCTCACCTGGTGCACGCGCGACACGCTGGCCATGGTCTGGAGCGCGCTCGTGCTCGCCGGGGTCATCGTGCTCGCGAGGTTCGGCCTGTGAGACGCAACATCGCCCTGCGCCTGCAGTATGACGGCACGGCCTATCACGGCTGGCAGGTGCAGAAGACGGACATCACCGTCGCCGAAACGCTGGAGCGCGCGCTCACGAAGGTCTGCGGCGAACCGATCAAGGTCGTCGGCTGCGGCCGCACGGACGCGGGCGTGCACGCAAAGCGCTACTGCGCCAATTTCCGCACCGACTGCACGATCCCGATCGACCGGGTGCCCCTCGCGGTCAATGCCCGCCTCCCGGCGGACATCGCCGTGGTCGACGCCGTCGCCGCGCCGGAGGACTTCAATGCCATCGGCTCGTGCATCCAGAAGGAATATGTCTATCAGATCTATAACTCCCGCATCCGCGATGCGTTCCTGGAGCACCGCGTCTGCTTTTATCCCCAGCCGCTGGATTTTGAGCGGCTCGCGCGCGCCGGCCGCGCCTTTGAGGGCACGCACGACTTTGCCGCCGTGCGCTCCGTTGGCACCGAGACGCGCACGACCGTGCGCACGGTGCACTGGTGCCGCGCCGAGCGGGACGGTCCGCTCATCTCCATCGCCGTCTGTGCCGACGGCTTCCTGTATAATATGGTGCGCGCCATCGTCGGCACCATGGTCTATGTGTCCTACGGCAAGATCGAGCCGGAGGCCATTCCGGCATTGCTGGCCACGCGCGACCGGCGCCTTACGGGGCCGACCATGCCCCCGCAGGGGCTGTATCTCAACCGCGTGTGGTACGACGGCGCCGTCGGCGATATGATGAATCAGGCCTGACACCGCATCCGCCCGGCGGATAGGGGAGGAATGTCCATGAACGACCACCAAAAACGAAATCCCAGGCTGCGGCAGACCGTCATCGTGGCGGTGTGCGTGCTGGCCGTGCTGCTGTTTTTGTATCTGCTGCTGCGCGACCGGCCCGGCTCGGCGAGCGACTATCTGGATGACAGCGCACCCTACACGTTCGACTCCAGCGCCAGCCGCACCTTCCGCACGGTGGACAGCCGCCTCGCGGTCGTGTCCTCGAGCGGTCTGCAGCTGCTCGATGACAACGGCAAGACCGTCCTGCACGAGATCTTCACGCTCTCGCAGCCGGGCATCTCCGTCGGCGGCGAGCGCGTGTGCGCCTATGACATCGGCGGCACGACGCTGTGCGTGGCGGATTTCAAGGGCAATAAGACCGACATCGAGCCCGCCGGCGAGATCATCAGCGCCGACCTGAGCGACAGCGGCTATCTCGCCGTCTGCTCGGACGCCGCAGGCTATAAGGGCGCCGTCACGGTGTATGACACCTCCGGCAAGGCCGTCTATGTCTGGTATTCCGGCACGGGCTACCTTGTGCGCGCCGCCGTGAGTCCGGACGGGAAGTATCTCGCCGCGCTCTGCCTGCAGGATTCCGGCAGCGTCGTGCACACGTTCGCCCTCACGAGCGCCGATGAGCGCGGCAGCGCAGCGTGCGCCGACGAACTCTTTGCCGACCTCTTCTGGCGCGGGGGCAAGGTCTGCTGCGTGTCGCAGACGCGCCTGGCCTTTTTTGACGATAACGCAAAGCTCACCGCCGAGTACCCCTTCGGCGACCTGTACCTGTATGACTACGCCGCCGAGGGCGACGGGTTTGTGACCCTCGCGCTCAGCCGCTACCGCTCCGGCAGCGCCGAGCAGCTCGTCACGATCAGCGCCTCCGGCAATGAACTCGGCAAGTGCAGCACGACCGGTGCCGTCACGAGCCTGTCGGTCAACGGCAAGCAGGTGCTCGTGCAGTACAGTGACCGGCTCACGCTCTATAACCAGCAGCTCGATGAGATCAAGTCCGTCGAGCAGAACCTGCTCGGCGTCCGCCGCTCGGTGCTGCTGCGCCGGGGCGCGGCGCTGCTTGTGAGCGGCTCGAGCGCCGAGGTGCTCGCCTTCTGACCCCCGCAGCCTAGAGAGAAAGAACAGGGATACACCTATGAAGATCGTATTGACAGTGGTGCTTGCCGCCATTTTTCTGGCCGCCGTCTGGAGCGGCTACCGCCGCGGGCTGATCCTCAGCGCCGCGCAGCTGGCCGCCATCGTCGTCGCGCTCTACGGCGCGGCGCTGCTCGCGGGCCTGTTTTCCGACCGGCTCCTGCCGGTGGCGGAGCCGTTTGCCGGCGGGTACTTTGAGGGCCAGCTTGATATTGTCGCCACCGAACTGCCGGATAACGACGCCGGCCTCTCGGGCGAGGACTGGGTCGCCGCGCACCCCGACACCGCGCAGGAATATGCCGAGCAGTGCTTTGCCGCCGCCGGCGTTACCGGCCGGCCGGCGCAGCGCATGGCCCGCGCCGCGCTCGCCATGCGCGACGAGCAGGGCGTCACCCTGCGCGCCGCCATGACGCAGGTCTACTGCGCGCGGCTGTGCTACGTGCTCGTCACGTCCGTCGGCTTTTTACTCATTCTGCTCATTCTGGCCGCGATCGGCAACCTGCCGAACCTGGCCTTCAAGCTCCCGAACCGGGAGAAACTCAACGACATTGGCGGCGCCGCCCTCGGCGCGGTCAACGGCGTGTGCTTCGGCATCCTGCTGTGCTGGGCATTGCAGTTTGCCGGGCCCGTCATCGGCCGCGACACCCTCGCGCACACCGCCTTGGCAAAAGCGCTGCTGGCCATCGATGTGCTCACGCTCGGCGTGGGCGTGTGACCGGCGTGCACGGAATCTATCGAACAGGAGAACCAGTCTATGCAGCCTACACTCTGCTCCCGCTGCAAGAAAAACGTAGCGGTGATCTTTATCACACGAATCGAAAACGGCGAGTCCCATAACGAGGGCCTGTGCCTGCGCTGTGCGCGCGAGCTGCACATCAAGCCCGTCGATGAGATGATGGAAAAGCTCGGCATCTCGGACGCCGATCTCGACAATCTCACCGGCGACGTGGCGGAAATGCTCGGCAGCATGGGCATGCTCGGCGGCGACGACGCGGCCGACACGGACCCCGACGCCCCCGACGCCGACACGGACGAGGACGACGGCAAGACCGCGACGTTCCCGTTTCTCAACCGCCTCTTTAACCAGAATCCGCCCCCGGCGGCTGATTCTGATTCTGCCGCCGCGTCCGAGCCGCCGCGCGCCGACGGTGCTGCTGCTGACAAGCGCGGCGCTGCCCCGCGCAAGCTCAAGTTCCTGAATAACTACTGCATCGACCTCACGCAGCGCGCGCGCGACGGCAAGCTTGACGCCATGGTCGGCCGCGCCGAGGAGCTCGAGCGCGTCATCCAGATCCTCAACCGCCGCCAGAAGAACAACCCCTGCCTCATCGGCGAGCCCGGCGTCGGCAAGACGGCCATCGCCGAGGGCCTTGCCCAGCGCATCGCCGAGGGGAACGTGCCCTATAAGCTGCGCGACAAGCAGGTCTATCTGCTCGACCTCACGGCGCTCGTGGCGGGCACGCAGTTCCGCGGCCAGTTCGAGAGCCGCATGAAGGGTCTCATCGAGGAGATCCGCCGCGTCGGCAACATCATCCTCGTCATCGACGAGGTGCACAACATCGTCGGCGCCGGCGACGCCGAGGGCAGCATGAACGCCGCCAACATCCTCAAGCCCGCGCTCTCGCGCGGCGAGATCCAGGTCATCGGCGCGACGACGTTCGCCGAGTACCGCAAGCACATCGAAAAGGACGCGGCCCTCGAGCGCCGCTTCCAGCCCGTCACGGTGGCCGAGCCGAGCATCGACGACAGCGTTGAGATCCTCAAGGGCGTGCGCCGCTATTACGAGGACTTCCACGGCGTCGTCATCCCGGACGCCATGTGCCGTCTGGCCGTCGTGCTCAGCGAGCGCTATATCACCGACCGCTTCCTGCCCGACAAGGCCATCGACCTCATCGACGAGGCCTGTTCGGACGTGAACCTGAAAAATCCCGACCTCATCCGCGCGGACGAGGTCGAAAAGGAGATCGGCGACTACGCGCGCGAGCGCGAGCTGCTGGCCTCCGCGCCGCCGCAGACCGGCGACGAGTCTGACGAGCAGGAGCTCGACCGCCGCTATGCGCGCATTGCCGAGCTGCGCAGCCGCGAGATGCAGCTGCAAACCGAGCTCGACGCCCTGCGCGCCAAGGGCCGCCCGGAGCTCACGGCGGATAACCTCGCGCGCATCATCGAGCTCTGGACGAAGATCCCGGCCGCGAGCATCCGCGCCGATGAGTTCGAGCAGCTCGCCGGCCTCGGCGACCGGCTGCGCGCGCACATCGTCGGTCAGGACCAGGCAATCGGCACCGTCTGCGCCGCCATCCGGCGCAGCCGCGTCGGCCTGCAGGCCAAGCGCAAGCCCGTGAGCTTCCTGTTCGTCGGCGGCACCGGCGTCGGCAAGACGGAGCTGGTCAAGCGCCTCGCCGACGAGCTCTTCCACGCGCCCGAGTCGCTCATCCGGCTCGATATGTCGGAGTTTATGGAGAAGTTCTCCGTCTCGCGCATGATCGGCTCGCCTCCGGGCTACGTCGGCTATGACGAGGCCGGCCAGCTCACGGAGAAGATCCGCCGCCGCCCGTACTCCGTCGTCCTCTTCGACGAGATTGAAAAGGCGCACCCGGACGTCATGAACCTGCTGCTGCAGATCCTCGATGACGGCCGCATCACGGACGCGCAGGGCCGCACCGTGAACTTTGAAAACACGGTCATCATCATGACCACGAACGCCGGCAGCAACACGCGCACCGGCGCGCTCGGCTTCGGCCTGAGCACGGACGATCAGAGCCGCGAGCGCGCGCAGCGCGCCCTCAACGAGTTCCTGCGTCCGGAGTTTCTCAACCGCATCGACGAGATCGTCTACTTCAACCACCTTACGGAGGAAAACTTCCGCGCCATCGCTGCCCTCATGCTCGACGAAGTGCGCACCGCCATGGCCGAGCGCGGCATGACCCTGCACTGGACGCCGGCCGTCATCGACTACCTCGTCCGCAAGGGCTACAGCGAGACCTACGGCGCGCGCAACCTGCGCCGCACCATCCAGCGCGATGTGGAGGACGCCATCGCCACGGCCATCGTCGCTCAGCGCAAGGCCGCCGGAGGCATCGGCATCGACGCGCAGGACGATCACATCACCGTCACCATCGACGGTAAGGAGGTAACCGCATGAACCGTTTTGAAGTCATTCAGGGCGACATCACAAAGTCCGATGTCGACGCCATCGTCAACGCCGCCAACTGCTCGCTGCTCGGCGGCGGCGGGGTAGACGGGGCCATCCACATGGCCGCCGGTACCGGCCTGCTCAATGAGTGCCGCGGCCTCAACGGCTGCCGCACCGGCGAGGCGAAGATCACCCGCGGCTACCGCCTGCCGGCGCGCCACGTCATCCACACGCCAGGCCCCCGCTGGCGCGACGGGCAGCACGGCGAGCCCGAGCTGCTGGCCAATTGCTACCGCAACAGCCTGCGCCTTGCGAGCGAGAACGGCTGCCACACGGTCGATTTCCCGTCCATCAGCACGGGCATCTACCACTTCCCGCTGAACCAGGCGGCGGAGATCGCCGTGCGCGAGATCACGGCCTATCTTGCCGACCATCCCGAGATCACGCGCGTGCGCATGGTCTGCTTTGACAGCCGCACCCGCGCCGCGTATGAGGCCGCGCTGGCCGCGCAGGAATGCGCCGGCTGACGCTCACCGTCACGCCGGAGCAGGCGGGCCGCACGGTCAAAAGCCTGCTCCGGCGTGAACTGCGCATGGCCGACGGGGCCATCGCCCGCGTCAAGACCGTGCCGGACGGCATCTGCCTCAACGGCGCGCACGCCCGCACCGTCGACCGCGTCGCGGCGGGGGATACGCTCACCGTGCGCATCGACGACAAGCGCGCCGGCGGTCGCTTTTCACCCGTGGCCGTGCCGCTGGACATTTTGTATGAAGACGCCGACCTGCTCGCGCTCAACAAGCCCGCCGGCATGGCCGTGCACGGCGGGTACGACCGCGGCGACCCCACGGTCGCCAACGCCCTCGCCGCCTACCTTGGGCCGGATGCCGTCTTTCACCCCGTCAACCGGCTCGACCGCGGCACGTCCGGCGTCATGCTCGTCGCCCGCAGCGGCTATGTGCACGACCGGCTGCGCCGCGTGCTGCACACCGATGGCTTCCAGCGCACGTATCTCGCCGTTGCCTGCGGCACCGGCCTGCCGGTAAGCGGCACGATCGACCTGCCCATCGCCCGCGCGGACGACGGCACCACCCGCCGCACCACCGCGCCGGACGGTCAGCCGTCCGTCACGGACTACACCGTGCTCGCCGAGCGGGACGGGTACACGCTCCTGCGCGTCCTGCCGCGCACCGGCCGCACGCACCAGATCCGCGTCCACTTCGCCGCGCTTGGCCATCCGCTGCTCGGCGATGCGCTCTACGGCGGCGATGCGTCCCTGCTCGCGCGCCCCGCGCTGCATTCGGCCGCGGCCGATCTCACGCAGCCCGTCACCGGGCAGCCCCTGCACATTACCGCGCCGGTCCCGGAGGACCTGCGCGCGTTTGATTTTGAGAGGTACATATGAAGAAACATTCCATCACGATCCTGTATAATTCGCCCGTCATCCTCACGTTCGCGCTGCTGAGCCTGCTCGCGCTCGGCCTCGGCAAGCTCACCGACGGCTGGACGACGCAGAACCTCTTTTGCGTCTACCGCTCGTCGCTGACGGACTGGCTGACCTACCCGCGCTTTTTCCTGCACGTGCTCGGCCACCCGGATTTCGCCGCCTACTGCAGCAACATCGTCATGCTGCTCGTCGTCGGCCCCACGGCGGAGGAGCGCTTCGGCGGCAAGCGCATCCTGCTCGCCATCGCGCTCACGGCGCTCGTCACGGGGCTGGTGCTCTGGTTCTTCTTCCCGAACGGCGCGCTCATGGGCGCTTCCGGCGTCGTGTTCATGCTCATCGTGCTCGCGTCGTTCGCCGGCATGCGCACCGGCACCATCCCGCTCACGCTCATCCTTGTGCTCATCCTCTACCTCGGCAGCGAGATTTTTCAGGCCGTCACCGGCACGGCCGGCCTCGCCCAGCTCACGCACATCGCCGGCGGCGTGCTCGGCATGATCTTCGGCTTCACGTGGAGCCGCGGAAAGCGGGCGGTGCGATGAACATTCTGGTCAGTGCCTGCCTGCTCGGCGTCGCCTGCCGGTATGACGGCGCGTCGAAGGGCCTTCCGGAGGACATTCTGCGCGCACTCATGGCCCGGCACGTTCTCGTGCCTGCCTGCCCGGAGCAGCTCGGCGGCCTGCCGACGCCGCGCGCGCCGTCCGAGCGGCAGGGCAGCCGCATCGTCATGCGCACCGGTGCCGACGTCACGGACGCTTATACCCGCGGCGCGCAGCAGACGCTCGCTCTCGCGCAGCGCTTCGGCTGCACGGCCGCCCTGCTCAAGCAGCGCAGCCCCTCGTGCGGCAAGGGCGAGATCTATGACGGCTCCTTCACCGGCACGCTCACGTCCGGCGACGGGGTCACCGCCGCGCTCCTGTCTGCGCACGGCATCCGCGTCTATGGGGAGGACGACGTGGCGGAGCTGCTGAACTTGTAATTATGTAAACCGAATTATGCCAACTTACAGCGTGCCGCCCGGCACGCTGCTTTTTTTGCGCGTCACAGAAACTTAAAAAAGTTGAAATCGCTGCGAAAACCATTGAAAAATCACCGCCGTCCGGTATAATAAAACCATCGCACATCCCACAGGAAAATATGGAGGAAAGAACCATGCGCAAACGCTTTTTGTCCCTGCTGCTCGTGCTCGCCTGCGTGCTGACGCTGGCCGCCGTGCCGGTCATCGCCGCAGAGCCCGACCCCGTGCAGTCCCCGGGCGTGACGGGCGAGCCCGCTGCCCCCACCGGCGATCCCATTGCTCCCACCGGCGAGCCGGAGCCCAGCCCGGAACCCAGCCCGGAACCCAGTCCGACGCCCACGCCGTCCGGTCCGTGGTATCAGGCGGCGATGGATTTTGCCCGCGATCAGGGCATCCTCTTCGGCGATGCCGACGGCAATATGCTGCCGGGCAGCAACGCCTCGCGCGCCCAGATGGCCGCCATGCTCGTGCGCGTGTTCGGCTGCACGGCCGGTAAGGATATCACGCACTTTACCGATGTCAGCGCCGGCGCCTGGTATTATCCGGAGCTGAGCGTTGCCGCGCAGATGAATATCTTCAGCGGCTGCGGTGACGGAACCATGGGCCCGGACCGCAATATCACCCGCCAGGAGGCCATGTCCGTCATCGCCCGCGCCTTCGCCGTGGCCGACGGTACGGCTGCCGATCTTGCCGCCTTCTCGGACGCTTCCGCCGTCAGCGGCTGGGCGGTCGCCTCGGTGGCCGGTCTGGTCAAGGCCGGCATCGTCAGCGGCGACGCGGGCCGCCTGAGCCCCAAGGCCACCATCACCCGTGCCGAGATCGCGCAGATGCTCTATGAGCTCGGCCTGCAGTTCTGCTCCGATGCCGCTGCGCTCCCGGCCTCCGGCCGCGTCGTCTACACCGGCACCGCGCCCCTGACGGCGGACGCCTTCACCGGCACGCTCTACCTCGGCGGCGCCGCCGGGCGCGACCTCGGCAGCATGAACGTCACCGGCACGCTCGTCGTGCGCACCGACCCGAACGGCACCGTTACCGTCGGCGGCACGGTCGACACGCTCGCCGTCGCGGCCGAGGACACGACGGTCGCAGGCACCGGCCATGCCGGCCTTGTGCGCCTGCTCGCGCGCGGCTGCACCGTCACGCTCGCGGCCGACAAGACCGCTTCGGAGTATGACCCCATGCTCCGCGGCGTCGGCAAGGTCGTGACTGACCCCGTGCCCGCGCTCTCGCCGGAGTGCCGAGCCGTCGACCTGTACGTGACCTATCGTTACTTCCCGTCGGAATATCAGACCACACCGGGCGAGGCGACCCTCATCTGGTATGTGGACGGTGTGCAGCAGCCCACGCGCCACTACACGCTCGACGGCAAGTCCATCACGCCGGGCTTCCACGTGGAAGAGTCCGTCTGGAAGCGCGACATGCCTTCCCAGCACACGGTTGAGATCCTCTTCCTGTGCGGCACGGACGCGATCCGCACCACGTTCGTCGTACCGGTCAACAACTACACGGACGCGGAGTATGATCAGCTCCTCAGCGCGCAGTACCCCTACAAGCTCGAGGTCGTGCGCAACCAGTGCACGGTGCTCGTGTACGGTCTGGACATGAGCGGCGATTACTCCATCCTCTACTATGCCTTCGTCTGCGGCCCCGGCCAGACCACGCCGATCGGCACGTTCCGCACGCCGTTCAAGGCGGCCTGGCACCCGCTGCAGGGCTGCTGGGGGCAGTACTGCACGCAGATCACCGGCAACTATCTCTTCCACTCTTCGCCGTACAACAGCCCAAACAAGAACGACCTGTCCTACCGGCTGTATAACCAGCTCGGCACGGTCTGCTCGCACGGCTGCGTGCGCCTGACGGTGGCGGACGCCAAGTGGATCTACGACAACTGCCCGCTCGGCACCACGGTGTCGATCTACAACGCCTCGTCTCTCCCGGTGCCGAAGCCGTCGGCCCCGTGGCTGGACATCTCCAGCCCGAACCGCGGCTGGGACCCGACGGACCCCGACCCGGCCAACCCCTGGAACAAGTAAGCCGTACAAAAACGCATCCCTCGGAGCGTCTGCTCCGGGGGATGTTTTCGTGCTCTCGGCGCTGCACGTGCACGTCTGCTGGGTCATGTGCGCGAGCATCGCGGCGGCGTTCACACTGTGCCTGACAGTGCAGCACCAGCCGCTGCAGGATGTGCTGCGCTGCATGCTCACCGGCTACGCTGCACCGGATGCGGCCGCCGGCGCGTCACCGCCTGACTTGAAAAGTGCGCCGAATGTGGTACAATAGATGCATTCTGTACTGCATTTCGGAAAGGAGGGGCATGCCATGGAGCGGACGGAGCTTCCGATCGCGGTGTTTGATTCCGGCCTCGGCGGCATCAGTGTCCTGCGTGCGCTCGTGCAGCGCCTGCCGGGGGAGGACTTTCTCTATTTCGGCGACTCGGCCAACGCCCCCTACGGCGTGCGCCCGGCCGAGGAGGTCCGCCGCCTGACGCAGGACGTCATCGCCCGGCTGTATGACCGCGGCATCAAGGCCGCCGTCATCGCCTGCAACACGGCTACGAGCGCGGCCATCGGCCCGCTGCGCGCCGCCTTTCCGGACATCCCCGTCATCGGCATCGAGCCTGCGCTCAAGCCCGCCGTGGCGCACCACCGGCGCGTGCTCGTGCTGGCCACGCCCCTGACGCTGCGGGAGGAGAAGTTCGCTGCGCTCATGCACCGGTGCGCCGGCTGCGCCGAGATCACGCCGCTGCCGTGCCCGGAGCTGGTGGAGTTTGTCGAGCGGGGCGAGCTCGATTCGCCCGCGCTCACGGCCTACCTCGCGCGGCAGCTCGGCCCCTATGCCGGCCGCGTGGACGCGGCCGTGCTCGGCTGCACGCATTTCCCGTTTGCCCGCCGGGCCATCCGCGCCGCCCTCGGCGGCGGCGTCGCGCTCTATGACGGCAGCGACGGCACCGCGCGCGAAACGCTGCGTCAGCTCGTGCGCCGCGGCTGGGTCCGCGGCGGCAGCCGCGGCACTGTCACACTGGAAAACAGCCGCCCGTCCGAGCTGCCGCTCAGCCGTCGGCTGCTCGCCCTGCCGCGGGAGGACTGAGCCGCCATGCAGATCCAACGCATTCCGTTTCCGCCCATCGGCTCGAATATGTACGTCGTCACGCAGGGGCGCGACGCGATCGTCCTCGACCCCTGGCCGGACGAGGCGACCATGCAGCGCCTGCAGGGGTATCATGTGCTGCTCGTGCTCACGCATGAGCATGTCGACCACATCTCCGGCCTCGGCCGGATGCAGCGCGCGCTCCCGGCGCGCACCCTCTGGCAGGAAAACTGCACCCCCTGGCTGCGCAATCCCGGCAACACGACGCCCGTGCTGCTCGCAGCGCTGAGCGTGTCGCGCGGGGCGGAGGCACGCGACTTTCTGCGCACGCTGCAGCTCAAGACCGAGACGTATGCCCCGGACATGACCTTCAGCGATCACATCGCGCTCGACTGGGGCGTGCTGCACCTCGAGGGCTATGCCACGCCCGGCCACTCGCGCGGCAGCGCGTGCTACCGCATCGGGCCGGACGCCTTTTTCAGCGGCGACTCGCTCGTGCCGGGCAACGCCGTCGTCACGCGCCTGCGCGGGGGCGACGCTGCCGTGCTCATGGAGCGCACCGTGCCGTTTCTGCGCACGCTGCCGCCTGATCTCACGCTCTATCCCGGCCACGGCCGCTGCGGCATGTCGCTCGGCGAGGGGCTTAAAAGCATGGACTGGTGACGCGGCCGCAGCGCTATGCACCTGCACAGCAGACCGGAAATTGTCACAAAAAGGCTTGACACATGCGAGGAAACATGCTAGACTAATCACAGCAGTTTAGGGTAAAAGTTTTTTGTGGGATTTTTTTGCGATGGCCTCCGGTACTCCTCCGGGGGCCATCTCCTTTTAAAAAACCGCGCCGCCGCGTGAAAAATGCTTGACACGCGCGGCAGAGTCTGGTATTCTATTAGAGCGCTCCAAAGACAGCAGGTGGCTTGACCGCGGAAATCCTGCCGAGGATGCATCCATCACGATGTTTCTATTCTGTTTCCGGGGCTTTGGCCGCGGAAATTTTTTTGGGCGTGTATCTTTCACACGGAGGTGAAAACACACTATGCCGAACGCAAAAGTTCTCAGTGAGAAGCAGGCGATCGTCGCCGCTCTGGCTGAACGGCTCAAGGGCGCCAGCGCCGGCGTGTTCGTCGACTACAAGGGCATCACCGTCGATGAAGACACCAAGCTGCGCACCGAGCTGCGTCAGAATGACGTGGAGTATTCCGTCGTCAAAAACACCCTGACCCGCTTTGCGCTCAAGGACGCCGGTCTCGAGGCAATGAGTGATCTGCTCAATGGTACGACTTCGCTCGCAACCAGCACGGCTGATCCGATCGTCCCGATCCGCATGATCCACGACATGAGCGAGAAGATGGCGAAGGACGAGAAGTTCATCGTCAAGGGCGCGTTCCTCGAGGGCAAGGTCCTCAATGACGCTGAGATCGCGGAGATCGCGCAGCTCCAGAACAAGGATGCGCTGTACTCCAAGGTCCTGGGCACGATGCTGGCCCCCATCACGGGTCTGGCCGTCTGCCTGAACCAGGTCGTCGAGCAGATGGGCGGCGCCGCCGCACCTGCCGAGGCCGAAGCTCCCGCCGCCGAATAAGGCGACCACTTCACTTAACTATTTAGGAGGAAAATTACCATGGCTAGCGAAAAAGTCACTGCTATGATCGAAGAGATCAAGGCTATGTCCGTCCTCGAGCTGTCCGAGCTCGTGCACGAGATCGAAGATGTGTTCGGCGTTTCCGCCGCTGCTGCTGTTGCCGCCGCTCCGGTGGCCGGCGCTGCTGCTGCCGCCGAGGAGAAGACCGAGTTTGACGTCGTTCTGACCGGCTTCGGCGATCAGAAGATCAAGGTCATCAAGGCCGTCCGTGAGATCACCAACCTGGGCCTGGCGGAAGCCAAGGCGAAGGTCGAGGGTGTCCCCTGCGCCATCAAGGAGCAGGTCTCCAAGGACGAGGCCGAGGAGCTCAAGAAGAAGCTCGAGGAAGTCGGCGCTTCTGTCGAACTCAAGTAATCGACCCTTACACAGACAAAAACCTCCGTGCCATCCGGCGCGGAGGTTTTTTGCGCCTGTCGGGAAACCTCATAGGGTTTCCCGACAGAAGGCTTGCAGCCTGCTGCGCGCAGACTTTGTGCGCCGGTGGCGTACAAAGTCCACACTTGCAGCCTGAGATGTATTTTCTCTCACGCACATGTCGCGAGAGAAAATGATTGCACTTTTTTGCCGCCTGCGGACGGCAAACTCTGCGAGGCTTTTTTACCCGCTGAACCCACTCTGTGCTGTCCGGCGCGGAGGTTATTTCTTTATTCGCACTGCCACCGGTGCCGCCGCAGGTCCACGTGCTGCGCGTCGCGCAGGGCCACGCCCTCGCGCGCGAGCAGCGCCGCCTGCGCGTCCCAGCCGGGCACGAGCCGCCCGCTGTGGTCCACCACGCGGTGGCACGGATAGTCGCCGTAGCGCTCGGCCTGGCTGAGCACGCGGCCGACCAGCCGTGCGTTTTTCGGCCGGCCGATCAGCCGCGCGATCTGCCCGTAGGTCGCAACGCTTCCCTCCGGGATCTCACCCACGGCAGAGAGGATCTCGTAGATCAGCCGTTCGTCCGTTGCCGCTGCCATTGCCGCAGCCTCCTTCCGATCGGGCATCCGCCCATATAAATCCGACCGGCCGGCAGCATGTTCGCTGCCGGCCGGTTCGTGTCTGTGCCGCGGCGTTTATGCGCCGAAGCTGACGCTCTTGGCAGCCTCTACGAAGCTCGGCTCGTAGGTGTCAAAATCGTCCTTCGCGCTCGCAAACTGCACCAGCCAGAAGCCGTCATCCGCCTGATACATCACGGCGAGGTAGCGGTACTCGACGTCCTGATCCTCGTTGTAGAAGTCATAAAGGATCGTCGGGCAGCCGTTGATGTCGTCGCCCGCGACGGGATCCCGGCTGCTGTTGTTCTGCCTGACGAGCGCGGCGTACTGCTCGAGCGTCACATCGCTCAGCCCGGCAGCGGCGAACTGATCGTTCGTCTCATGCAGGGCGAACACGACGGCCGTTTTGGCGGCGTAGCACACGGTGTAGCCGTCCATGGACTGCTTGCTGAAGTCGCTCGTGAGCGTGATCTGCAGCCCCTCGTCGGAGAAGGTCTTGGCCGCGGCGTCAAACGGATTGGTGCTGCCGCAGCCGGCGAGCACGGCCACGAGCAGCAGCGTGCAGACAATGGCGGTAAATGCGTGTTTCATGTTGGATCTCCTTTTTCTTTCTTTGAAATATGACAGCGGCTCATTCGGCCGGCTTGTCCGTTTTCGGCTGGTACTGATACGGCCCCGGATCCGGTTCGGCGTAGCCGGTGGCGATGTCAAACTGCTTGATGAGCTGCGAGATGCCGAGCTTCGTCACCATCAGCTCGTCGTAGGCCAGGTCGTCCGTGAAGCCGTTTTCGCGGCACTCCTCGATCCCTTCCTTCACGTCCTCGAGCTCGGACACGCACTGCTCATACAGGTCCTCGAGCTTGCCGAGCGCGGTGGCGGTGTCGTCGCCGCTGCCCTCGACGGGGCACACGCTCTCGAACCGGCGGCCGATGCGCACGATCGCGGCGTAGCCCGCCTGCAGCATCATGAGCGTGAGCGCGCCCTCCTGTCCGGCGGCCTCGCTCTGCTTCATGCCGGTCATCATGTCCGATACGTCCTGCAGCCACTGCTTGTGCACGCCCTTGAGCTGGTCAAGGCGCTCGGTGAGCTGGGCCTCGGAGTGACGGTTGGCGGAGTAGCCGCCCTTTTTCAGTTTGCGGGTCAGACGTTCCATAGTATTTGTATCCTCCAAATGTGAATTTCGGTCAATCGTCCACGTCGAGCGCCTCAAGACCCTTGGCGGGGATGGGGCGGCTGTCGCCGTGGCGGACAAAGAGCATCGTCACAAACGCGCCGGCCACAAAGATGGCGGCGTAGGGGAAGAGCACGGTCATGCCGAGCTTATCCATCAGGAAGCCCGAGAACATCGGCGTGACGACCTGGGCTGCCATGCTGGCCGTGTAGTAAAAGCCGGTGTAGCGGCCGACGTCGCTGCCGGAGCACATCTCCACGACCATCGGGAAGGAGTTGACGTTGATGGTGGCCCAGCCGATACCGGCGAGGCAGAACATGGCGTTCATGAGCATCGTGGGGCTCTCGGCGTTGAGGAAGGCGGCCACGCCGAACGCGACGGCCAGCATCACGACGCCGCCGAGGATGGTCTTCTTGCGGCCGATCTTGGACGCGACGATGCCGACGGGCAGGTAGGCCACGATGGCGGCGGCCTGCGCGAGCATGAGCGTGAGGTTGTAGTCCTTGTGCAGGATGTTGCTGGCGTAGACGGAGTATTTCGACGTCACGGCGTTGTAACCGAAGAACCACAGCACGATCGACAGCAGCAGGAAGATGAGCGACCGGCGCTCTGCCTTGCCGAGCTTGCCGGAGCCTGCGGGCGCGTCGTCACTGTCGCCGTTGTCGATACCGAAGCGTTTGCTGTCGGCCTGCATCTCGGCCACGAACTTCGGCTCGTTGACCGTCAGGCGGAAGATCAGCAGCGCCAGCAGCATGATGCCCGCGATCACGGCGAAGTACGCTGTGTAGCTCATGAGCGAGTTGCGCACGGAGCTCGTGGCGAAGGCCATGCCAATGGCCAGCACGAGGATGCCGCCGGCGGTGCCCATGAGGTTGATGACGGCATTCGCCTTACTGCGCAGCGGTTTGATGGTAACATCGGGCATGAGCGCGACGGCGGGGGAGCGGAACGTGGCCATGGCCAAGAGCACGACGAGCAGCAGCGCGATAAAGCCGATGAGCGCGCCGGGGTGCTGCACGGTCGTCTGGTGGGCGTAGGCCTGGCGCGCGGGCACGACATAGTTCGTGTAGTCATGGTTCGTGACGGTCTTGCCCTCGGCGGTCGTGACCTGGCTCGTGATGGCGGCAAATTCGTCCTCCGAGAAGGTGTCCTCGAGCACGAATGTCTCGCCGTCGGGGGTCTTGAGCGTGCGGTCGGCCTCCTGCTGGTACACGACGCGCAGCGCGGCGGGATCGTCGATGGCGGCGGCCGCGTCGATGTTTTTCAGCTGCGCATCGTCGACGAGCGACAGACTGATGAACGCGATGGCCGCAACGATCGTGCCAAAGACGATAAACGGCGTGCGGCGGCCGCGCTTGCCGGTGTGCTTGTCGGAGATCGCGCCGAACAGCGGCAGCAGAAACAGCGCCAGAATGTTGTCGAGCGCCATGATGACGCCGGACCACGCCTGCGACATGCCGAACTTGTTCGTCAGGATCAGGGGGATGGTGTTGTCATACGCCTGCCAGAAGGCACAGATCAGGAAAAAGGCAAAGCCAACGCAGATGGTGCGTTTGTAGTTGAGCTTCACAGGGCTACCTCCATCGTTCTGTATCGGATTTGTCTCATTCTACAATACCTCGCCCGGCAATTCAACAGGCATTTGACGAAAAGCAGAAATTGTTGTTTAATAAGGGCAAAGCAAACCGGCGGTCCGCGCCGCCGAAAGGAGGACTCGTTATGAATTGGAAAACTGCCTGCAAGATCGCCGCGCCGGCCGCCGCCTGCGCGGGTGCGTTTGCGTTTCTCGTCGCGCCGGGCCACGCCACGCGCGCGCAGAAGGCCCCGTTCGTGTACCGCAACTATGCGCACCGCGGCCTGCACACCGAGGACGGCACCGTGCCGGAAAATTCGCTCCCGGCCTTCCGTGCCGCGGCCGAGGCGGGCTACGCCGTCGAGATGGACGTGCACCTGACGGCGGACGACCAGCTCGTCGTGTTCCACGACGACACGCTCGAGCGTATGTGCGGCGTGCCGGGTGTCATTGATGATTTCACCCTTGCCGAGCTGCGCGCTCTGCGCCTCGGCGATACCGACTGCGTCATCCCGACCTTTGCCGAGGCGCTCGAAGCCCTCGGCGGCCGCGTGCCGCTGCTGCTCGAGGTCAAGCGCGGGCACAATAACCGCCGCCTGTGCGCGCTGACGCTCGCCGCCCTGCGCACCTACGGCGGGCCGTACTGTGTCGAGAGCTTTGACCCCACGATCGTCGCGTGGTTCCGGCGCAACGCGCCCGATATCCTGCGCGGCCAGCTCAGCCAGCCGCCGAAGGACTACGGCAAGGCGCTCAATAAGCCCGCGGCCGCCATCGTCGGCAACGTGCTCACGAACGTGATCGCCCGCCCGCAGTTCATCGCCTACAAGATCGGGCCGAAGCCGCTGAGCGTGCGCCTGTGCGAGGCCATGGGTGCTGTGCGCGCCGGCTGGACGAGCCGCGCCTGGACGCACGAGCACGATTACGACATCGTCATCTTCGAGCACTACCGCCCCGGCGCCTGGTTCCGCGCCGACATCTAAGAGGGTTATTCTTGATGTTTGCCTTCTCCTTGAGGAGCAGGCGGCGAGCCGTGCTCGCCGGATGAGGTGGAAGCGTTTTGGTTTCCGCCAGTACCTCATGTATCACGTTTACACAGGATGAAAAAACAACAGCAGCCACACTGGCTCACGCCAGTGTGGCTGCTGTTGTTTGCTTGTGCTTGCGCGTCCGCGGCGGATGCAGACCCGGACGCTGCAAAGTGGAAGAGAGAACACAAACGAGGGATTCGCAACATCGTTCACGAAAACGATGTTTACTGAACATATCCTAACATTTGTGTCCGCTTTTGTCAAGCGGTTTTCAATAGTTTTTGGAACTTTTTTCTCACACTGCCGCGCCATCGCGCAAAATCTGTGCCAGCTCTGCCACGTCGCGCAGGACGTACTTCGGCTGCACGTCGGACGCTTTGAGGATCGCCTCGTCTGTCTCGCCGGACATCACGAGCACGCTCTGCGCGCCCGCGTTCACGGCCACGGCAATGTCGGTGTAGATCCGGTCACCCACGCAGCAGATCTGCGCGTTCGGCACGCCGGTCTGCGCCGAGATGACGTCGACCATGTTGCGGTTCGGCTTGCCGATGTAGGTCGGCTTCACGCCGGAGGCGGCGGTCAGCAGCGCGCAGATGCTCCCGCAGTCGGGCAGCACCTCGCCGGCAGGCATGGGGCAGACCCAGTCGGGGTTGGCGGCGATGAACGCCGCGCCGCGGCGCAGGAAGTGCACGGCCTTGTCGAGCTTTTCGTACACGAGCTCGGTGTCGAACCCGGCCACGACGATCTCCGCGCCGTCGTCCACGAGCGGGATGCCGTAGCTGAGCAGCTCACGGCGGAACGCCTGTGTGCCGACGAGGTACACAGGCTTGCCCGCATAGTGCTGGTTGAGGTACAGCGCCGTCGCCATGCCGGACGTGAACACATTTTCGGCCTCGCACGGGAAGCCCAGCCGCCGCAGGCGCGTGATGTAGTCCGTGCCCGCGCGCGAGGAGTTGTTGGTCAGGTAGATGTACTGCCGTCCGGTATCGGCCAGCGTATGGATGAAGTCGACCGCGCCGGGAAACACGTCGTCCCCGAGGTAGAGCGTGCCGTCCATGTCCAGCAGGAACAGGCGCGCGCCGAGCAGGTCTTTCAGATCGTTCATGGGAGCCACCTCACAGAATCTTATTTTTTTCTTAACACCCTATTATACCATGAAAAACGCGCTGTACAATCCCAATTATTCCGGTCGCGGGTGTTGAAAAAAACGGTCGATGTGCTATAATATTAAAATCTGTACCGTGGGCCGCTATTGCGTGCCGGCCGGGTACGGACCCAAAGGTGTAATGAAATTTTTGGAGGCATAGATATGGCAAAGAAACAATTCAAGGCCGAGTCGAAAAAGCTGCTCGACATGATGATCAACTCGATCTACACGCACAAGGAAATTTTCCTGCGTGAGATCATCTCGAACGCCTCGGACGCGATCGACAAGCTCTGCTACCAGTCGCTCACGGATGAAAACGTGGGCATGGCGCGCAGCGATTTCAAGATCCGCGTCACCCCGGATAAGGACGCGCGCACGATCACGGTGTCGGATAACGGCATCGGCATGACCAAGGAGGAGCTTGACAGCAACCTCGGCGTTATCGCGCGCAGCGGCTCGCTGAAGTTCAAGGACGGCCTCGGCGAGAACGCGCAGGAGGACGCCGCCATCGACATCATCGGTCAGTTCGGCGTCGGCTTCTATTCCGCGTTCATGGTCGCCGACAAGGTCACGGTCATCACCCGCGCCTACAGCAGCGACACGGCCTACCAGTGGGTCAGCACCGGCGCGGACGGCTACACCATCACCGAGGCCGAGAAGGACACCGTCGGCACCGACGTCATCATGCACATCAAAGAAGACGAGACCGGCGAGAAATACTCTACCTACCTTGAAAACTGGAAGCTCATGATGCTCATCCGCAAGTATTCCGACTATGTCCGCTGGCCGATCGTCATGGACGTCGAGCAGAGCGACTGGGTCGACACCGGCGAGAAGGACGAAAAGGGCGAGCCGAAGATGGAGATGGTCACCAAGACCGAGGAGCAGACCATCAACAGCATGGTCCCCATCTGGCAGCGCAGCCGCAAGGAAGCGACGGATGAGGAGTGCATCGCGTTTTATAAGGACAAGTTCCACGACAAGGACGACCCGCTGGCCGTCATCCGCGTTAACGCCGAGGGCCTGATCTCCTACCGTGCGCTGCTGTTCATCCCGGCCAAGGCCCCGGCGAACATGTTCACCCGCGAGTCTGACCCCGGTCTCGAGCTCTACAGCTCCGGCGTCATGATCATGGATAAGTGCACCGACCTCCTGCCGCCGTGCTACGCGTTTGCGCGCGGCGTGGTCGATTCGCCCGACCTGTCGCTGAACATCTCGCGTGAGATGCTCCAGCACGACCGCCAGCTCAAGCTCATCGCCGCGAACCTCGGCAAGAAGATCAAGTCCGAGCTGACAAAGCTCATGACCAACGACCGCGAAAAGTACGAGCAGTTCCACGCCGCCTTCGGCATGATGCTGCGCGCCGGCGCCGTCACCGAGACGGGTGACAAGGTCGACGAGATCAAGGACCTGCTGCTCTACCACACGAGTGAGACGAAGCTCTCGTCCCTCAAGGAGTATGTCGACGCCATGCCCGCCGAGCAGACGAAGATCTACTTTGCCTGCGGCGAGAACGTCAAGCGTCTGCTCAGCCTGCCGCAGGCCGAGCTTCTGCACGAAAAGGGCTACGATGTCCTGTGCATGACCTCGCAGATCGATGAGTATTTCGTCGACACCATGAAGAGCTACGCCGACAAGCCGTTTTGCAACATCGCGACCGACGACCTCGGCCTCGAGACCGAGGAAGAGAAGAAGGAGACCGAGGCCAAGCAGGCTGAGGACAAGGATCTGCTCGACTTCGTCAAGGAGACGCTCAGCGACCAGGTCGCGTCCGTGCGCCTGTCCAATAAGCTCGTGTCCAGCGCCGTGTGCCTGAGCACGGAGGGCGGCGTCACGCTCGAGATGGAGCGCTATTTCAAGAGCATGCCCGGCGCGCCGACCGACATCCGCGCCATCCGCGTGCTCGAGCTCAATGCCAACCACCACGCCTATCAGACCATGAAGGAAGCGTTCGACGCCGGCGACAAGGACAAGGCCGCCCGCATCGCGCGCATCCTGCACGCGCAGGCGCTGCTCATCGCGGGCGAGCCGCTCGAGGATCCGGCCGCGTATTCGGAGCTGGTCTGCACGCTCATCTGATCCGATTTCCCCCCCTGGCCGCCGCGCCCCGGCGGCCGGGGCATCCCCATGTAAGGAGCTGTCTATGGAACCGCGTCTCGGTATCTATATCCACATCCCGTTTTGCGCGAGCAAGTGCGGCTATTGCGATTTTTATTCCTGCGCCGGCGCGGCCGACCGCATGGCGGACTATCAGCACGCCCTGCTCGAGCACATCGAAGAGAGCGCCGGGCGCATCGCCCCGGCGTACATCGACACGGTGTATTTCGGCGGCGGCACGCCGAGCTTTTACGGCGCGGCGCGTCTCATCGAGCTGCTCGACGCCGTCAAGGCCACCGGACGCCTGCTCAAGCGCGCGGAGGTGACCGTCGAGGTCAATCCGGACAGCGTCCGCCTGCACGACCTGCGCGCCCTGCATAAGGCGGGTTTCAACCGCCTGAGCATCGGCATGCAGTCGGCGAACAATGATATTTTGAAAATGATCGGCCGCCGCCACAGCTTCCGTCAGGTGGAGATGGCCGTGCAGAATGCCCGCACCGCGGGGTTTGATAACATCAGCCTCGACCTCATCTACGGCCTGCCCAGCCAGACCCGCAGCGACTGGGCGGACACGCTCGCCAAGGCGCTCGCCCTGCGCCCGGAGCACATCTCCGGCTACGGGCTCAAGCTCGAGGAGGGCACGCCCATGTACGCCCTGAAGGATTCGCCCCTCATCCCATCGGACGACGAACAGGCGGACATGTACCTGTGCATGGTCGAGGAGCTGCGGCGCTACGGCTATGAGCAGTATGAGATCTCCAATTTCAGCATACCGGGCTACGAATCCCGGCATAATCTGAAATACTGGCAGCTCGACGACTATATGGGCTTCGGCCCCGGTGCGCACTCGTGCATCGGCCGCACGCGCTACAGTTATGTGCGCGATCTCGACCGCTACCTTGCGGGTGTCCTCCACGGCGAGGACATGATCGACGAGTACGAGACCGTCGGCGATTTCGAGCGCGCGGCGGAGTATCTCATGCTCGGCATGCGCACCGTCCACGGCGTGTCGCGCGCGGAGTATGAGCGGCTCTACCGCAGCGATTTTTCCGGCATCGCGCAGCAGCTCGAGGCGTTCATTCGCTCCGGCTGGGCGGTCGCGGACGGGGAGCGCTGGCACTTCACGCCAGCGGGCTTTCTCATCTCGAACGTGCTCATCGGCAAGCTCCTCGAGGCGCAGACCGACCGCAAGGCCGAGCACAACCCGTGGATGAAGCCGCAGATCGAAAAGCAGCCCCGCGCCAAGCTTCCGCCCAGCGAGGCGGAGGCCTTCCGCAATACATATTTAAATAATCCGATTTTGACAGGGAAAGACAGGGATTCGAGCAAATGAAACTCAACGGCAACACTTCCAAGCGCAGCGCGGCCGCTCGCCGCGAGGCGGCGGATTTCGCAGCGCAGGAGCGCTCGGCGCACCGCAGCGGCGCCAACCGTTCCGCACAGAGCGAGGCGGCTGCCCGCCGCGCCGCCGCGCCGAAACAGGCGGCGCCCCAGCGCCCGCCCG